>CAJHXM010000240.1_pt1 | contig 15819 bp, 16 predicted proteins | sample 9198461 | NCBI WGS metagenome assembly CAJHXM01 (sample SAMEA7708299, study PRJEB35096) | sediment metagenome | biome: marine neritic benthic zone biome [ENVO:01000025]; feature: sediment [ENVO:00002007]; material: shallow marine sediment [ENVO:03000034] sea grass bed [ENVO_01000059] ...
AGCCGATGGCGTCGCGGAAGGGTCCGTAGAAGGCGCTGGCGTACTTGGCGCTGTAGGCCAGGATCTTGACCTCCTCAAGGCCGTTATCGTCCAGCGCCGAGCGGATCGCGCCGACCCGGCCGTCCATCATATCCGAGGGCGCGATGACGTCGCAGCCCGCGCCGGCCTGGATCAGCGCCTGCTGGCACAGCACTTCAATGCTCTCGTCGTTGAGGATTTCGCCGTCGCGGACCAGGCCGTCATGGCCGTCGCTGTTGAAGGGATCGAGCGCCGCATCGGTAATGACGCCCAGATCCGGATGGACCGCCTTGATTTCGCGCACCGCGCGGCAGACCAGGTTGTCGGGATTGACCGCTTCATCGCAGGTCGGGGTTTTCAGGCCCGGGTCCAGATAGGGAAAGACCGCCACCGCGGGAATGCCCAAATTGCGCACGTCGCCCAGGGCGTCGGCCAGGCAGTCGAGGCCATAGCGGGAAATGCCCGGCATGGACTCGATCGGGCTTTCGCCGTCTTCTTCCTGCACGAAAACCGGCCAGATCAGGTCGTCCACGCTGAGGCGGTTTTCCGCCACCAGACGACGGGTCCAGGCATCGCTGCGGTTGCGCCGCATGCGGACCTGGGGATAGGCGCCCAGCGCCTCGCGCGCCTTCGCCGCATTCCGGCCTTCAGCCCGTGCGAGGGGCCGCAAGAAAGGGTTCGTCTCGACTTTGGGACTGGCCATCCCGCTCCTGACTGGCCGGCAAGGGCCTTGAGATTCAGCGCCTACCGGCCAGTTTAAGCGGGGTGACTGTCCGCAACAAGCCTCACTCAGCCGCCTGTGCGCCGACGGAGGCGGCCCGCAGCGCCTGGTCGAGATCGGCCAGGATGTCGTCAATATGCTCGATTCCGACCGATAGGCGCACATAGCCCTCGGTCACGCCGGAGGCGATCTGCTCGTCGGGCGAGAGCTGGGAGTGGGTCGTGCTGGCCGGGTGGATCGCCAGGCTGCGGGCGTCGCCGATGTTGGCGACGTGGTAGAAGAGCTGCAGCGCATCGATGAAGCGCCGCCCCGCCTCCTTGCCACCCTTCAGCTCGAAACCGACCAGGCCGCCCAAGCCGCCCTCCAGGTAGGCCGCCGCCCGGCGCTTGCTCTCGCCGTCCAGGGTGCTGGGATGGATGACCTTGATCACGTCGTCATGTTTGGCCAGGAAGTCGGACACCGCCTGTGCGTTGCGGCAGTGTTCCCGGATCCGCAGGGGCAGGGTCTCCAGGCCTTGAATGAACATGAAGGCGTTGAAGGGGCTCATGGCGTAACCCAGGTCGCGCTGAAGGGTGACCCGCGCCTTTAGGATATAGGCGATGGGCCCGAGAGGCTTGGCCGCCTCGGCCCAGACCGCGCCGTGGTAGCTGGGGTCGGGCTGGTTCAGCAGCGGGAAGCGCTCGGCGTGCTTTTCCCAGTCGAAGGTGCCGCCGTCGACGATTAGGCCGCCGATCGAGGTGCCGTGCCCGCCGATGTACTTGGTGGTGGAATAGACCACGATGTGGGCGCCGTGCTGCAGGGGCTTGCAGATGATGGGCGCTGCGGTGTTGTCGACGATCAGCGGTACCCCCACGACGTTGGCGATGTCGGCGACTTCCTTGATCGGGAAGGGGATCAGTTTGGGGTTCGGCAGGGTCTCGGCATAGTAGGCGCGGGTGTGCTCGTCCGTCGCGCGGGCGAAATTGTCCGGATCGCTGGGATCGACGAAGCGCACCTCGATGCCCATGTTGCTCAGGGTATTGGCGAAGAGATTCCAGGTGCCGCCGTAGAGATCGGTGGAGCTGACGACGTTGTCGCCGGCCCGGGCGATATTCTGAATGGCCACCGCGGAGGCCGCCTGGCCGGAGGAGAGGGCCAGAGCCGCGGCGCCGCCTTCCAGGGCCGCCACGCGCTGCTCCAGCACGTCGCAGGTCGGGTTCATGATGCGGCTATAGATATTGCCCAGCTCTTTCAGGGCAAAGAGATTGGCGGCGTGCTCGGCCGAATCGAATTGATACGAGGTGGTCTGATAGATCGGCACCGCGACGGACCCGGTCTGTGGGTCGGCGCGGTAACCGGCATGCAGGGCCAGAGTTTCGGGATGCTTGGGTGCGTCGGTCATGCTTTGCTCCTCCAGGTTTAAAAGGAGGACTCTGCCTCCGGTCCTTGAGGGGCCAGCCATGCACCGGCTCTTTTAGCTTTTGATCACGCGGAGCAAGCCACCCCTCAAATCACCGCGGGTCCCTTCAGGGAGGACCAGGCCCACAAAAAAAACCGCCGCGGCAGTCCCGGGCGGTTTTCACCGCTCGTTTTAGCCGCATTTGTAAAGCGCCCGCAAGCAGAGCTCAAATCGGCGCTGGCACCACTCAAACGGGATTGTCCTTTCGGGTCAAGAGGAAAATTCCAGGGTCTGGTTTCCGGTTGAAATGGCCGGGGCCGCGTTGACAGAAAAGGGCGGCGATCTATGATCCCGCCACCTCGGATACTTCTTGATATTGGCTACGGGCAAATGGATTTTAATCTGACGGAGGAACAGTCGGCGTTCCAGGATTTGGCGCGCGACTTTGCCGCTGGGGAAATGGCGCCGCGGGCGGCGCAGTGGGACGAGGATTCCTATTTCCCGGTTGAAACCCTGCGCGCCGCCGCGGCGCTTGGTTTCGGCGGCGTCTGCGTCCAGGAGGATGTCGGCGGGTCCGGTTTGTCCCGGCGCGATTCGGCGGTGATATTCGAAGAACTGGCGGCAGGCTGCACCTCCACGGCGGCCTATATTTCGATCCATAACATGGCCGCCTGGATGATCGACCGCTTCGGCGCGCCGGCGCAGCGGCAGGCCTTCCTGCCGAAGCTGACCACCATGGAGCATTTCGCCAGCTATTGTCTGACCGAACCCGGCGCCGGATCCGATGCCGGGTCGCTCCAGACCAAGGCGCTGCGCGACGGCGACGACTATCTGCTGACCGGCTCGAAGGCCTTTATCTCTGGCGGCGGCAACAGCGACATTTATGTCGTGCTTTGCCGCACCGGCGCACCCGGCCCCAAAGGCATCTCCGCGCTTGTGGTACCCAAGGGAACGGAAGGCCTCAGCTATGGCAAGCAGGAGAAAAAGCTGGGATGGAAAAGCCAGCCCACCGCCATGGTCAACTTTGAGAACGCGCGGGTGCCGGCCGCCAACCGTCTGGGCGAGGAGGGGGACGGTTTCAAGATCGCCATGATGGGGCTCGACGGGGGCCGGGTGAACATCGGCGCCTGTTCCCTGGGCGCGGCGCGCGCCTGTCTCGAACTGGCGCGGGATCACATGAAGGTACGCAAACAGTTCGGCAAGACCCTGGCCGAGTTTCAAGCGTTGCAGTTCAAGCTTGCGGATATGGCGACGGAGTTGGAGGCGGCGCGCCTGCTGGTGCAGCGGGCGGCGCAGAAGCTCGACCAGGACGATCCGGAAAAGACGCTGCATTGCGCCATGGCGAAACGCTTTGCGACCGACATCGGTTTTCGCGTCTGCAATGAAGCGCTGCAACTGCATGGTGGCTATGGCTACATTACGGACTATCCGCTGGAGCGCTACCTTCGTGATGTGCGGGTGCACCAAATTCTTGAGGGCACCAACGAGATCATGCGGGTCATTATCGCCCGGCGCCTGCTGGCAGAGTGATCGGCGGGGCAAAGGAATCGGCATAGCGGCATGACAGTTGAAGATGACATTCAGTTTGACGTTCGCGATGGCATCGCCCTGGTCACCCTGAACCGGCCCAAGGCCCTTAATGCTCTGACTATCGAGATGTTCCGGGCGCTGGACCGGCACTTGCTCGCCTGGGCCGAAGACCCGGCCGTGCGCGCCGTGGTGATCGAGGGTGCCGGCAAGCGGGCCTTTTGCGCCGGCGGCGACATTCAGGCGCTTTACCGCGACGGCCGGGGCGACGTCGGTGAGACCCTGTTTCGTGAAGAATATGCCATGAACCGGCGTATCCGCTTTTACGGCAAACCCTATATCGCCCTGATCGACGGGGTGACCATGGGGGGCGGGGTTGGCGTTTCCGAGCATGGCAGTCACCGGGTGGTGACGGAGCACACGCTCTTTGCCATGCCGGAAACAGGGATCGGCTTTTTCCCCGATGTGGGCGGATCCTATTTTCTGCCCCGCCTGCCCGGCAAGTTGGGGATGTTCCTGGGCCTGACCGGACATCGCATCAAGGCGGCCGATTGCCTCTACTGCGAACTGGCGGATCACTATATCGAGCGCGGGCGCCTGGAAGATGTGAAGCGGGCCCTGCGGCAGGCCGACTGGGATAGCGCCGTTGCAGGGGCCGATGCAGGGACTGTCGTTTCCCAGGTTCTGGAGTCCTTCGAAAGCGAGCCCGGGGCGCCGGAACTGCCCGCGCAACGGGCGGCGATCGACCGCTGTTTCTCCGGCAGTTCTCTGGAGTCGATCATCGCGGCATTGCAGGCTGAGGACAGCGACTGGTCGAGCGAATTGCTGAAGCAGCTTGCCAAGCGCTCCCCGACCAGCCTGAAAGTAACCTTTCGGCAGATCTGCGAAGGCGCCGACCTGGATTTCGATGCCGCCATGGTCATGGAGTACCGCCTGAGCCAGGCCTTCATGCAAAGCCACGATTTTTACGAAGGCGTGCGGGCCCTGCTGATCGACAAGGACAACGCCCCGAAGTGGCGGCCAGCGCACCTGGAGGAGGTGACGGCGGAATCGGTGGCGGCCTATTTCGCGCCGCTGGGTGCGCGGGATCTCAAGTTCGACTGACGGCGGCGTCGATGCAGGACAAGAGCGGCGCCTTTGGAGTATGGTCTCCCGAACGCTTGAAAGCAGCCAAATAGGGAGACGACAAATGGCCGAGATCGGGTTTATCGGGCTGGGAAACATGGGCGGGCCCATGGCGAAGAACCTGGTGCAGGCGGGCCGCGCGGTGAAGGGCTTCGATTTGGTGCCGGCGGCGGTGGAGACCGCCAAGGCCAACGGCGTGGAGACCGTGGCGAGCGCGGCCGAGGCCATCGAGGGTGTCCCGGTGATCATCACCATGCTGCCGGCGGGTCAGCATGTCCGCGCCGTCTATGACGGGCCTGAAGGCATCATCGCCCGGGCCGGGGCGGGGAGCCTGCTGATCGATTGCTCCACCATCGATGTGACCACGGCGCGGGATGTCCACGCTCTGGCGGCCGCCGCCGGACATATGATGCTGGACGCGCCGGTCTCCGGCGGGGTGGCCGGCGCGGATGCGGGGACCTTGACCTTTATGGTCGGGGGCTCGGCGGAGGCCTACGCCAAGGCCGAGCCCTTGTTCGAGATCATGGGCCGCAATCTGGTGCACGCCGGCGGGGCGGGCAACGGGCAGGTCGCCAAGGTCTGCAACAACATGATCCTGGGCACCACCATGATCGCAATTTCCGAGGCCTTCACCCTGGGCGAGGCGCTCGGTCTGGCGCCGCAGCAGCTGTTCGAAATTTCCTCGAAGTCTTCCGGGTCCTGCTGGGCCATGCTGAACCACCTGCCGGTTGCCGGGATCATCGAAACCGCTGCCGCCAACCGGGATTTTCAACCCGGATTCGCCGCCGCCATGATGCAAAAGGACATGAAGCTCTCCCAGGCAGCCGCGGCTGAGGCCGGGGTGGCGACTCCTTTAGGGGCCGAAGCGGCTGCGCTCTACACCCTCTATGTGAACGCCGGGCACGGCGGACTCGACTATTCTTCGATTATCAGAATGATTCAGGGCAAGGCGGGCTGAGATTTTATTAGGAGCCGCGAAAGTTCGAAAAGATATGTAAAATCAGTACCTTGCAAATTTAACGGGAAAATTTCTTAGAAGTGCAAAAAAAAATGTGAGGAAATGTATGGTTAATTTTGCCCTCTGTTAAACATAGCTTAACGGCCTATCGCGTAAATACGTCATGAACCTAATCCGCATTTGCGCAGTTTTTGAAGCGAGGACACCGTGAAGGCCGCATATCTCGAAATCATCACTCTCGTCGAACGTCTCCATCGCCAGTGTTTGGAGGTCATCAAGGCTGAACTTGAGCGTCGCGGCGTCCGCGACCTGAACAACGTTCAGGCCCTCATCCTGTACAACATCGGCGAAGAGGAACTCTCCGTCGGCGAACTGACCCAGCGTGGCTACTACCTGGGCTCCAACGTCTCCTACAACGTCAAGAAGATGGTCGAGAATGGCTATCTGATCCAGGAGCGTTCGCCGCACGATCGCCGTTCCTTCCACGTCCGTGCGTCCGAAAAGGGCGTCGACATCTACCGGGCTGTCAGCGGTCTCTTCGACCGTCACGCCGAGCAGATGGCGCAGAGCAATGTTTCTGAGGACACGCTGGAAGTTGCCAACAACGCGCTGCGCACCCTGCAGCAATTCTGGTCTGTCCCCGGGCACTTCACCGGCCGCATCGGAAGCGCCGCCTAAACAGCAGCGCGTTCCACGGGACCTTGCAAAGGGCTCTGCGCCACGTCGGCGCAGGGCCTTTTTGTGTTTGAAGGCAATTTAGTAAAGCCGCTTCTGCAGCGACTCTGCGACCCGCGCGTCGGCTTCTGCGGCGTCTACCCCTTCAACCTGATCGGCGATCATGCGGCCCAGGCTGGGAAAGGATTTGCGGTCGATCTGTTGCGCCGGATCCCAAAGCTGCGACCGCACCAGGGCCTTGGCGCAATGCAGGAAGGCCTCTTCGACCGCGACGAGGATACCGGACAGCGGTGCTTTGCCGTTCACCGACAGGGGCGCCAGCAAGGCTGCATCGTCGGTCAGGCGCGCACGCCCGTTGACCCGCAGGGTCTCGTTCATGCCCGGCACGAAAAAGATCAGCGCCACATTCGGGTTTTCCAGAATATTGCTCAGGCTGTCGAGTCGCCGGTTGCCGGGCCGGTCGGGAATCAGCAAGCTGTGGTCGTCCAGCACAGTCACGAAGCCCGGCGGGTCGCCGCGGGGACTGACGTCGCCGGCCCCTGATGCGTTGGCCGTGCCGATCACCAGAAAGGGCGAGGCGGCGATGAAATTCCGGCAATGCCGGTCCAGCTTCGCCAGGCCCTTTTTCTTTACCAGGTCGCTGGGCTCGCCATAGGCGGCCCGCAGGCTCTCCGGACCGTCGAATTTTTGCGTCATGCCGGCTTAGAAGAAAGCCTGAATGCCGGTCTGCGCGCGGCCCAGAATCAGGGCATGGATGTCATGGGTGCCCTCATAGGTGTTGACGGCCTCCAGATTCATCAGGTGGCGAATGACGTGGTATTCGTCGGAGACGCCGTTGCCGCCGTGCATGTCCCGCGCCGTCCGGGCGATCTCCAGGGCCTTGCCGCAGGAGTTGCGCTTGCAGAGAGAAATGGCTTCCGGCGCCAACTTGCCCTCGTCCATCAGGCGGCCCAGACGCAGGACCGACTGCAGGCCGAGAGTGATTTCGGTTTGCATGTCGGCCAGCTTCTTCTGAATCAGCTGATTGGCGGCGAGGGGACGCCCGAACTGAGTGCGCTCCAGCGTATAGTCCCGTGCCGCGTGCCAGCAGAATTCCGCCGCGCCCAGAGCGCCCCAGGAGATTCCGAAACGCGCCCGGTTCAGGCAGCCGAAGGGACCTTTTAGCCCCTCGACATTGGGCAGCAGGTTTTCTTCCGGCACAAAGACGTCTTCCATCACGACTTCGCCGGTGATGGAGGCGCGCAGGGAGAACTTGCCCTCGATCTTTGGGGTGCTCAGGCCTTCCATGCCGCGCTCCAGGATGAAGCCGCGAATGACCTCCTTGTCGTCTTTCGCCCAAATCACGAAGACGTCGGCCACCGGCGCGTTGGAGATCCACATTTTGGCCCCTTTGAGACGGTAGCCGCCCTCGACCTTGTGGGCCCGGGTTTTCATGCCGCCGGCATCCGAGCCGTGGTCCGGTTCGGTCAGGCCGAAGCAGCCGATCCATTCCGCGGTGGCCAGCTTGGGCAGATACTTCTGCCGCTGCGCCTCGCTGCCGTAGGCATGGATCGGATACATCACCAGGCTGGACTGCACAGACATGGCGGAGCGATAGCCTGAATCCACCCGTTCGACCTCGCGGGCGATCAAGCCGTAACAGACATAGCTGACCTCGGCCCCGCCATAGGCGGCGGGTATCGTCGGGCCGAGAAAGCCCAAAGCACCCATTTCGGTCATGACCTCAGGGTCGTAGCGCTCATGCCGGTGCGCCTCGAGGACCCGGGGCATGAGTTTTTCCTGGCAAAAGTCGCGGGCGGTGTCCCGGACCATGCGTTCTTCCTCGCTCAATTGCTCTTCGAGCAGCAAGGGGTCGTCCCAGAGGAAGCGGGGCTTGGCGGGCCGCGGGGCCGCTTTTGCGGCAACCGGGCTGGGTACGGCGGAGGACATCTGCGGGTCTCCCAAGGCATGTCGATGTTGCCCAAAGCTATAGCCCGGCGCGGGCGGCAAAAAAAGGCCCCCGTCTTTTACAACGGAGGCCTTAGCGGTTTTGCGGGCCGGCACCAGGCTACGGCGGGACCGGCCCTTTTCCCCCGCCTTTTCAGTTTCGCCCTGAACCGCTTATTTTTCTTTGGTTTTGCCCAATCCGATTTTCTTGGCAAAGGTCGAGCGCTCTTTCGCGTAGTTCGGCGCAACCATGGGATAATCCGGCGGCAGCCCCCACTTGCGGCGATATTCCTCCGGCGTCAGGCTAAAGCTGGTGCGCAGGTGGCGCTTGAGCATTTTCAGCTTCTTCCCGTCTTCCAGGCAGACGATGTAGGAGGGTGTGACCGATTTCTTGATCGGCACCGCCGGCTTGAGCTCTTTGGCGGCCTGCGGGCCGCGGCCCTCGGTCAGGCCGGACAGGGAATCGTGGACCGTGTGGATGACCCGGGTCAGATCCTTGGCCTGTACCGGATTGTTGCGCACATAGGCGACGATCACGTCCGTTGTCATATGCAACAGACCGCTTTCCGGCGCCCTGTCCTTGGTGTTTTCATTCATTTGAATTTTCCGCTGTATCCCCATAGCGAAACTAAAATAACGAACAAGTTGTACTTATGTCAATTACAAATAAAAATTTATTCAATACTGTTAACTATATAATTTAATTTTTAAAATAGTTACAATAGTAATGAATATTTATGGAATTGGTTAATTGGATACTTAAATGCCTCGTGCCTGGGAACGAATTCCCTCGGGACCCCGAAACCTAGTAGCGGCTTTTCCTGGGACGGCGACATATGGTAGCGTCCCGGCTCCTTTCGGAGAGGCCTCGGACCGAAATCAATGCCCGCGAAACCTATCGCCATCGCTTCCGATCATGCCGGCTACCCGCTGAAGGCCAAACTGGCGGCCGAGCTTGAGGCGGCAGGTCATTCCCTGCGAGATTTGGGCACGGACAACGCGGAGACCTCGGTGGACTATCCCGATTTCGGGAATGCACTGGCGGAATGCCTGCTCAGCGGGGAATGCGACCGTGGTGTCTTGATTTGTGGGACGGGTATCGGTATTTCCATCGCCGCCAACCGACACCCCGGTGTCCGCGCGGCCCTATGTCACGACGAAACCTCCGCCAGGCTTTGCCGTGAACACAACGATGCCAACGTTATCGCCTTGGGGGCCCGGTTGATCGGCGAAGAAACCGCCAAAGACTGCCTCCGCACCTTTCTGGAAACCGACTTCGCCGGGGACCGCCATCTGCGCAGAGTTGCCAAACTTGGCTAGCCCGGCTGCTTCACGAGGATACGAGACACCATCATGACCGCCGCTTTTTTCAACGCCCATTTGGGCGAGACCGATCCCGAACTGGCCGCGGCGCTGCGCGCCGAACTTGGCCGGCAGCAGGATCAGATCGAATTGATCGCATCGGAGAACATCGTCTCCCTGGCCTGTCTGGAGGCGCAGGGATCGATCCTGACCAACAAGTACGCCGAGGGCTATCCCGGCCGGCGGTACTATGGTGGTTGCGAGCATGTTGACGTGGTGGAAACCTTGGCCATCAACCGGGCCAAGGAACTGTTCGGCTGCGAGTTCGTCAATGTGCAGCCGCACTCCGGCGCGCAGGCGAACCAGTGCGTCATGCTGGCCTTGCTGAAGCCGGGCGATACGATCCTGGGCATGTCGCTTTCCGCCGGCGGTCACCTGACCCACGGTGCCAAGCCCAACCTGTCCGGCAAGTGGTTCAACGCGGTCCAATACGGCGTGCGGCAGCAGGATGGCCAGATCGATTTCGATGAAGTGCGGTCTTTGGCCCAGGAGCATCAGCCCAAGCTGATCATTGCTGGTGGTTCCGCCTATCCGCGCCACATCGACTTTGCGGCTTTCCGGGAAATCGCCGACGAGGTCGGCGCCTATTTCCATGTCGACATGGCGCACTTTGCCGGCTTGGTCGCGGCGGGGGTCCATCCCAGTCCGCTGCCCCATGCGCATATCGTAACCACCACCACGCACAAGACGCTGCGTGCCGGGCGGGGCGGCATGATCCTCTCCAACGACCCGGACCTGGGCAAGAAGATCAACTCCGCGGCCTTCCCCGGCTTGCAGGGCGGGCCGCTGATGCACGCCATCGCCTCCAAGGCGGCGGCTTTCGGCGAGGCGTTGAAGCCCGAATTCAAGACCTATTCGCAGCAAGTGGTGACCAATGCGAAAACCCTGGCGGCGACCCTGCAAGCGGGAGGCTGCGACATCGTGTCCGGCGGAACCGACACCCATCTGATGCTGGTCGACCTGCGTCCAAAAGGGCTGACGGGCGATATCGCCGAGGAAAGCCTGGATCGCGCCGGGATCACCTGTAACAAGAACGGCGTGCCTTTCGATCCGGAGAAACCGATGGTCACCTCCGGGGTGCGCCTTGGAACGCCGGCCGCCACGACGCGGGGCTTCGGCGATGCGGAATTCAAACAGGTGGGGGACCTCATCAACCGGGTTCTCGACGGTCTGGCTGCGAACCGGGAAGACAACAGTGCGGTCGAGCAGGCGGTGCGTGAGGATGTGGTGGCGCTGTGCCGGCGCTTTCCGATCTATCCGGATATGCAGATCTAGGAATTCAATTGGCCATGACCGGCGCAGCATTGCCGGTCCGGTGGAGAGTGGGGGGTAATGCGCTGTCCGTTTTGCGGGAATGAAGATACTCAGGTAAAGGACTCGCGGCCGACCGAGGAGAACTCGACAATCCGGCGGCGGCGCCAGTGCCCCGATTGCGGTGCGCGTTTTACCACCTTCGAGCGCGTGCAGCTCCGCGAACTCACGGTCGTCAAGAGTACCGGGCAGCGCGAGCCCTTCGACCGCGACAAGGTGCTGCGTTCCATGACCATCGCCTTGCAGAAACGCCCGGTCGACCATGACCGGGTGGAACGGGTGGTTAACGGCATCGTGCGGCGATTGGAGTCTTCGGGCGAAACCGATATCCCGACCAAGTTGATCGGCGAGCTGGTCATGGATGCGCTGGCCACGCTCGATCAGGTTGGCTATGTCCGCTTCGCCTCGGTCTACCGGAATTTCCGGGAAGCGCGGGATTTCGAGAAATTCGTCGAAGAGATCGGTGTCGACGAAGTCCACTGATCCGGCAGGAAGCCAGGCCGACCAGTCCTTTATGGCGGCGGCTCTGGTCTTGGCGTCCCGCGGGCTGGGGCGGGTGGCGCCCAATCCTGCGGTCGGCTGTATCATCGTCAAGGAGGGCCGGGTTGTCGGCCGCGGCTGGACCCAGCCCGGCGGCCGGCCGCATGCCGAAGCCGAAGCCTTGGCGCGGGCCGGAGAGGCGGCGCGCGGCGCCACCGCCTATGTCACCTTGGAGCCCTGTGCCCACCAGGGAGAGACGCCGCCCTGTGCGGCGGCGCTGATCGGCGCCGGCATTGCGCGCTGTGTGGTAGCGCTGGAGGATCCCGACCCCCGTGTCGACGGGCGCGGCCTGGAGAGCCTGAGGGCGGCCGGGATCGCGGTCGAGAGCGGTCTCTGCCGGGCCGCGGCGGCGGAGCTGAACGCCGGTTTCCTGTTGCGCCAGCAGGACGGCCGCCCCCTGGTCACGCTGAAGCTGGCGACGTCGCTGGACGGCCGCATTGCCACGCAGAGCGGCGAGAGCCAATGGATCACCGGTCCCGCCGCGCGGGCGCAGGGTCATCGGCTGCGCGCCACCCACGATGCCGTGCTGGTCGGCAGCGGCACGGCCGTTGCCGACAATCCGCGTCTCGACGTGCGCCTGCCGGGACTGGAGGCAGCGTCGCCGGTCCGGGTGGTGCTCGATGGCCGTCTGCGTGTGCCCCTGACCCATGACCTGGTGTCACGGGCTCGCGAGCAGGCGACCTGGCTCTTCACCCGCCTGGATGCCGATGTCCCCCGGAAGGAGGCCTATCTCCAGGCAGGGGTGGAGGTCGTCCCCCTGAGCCTGGACGCGGCCGGCCGGCTGTCTCTGGCGGAAGCCTTGCAAGCGCTGGGCGCGCGCGGCCTGACCCGGGTGCTGGTCGAAGGCGGCGGACAGCTGGCGGCGGGCCTGTTGCAGGCCGATCTGGTGGACTCCCTGGTCTGGTTCCGCTCGGGCAGCGTCATTGGCGGCGATGGTCTGCCGGGGGTTGCCGGCTTGGGCCTGGATCATCTGGGCGAGGCGCCGGCCTTTGCGCGCAGCGGCATCCTTCGCCTGGAGGGCGATTTGATGGAAAGCTTTCGCCGCCGGCGCGGATTGTAATCTGCGGCGCTTGACCGCTCTGCCCCGATAACCCCATATCAGCCAAATGTTCACAGGTATCATCACCGACATCGGGAAAGTCCGTGCCATCGAGCGGCGCGGCGATACCCGCTTTGAGTTGGCGACCGCTTATGAGACAGCGGAGATCGCCCCCGGCGCCTCGATCGCCTGCGCCGGCGCCTGCCTGACCCTGGTGGACAAAGGCCCGGGATGGTTCGCCGTGGATGCCTCGGCGGAAACGCTCAGCAAGACCACGCTGGGCGACTGGCAGCCGGGGACCGCGGTCAATCTGGAACGCGCCCTGAAACTGGGTGACGAATTGGGCGGGCACATGGTCTCCGGGCATGTCGACGGCGTGGCGCAGATCGTCTCGCGGCAAACCGAAGGGGATTCCACTCGCTTTACATTCGAGGCGCCACGGGACTTGGCGAAGTTCATCGCGCCGAAGGGATCGGTCACGCTGGACGGGGTGTCGCTGACCGTCAACGAGGTCGAGGGTACGAAGTTCGGTGTCAACATCATTCCGCACACGGCCAGCGAAACCACATTTGGCGACCGCCAGGCCGGGGACCGCGTGAACCTGGAAATCGATGTGCTGGCGCGCTACCTTCAGCGCATGATGGAGATGGACAAGTAAATGCAGGATCCGGCCCAAGAGCCCTGGCGCGCGACCTTTGGCGAAATCGTATCGCCGCCCGAGGAGATCATCGAGGAAGCCCGCAACGGCCGCATGTTCATCCTGGTGGACGACGAGGGCCGCGAGAACGAAGGCGACCTGGTGATCCCGGCCCAGATGGCGACCCCGGAAGCGATCAACTTTATGGCCAAGTATGGCCGGGGACTGATCTGTTTGACCCTGACCAGCGAAAGAATTCGCGAACTGGACCTGCAGTTGATGCCGCGCAAGAACGAGAGCCGGCATGAAACCGCTTTTACCGTGTCCATCGAGGCCCGCGACGGCGTGACTACGGGCATCTCTGCGCCGGACCGGGCGCGCACCATTGCGGTGGCCATTGATCCGTCAAAAGGGCACAACGATCTGGTGACGCCCGGCCACATCTTTCCCCTGCTGGCCCGCGATGGCGGGGTACTGGTGCGCACCGGCCATACGGAAGCAGCCGTCGACGTGGCCCGGCTGGCCGGTCTCAATCCTTCCGGCGTGATCTGCGAGATCATGAACGAAGACGGCACCATGGCGCGGCGCGACGATCTGATTTCCTTCGCGCAATTGCACGGCTTGAAGATCGCGACCATCGCCGATCTGATTTCCTATCGCCGGCAGCACGACCGCATCGTGGAGAAAAAGCTGCAGACCGAATTCGACTGCGCCTACGGCGGCCAGTTTCATTTGGCGGTTTACGTGAACAAGACCAGCTATCTGGAACATGTCGCCTTGTGGCAAGGCGACCTCAGTCCGGCGAAGGGCCCGGCCCTGGTGCGCATGCATGCCATCAACCTGCTGGACGACGTCTTGGGGGACAGCACCAGCGGCAAGGCGGGCGAACTGCAGCAGGCCATGCGGATGATTGGTGAAGAGGGCCGGGGCGCCGTCGTGCTGATCCGCGAGCCGGCGGTCAATTCGCTTTCGGAATCTCTGCGCGCGCGCATGGGCGAGAAGGCGAAGGTCAGGGGTGAGCTGCGCGACTATGGCGTGGGCGCGCAGATTCTCCTGGACCTGGGGGTCAAGGACATGATCTTGCTGTCCAACACACAAAAAACCATCGTGGGCCTTGAGGGCTATGGTCTGCAGGTTGCCGGCCAGCGTCCCATCCCGCTGGATGAAAACTGAACAAAGCCATGTCACAGACACCGCACATTTTGCTCGTAGAGGCCCGCTTCTACGAAGATATTGCCGACGCCCTGGCGGAGGGAGCCTTGGCCGAACTGGACAAGGCCGGCGCGAGTCATGAACGGGTCGCCGTGGCGGGGGCCTTCGAAATTCCGGCGGCCATCGCCATGGCGATGGGCTCGCCCAAACACTATGACGGCTTTCTTGCCCTCGGCTGCGTGATCCGCGGCGAGACCAGTCATTACGACTATGTCTGCGGAGAATCGGCGCGCAAGCTGCAGGACCTTGCCGCTGACCACTGCTTGGCCTTGGGCTACGGCATCCTGACCTGCGAGACCAGCGAGCAGGCCTGGGCACGGGCAGCGGTTGACCGCAAGAACAAGGGCGGGGATGTGGCGCGCGCCTGTCTCGAGATGGTGGCCTTGAAGCAACGCTTCAGCGGCAAGGGTGATTGAGAATGGCAGCGGCAAAGGCGAGCAGTAAGAAGGGCGCCAACATAGGTGTCGGACGCAGCGCTGCCCGGCTGGGCGCGGTGCAGGCGCTGTATCAGATGGAGATGAGCGGCGCGAGCGCCGACAAGGTTCTGATGGAGTTTCTGCTCGACCGCATGGAGGAGGGCGACGACGCGGCCCCGCTGGCAGCACCCGATAAGGCCTTGCTCGGTGATCTGATCAAGGGTGTGACCGCAGAGCGCCGGGATCTGGATGCCATGCTGACCGCCGTCCTGGATGAGGACTGGATTCTGGAGCGTCTCGAAATTCTCTTGCTGGTGCTGTTGCGCGCCGGCGCCTATGAAATTTCCGCGCGCCCGAAAACCCCGGCCCGTGTGGCGATCAATGAATACGTCGATCTTGCCCACGCGTTCTTCAGCGAGAAAGAGCCGGGCATGGTGAACGCCATGCTGGACCGCTTGGCGCGGAGCCTGCGCCCCGAGGAGTTTGAGGGGAATGGGGGCCGGTGAGTTCGACCTGATCGCGCAGTATTTTGCGCCCTTGGCGGCAGGATCGCCCGGCAGCTTCGGGCTGCAAAACGATGCGGCGCTGCTTGAGTCAGATCCCGACGAGTCACTCGTTCTCACCCTCGATACCATGGTGTCCGGCGTGCATTTCCTGCCGGACGATCCGCCGGAGCTGGTGGCGTCGAAATTGCTGCGGGTCAATCTTTCGGACCTGGCGGCGATGGGTGCGCGGCCGCGCGGTTATCTGCTGTCCGCCAGCATGCCGGAAAATCTGGGAGAAGATTGGCTGCGGCGTTTCGCCGCCGGTCTGGCGGAGGATCAGGAAATTTTTGGGCTGAGCCTGCTCGGGGGCGATACGACCTCGACACCGGGTCCGTTGTCGCTGTCTTTGACGGCGCTGGGATCTGTGCCGCGGGGACGCTGCCTCGCGCGCGGGACGGCCCGGGCCGGCGATAGGGTCTATGTCTCCGG
>CAJHXM010000616.1_pt1 | contig 15675 bp, 18 predicted proteins | sample 9198461 | NCBI WGS metagenome assembly CAJHXM01 (sample SAMEA7708299, study PRJEB35096) | sediment metagenome | biome: marine neritic benthic zone biome [ENVO:01000025]; feature: sediment [ENVO:00002007]; material: shallow marine sediment [ENVO:03000034] sea grass bed [ENVO_01000059] ...
CGCCGCAGCATCATGGCATAGCCGTAGACCGGCACCCGATCGCGGAAGGCGCCGCCGAGCAACTTATAGAGCGGCAACCCGGCGGCCTGGCCGGCGATGTCCCAGAGCGCGATGTCGACCCCGGAAAGCGCCTGGATCGGCATGCCCTTCTGGCCGTGATCGCGCAGCAGGTTGTAGACCTTGTGCCAGATCACCTCGCAGTCGCGCGGATCCATGCCCAGAATCATCGGCTGGATCACCTGCTCGACGATGGTCCGGTTGGCCAGGGCGACGTTGCCGGCGCCGAAACACTCGCCCCAGCCGGTAATGCCCGCGTCGGTTTCCACCTCCACCAGATGCGCCGTGCGATGGGTGAAGTACTGTTGCGAATAGCCGAGCTCCTCCTCCATCGCATAGCGCAGCACATGACTGGTGATCCGGCTGATTCTCATGATTTCGTCTCGTGGTCGGGGTTGTCCATCGGTGCTTGCAAGCGCGCTTCCACGCCGCTCAGGGCCTCGTAGGCTTTAATGACGGCCGTGCAGCCCTCGTCGCCATGGCCCATGATCGCGGCCAGGGCATAGGTCTGGTGCACGGCGTCGGCCATGAACCCGGGCAGGCCCGCTTCCGCCAGCCATTGCGCGTAGTAGCGCACATCCTTTTCGGCATTGGCCAGCGACATATAGGGCGCGAAGTCCCGTTCCAGCGTTTTCTGCCCATAGAGGTCCATCATGCCCGATTTGCCGCCGGCGGCGGAAATGATGCCGATCACCTGCGACATGTCGAGGCCCTCTTTGGCGGCCAGGGCAAAGCCCTCGCACCAGGACGCGACGTTGGCAAAGGCGATGTAGTTGTGGATCAGTTTTAGCCGAATGGCATGGCCTGGCGGACCGATATGAAAGATGTTCTCCGCGTAGCATTCGAAGAGCGGCCGTAGGCGGTCCAGAAGTTCGGGCGTGCCGCCATAGAGGATGTTCACTTCGCCTCGATCCGCATGCAGCGGCGTGCGGGTCATGGGGGCTTCGCCGTAGCTTACGCCGGCCGCACCGCAGGCGGCATTCATCTTGTCGACGTGACCCGGGTTCGTCGTGGTGTGATCCAGCAGCACACTGCCTGAGTGCATGTGCGGCAGAACGCCGTTCGGCCCCAGGATCAAATCCTGGACCACCTCTGCGGTGGTCACGCAGACGCATAAGATGTCGCTCTGTGCCGCAAGCTGTTCCAGGGAGGCCGCCTGTTGCGCACCTTGGGCGAGCGCGGGGCCTATAGCCGCCGGGTCGCGATCGAACACGGATACCGACAGGCCCCGCTTCAGCATGTTCTTCACAACGCCGCGGCCCATGCCACCCAGGCCGATAAAGCCAACACTTTCCTTGCACACGGTCATGATCGATATCCCCTTGCCCGGCAAGCGGTAGCCTTGCCGTGCAGCACAGTGTAACAGAGGACGCAGGAAACAAGCAGCGCAAGTTGGGAACCGCCGCCATGACCGTTGAAAGCTCCCGTCTCGAAGGGTTCCACAAGAATTCCCCCGCCGAACGCCTGGCGCGTCTGGCCTCGCTCTGCGGCCTGAACGACGCGCAGGTCGCCCACCTGGCCGACAGCGGCAATCTGCCGGAGAGTCTGGCCAACCGGCTGATCGAGAATGTGGTCGGCACCATGAACATTCCCCTTGGGGTTGCCACCAACATGATCGTCGACGGCGACGACCGCCTGATCCCCATGGCGACCGAGGAATCTTCGGTGGTGGCTGCGGTCTGCAACGCGGCGCGGCTGTGCCGCGCCAGCGGCGGCTTTCACACCTCGCTGACCGCCCATGAGATGATTGCGCAGATCCAGTTGCTGGAAGTGCCCAATCCGGATTTCGCTCGGCTGCAGATCCTGGAGCAGCGCGACGCGATTCAGGAGGTCTGCGACAAGATCGATCCCTTGTTGTGCGAGCTCGGCGGCGGGTTTCGCGACTTGGAGGTGCGCGTGCTGGAGACGGCCGGCGGTCCCATGGTGATCACCCACATCATCGTCGATACCCGGGACGCCATGGGCGCCAATGCGGTCAATTCCATGGCCGAAGCCCTGGCCCCGCGCATCGCGGACTGGACCGGCGGGCGCACGCTGCTGCGCATCCTGTCCAATCTGGCCGACCGCCGTCTGGCCCGGGCCCGGGCGGTCTGGCAGCTTGAGGCCATCGGCGGGGCCCAGGTGCGCGATGACATGATCGCGGCCTTTCACTTCGCGGATGCCGATCCCTATCGGGCGGCGACCCACAACAAGGGCATCATGAACGGGATCAGCGCCGTCGGCCTGGCCACCGGCAACGACACCCGGGCGCTGGAGGCCGGCGCCCATGCCTTTGCCGCGCGGCAGGGCCGCTACCGCCCGCTCAGCCGCTGGGCCGCCGACCGGGCGGGAAATCTGGTGGGAACCCTGGAGCTGCCGCTCGCCATGGGCCTGGTCGGGGGGGCGACAAAAGCCCACCCCACGGCGCAGATCGCCCTCCAGATCCTGGGCGCGGAAAGCGCCGCGGACCTCGCCCGCGCCGCCGTGGCCATCGGACTGGCCCAGAATTTCGCCGCGCTCCGGGCGCTGGCCACGACCGGCATCCAAAAGGGCCATATGGCGCTGCACGCCCAGAACATCGCCATGATGGCCGGGGCCATCGGGGCGGAGATCGACCAGGTTGCCGAGACCCTGGTTGCCCGGGGCCAGGTTCGCATGGATGCCGCCGAGGCCGCGCTGAAGGCTCTGCGCGGCTGATTTTTTCGTCGGCGCCCGGTCTTGCTTCCCGGGTGCAAAAGCGCCATTTAAGGGTCAGTATCGGGACGAGATCCCCAGACATATCGCCGCGGGGCCGGCGCAGAGCACAAGAGGACATTTGCAGATGGAAGGCATCATCGGCATCGATGGCGCCGGCGCCGGTCAGGCGCCCGGCAGCTTGATCAAGGACAGCAGCGAACAGGACTTCGCCAATGATGTGATCCAGGCCTCGATGGAAGCCCCCGTCGTGGTGGATTTCTGGGCGCCCTGGTGCGGCCCCTGCAAGCAACTGGGCCCGGCGCTGGAGAAAGCGGTGACCGAGGCCGGCGGTGCGGTCCGCATGGTCAAGATCAACGTGGACGAGAACCAGGGCCTCTCCGGCCAGTTGCGCATTCAGTCGATCCCCACGGTCTACGCCTTCTATCAGGGTCAGCCGGTGGACGGCTTTCAGGGCGCCTTGCCGGACAGCGAAATCAAGGCCTTTATCACGCGCCTGACCGATATGTCCGGCGGGCAGGCCTCCGATCCGATTTCCCAGGCTTTGGCGCAGGCAGATGCGGCGCTCAAATCAGAGCAGCTGGGGGAGGCCTCGGCGCTCTACGGGCAGATTCTGCAACACGAGCCGGAGAACGCGGCGGCGCTGGCAGGTTTGGTGTCGTGTTATCTGGCCGGCGGCGAACTGGATCAGGCGCGCAGCCTGTTCGATACCATTCCGGAGGAAACCCGCCAGGAGGAGGCCTTCGCCTCCATAATCGCGCAGTTGGAAGTGGCCGAACAGGCCGCGGCGGCGGGACCGCTGGCCGATCTGATGGAAAAGGTTGCGCAGAATCACAACGATCATCAGGCGCGCTTTGACCTGGCCATCGCGCTGCAGGCGGCGGATAAGCCGCAGGCCGCCGCTGACGAGCTTTTGGAGATTGTGCGCCGCGACCGCAGTTGGAATGAAGAGGCCGCGCGCAAGCAGCTCCTGACTTTCTTCGAAGCCTGGGGACCGACCGACCCGCTCACCGTCGAAACACGCAAGCAGCTCTCCTCTATCCTCTTCTCATGAGCCGAACCGCCTTCGATCCGACCTTCGACCAGCTGCCGGGGATTTTGCCGATTTTCCCCTTGAGCGGCGCGCTGCTTCTGCCGGGCGGCCGGCTGCCGCTCAATATTTTTGAGCCCCGCTATCTGGAGATGTTCGACGCGGCCCTGGCCGGTGACCGGCTGATCGGCATGATCCAGCCGACCGGTGAAGGGGACAAGACCGCGGCGCCGCCGGTTTACGATACCGGTTGCGCTGGCCGTCTGATCTCCTTTACCGAAACGGAAGACGGCCGCTATCTCGTGACCCTGGCTGGGCTGATCCGTTTCGACGTGGCGCAGGAACTGGAACCGCTCAGCTATCGGCGCGTTATGCCCGACTACAGCCGGTTCCGTGCGGACCTGTCGGACGATCCCCGCGCCATCGACCGCGGCAATCTGCTGCGGGTGCTGAAGCACTACTTCCAATCCAACGCCATCGACAGCGATTGGGACGCGATCGAGGAGGCCGACGACGAGCGCCTGGTGACCTCGCTGGCGATGCTCTGCCCGCTGGGTCCGCAAGAAAAGCAGCTGATCCTGGAGGCCATGACCTTGCCGGAGCGGGCGGAAACCCTCACCGTGTCGATGGAAATGGCGAGCCACAGCCGCGACGGCCAGACGGCGCGGCACTGAATTGAACCGAACGGAAGGGCAGTCGTGACCGCACCCGCCAACACAGTGGATCCGAAGCTGCTGGAGTTTCTGGTCTGCCCCTTGACCAAAGGTCCGCTGGAGTATGATGCGGCAGCACAGGAATTGATCAGCCGCCAGGCCGGTTTGGCCTACCCGATCCGGGATGGCATTCCTATCATGCTGACCGACGAGGCCCGGCACCTGGATCCCTGATCCGGTTTGCCTGCTTCCCCTGCGGGGCGGGGCAGGTTGTCCGGGGGACGGCTTTGGGGCAACATCAGGGGGATTGAGGCGCGGTACGATCAGGCTCTGTTGGCTTGGCAAAGACCGACCGGCCCCGGGATGATTTTGAAAGTGCATCGATAATTTGAGCCATCTGCTAAAGGGAGAGGTGTCATGAAACAGGTGATGTCGGGTCGGATGCTCGCCGCAACGCTGTTGCTGTCCTGCGCGATCGTGGTTCCGGTTCTGGCCGGCCCCCTCAACGCCAGCCGCGACACGGCCGCGGCGGCGGTGGCCGCGGCGAAGGGCATTTTCGACCGCGCCGCGCAAGAGGGCCGTTTTGCCAACGAAGCATCCCTCAATGCCGTACAGGCCAGGGTAAAACTGGCGGAATCCTTGCCGGATGGCATACAAGAAAGCGCCTACCACAACGACCGTACCCTGGCCCGGGCATTGGTCGCGGGATCGGAGGCGATGGCCAGCGACATCACGGATACACTCAGGGGTGTCAAGCCGTTGAAAGCCCTTCCCGGCGGTTCGATCGCAGACGTCGAGGCCCAGGTGGGCGGCCAACTGGCCCAGGCGGACGAGGCTTTCCGCAAGGCCCGCATGGCCGGCAAGTTCAAATCCTTAGGCGAAATCTCTGCAGCCCGCGAGAAGCTTGCCCATGCTGCCGTGTTGCTGGAAGACGTGGGGCGGCAGCAGCGCCGCGGCGACGAGACCCAGGCGCGCGCCCTGATGGCCGCCGCCAATGCGCTGATCGCGCAGGTCGAAGGCGCCGCCGGCGGAGCGGCCAGCCGCACGGCCCGCCCCGCGCCGGCCCCCAGCGCTGCCAAGACCCCCAAATCCGATGGGCCGCGGGTTGTCAGTGTGCCCGGCTCCACCGGGCTCCAGCTCAGCGACCGCTTTCCCGAGTTCGCGTTAGAGTAACATTACCGGATGATCATGAACGCACCGTCTGACAACCTCGACGATCCAATGGCAGGGGCCAAACACTGGCCCAGCGAAATCCGCTATGTGTCGGCGGAAAAACGCCTGGAAATCGATTTCGACAACGGCAAATCCTTTTCCTACCCGGCGGAGTTCCTGCGGGTGGAGAGCCCTTCGGCGGAGGTGCAGGGCCACGGACCCGGGCAGAAAACCACGGTGGCCGGACGCAGCCATGTGGGAATTCTAGAACTGGAGCCGGTTGGCAACTATGCGGTGAAGATCAAATTCGACGATCTGCACGATACCGGACTTTATTCCTGGCAGTATCTCTATCGCCTGGGCGAAGAGCAGGCGGAAATTTGGGCCCAGTATCTGGCCGACCTGGAACGGCAGGGCCTGAGCCGCGAGCCGCCGCGGCGCTGAGCGGCTTTCCTGCGGCAGAAGACGTTCAAAGGCCGCAATTTCCGGACTTTCTTCTGGTAAACCCCGGTCTATCAATGGCATAGACGGGCCGAACCCCCCTTTTGGCCCAGAGTTGGACAGTTTTCTTTCTCATGAACGTGGCTATCATCGATTACGGCTCGGGCAATTTGCGCTCGGCAGCCAAGGCGCTCGAACGGGCGGCTGAGGGGCTGGCTGCCAAGATCGTGGTGACGGCCGACCCGGCGGTCGTCGCCCGGGCGGATCGCATTGTCCTGCCGGGAGTGGGGGCTTTCGGCGATTGCCGGCGCGGGCTGGACGCCCTCGATGGCATGGTCGAGGCACTTGAGGAGGCGGTGATCCGCCTGGGGCGGCCGTTCCTGGGGATTTGCGTCGGCATGCAGCTGATGGCAAGCCGGGGACTGGAGCATGGCACGCACCCTGGGCTGGGTTGGATTCCCGGCGACGTGGTGGCGCTGCAGCCCGCGGGCGACTCGAAGGACGCTTTGCTTAAAGTGCCGCAAATGGGCTGGAATGAGTTGGAAATTCTGGTTCCGGGGCATCCGGTACTGGCGAACCTGGGACCGAACCCCCACGTTTACTTCGTTCACAGTTACCACCTGACGCCCCGCGATCCGGCAGATCTGCTGGCGCGCGTGGATTATGGCGGGGCGGTGACGGCCGTGGTCGGGCGCAACAACCTGATCGGTACACAATTTCACCCCGAAAAGAGCCAGGCCGCCGGTCTGGCCCTGCTCGGCAATTTCTTGAGATGGTCCCCATGAGCGTAAATCCCGCAAGCCCCGCCGCCCTGGTGGAACGGCTATCCCAATTCAAAGGCCCCGACCTCCATGATCTCTGCGATGCGGCAGAGGCGGCGATTCTGGACGGCGGCGGCTTCGGCTGGCTGAAACCGCCACCGCGGGAGACCATGGAGGCCTATTGGCGTGGGGTGCTGGTGATTCCAGAGCGCCATCTTTTTGTGGCCCGCCTGGACGGCACCATCGCCGGTTCGGCCCAGCTGCAGCGGGCGCCGCGCAACAACGAGGCCCACGCCTTCAGCGGCGCGCTCACGACCTTTTTCATCGCGCCCTGGGCCCGCGGGTACGGGCTGGCGCCCATGATGGTGTCGACCGTCGAGAATGCCGCGCGGGACGAGGGGCTGAAGGTGCTCCATCTCGATGTGCGCGAAACCCAGGACCGCGCGATTCAGGTGTACGACCATTTGGGATTTCAGCGCTTCGGCACGAATCCGCACTATGCTTACGTCGATGATCGATGGGTCGCCGGACACTACTACACCAAGGACCTGAATGGCGGCGGACCGAAGGACGGTTAATATATGATTCTCTTTCCGGCCATCGATCTGAAGGACGGGCAGGCTGTCCGACTCCTGCGCGGTGAAATGGCCAGTGCGACGGTTTTTAACGAGGATCCGGCTGCGCAAGCCGAGAGCTTTGCCGCCGCCGGGTTTTCCTGGCTGCACCTGGTCGACCTGAACGGCGCCTTTGCGGGCCAGCCGGTCAACCGCACAGCGGTCGAAGCCATTCTCGCCAGCGTCGACCTGCCGGTCCAGCTGGGCGGCGGCATCCGCGATCTGGCGACTATCGAATTCTGGCTGTCTGCCGGTGTGCGCCGGGTGATCCTGGGCACGGCGGCGGTCAAGGACCCGGATCTGGTGCGCTGGGCCTGCCGTGCCTTTCCAGGACGCATTGTCGTCGGCATCGATGCCCGCGGCGGACAGGTGGCCGTCGAAGGCTGGGCGGACTCCTCAAGTGTGACCGCGGCCGACTTGGTCGCGAGCTTTGCCGATGCCGGGGTTGCTGCCATCGTTTACACGGACATTGACCGGGATGGCGCGCTGCAGGGTGCCAATGTCGCCGCGACGGCAGATCTTGCACGCCAATCGCCGATTCCGGTGATCGCCTCCGGTGGCGTCGCCTCGCTGGACGACATCGCCGCGTTGCTGGCGCAGCAGTCGAGCGGCATCGAGGGGGTGATCATTGGCCGTGCCTTGTATGACGGCCGGATCGATCCGGCCTCTGCCAGGGCCCTGGTCGAAAGCGCGGCGGAGGGCTAGGGTTTGCCGCCATGCTGAAGCGCCGCATCATCCCTTGTCTCGACGTGAAAGACGGCCGTGTGGTCAAGGGAATCAATTTCGTCGGCCTGCGCGATGCCGGGGACCCGGTGGAACAGGCGCGGCTATACGATGCCGCCGGGGCGGACGAACTTTGCTTTCTGGATATTACCGCTTCCAGCGACAATCGCGGCATCCTGCTGGACGTGGTCACCCGGACGGCGGAGGAATGCTTCATGCCGCTGACCGTCGGCGGCGGCGTGCGCAATCTGGAAGACATCCGCAATTTGCTGCTCGCCGGCGCCGACAAGGTTTCGATCAATACGGCCGCCGTGAAGGACCCGGATTTTGTGCGCGCCGCGGCGGAGAAATTCGGCAACCAATGCATCGTCGTCGCCGTCGATGCGAAAAGCGTTGGGGCCGATCACTTCGAAGTCTTTACCCACGGTGGACGCAACGCCACCGGCCTCGATGCCGTGGCCTGGGCGCAGCGCATGGCCGACTATGGCGCCGGCGAGATACTGCTGACCTCCATGGACCGGGACGGCACGCGCCAGGGCTATAACATTCCGCTGACCCGCGCCGTGGCCGATGCCGTGCCGATCCCCGTGATCGCCTCCGGCGGGGTGGGGGAGCTGGAACATCTGGTGGCGGGTATCCGCGACGGTCATGCCTCGGCCGTCCTGGCCGCCTCGATATTCCATTTCGGCGAACATTCGATAGCGGAAGCGAAAACCGCCTTGGCGCAAGCGGGCCTGCCGGTGCGCCCGGTTGCGTGAATATGAGGACGGATTGGACGTCAGGTAAGAACAACAGGACTTCGGAGACGAGAGGATGACGCTGGAGACTTGCGATGCGACGGTGCTCGACCGGCTCTATGGCGTGATCCTGGAGCGGCGTTCGGCAGATCCGGAAAGCTCCTATACGGCAAGCCTGTTTCAAGAAGGCGTCACCAAGATCGCCCAGAAACTGGGGGAAGAAGCCGTCGAGACATTGATCGAGGGACTCGGCGGGGACAACAAGAAACTCGCCGGCGAATCGGCGGACCTGCTTTATCATTTGTTGGTTCTTTGGGCGGCCCGCGGGATCGACCCCGCCCAGGTCTGGGCCGAATTGGCCGGCCGCGAAGGTCTGTCCGGCCTCGCTGAGAAAGCCGGCCGCGCGGCGAAACCGCAATAGGAGGGTCAGGGGAAGCGATGGCTGCCGAGAGTTACGACGAGAACAATATATTCGCCCGTATTCTGCGGGGAGAGATCCCGTGCAACAAAGTCTACGAAGACGATTTTGTCCTGGCTTTCCACGATATCCAACCCCAGACGCCGGTCCATATTCTGGTGATCCCCAAGGGGGCATACGTTTCCTTCGACGACTTTTCTGAAAAGGCATCGGATGCGGAGATTTCCGGCCTGATCCGCGCCGCCGGCAAGATCGCCCGGGAAGCCGGGGTTGTCGAGGCCGGCTATCGAATGCTCGCCAACCACGGCGCGGATGCCAACCAGGAGGTCCCCCATTTCCACCTCCATATTTTCGCCGGCAAGCCCCTGGGCCGCATGATCAAACCCTTGGAGAAATAACCTTTCACAGGCGCACATTCATTGCTTGGCTGGTGAATCGCTATTCCGACCCTGAAATTGCCCCGGAACTCTCGAGCCTCCTGGCCTATCCTCAATTTAAGCGGATTAATTCAAAGATCGCTCCCGGGGCTTTGCGGCGTCACCGTTGTGTAACAGTAAAGTTACAAAAATTCACAATGTAACAGTTGATTAATCGAGCTCAATTTTCCACCCTAAAAAGAAAAACGGCGAACTGGGATCGGGATGAGTGTTATGGGCTGGGATTTGGATCTCGCTGCCGGGATCCTGCTGCGCCTGGAGAAATCCGGGCTCACGAAGGACGGGTTGGAACAGGCATTTTCGGATTGCGTGGCCGCTGAGGTCGCGCGACATCTCGATCTTTTGGCGAAACAGGGTTTGGTGGAAGCGACCGTGGAGCGGGCGGGCCGCGCTGACGCAAGCGCGCACTCGTCGCTGACTTTCAAAGGCATGATGTTCGTGGATCAGGCGCAAAAAGCACCCTGGTTGGCCGATGTGCGCGACAAGGCACCGGCAAAAGGCATGGACCTCAGCCTCGCCGCAGTGCGCTATAGCCTGGAACACTTGCTTTTGGAGCAAGGCAAGAATGGATCAATTGCGCAGAAGTAACCTTAATTATTTACCAGCAGCATCCATTTTATTTATAATTAAAATTAATTTTGATTGTTTTTAGTTCGAATTCTCTAAGTACAGCCGATTACATTGATTTTTATTACTTGAAATTCTACAGTGCAGCCGGGAAAAATAATGGGACGGGTAAGACGCCGGCCCCATTGGATCGGGAGATATTGTTGTGCCGAAACGTATTCTTGCCACGGCTCTTTTCGTATTTTCACTCATAGCGCTGCCTCAGGCGCTGCAGGCGGCGGTCGCAAGCCAGGCCGATTGGGATAGCCATCTGGCGGCCAAATGTGCCGACCCGCACGATGTGGAATGCCTGTTGGGGTTTAGCGCGGGCTACGACGACAGTCAGACGCGCCTTGCATGGCATGGGCACTATTGGCTGCGTGCCTTTACGGCCATGGCCGCGGCCTACCAGGACAGCAAATACCTGGACTATGCGGCCACGATGATCGACTACATGTTGGCCCAGCGCGACGACAATCGCGCCCAGCGCGGCGAACTGGATGTGGTGCAGGAGCCATACACCAAAGCGCCGCCGTTTTATCTCAACAACCGCAATCTGGCCGCGCCCTGCTGGCGAGATGCGCAGCGCTCGAATTCAGCCTTCGACCGGGCCGACTGCAAGACCGTGACCGACGGGCAGATCACCAGCGGCATTATGCGTTTCGTGGCTTTGGTCAACAGCGACCCGGCTTTCAGCGGCTACCAGGCGCGCGCCGAGGGTTACCTGGCCGAGGTCGTCACGACTCTCGATATCTGGACAGAGACCTATTCCTTCGACCTGAATGCGGACATACCCGGCAGCTACTATTGGCCGCGCGAGGACGGCAGCGGGCTCTATACCACGGGCAGCGTTCCCTACAATCAGTCGGCTACGTTGTTGACGTCGGCTTTGTTGGTCGATGCCGTCCAAGGCGGCAGCGGCTATAGTGCCATGGTTCAGGGCCTGATCGATTTTTGGAAGCTCAACCTGTACCCGCAGGCCAACGGTTCCTGCCTCTGGGACTACAGCCTGCAAAAACCGGAGCTGCAGGGTGTGGAGGACGTCAATCACGGCCACCTCGATGTCGGTTTTCTGCAGGCTGCCTTTGACCAGGGTTTTGCGCTCGACACAGCGGACTTGGACTGCATCGCCGCAGCCTTCACCCAGAACGTCTATATCGGCAGCGGCAATCTGCACGACCAGATCGACGGGACGACCGAAGGCACGTCCAGCGATCCCCACCCGGTCGCGGCGATCGACTGGATCGGCTATCAGGCGTACGACCCGGCGATCCTGGACATCGCGCTGGAGGTCTACGAGACCAACTTTCCGGTCCCCACCTGGTCCAAACCTTTTCAAGGCTGGGCCGAGATCTTGTTGCTGACCGGTGCGCCGTCAAATCCGCCGGCCGACAGCACGCCGCCGCAAGTCGCCATCACGGCGCCGGCCAACGGTGCCCTGGTCGCGGCCCGGTCTTATGTCGATATTCAGGTGGCGGCGAGCGATGACGTTGCCTTGGACCGTGTGGAGATCTACGTCAACGGCAGCCTGAAATCGGCCATCCCCGGTGCCGGACCCCATAGTTTCCGTTGGAAAGTACCGGGGCGCAAAGGCAAGAGCCACGAGATCATGGCCATCGCCGTCGACACGGCGGGCAATCCGGCCAGTCACGTTATCGCGGTTACGTCGCAGTAGTTCGGGCAGTAACCCGGGCAGTAATCAGGAAAATCCGTTTTGCCCCGCCCGGCGCTCGCGGTACCAGATGTAAAGGCCGCTGGCGACGATGATACTTGCGCCGGCCAAGGTCCAGGGATCGTCCGGCACGTCGCCGAAGATCAATACGCCGAAAACCACAGCCCAAAGCAGGGTCGTGTAGCTGAAGGGCGCGACCGCCGCGACCGGCGCGGCGCGGTAGGCCTTGATCAAGGTAAAATGGCCAATGCAGGCAAAGGCGCCGATCAACACCAGGAGCAGCCAGCCCTGGCCGTCTATCTCCGTCCAGACAAAGGGTGCTGCCACAGAGGACGCCAAGGTCCCGACCACGGCGGTGTAAAAGAGCGTCGTCAGGGGATCGTCGCGATTGCCCAGTTTGCGCGTCGTCAGGTGATAGCCGGCGTTGCAGAGGGAACAGGCGACCATGAACCCGGCTGCCAGGTCCATCACGCCGCTGCCAGGGCGGATGATGATCAAGGCGCCCAGAAATCCACAGGCCACGCCGAGCCAGCGTCGCGGTCCCACGCGCTCCCCCAGCACCGGATAAGACAAGAGTACAATGATGATCGGCGTGGTGAAAGAAATGGCATTGGCCTCTGCCAGGGGGATCAAGGCAACGCCGGCGAAGTAAAAAGTGGTGGCTCCCAGCATAAAGCCCGAACGCAGGAGTTGTAGCGGCAGGTTCTCGCTCTTCATCAAGCGGGGCAGCCGCGGCCCCAAGACCAACAGCGCAAAGATCAGATGAAAAAGATAGCGGCCCCAGACCACGAGCAAGACAGGGTAGGTCGCCACCAGGTACTTGCCCGTGGCGTGGACGCAAACGAAGAAAAAGGTCGTGACCAGCATCCAGAAAATGCCTGCCGGCACCCTGTCGGGCCGTGCCTCAAGTCCCGGAGTATGACCCAAATCGAGTTCCCAACTATAAAAGCTCTTGCGGACCCGGTTTGGGTCTCGCAGGGCGTGTGCGGCAGCTTCCTTTCCAGCGTTGTGGCGGTCAAGGAACTTGTCGAGGGCTAATACCAAGGGAGGCCAGCAATGACCCCTACAGCCGGGTTAAAGCGCCCGGCCACTCGTGCCGCTCCAGCTTAGGGAAGTGGTTCGGGAGGTTCTGTCCGGCCTCGAAGTCCAAATGGAAGACTGTGGCGCTGCCGAAAATCGATGCCGACCCCCGGCAGATGCGGCAGCAGTTCCAAAATCTGATTGGCAACGCGCTGGAGTTCCGGCATAAGCATGTGCCTCCCAGAGTTCGCGTGTCCTCGCGGCCGGCGCCGGATGAGGCGCAGCGCGAAGACGGCTCCTCCCCAGAGTGTTGTGAGATCGCTATCGCCGACAACGGGACCGGTTTTGACAACAAGTACAACCAACAGATCTTTGAGATTTTCCAGCGGCTGCATGGCCGCGGCGCGTATACCGGGCTCAGGTATCGGCCTGGCGGCTTGCCGAAATATTGCCGAGTGTCATGGCGGAGAGATCTCTGCTATGGGTGAACCGGAGGCCGGCGCAACCTTTGTCGTCCGTCTCCCGCTATAACAGCCGGGAGAAGACAACGAGATGGAACCCGGCCTACAGAAGGTGATCTAAATAATCGCGATGCAAACACCCGATACCTTGCTATGCGACGGCTCGATCGCTACCCCGAGCGACGACCACTGCCGCGATCAACTCGAGCCTTGGGTTATCAGAACACTATCCAAGGACAGCGATGAAGCCCGGAAGCTGTTGCAGGACGAGTATAAGTACCTGCGCCGAAAAGTTCTCAAAAAGACGTTCAAGGCCGTGTTTAAAGGCGGTGCGCCGGTCAAGTCCTATCGGACGCGCGAGCATGTCCGCAATGCCTACGAAAGGATTTGGAAAGAGTTCGATTGGCCGGATGCCGAGCGGCCGGCGCAGGATAGCAAGCAGGCGATTGCGACCTGGAACGACGAAATTCTTATCCTCAAGAACGGCGGCTTGAACCAGGTACAGCTGGATAGAATCTGTGCAGCGGTCCAGGCTATCAATCCGGCGTCGGTTCTGGAAATCGGCTTTGGCTCGGGAATCAACTCATTGGCGCTTAGCTGTATTTTTCCGGAGATCAGGTTCTCCGGTATTGAGCTTTCGGAAGCGGGCCTGCAGACGGCACGGAGCGTGCAAGCGGAAGACGAGCTTCCCGATGTGATCGCCGCCTATTGCCCAAGAGAAATCAAGGACCGGAGCGCACATAAGTCCATAGAATTCCATCAGGGGGATGCGGCAAAGCTTCCCTTCGAGGACAACCAATTCGATGTCGTTTTCTCGCGGCTCGCGCTTGAGCAAATGGAATCGATCCGGGACGAGGTACTTAAGGAAATCCAGCGGGTCACAAGAGTGGCGGCGATTCTGGTTGAGCCCTTCACCGACTATAATCAATCGGCTCATTTGCGGCTGGCGAAAAAAGCCAAGAATCACTTCGCGCTTTCGGTCGCGGGCCTGGCCGATTATGGGCTCACGCCGCGCGCGCGCTTCGCAACGTGGCCGCAAAAGATCAGCGAAGGAATCGGGATGGTCGTTGCCACGCCGGATTAGGTCTGTCCCAACGCTATCTTAGGTGCCGCGCAGGCCAGTGCCAGGCAGCCGGCCATGACGGTGCCGGCCAAAAAGGCCGTCATACCGCCCAAATCGTGCGGCGGACTGACGGTATTGACGTCGAAGGCCACAAAGTCGAGTCCGGCGAGGCCTTGCAGCAGAGCCAGGCCCTCCCGCGCCGTCGCGCCGCCCCAGGTCGGGGTGCAGACTCCCGGTGCGCAGGAGGGATCGAAGAAATCCATGTCGAAACAGAGGTACACTGGCTTGCCGGCCAGACGCTTGTGAATATGCGCCAGAACCTCGGGATAGCCGCGGCGGTAGAGGTCGTTGCCGTCGATCAGCTCGTAGCCCTGGGCCCGGGTATGCTCGAACACCTGAGGGACGGTCACCGTGCCGCGCGGTCCCACATGCATGGAGCCTGCCGCATCGACAACGCCCTCTTCGGCGGCCCGGGTGAAGGTGGTGGCGGTGTTGTAACGGTCCTGCAGCGCGTTGCCGTCGCCAGGATAGGTGTCGGTATGGGCGTCGATGTGGAGCACTACCAAGTCCGGGTACTTGCGGTGCAGGGCGCGGAGCTGCGGCAGGGTCACCGCACCGTCCCCGCCCATGGTCACCGGCAGGACGTCGCGTTCCAGCAGGCGCCAGACCGCCGCCTCCATGCGTTCGAAGGATTCTTCGATCAGGGAGGGCGTCACCGCTGCATCGCCGCAATCCACGACCTTCAGGCGGGTGAGGACGTTGAAGTCGGCTTTGGGCGGCTGAAAGGGCCGCACCAGGGAGGATTGCGCCCGGATCGCCGCCGGTCCCTGGCGGGCGCCGATACGGCTGGGGTGAGTGCCGCAGTCGAAAGGCATGCCCAGGATGGCGGCCCGGCTGCCGGCCGGATCCGCTGCGTAGGGCACGCCCATAAAGGTCGCCGGGCCGGAAATAAGGTCGGGCACGGCTTTGCGGCTATCGCTATTGCTCATTTGGCATGCCTCGCTTCGTCACGGGGACGCCATCATGGCCCCGGGCACGGGAAGAGCACAAACGATCAGTTGCGGTTGGGCCCAGAGCCCTATCCGATCAAGTTTGTCTATAGCATCGTCATCCTGGGGGCCGCGAAGCGGCAACCCGGGATCCATCTTGCCCACTGC
>CAJHXM010000058.1_pt1 | contig 15657 bp, 14 predicted proteins | sample 9198461 | NCBI WGS metagenome assembly CAJHXM01 (sample SAMEA7708299, study PRJEB35096) | sediment metagenome | biome: marine neritic benthic zone biome [ENVO:01000025]; feature: sediment [ENVO:00002007]; material: shallow marine sediment [ENVO:03000034] sea grass bed [ENVO_01000059] ...
GCCGCTCCGGATGCTGCGTCGCTACAAGAAACGCCACATCAGAAAGGACGAAGCGTAAATGACAGGGCAAGGCAAAGTGGCACTCGTGACGGGTGCGGGCACGGGCGTGGGTAAAGCCGTTACTTTGGCGCTGATTGCAGAAGGCTATCGGGTGGTTCTGACTGGCCGGCGGCCGGAACCCCTGGTCCAGGCCATCGCGGATTCCGGCGCGGGCAAAGATCAGACGCTCGCGGTTCCCTGTGACGTGGGCGACCCTGAAGCCGTCGCAGCGCTTTTTGCCAAAACCAAACAGACCTTCGGCCGTCTCGACTTGCTGTTCAACAATGCGGGAATCTCGGCGCGCGGGGTGCCTCTCGAGGAATTGGACCCTGGGGAATGGCAGGCCGTGGTCAATGCCAACCTGTCGGGCGCCTTCTACTGCACCCAGGAGGCCTTCAAGATCATGAAGGCCCAGGAGACGCGCGGCGGCCGCATAATCAACAACGGCTCGATCTCGGCCGACCGGCCCCGCCCCGATTCCGCACCTTATACGGCAACCAAACATGCCATTTCGGGGCTGACGAAATCGGCCTCGCTGGACGGCCGCAAGTACGACATCGCCTGCGGTCAGATCGATATCGGCAATGCGGCCACGGAAATGACCGAGGCCATGAAAGAAGGCATCAAGCAGGCCGATGGCTCCATCGCGGTCGAGCCCCGGATGGATCCGCAGGATGTGGCCCGCGCGGTCGTCTACATGGCAAGCCTGCCGCTGGAATCCAATGTCCTCTTCATGACGGTGATGGCAACGAAAATGCCCCTGGTCGGACGGGGATAGCGCGCCCAGGAGACAAGGTCAGCTGTTGCGCTTCCGGCCAACCAAATTGTAGTGGGTAAAGAGGGGTAGGAACGGCGCTACAGCCAGCCAATGCGACAGAAATTTCTCCAAGCCGAAAAAGCGATCGAACATGCGGTGGGCGGGGAATACGCTAAAGTACCGCACCGATTGAGTCTCAATGCCTTGCGGCTGCAAGATCCTTGCAAGCCGTCCCGGAGTCAGAATGCGCTCGTTGCCGAACGGCAGCGGCCCGTCCTCCGTCTCCACCTCGATGATCAGGTCCAAACCCCGGCGCTTTAGCAGATAGAGTTGCAGAAGCGGATTCCAGGCGTTGCTTTCCTGGAACACGATGGCACCACCCGGCTTCAGCAAAGCGCCAAGTTTCCGCAGCACCTCGGCTCTGGGTTCGAGGTGATGAAAGGCTTGCTCAAGCCAGATGATGTCAAAGCCCTCCGCATCGTCGAAACCGAGTATGGAGGCCTTTTCGATCCGGCAGCCGAGCGGCCGTCCCAAGTCGGCCTCAAGCACCTGCTGGCGCTCCGTTGCGGTCCTGACCCAATAACCGACGGGATCGATCCCGGTAACGTCGGCGCCACGCAGGGCGAACCACAAGCACTCGGTCCCCGTGCCCACGCCCACCTCGAGCAGGCGTGGCCGCTTGTACTGCGATAGAATACGGTCGATTTCGATAAACTGGTTGTCGTACCAAAAGCGCACGCGCTCGGATTTCAGCTGGCGCCAGTTCTGATAATAGCGATCCAGGCAACCCTGGCTCTCCGGCGACAGCAGGCCATTACTTAGCCAGATTTGCAGGAACGCACTGATCGAACCGAGCCCCTCAAACAACGGGGCGGCAGTCTCGCCATCAGACGTCCCTGCGCCGTCTTGGAGCAATATCTTGCTTCCTACTTCCGCAGCACGCCTTCCCCGGCATAGATTGCCGCCGGCCCCAACGCCTCCTCAATCCGCAAAAGCTGATTGTACTTCGCCAGCCGGTCGGAGCGCGACAGCGAACCGGTTTTGATCTGGCCGCAGTTGGTGGCCACCGCCAGGTGGGAAATGGTGGAGTCTTCCGTCTCGCCGGAGCGGTGCGACATCACCGCCGTGTAGCCGGCCTTGTGGGCCATGTCGACGGCCTGCAACGTCTCGGTCAGGGTGCCGATCTGATTGACCTTCACCAGGATGGAGTTGGCGATGCCGCCGTCAATGCCTTGGGCCAGGCGGATCGGGTTGGTGACAAAGAGGTCGTCGCCCACCAGCTGCACCTTGTCGCCCAACGCCTCGGTCAGGGCGGCCCAGCCGTCCCAATCGTCCTCGGCCATGCCGTCTTCGATGGAGACGATGGGATAGCGGCCGCAAAGATCGGCCAGGTAGGACACCATGGCGGCGGAATCGAGGCTCTTGCCCTCCCCCGCCAGCTCGTATTTGCCGTCCTTGAAGAATTCCGTGGCGGCACAGTCCAGCGCCAGCACGACCTCCTCGCCCAGCTTATAGCCCGCCGCCTCGCAGGCCTTGGCGACGAACCCGAGCGCGTCATCCGTGGAGCCGATGTTGGGGGCAAAGCCGCCCTCGTCCCCCACGTTGGTATTGTGACCGGCGTCCTTTAGGCCTTTGCGCAGGGCATGAAAAATCTCCGAGCCCATGCGCAATGCCTCGGCACCGCTGGGCGCGCCCACCGGCATGACCATGAATTCTTGAATATCGATCGGGTTATCCGCATGGGCGCCGCCGTTGATGATGTTCATCATGGGCACCGGCAGGGTCCGGGCATAGGCGCCGCCGACATAGCGGTAGAGCGGGGCCCCTGCCTCGGCAGCCGCCGCCTTGGCCACCGCCAGTGAAACCCCGAGGATCGCATTGGCCCCCAGGCGGGCCTTGTTCGGAGTACCGTCCAGCTCGATCAGCATCTGGTCGATCTGCACCTGGTTTTCCGCATCCAGGCCGGACAGCAGGTCCAGGATCTCGTGATTGACCGATTCCACCGCCTGCAGCACACCCTTGCCGCCATAGCGTTCGGGATCGCCGTCGCGCAATTCCACCGCCTCGTGGGCGCCGGTAGAGGCCCCCGAAGGCACCGCAGCGCGCCCGAAAGCGCCGCCCTCCAGGATCACGTCCACTTCCACGGTGGGATTGCCCCGGGAATCGAGGATTTCGCGCCCCGTGATTTCGATAATCGCCGTCATCTGGACCCCGCCTCTCCTTGCCGCATAAGAATTTCGAGCCGCAAAAGGGGATACAGCGACTGAGCGGTCAGGACAACCGTGATCTGGCGATCATGCCGCGCCTTGATCCGCTATTCCGCGGCGGCGACCTTTGCGGCTTTCCGGGCCAGTTTGTCGCGGGCCTTGTCCACCGCAGCCTTGGCGCCTTGGGTTGCCGTGTACATCTCAAGTTCATCGAGCTCTTCTTCGTCCGGCGGTGTCAGAGCCAGGTCCTGATACTGGAATCTCGCCGGGTCCTTTTCGACCCGCGCCCGGGCCCGCCAAAAGCGCCAGGCGAGCGCCGCCAGGCGGCGGTGCTTGTCGAAGAATTCCCAAAGCATGCGGGGATAGAAAACCAGCGGGCTTTCGATCGGCAGGCCGGAGCGCCGGTCGCGGCGATACTTGCGCCGGAAAATGCCGCCCTGCAGCGGATGGACGCCCTCGATGACATGGCAGCCGTAAAACCAAAGCGCCACGCGCAGGATGGTAAAGGAACTGGCGCGGCAGGCGACGTTCCGGCGCATCACGGTTTCCATATGGTCCGGCGTATAGAAGGCGTCCCAGGCGCGGTTGTAGATGCCTTGCCATTCCTCTTTGGACATCAAGGAGTGGCCCGTACAGACGTGCTCCAGGTCGTAGATATTCATGTCGGGGTCCATCCACACGCCGTTCGCGTCCAGGACCTTGTGATCCTCGGAGCCCGGCAGCGGTGTCAGACAAAAGAATTCCAGCAAATCGATCGGCAGTTCCTGCTTGATGATCTCGATATCCCGCAGGATGCTTTCTGGCGTATCGGCGGGGAAACCCAGGATATAGCCGCAATAGGTCGTCGCCTTGATTTGCTTCCAGGCCTGCAACATCACGCGGTATTCGGTGATGCGATTCTGCTTCTTCTTGGCGGCAAAGAGATTGTCCGGATTGATATTTTCCAGGCCGATAAAGACACGTCTGACCCCTGCTTTTCCGGCCTTTTCCACGAAGTTGGGAATCAGATGGCAAAGGGTGTCGACCTGAATGACAAGTTTGACCTTCAGTTTGTCCTCATGGCGAAGTTTAATGATGCGGTCGAAGATCTCTTCCCAATTCCGGTTGCGCGCAAAATTGTCATCTGTGACGAAAAAGCGGTACACGCCCTGCGCGTTGTTATCCCGAATGATCTTCTCGATATCATCGGCAGTGCGGTAGCGTGATTTGCGCCCTTGAACATTGATAATGGTGCAAAAACTGCACTGGAACGGACAGCCGCGCCCGGAATCGAAACTGGTGCGCCGGTCGATGTTGCGCATGATGGTCTCACGGGACAGGATAGGGATCGCCTGCCCCTCCAGGCCCGGCAGATCGGCCAGATAGTTGTAGAGCGGCTTCAACGCGCCTCTATTGGCATCTTGCAGCACCTCGTCCAGATGCTCTTCGGCCTCGCCGGCGTAGATCGAAATGCCGAGGGCCTGCGCCTCTTTGATGTCCGGGGGCAACTCCGGCAGCATTGATAGGCAGCCGCTGACATGGAATCCGCCGATGCAAACCTGGATGCCGGCCGCGCGGAGCGGCCGGGCAATGTCCATGGCCCTGGGGAACTGATTCGACTGCACCCCGACCAGGGCCACCATGCCCTTGCCGCCATTGTCACGAATGGCCCGAATAAAGCGGGCGGGCTTGATCCGGGCATTGGTTTCGTCAAATGACGCGATATCGATGTCGATCCCCGGGCCCAAGACCTCGCGTTCCTGGCAATCCTGGCCGATGCCGTTCAGCGCCGCCATGGTGTTCGAGGGAATGAGCGAACGGGCCCACTGGATCACGTAACCGTTGTCGTCGTAGTGTGACGGTTTCACCAGAAAGAGCTTGAAGATTTCCCGTTTTGGCCCGGTCCGGGCGAGAATTGCGGTCATTGGACTACCCCCGGGGCTGTTTAATATCGCCGCCCAATAAATTCCCTGGCACCATCATCCACTATGCGGCGCATTTCCGATAATGAGCACTTCACCGAAAGCTTAGCTTAGGGATTGGTGGAATACACCCCTCTTTCACCGGCCCGGAGGGCGGGAGACAGAGACTATAGCGGCTTCTGGCGGCGCTGTTCCGGGATACCGTCGGGACCGGGCTGGTCCGGGTCGCAGAAAAAGTTTGTCAGCACAAACCGCTCGCCGGAACGGACGGGCTTGGCCTCGTGCAGCAGCGCGCAGGAAAAGACGGCCGCAGCGCCCGCGGGCATTGCCACACCGTGGGGACTGTATTCCGGGAAGCAAAGCTCGCCGCCTTCGAAATCGTCGTTGAGATTGAGCGACATGGCAAAGCGGCGCGGGTTTTCCTGGCGCAGGTTATCGCGGTGCAATCCGAAGAAGTCCTGCCGCTCGGGCCCATAGCGCATCACGATATGGCCCTCGAAACGGAAAGGCGCGGCATAGTTGAAGACCTTGACGAGCTCCGGCCCGATGCGCCGCGCCAGGGTGGCGGCGACTTGCCGCTCCAGCCGCGGGTCGGAGACGATGTGTTCCAAGGTCTTCTTACGGCTTTGGTCGTAGGTGTTGACGGTCCCGGTGGAAAAACCGCCTTCCCGGTGCTCTTCCCGCCAGGCCGCGATCAGAGTGTCGCAAAGCGCCGGCTCCAGCACGCCGGGCAGAACCAGCACCGGCGCGCCGCCGGCCAGGACCTGGCGCGGCTCCTGACGGTCCCGCCAGGCCGCGATCTCGCCGGCCAAAGTGGTTACATGCGTGGCGATGGTCCCATCGCGCAGCGCCGAGAGCATGCGCTGATTGGGATCGAGCAAATAAAGCGCCGCTTGGACGCCCGCTCCCGCCTGAGCTGACAGCAGACGCTTCAGCAGCCGGCCTTCGCGGTCCAAGAAGACCGGGAAACCCGCAGGGGCCGGTAAAGTTCCCGCACCGCCGATGAGCGCGAAAAGCTGGGCGCCGGTTTCGCGCAGGGCCGATTCTGCGGCCAGCAGCGCCTGCCAAGCCGCCGCTGTCACCGGGCCCGGATCCCCCAGCGCCAGAAACAGGATCGGCCCGCCGGTGACCTCCTGATAGAACTGCCGCCGCGTACCGGCCTGATCGGGAAAAATGAAGTCCGGCATACGATCGCCGGGCGTTAGGGGAGGCAGTTGCTTGACGGTCTCGGGCCGGGTCATCGCGACTGCCGCTCACCCGATATCGACCGGCCGCTCCTTGGCGAGGCGGTCGAAGGACATCAGGGTCTCGAGGATCTCCGGCAGGTTCTTCAGGTAGACCATGTTGGGGCCGTCGGAGGGTGCATTGTCGGGATCCTGGTGGGTTTCCATGAAGACCGCGGCCACGCCGATAGAGACCGCCGCCCGGGCCAAGACCGGCGCGAACTCGCGTTGACCGCCGGAGGTGCCACCCCGGCCGCCTGGCTGCTGAGTCGAGTGGGTCGCGTCAAAGACAATCGGACAGCCGGTCTCCGCCGCCATGATCGGCAAAGCACGCATATCGGAAACCAGCGTGTTATAGCCAAAAGACGCGCCGCGCTCGCAAAGCAGCAGGTTTTCATTGCCGCTGTCCAGAACCTTGGCGGCCACGTTGGTCATGTCCCAGGGCGCCAGGAACTGGCCCTTCTTGACGTTGATCGCCTTCCCGGTTGCCGCCGCCGCCAGCAGCAGATTGGTCTGCCGGCAAAGGTAGGCCGGAATCTGCAACACGTCGACATTTTCAGCCGCCGGCGCACACTGGTCCGGTTCGTGGACGTCGGTCAATACAGGACAGCCAACGGCCTCACGTACTTCGGCCAGGATCTCCAGGCCCTGATCCAGGCCGATGCCGCGCGGCGCTGTCAGGCTGGTGCGGTTGGCCTTGTCGAACGAGCTCTTGTAGATCAGCCCGACGCCCGCCTTGCCGGCCATTTCACTGAGCGCCCGGGCCGTTTCCAGCGCATGGTCGCGGCTTTCGATCGCACAGGGGCCCGCGATCAGGACCAGCGGCAGGTCATTGCCGAGCGTAAGCTCGCCGATCCGAACATGACGTGACATGGGTCTACACCAGCCGCGACTGCTCGACCGCCGCCGCAATGAAGGCGGTGAAGAGCGGGTGCGGCTCAAGGGGTTTGGATTTCAGTTCGGGATGAAACTGGACCCCGACGTACCAGGGATGGGACGGCAGTTCGACAATTTCCGGCAGTTCGCCATCCGGCGACAGCCCCGAAAAATGGAGCCCTGCCTCTTCCAAGATTTCCCGATAATGAATGTTGACCTCATAGCGATGGCGGTGGCGTTCGCTGATTTCCTGGGTACCGTAGATCTCCGCCACCCGGCTACCGGCGACAAGCTGCGCCGGATAGGCCCCCAGGCGCATGGTCCCGCCCAAATCGTCAGCCGAGTTGCGGCGTTCGACTTCGTTGCCCCGAGTCCATTCGGTCATCAGGCCCACGACCGGATTTTCCGCCGGCCCGAACTCGGTCGAGGTCGCATCGCTGATCCCGGCGAGATTCCTTGCCGCCTCCACGACGGCCATCTGCATGCCGAAGCAAATCCCGAAATAGGGCACCGCCCGCTCGCGCGCGAAATGCACCGCGGCGATCTTGCCCTGGGCCCCGCGCTCGCCGAACCCGCCCGGCACCAGTATGCCGTGCACGTTTTCAAGCAGATGAACCGAACCATCGGCTTCGAAGATCTCGGAATCGAGCCAGGAGACATTGACCTTCACATTGTTGGCGATGCCACCATGAGCCAGCGCCTCGTCCAGCGACTTGTAGGCATCCTTCAGGCTGGTGTACTTGCCGACCACGCCGATCGTCACCTCGCCGTCCGGCTCCCGGATCGGCTGGGTTACCGCGTCCCAGTGACTCAGATCGGGCGCTAACGTTTCCAGCCCAAAATGGCGGCAGACCTCTCCGTCCAGCCCCTCCTCGTGATAGGAACGCGGCACCGCATAGATGGTGTCCACATCCAATGCCTGGATCACGGCCTCCGGGCGCACGTTGCAAAAGAGGCCGATCTTGCGGCGCTCCTCGCGCGGAATTTCCTGCTCCGCCCGGCAGACCAGGATGTCCGGCTTGATGCCGACCGACTGCAATTCCTTAACCGAATGCTGCGTCGGTTTGGTCTTTAATTCGCCGGCGGCTTTGATATAGGGGACCAGGGTGCAATGCAGGAACAAGCTGCGGTCGCTGCCCAACTCGTTGCCCAGTTGACGAATGGCCTCCAGGAAAGGCAGGCCTTCGATGTCGCCGACGGTACCGCCGATCTCACAGACGATGAAGTCCTCGTCGGTGACCGCGCCCAGAACGAACTCCTTGATGGCATCGGTGACGTGGGGAATGACCTGCACGGTCGCCCCCAAGTAATCGCCGCGCCGCTCTTTGGCGATCACCTTGGAATAAATCTGGCCGGTGGTGACGTTGTCGCTCCGGCGGCCCGCCACGCCGGTAAAGCGTTCGTAGTGACCCAGGTCCAAATCAGTCTCTGCGCCATCGTCGGTCACGTATACCTCGCCGTGCTGAGTCGGCGACATGGTGCCCGGATCGACGTTCAGATAGGGGTCCAGCTTGCGGAGGCGTACCTTAAACCCACGGGCCTGCAGCAGCGCGCCAAGGGCTGCAGAACAGAGGCCTTTTCCGAGGGAGGACACCACGCCGCCGGTGATGAAAATGTACCGCGTCATGGACGTGCACTATCATGCCAACGCCGGCCTCGGGCAAGGGAACTATCGCGGTAAAACGAAGAAAAATGGGCTTGCCAGACGAATCACCCGAGTCGCCCCAGAATCGGCCATTCTTCAAGGCGCCGACTCATTCGCGATCCAGCTCGCCAGGGACAAACAGCAGGACAATGAAAAAGCCCAAGTTCACGATGGGAATCACATAGATCAGCACCCAGCTGCGTGGCCAGCCGATGTCTTGCACGCGATAGACCGTCCAGCAGGTCTGCACAAAACCCAGCCCTGCCAAACCCAGAATTCTGATGAAACTGCCGACAAGGTTACCGGAGATAGCCCCCACAAAGATCGAAAGGAAGACCAGAGGTATGGCGAAAATGATGATCCCGAGGGATTTACCCAGATACCGCCCGCGGCTCATGGTCTCCAGGTTGTCGGCCACGCCAATAGCGAGCAGCGGAACAAAGAAAAAGAGAAAGACCGCCAGCAGGGTGAGGGCATAGGCCGGGTCCATGACAAATTGCATCTGATCAATCCGGTTTCGGCAGAAAAAGACTTCCGGTGGCCCTATATAAATCCGGGCTCTGCTGGAATTATAGGACGCTGCGCCGCCGCTGCGCCAGCCGACTTTCCCGCCAGGAGATCACAACGCCGCTGGAAACCACCACGGCAACGCCGGCCCAGGTCCAGCCGTCCGGGAAATCCCCGAAAAGCACGAACCCAATCGCGGTCGCCATGATGATCTCGCTGTAGCCGAAAGGCGCGATTACCGAGGCACTGGCATGTTCATAAGCCTTGATCACCAACCAGTGACCCAGGGCGGCAATGGCCCCCATCAGGAGCATCAGACCCAGGTCTTGCAGGCTGGGGGTGACCCAGAAAGCCGGCAGCAGCGCCGTCATGACCAAACTGCCCAAGAGCGCCGTATAGGTGAGTGTCACCAAAGGCGGCGCGGTGCCGGAGAGCTTGCGGGTCGTGAGGCTGTAAAAGGCATAGACCACTGCGGCGGCGAGCGCCATCAGCGCACTCCACTGCAGCGTATCCGAACCGGGCCGAATGATGATCAGCGCGCCGACAAAACCCAGGAATACGGCAGAATAGCGAAAGAGCCCGACCTTCTCGCCCAGCACCAGGGGCGACAGGGCGGTCACCACCAGGGGATAAACAAAGACCAGCGCGATGGCATCCGCCAGCGGCATGACGGCAATGGCACCGAAGAACAGCAGCGTGGACACCAATAGAAACCCGCCACGGAGGATCTGGAGGGCCGGCCGCGGAGGAATCAGATCGCTGGGCCTGTAGCGCAGCAGGACGACCGGCAGCAGGATCAGGCTATGAAAGAAATACCGCGCCCAGACGACCTGCATCACAGGATAGTCGGCGCTCAGGATCTTGGCGATGGCGTCCATGGCCGGCACCACAAACATGGCCGCGATCATCAGAGCGATGCCCAGGAGCGGGTTTTCGGCCATTGCGGCAGGCTTTGCGGCGGCCGGGGACAGCACCTGACCCATCTGAATTCTCCGCAAAGTCGGATTGCCGGGCCTTTCGGCCCCGGCCATTATTCGGCCGGAACGCTGCTCCCGGAGCTCTCCGGCGCCTCGATCGGCGCGGCGGCGGGAAGATTATCCAGAATCGACCGGGGTTCGGTCGAGCCGCCACCCAGAATTGCCAGGGTAATACTGGTGGCCATGAAACAGGCCGCCAGGCCGGCGGTGATCCGGGTCAGCAGGTTCGCGGTGCCCCGGCCGGTCAGAAATCCGGCCATGCCGCCGCCCCCGCCGCCGCCGCCGCCAATGCCCAGGGCGCCGCCTTCACTGCGTTGGAGGAGGACCGCTGCGACCAGGCCCATTGCGAGCAGCAGGTGAATGACCAGAATGAATTGGGCCATCGCGTATATCTTTCATCATAACAGGGGATTACCGGGGGTATTTAGACCCTCTGTAGCGAATTTACTAGGGGCAACTGACGCCAATCGCCCAGAAATCGGCTGGCTTGAGGCTGGCCCCGCCCACGAGAGCCCCGCCGACGTGGGGCACCGACAGCAAATCCGCCGCGTTTTCGGGCTTCACAGAGCCGCCGTAGAGAATATTGATGCCGTCCGCAGCACTGTCCCGCATCCCGCGCAACAGGCCGTGGATATGGTTATGAACCTCGGCGACATCCTCCGGGGTCGCCGTCAGACCGGTGCCTATCGCCCAAACCGGCTCATAGGCCAGAACCAGGTTGCCTTCCTTCGGCAGGGAGGCCTGCACCTGGTCTTCGATGACGGTCAGTGCCTGGCCGGCCTGGCGCTGTTCCGCGGTTTCGCCGACACAGATCACCGGAATCAGCCCGGCCGCCAAGGCCGCCTCGGCCTTGGCCCGGACCAGCGCGCTGCTCTCGCCGTGGTCGCTGCGGCGCTCGGAATGGCCGACGATGACATGGCTGCAGCCCGCGTCCGCCAGCATGACCGCTGCGATATCGCCGGTATGGGCGCCCGATGCCGCGCTGTGGCAATCCTGGCCGCCCAGCGCGATCCCGCTGCCCGCCAGCGCCTCCGCCACGGGCGACAGCAGGGTGGCCGGCGGGCAGACCAGCCAATCGCAGTTTGCCGCTTCGCCGCTCCGCAGCTTTTCGGCCAAGGCGGACGCGAGCGCGACCCCGTCGCCACGGAGCCCATTCATTTTCCAGTTTCCCGCAATCAACTGCCGTGCCATAGAGTCCTACCTTCCAATCATCTGGGCGCATTTTGGGCGCCTTTCCTAACACGGCGACCGCTGGCTTTCCAACGGGCCGCCCCCAAAAGCCTTCGGACAAAAGCGTCAAGAGAGAAAGAGATATTTTCCCATGAGACTCAGCCTCCTCGCGCCCCTTTCCGGCCTCCTGGCGATGGTCCTGCTGGCCGGCTGTACCAGCCCCGACGGCAGCTCCGCCGGCGAAAAACGCCAGGCCGCGCAAGCTATGCGGTCAGAAACCCTGGCCAAACTCTACCAGGCGGAACCCGGCGCCCGGACCCAGATTGCCAATGCGGTCGGCCATGGCGTCTTCAGCAATGTCGGGGTCCATCTGATCTTCCTGTCGGCGGGCAACGGCTGGGGCATCGTGCGGGACAACGGCAGCGGCCGGGACACCTATATGAAAATGCTCTCCGGCGGTCTGGGATTGGGGCTTGGCGCCAAAGACTTCCGGGGGGTCTTCGTTTTCACGACCCGCGACGCCTTGGATGGCTTCGTATCCCATGGCTGGGACGCCAGCGGCCAGGCCGACGCGGCCGCGAAAGCCGGCGAAAAGGGCGGCGCCTGGGCCGGCGCCATCGACGTGGCCCCAGGGGTCAAGCTTTACCAGATTACGGAGCACGGCCTGGCTCTCCAGGCGACGATCCAGGGCACCAAGTATTGGCAGGACGACGAGCTCAATTGAGGCCTCACGGCCCGGACTTCGCCCGCCTCTCTGCCACCAGTGCTTCGCTGACCTCCCAAAGCCGCCGGGCCGCCCCGGCGTCGGATGCGATGGGGCCGAGGCCGGCCTCGCGGCAGTCGCGGAAATAACGCCCCGACATTTCCGCCACGTCGCTCGAGGTCGCAAGATGTATCGAGGTCCGGGCGCCCTGGGCCGGTGTTTTGGCAAAGGCCAGGATCATCCGGGTCGCCAGACCGAGCAGCCCCGTCATATCGCCGTCGCGGCTGAAGCGGGTGTTGACCACGCCCGGGTGGAGGGAATTTGACGTAACCCCGCTGCCGGCCAGACGCCGGGCCAGTTCCCGCGCGAAATAGATGTTCGCCAGCTTGGATTCGCCATACACCCGCAGAGAATCATAGGATCGCCGGTTTTGCAGATCGTCGAAGTTCAGGCCCCGCGGCGCCAGGCTGTGGGCTTTTGAGGCCACCGTGATCACCCGGGCCGGCGCGCTGGCGATCAACCGCTCCCGCAGCAGACGGGTCAGCAGAAAGGGCCCCAGATGGTTGACCCCGAAGGTCCCCTCGAAACCTTCCGGCGTCTCCCGGCGCTTGGACAGGATCAGACCGGCATTGTTGATCAGGACATCCAGCCGCGGGAAACCTTGCAAAAAAGCCTCGGCACAGCGCTCGATGGAGGAGAAGGAGGCCAGATCCAGCGGCAGCAGGGCCAAACCCTCGGCGCCGGAAAGCTGCTTCAACTCCGCCAGAGCCGCGGCGCCACGGTCCGGATCGCGCGCCGTGATCACCACCCTGGCGCCCTGCTGGGCCAGCGCCGCAGCGGTTGCCTTGCCGATCCCGGCATTGGCGCCGGTGATCAGAACGGTTTTGCCTGCGATTGACCAAGACGACATGACGTCCATTCCTACTGCAATTTACGGAGAGAAAAAGGCAAAAAGTATCGCTATCACCTTCTGTTTATTGCCGGTTGCCCGGACGGGGTCGCCTTTCTAAGATGCCGCGATTCGGGGCCGCTGGCCGTTCCCGGAGCCCCTTGATCCTGTTTCAGAAAGATTCCGCGCATGAAGGGCCAAAAGCTCATCGCCAAGATCCTTACCGGCTTCCTCTTTGCCGTGCTGATTTTCAGCTTTGCCATCTGGGGGATCGGGGACATTTTCCGGGGCGGCGGCAGCGCCTATTCGATTGCCGCGGTCGGCGATGTCGAGATCGACCAGCAGGAATTCGCCCGGGATTTCTCCCGCGAGATCAACCAGACCAGCCAACGCCTCGGCACCCGCCTGACGATCGAGCAGGCCCAGACCTTCGGTCTCGTCGCCCAGGTCCTGGACCGCTCCATCAACCGGGCAGTCTTCGAGCAGCAGGCCGACGACCTGCGCCTCATGGTGACCGAAGAACAGATACAGCGGCAAATCATCGACACGCCCTCTTTCAAGGACGAGTTCGGGCAATTCAGTGCCAATCGATTCAATCGCGTCCTGCAGACCAACGGTCTGAGTGAAGCAGGCTATGTGGCGCTGCTGCGGCGCGACACTGAACGCCAGCAGATTGCCAATGCAGTCACCGAGGCCGTTCAGGCCCCCACGAAACTCGCGGAACAGCTCTATGCCTATGAGCAGGAGAAGCGGGTTGGCCAATACCTCGTCATCCCGACCCGCAACATCACCGAAATTCCAGAACCCAACTCGCTGCAGATCCAGCAATTCTACGACGACAACGACAGCAATTTCATGGCGCCGGAGACCCGCGCGATCACCCTGTTCCAATTGCGCCCCGACGATCTGGCCGCCGAAATCACCATCGACGAAGACACGCTAAGGGATGAATTCGAAGCCCGGCGGGAAGACTTTACAGTCCCGGAAAAACGCACCATCGAACAGATCGTCTTCGCCGAGCAGGCCGAGGCCCAGGCGGCGAGCGACCGCTTGCAGGAAGGCGCCGACTTTGCCGCCCTGGCTCAGGAATTGACCGACCGCGCGCCGGTATCCCTGGGAACGCTGCAGCAAGATGAACTGCTGCCGGCGCTGGGCGAGCCGGTCTTTGCCCTGGCCCAAGGCATCCCCAGCGCGCCGATCGAAAGCGCCGTGGGCTGGCATGTCGTTCTGGTGACAGCCATCGAGGCCGGTGAGGAGCCGGAATTCGAGGCGCTGCGCGAGGAGTTGCAAAGGGACGCTGCGCTGAACGAGGCCATAGAGAATATTATCGAACTGGCCAATCAGTTCGACGATGAAGTGGCCGGTGGCGCCAGCCTGGAAGAGGCCGCTGCCCGCTTGTCGCTGCCGGTCCAGGAAATACCGGCGATCGACCGCCAGGGCCGCGATGCCGAAGGCACGGCCGTCGAAAAGCTGCCGCCGCAAGGCGAGTTTCTGCCCCTGGTCTTCCAGACCGAAGCCGGCGACACCAGCCTGCTCACCGAAACCGCCGACGGCGGCTACTTTGCCGTCCGGGTTGATTCCATAACCCCGGAAGCCAAGCGTCCGCTGGACGAGGTGCGCGACAACGCAGTTCTGTTCTGGACCGAAGCCGAACGGGTCCGTCTGGCCGACGAACTGGCGCAGGAAATGCTGGCGCTCGCGGAAAATGGCGGGGACTTTGCCGCCATTGCCACAAGCTACGATCTGGAAGTCCAAACCACCGAGCCCATCACCCGCGACGAACGCAGCCCGGCGCGCTCGCCCTCGCCGCAGCTCTCCTCGGCGCTGTTCCGGCTCGCGGTCGGGGACTATGCCATGACCACCGGGCCCGAGGGTCAGATCATTGTCCGCTTGGAAGAAATTCAAGCTGCCGAGCTGGCGGACGACAATGCTGAGCTGGATCGGGTTCGCGATCGTCTGAGCGATGTCATTCAAAACGACTTGCTGGACCAGTATCTTGCTGCCTTGCGGAATGACTACGGCGTCACCATCAACGAAACACTGCTTCAGCAGACCATCGACAGCTTCTAATTCCATGCACACTGTCCCCGATTTCGAAGATTTCCGGTCGCGCCATGAAGCCGGAGATGCCCAGGTCGTCTGGACCACGCTGGTTGCGGACCTGGAAACGCCGGTCTCCGCGTTCCTCAAGCTGGCCGACGCGCGGCCCAACGCCTTCCTTTTCGAGTCCGTGGAGGGCGGCGCCACCATCGGGCGCTATTCCTTCCTGGGACTGAAACCGGACATTATCTGGCGCTGTTTTGGCGACAAGGCGGAAATCAACCGCCAGGCCCGTTTTGACCCGGACTCTTTCCTGCCCCTGGTTAAACCGGCGCTGGAAAGCCTGCGCGACCTGGTCGCCGAATCGCGTATCGAATTGCCCGAGGGCCTGCCGCCCATGGCGTCGGGGGTCTTCGGCTATATGGGCTACGATACGGTGCGCCTGATGGAGCGGCTGCCGGATGAAAATCCGGACGTCCTGGGGGTGCCCGATGGCATGTACCTCCGCCCCACGGTGATCGCCATTTTCGACCGGGTCGAGGATCTGGTGACCGTGGTGACTCCGATTTGGCCCGAGGACGGGGTTTCCGCCAGCGCCGCCTACGCGCGGGCATGCGAGCGCTTGTCGGATGTGGCGCAGGACTTCGAGCGCGCCCAGGCGCAGCGCCGCGACCTGGCCGAGGAGATCGCCAGCCTGCCGGAGCCGAAGTCCAACATGCCGCC
>CAJHXM010000557.1_pt1 | contig 15579 bp, 13 predicted proteins | sample 9198461 | NCBI WGS metagenome assembly CAJHXM01 (sample SAMEA7708299, study PRJEB35096) | sediment metagenome | biome: marine neritic benthic zone biome [ENVO:01000025]; feature: sediment [ENVO:00002007]; material: shallow marine sediment [ENVO:03000034] sea grass bed [ENVO_01000059] ...
GAATTTGCGGTTGGTGGTCCGAATGATCAGATCTTCGTCGACCCAACTCAAGCCATGGGTCACGTTGGTCATGACCACCTGAAGCGCCAGGGGATCGATGGCGGGTTCAGGCTCAATCGTGAAATTGAGGGGGTCTTTGGCCGTCATGCCGGGAATTCCTCTTAAACGCGCTGCCGAGTCACGTAGCCTCGCAAATTGGCCCGATTTTATTAAGATTTCCTGACCAGGAGGAATTCGCTCCGCCCGGGCGGTCGTGCCGCGGCGGGCCGCCCTATCGGCTATCTTTTTGATTTATAATAATTTTTACCTTGCTGGCGGTCTCCTTGTCGGCCTGACTATAATGCGGCATGGAGGAAACCGCGCCGCATATCCTGGTGGTCGACGACGACACGCGCCTGCGCCAACTGCTGCAGAGGTATCTGGCCGAACAGGGCTTTCGGGTGACCACCGGCAACGACGCGGCCGATGCGCGCTCAAAGCTCGCCTCCTTCACCTTCGATCTGATCGTGCTCGATATCATGATGCCCGGAGAAACCGGCCTGGAGCTGACCGCCTCCCTCAGACGCGGCAGCAACGTGCCAATCCTGCTCCTGACCGCTATGGGCGATCCGGCGGACCGGATCAACGGCCTGGAGCGGGGCGCCGACGATTATTTGGCCAAGCCTTTCGAACCGCGGGAATTGGTGCTGCGGATCAACGCCATCCTGCGCCGGGTGCAAAGCGAGGCCGAGGCACTGCCAACCGTGCTTGAGGTTTATTTCGGCGGCTTTCGCTTCGACCTGGAGCGCGAGGAACTGACCCGCGACGAGGATTTCATCCGCCTGACCGCGGCGGAAACTTCGCTGCTGAAAGCCCTGGCCCGGCAGCCGGGTATTCCCATCAGCCGGGAAGAGCTAACGGCGGAAAGCCGCATATCCGGCAGCGCGCGGACCATCGACGTGCAGGTCACCCGGCTGCGGCGCAAAATCGAGAGCGACCCCAAGTTTCCCCGCTATCTGCAAACCGTGCGCGGGACCGGTTATGTTCTGATGCCGGACTGACGGGGGGCGGAGCCGGCCATGATCGACGCGGAAGTTCCCCCAAACCTTTGGTTCAAGCGGCTGCTGCCGCGCACCCTGCTGGGTCGGTCGCTGCTGATCATCCTGGCGCCTTTGGTGCTGCTGCAGGTGGTTTCCACCTGGATCTTTTATGACCGGCACTACGACACGATCACCAAGCGCCTGGTGCAGGGGGTGGCCGGCGACATCGCCGCGGTGATTTTGATCATGGACCGCAACCCGACCCCGCTGGAGCGCGACCAGGCTTTCCGGCTGGCGGAGCGCGCCATGTGGCTGGAGATCAGCTTCAGCCATGACACCCAGCTGACCGAGGTGTCCGACGAGCTCGAAGGCAGTCACTTGGAACGCAAACTGGCGCGCGCTCTTAAGGAACGTTTCACCTATCCCTTCCACATCGACACCCGCAGCTTCGACGAGCGGGTCGAAGTGCTGGTGCAGCGCCACAACGGCGTCTTGCGGGTCCTGGTCAGCGACGAGCGCCTGTTCAGTTCCACCACCTATATATTCATCATGTGGATGGTGGGCACCTCCATCGTGCTCTTTGGCGTTGCCGTAATTTTCATGCGCAATCAGGTCAGGCCTATCCGGCGCCTGGCCCAGGCCGCCGAGCTGTTCGGCAAGGGCCGCGATGTGGCCGACTTCAAGCCGGAGGGCGCCACCGAAGTCCGCCAGGCCTCCACCGCTTTCCTGCGCATGCGCAACCGCATCCAGCGCCAAATCCAGCAGCGCACCGAGATGCTGGCGGGGGTCAGTCATGACCTGCGCACGCCGCTGACTCGCATGAAGCTGCAGCTCGCCATGCTGGGCGACGGGCCGGAAGCGCAGAGCCTGCAATCCGATGTTTCGGAGATGGAGCATATGGTCGAGGGCTATCTCGCCTTTGCCCGCGGCGAAGGTGCCGAACAGCAGCAGCAAACCGACGTCGCCGCCTTTCTGAACGAGGTGGTCCAGCAGATGCGCCGCGACGGCAGCAAGATAGGCCTACATGCGGAGGGTCCGCTGGACCTGCCCCTGCAGCGCGAAGCGATCCGCCGTTGCCTGACCAATTTGATCGCCAACGCCAAACGCCATGGCACCGAGGTTCTGGTATCCGCCGGCCAGCGCGGCAACGTGGTGGAGATCACCATCGACGACAACGGCCCGGGCATCCCGGCCGAGCAGCGCGATCAGGTCTTCCGGCCCTTTTACCGCACCGACCGTTCGCGCAACCCGGCGACCGGCGGCACCGGCCTGGGGCTCACCATTGCCCTCGATGTGGTACGCAACCACGGCGGCGAACTGACCCTGGAAGACGCCCCCGGCGGCGGCCTGCGCGCGCGGATTGCGCTGCCGTTTTGAGTTTCCGGCAAGGCAAAGAAAAACGGGAGCAGCGCAGCGGCTGCTCCCGGGAAGATTTGCCGGTGAAGCCTAACCGGCTTCAGGGGCCAGGAAGCCGATCATTTCTTCGGTCCGCCGCCCCGGCCACGGCCGCCGCCGGGCCCGCCGGAATCGCCGGTGCCGCCCTGGACGGTCATGAGCAAGGCGTCGCTGTTGTTGCCGGTAACGGGATCCGTCGTATCACTGGCAACCGCTACAGTGTTGGTGATCTCACCCAGGCTGCCCTTGGCGCGTACCTGAATTGAGAATGTGACACTGTCGCCAGCGGCCAGGACCGGCTCCGTGCAGGTCACCGTACGCGATGCCGTGATCTCACAATTTTCGGACACGAACTCGATGGGCAGTTTTTTGTCCGTCGAGGGCAGCGTATCCGTCACGACAACCATCTGCGCATCCGAAGGACCGCCGGCGCCGCACACCTGCGGATCGTCCTCAGAGCATCCCTCCACGTTGTGCACGGTCAGGAAGTAGAGGATGGTCCCGGAAGGATTGCCGGTCGGGAAATTACCGGTCTTGTCGATCCAGAGATCGGCCTCGGCATTGACGAGCGTGTCAATCGAGACCGTATCCGCGACGCCGCCTTCCTCCAGTACGTCGGCGCTGTTGGTGATGGTGGTCCCGTCCGGAGTCGAGGGGTCGACCAAGACCGTGATCACGACCGTGAGCATGTCACCCGGGTCCAGGTCCCCGTCGTTGCAGGTGACCACATTTGCGGCTTCGCTGCAGACAGCCGCTCCCTCGGTCACCAGAGCACCCAGGAAACTCACCTCGGCCGGCAGACTATCCACGATGTCGACCATCGTTGCCGTCGAAGGACCGTTGTTGGTGACGCTGACGCTGTAGGAGAGCTCACTGCCCGCCAGCACCGGATCCGGCGCGGCCGACTTGGTGACCATAAGGCCGGACTGGACCTGGACCGTCGTATTCTCGGTCACGAAATTGTTGGAGTTGTCCGGATCCTGCGTATTGCTGGAAACGCTGGCATCGTTGCTTAGGATACCCGTCGTGTCCGGCAGCACGGTGACCGCTATTGTGATCTCGAAGGAATCACCGCTCGCCAGGAGATCGGCCCCGCAGACGGTCGGTGACAAGGGATCACCTGCAACGCCGGTGTTACAGGACGCCGCGGGCGAGACCGAATTGATCGTCACACCGGCCGGCACCTGGTCTTCGACAACCACGTTCATGGCGGTCGAAGGACCCGCGTTCATCACCGTTAAAGTGTAAACCAAGGCCTGACCGGCGATCACCGGATTGGGCGCACCCGATTTGGTGATCGAGAGGTCCGCCTTGCCGAGGAAGGTGATCGAATCCTGGCCAACGTCATTTGCCAGATTGGGATCGGGCGTTTCACTTGTGACGACGGCGGTGTCGTTGACGTCGCCCTCTTCGTCCGTCGTGATATCGATCTCGAGCAAAGCCGTCGCCCCGGCATCGAGATTGCCGAGATCACAGGTCACAATGATGACCTGAGCCTCGCCGAGCACGCTTTCCGTGCATCCGCCGGGCACCGCGACAACATCGAAGAGGACATTGCTGACATGGGTATCCGTTACGGTCACATTCCGCGCCGCGGAGGGCCCGAGGTTTTCCACGGTGATAAAACAGGTCTCTATCATTCCGGCCATTGCCGGTTCGTCCGGTTTGCAGTCCTTTATGATCCGCAAGTCGGCGGAGCTGTCTACGAATGTGCCTTCCGTCACACTGTTGTTCGCCAAATCGGGATCGAAGCCGACAGCTTCGACGGACGCCATGTTCGTAATGACGGTGGTGCCGTCAGCATCGCCGACCACGATATTGGCGGGCACCGAAACCTGGATCGTGAAGCTGGTGCTGGCATCGGCGCTCAGCGTGCCAAGGTCGCAGGTCAAGATCGGCAGAGCGGTCGTATCGCAGCCGCCAGTGTCGCTGATATAGGTGACTTCGGCCGGCAGAGTGTCAGTCACCACGATGCCTGTGACAGAGTCGGGACCGTTGTTGGTGACCGTCAATTCGTAGGTCAGTATTTCGCCGGCGTGAACGGGGTCGGGGTCATCCGTTTTGGCAATGGAAAGGTCCGCCTCGACAACGGCTGCGAGGCAGTTCAGCAGGCCCGCGCCCGTGACCGGGTCTTCGCCCAGGTCCTCGCCCGGCGAGTTGAAGGGATCGTTGTAATCAAGCGCGGTACGCGCCAGCCGCTCCCGCACGACGGCGGGATCGGCGGCCGCACCGACGACCTGGCGCACCAGGGCATCGCAGGCCGCGGTGTGGGGTGCTGCGGCCGAGGTGCCGGAGAAGTTGCCGGGCGGCGTACCGCCCGCGGGCACACCGAACCCGCCGGCGCCGGAGACGGTCACGCCGTCCGCGCCGAGAAAATCGAGGCCTTGGAACTGCAAGGCCGGCGGGCCGGCCTCGGCAGTTGCCGGGCAGGGACCGGCCTGACCGGTCGGGCCGCAGTGGGTGGTGCGGACCAGGTCGACCGGGCCGGCGCTGCTGTAGCCCCTGAGGGCGCCGTCCGAGGCCCGGACTGCGCCGATCGAATAGGCGATGCCGGCGTAGTTCTTGTCCGGGTCGTTGCTGCCGGCCCGCGTCGTGGCGTCAGTCTCAGCGATATTGTTGCGCCAGCGCAAATCGAGCAGAGGCGTGGCCACGGCCGAAGAAGTGCCCGCGACATTCACAATTATCTTTGCAGGAATGTTGCTGTTCGCAGCGACAGCGATGGAAACCTGCTCAATTGTGTCGCCAACACCGTCCGCCTGCCCAGCCGCGCTTGAGCCCAGGCAGGTGGTGAGCCCGGCGTCCATAACGAAAAGGTCCAAATCCGTGAAGCCACCCTGCCCCAACGTCGGGAAGATTGCACGCGGTTCGCTCCACTGCAGCGTCAGGCTCGCATTGCCCGGGTTCATGCCCGCCGTCAGAGTGATGTCGAAAGTGGTGTCGCCGCCGGGCGCGATCGCCACCACGTTGGCGGGATTGTACGGACATCCGGGAAGAACCGCGCCGCCCAGATTGACGCCGTCCGGCCCGGCGCCGGTTCCCAATGCCGGCACGCGCGCCGTGTGGTCGTTGCCGCGGTTGCCGGAGGAAGAGTGGACCGCCACACCGCCGGCCGCCGTGGCCTCGCGGTTAAAAGCGACAACGCCCTGCTGGAAGGCAGGTTCGGAATCGAAGGCCAGGTCTTCCGCGATGACGTGAACGCCGGCGGCGACCAGATTGGCCAGCGCGGTGACGTGCCCGGCCGTACCGCCGCCGTTGCAATGGAAAAAGAGCTCCGCATCGGGGGCCATGTCGTGGACGATCTCCAGCATCGCCGTGCCTTCGTCCCCGCCGCCGGTGCAAAGGTCGGTGACCGTCGCGGGCAATTCATCGTCCGCCTGGGCATCGGCCAGGCTCACCACACCGTTGGAGATCACACCGACTTTGACGCCGGCACCCGTGATCCCGAGATCGTGCGCCAGATCCGCGTTGTGCAACACCACTCCTTCACTGTCGATCGGGTTGATCGGGTGATTGTTGCTGTCGGTGTTGCTGTTGCCGTAGCCCGGCGGCGTGATGGTAACGACCCAGTCCAGTTCCGCAGCGGACTGAACCTGGTCGTGGGGAACCCAGGCCTGGACCATGTTGACGCCGGGAAAGCCCAGCCTCGGCGGCTGTGAAATATTGTAGACAATGCTGCCGCCAAGCGCGATCAGGTCGTCTTCCTCATCGCGTTCAATCGGATCGACGGCGTGAAACAGCAACTCGATATCGCCGTCCGGCGAGACATGGATGATCGAATTGGAAAGAGAGGAGAGGTCCGGCTGGTTCCGTGCCCGTGCCTGGGCTGCCCTGGAGACGCCCTTTGCGACAATATCGGGAATCTTGGATGACGCCTTCGATGATGCCTTCGACGGCAGACCGTCCGGGGGACCGCCCTGGGCGCTGGCAGGCGCCGGGAAGCCGGAACCGAAGACAACGAGAGCTGTGCCAAGCGCCGCTGGAATCGCAGCGCGGATCGCGCCCTTGGCTGCGGCGCGGATCGCGCCATAGGTCGCGGAGATCGACTGGTGCAAAATGCTCATGGTTCCCTTCCCTACAGGTTGAAAACGGCTGCAGTATTTGCCGTTTCACGCTGCTAATAAGTCACTGTTCAAGATCGGTTCTGTCGAAAAACGCACACATTTTTCCTGTTCGCCGTTCACGCGTGAACGCCGTCAAACAACTCACTGCTGCAGAACCAGATTCCGTCTTTTTTTGGCGCCAAAAGTCATACAGACTTTAGGCGCTTAATTCTTCCTGCTTTCCATGAAGTGCAGTTCCTTTCCCACATTCGGACTCAAGGTTCCGAAAAAAAATTCGTCGCTATTTATTTTACCTTTCCCTCATTAACCGTAACGCCGCTGCAGGCGGCCTGTCTACAAAAAAGTTATACTTTTGTTTTTTTCTCATTCCGCTCGCAACAGAGTCCCTCGAAATTCATAGAGGCCCGCGCGGGCAACGCCGGGAAGGATGACGGTCTGAGTATCCCGCGCTAATCCGGACTACATTGATCCGATCTGTTGGGACCTTGCCTTAATAAAGCCGTCCGCCGTTGGGAACTTTTTGCGTCGGCTGGATCATCACGACATTGCCCTCGCCGTCGGGAAATCCGAGGGTCAGGATTTCCGACATGAACTTGCCGATCTGTTTGGGCGGGAAATTCACCACCGCGGCGACCTGCCGGCCGGGCAGGTCTTCCAGTTTGTAGTGATCGGTGATCTGGGCCGAGGTCTTGCGCACGCCGATCTCGTCGCCGAAATCGACCCAGAGCTTGTAGGCCGGCTGGCGCGCCTCGGGGTAGGGCTGGGCGTCGATGATGGTACCGACACGGATGTCGACTTTCAGAAAATCGTCGAAGTTGATGGCGTCGCTGGCTTGGCTCATGAACCCTGTCCCTGCTGTCAAAGTGGCGCGACGCTAACACCGGAATTCGCCGATCCGCAAGGCGCCGAATCGAAAAGGGCCGCACCCGGAGGTGCGGCCCTTTATCGTAACGCTCCCGAGGAAGGAGTTACTTCTTCTTCGCGACGGCGGTTGCCTTGGGGGTCACCTGCGCGTTGATCTCGCTGAGGGCCTCGGACACCCGTCCGGTCAGCAGCGCCGCGGCGTCGCTGTTGGACTTGACGCCCAGCTCGGTCAGCTCACGGGCGTTGCTGCACGCCTTGTCGTAGGCGGTCTTGGCCAGTTCGGCCTGCTTGGCGAGCTTGGCTTCGGCGGTGTCGGCGGCCGTGATCTCGCTGACGGCATTGGAAGTGTCTTCCATCGCCTGACGGGCGATCTCGACTTCGCGGGTCACGAAAGCCTGAACGCCTTCGACGGCCAGCTTGTTGGCGGCGGCGACGGCTTCGAAGTTCTTCTGCTGGATGCTCAGCAGTGCCTTGGTGTCCACGCCCGGCAGCTTGAACTGCTCCGCGAACTTGGCGAAATCGAGCTGCTCCATCTGGGCAACGAACTTGCTCGGGTCCATGAAGTTGGCGAACTGCTTGCCGAAGTCGCCGTCCAGGAAGGGGTTACCGGTTTTGGCCATAATCTTGTTCCTCTGGTGTCGGCCTGGGGCCGATGGGGTTAGCCCGTCTGGGGCCGGATATGTTGCAGTGCAATAATGTGCTACGAGGGGATATATGGCAGTCTGGCCGGCCAGGTCAAGAGATATTTTTGTGCGGTGCACAAAAAATATCAAATCCGCTGTTTTCCGACGTTTTTCGGCAGCTAATTCAGCGTTCAGGCAGCCTCTGTGCTGCGGCGCACCCCGCCCAGGCGGCCCATTAGGGCCTCGGCCCGGCAGAGCTGCTTGTCGAGGGCCGCCATGGTCTTGGCCAGGTCGGCGCTGTCGTCCCGGAACCAGACCCGGAGGGTCGCCAGATAGACGGCGCTGAGGCCCTTGATTCTGAGGGCACCTCGGCAGCCGTCGCTGGAAAGGTTCGCCGCCTCCAGGGTACCGGCCATGGAACGGCGCAGGCGGCAAAGGCCGCAGACCACGGCCAGGGGATCGCGGGACTGGTCCTGGGCGATCGCCGCCAGGGCCTCCCGGTGCGGCTGCAGGGCATCGAAACGCCGCATCAGGACATCGAACAGCCGGTCTTTTGCCGAGCCTTCCAGAGCGTCGGCTTCCTGGCCGGCCATGACATCGGCGTCCACCCGCCTGACGAAAGCCGAGAGAATCGCCCCCTTGGAGGGAAAGAGCGGAAAGACCTCAGAGAGCGGTGCTTTGGCGGCGGCGGCAATCTCCGACAGAGAAAGGCCGCGCCAGCCCTGCTCCAGGGCCAGCTGCAAAGCCGCATCGATGATTTTGTCGCGCAGATCCTGGCCGCCGGCGGATTTCTTCGCGCGGCCCGATTTCTTGGCACCGGTTGCTTTCTTCGCCATATCCCGTCTCCTGTTCGCCTGCCCCCCTTTAATGTAGGCGTCTTTGGAGAAATGGCAAAATTATGGACCTCGGGCGCGTTGGGATATTAATCCGCCAGTTCGCGGCTGCGCCGGGTGGCTTCGGCGATGGCCCGGCTCATCAAGGGTTTCAGGCCATCCTCGGCCATCAGCACTTTCAGGGCCTCGAGCGTCGTCCCGCCGGGCGAGGTGACGTTTTCGCGCAGGGTCGCCGCGGGTTCCGGTGACTGGTGGACCAGCTCGCCGGATCCGGCCACGGTCACCCGGGCCAGGCGCATCGCCAAGTCTTCCGGCAGGCCGGCATCGACACCGGCCTGGGCCAGGCATTCGATCAGCAGGAAGACGTAGGCCGGGCCGCCGCCTGAGACCGCCGTGACCGGATCCAGCAGGCCTTCCGCCTCGACCCAGGCGACTTCACCAGCGGCAGCCATCAACTCGCCGCAGACCGCCTGCTGGGCCTCGTTGGCCTGCGCATTGGCCACCAGCACGGACATGCCGCGCCCCACCGCCGCCGGGGTGTTGGGCATAGCCCGCACGATGGCAGCCTTGGCGCCCAGGGCCTTTTCGAAATAGGCAATGTTCTTGCCCGCGGCGATGGAGAGGAACACGGTCTCCGGCCGGGCGAAGGCGCCGTAGGCCGGCAGCGCCGCATCCATCATCTGCGGTTTGATGGCGAAGACCACGATGGCCGGGGCATAGCCCGTCGGCAAATCTCCGGCCGCACTGCAAAGCTGGAGCCCCTGGGCGATCATGCTGTCCAAGCCCACGGGATGGGGCTCGATCACGGTGACGGCATCGGCGGCCATGCCGCCGGCAAGCCAGCCGCTCAACAGGGCGTGGCCCATTTTACCGCAGCCCACCAGCAGCAAAGGACCGGTGATCGCCATCGTTATTCAGGCCTCGCCGACTGTTTCCATCATGGCGGCCGCCAGCGCCTCCGAGACGGTCTGACCGCCCCACACGACGAGCTGCAGCGCCGGGTAGAAACGGTCGCATTCCACCAGGGCCGCGTCCACCAGATCCTCGAGCTGTTCCGCCGAGGTGACCTGCTGGCCGCGCATGGGTATGGTGTGCCGGAACATGGGTGCCGCGTCGTCCGACATCAGGTCGAAGTGCCCGACCCACAGCCTCTCGTTCACCAGGCCGATCAGCTCATAGACCCGGATTTTCTTTTCTGCCGGCACACGCAGGTCGAAGTGGCAGGAAAAAAAGATTGCCGAAACATCGGGCTGCCAGACGGCATAGATGTGGTAGTCGCACCAGCGCCCGGCCACCTCGACCGAAAGCTCCTGGTCATTGTGCCGGTTGAAGCGCCAATCGTTGGCACTCACCATCTCTTCCATCGTGTCCAGGGGGTTGACGGATCCGTCGTTGTCGTAAGCCAGCTGTACCATGACGCGGCAGCCTCCCTTGGCAGCGGGCCATCTCCGGCCCCACATCGCGGCCTCCCGGCTGCTGTAACCACCGCATCTTGATCATTAGACCAAATGTCGGGGTACGATGCCGGTTCACCACTAGATATAGGGTGCCAGTTTCGACTCCAGCGCGCAACCGCGGATTGGCGCGTCAGGCATGGCGCGGGTGATAAAGCTGTGGATAGCTTGGCCTGGGAGGGCGTCAGCCCGCGGGCGGGGGGGCTTTCGGGCTGCGTTTTTTTGTGGACTTCTTCGCCCCTGCAGGCTTCTTGCCGGCGAGTTTCAGTTCCAGCGTGGCCAGGCGTTCAGTCAGGATTTCCTGCTCTTCCCGGGCTTTCACCGCGACCGCCTTGACCGCCTCGAATTCCTCGCGGGAGACCAGATCCATGCGGTCCAGCACTCGGGCGAACTGATCCCGCAGACGGCCCTCCATCTCCTCTCGGACCCCGGCGGCCACACCCATGGCGGAGCTGGCCACCCGGGCCAGATCATCGAGCAGTTTGTTCTGGGTTTGCATGGGCTGCGGGTCCTCTAATGCTTTTGATCCTATAGGGAATATGGCCCTGCGCCCCGATGGCTTCAACCGGGGCGTTCCGCCGCAATCCTTGCCGGGGCGCGCAGCCGGCTTCTATATAGGGGCTCCTCGCGGCCGCTACCTGCCGCAGCGGTCAAACCTAGGCTCGGAACATGCTTCTCGTTACCGGCGGCGCCGGCTTCATCGGATCCAATCTGGTTGCGGCACTCGCCGGGCGCGGCGCGCCGGTGGTGGTCTGCGACCGGCTGGGCCAGGGCGACAAGTGGCGCAACCTGGCCCATCATGCTTTGGCAGATCTGATTGCGCCGGAGGAACTGGCGGACTTCCTGGTGAGGCGCCGCGGCGCCCTCACCGCGGTTTTTCATCTGGGCGCCATTTCCTCGACGACGGAGAGCGATGGCGATGCGTTGATCCGAAACAATTTTCGGCCCTCGACCCTGCTCTGGGAGCACTGCGCAGCAGAGCGCATCCCGCTGATCTATGCCTCCTCAGCCGCCACCTATGGCGACGGCGCTCGGGGTTTCGACGACGATGCGACGCAGCTCGCCGACCTGAAACCGCTGAACGGCTACGGCTGGAGCAAGCATCTCTTCGACCGTTGGGTTGCCGCGCGCCTCGACGCGGGGGCGGCTGCGCCGCCGCAGTGGGCCGGCTTGAAATATTTCAACGTCTATGGCCCCAACGAATATCACAAGGGCGGCCAGGCCAGCGTCGCCTGGCACCTCTTTCAACAGATCAAAGCGGGCGGGCGGGCGAAACTGTTCCAGTCCCATCACCCCGACTATGCCGACGGCGGACAGCTCCGCGACTTCGTCTGGGTCGGCGACTGCGTCGATGTCATGCTGTGGCTCCAGGCCAACCCCGGCGTCAGCGGACTGTTCAACGTCGGCAGCGGCAAGGCCCGCAGTTTCGCCGACCTGGCGCGCGCGGTCTTTGCCGCCCTGGACGCACCCGAGAACATCGACTTCATACCGACCCCGGAAGCCTTGCGGGCACACTATCAGTACTTTACCGAGGCCAAGATGGACCGGCTGCGGGCGGCCGGCTACGACAAGCCCTTTACCGAGCTGGAGACCGGCGTTGCCAGCTACGTGACCGACTATCTGGACAGCGCCGACCCTTACCGATGACCTGCAGGCGATAAGCAATCATGTTGGCACTACTGTCCTTTCCGGAGATCGATCCGGTCATTTTCCAGATCGGCCCCTTTGCCCTGCGCTGGTATGCGCTGGCCTATATCGCCGGGCTAATCCTGGCCTGGCGCTATTGCCGCCGGCTCGCCCTGCGCCCGCCGGAACGAATCGGGCCCGACGCCTTCGACGATTTCCTGCTTTGGGCCACGCTGGGCGTGGTGCTGGGCGGACGTCTGGGCTATGTCCTTTTTTACAAGCCTGGCACCTATCTGGAGAACCCGCTGGAAGTCTTTTTCATCTGGCATGGCGGTATGTCATTTCATGGCGGTATGCTGGGCGTGCTGGTGGCCATGCTGCTTTTTGCGCGCCGCCTGGGCGTCGGCTTTTTTTCCCTGGCCGACATCATCGCCGCGGCGACGCCGATCGGCCTGGGCCTGGGCCGGGTCGCCAACTTTATCAACGCGGAGCTCTATGGCCGCCATGCCGATCCGGACAAGGTGCCTTGGGCGATGGTCTTTCCGAGCGATCCGGAGGTGCCGGGCCTTCCGCGTCACCCAAGCCAGCTCTACGAGGCCCTGCTGGAGGGCCTGGTGCTGTTCCTGGTGCTTTATCTGATGGTCCGGCGCGGCGCATTGGAGCAAAGCGGTCTGCTGACCGGCAGTTTCCTGATCGGCTATGGCCTGGCGCGCATCTTCGTCGAGTTCTTCCGTGAGCCGGACGCCCATTTGGGATTCATCCTGCAGGGCATTTCCATGGGCCAGGTGCTGTCGCTGCCGATGATCCTGGTCGGTGTGATCGTGGTGATCTGGTCGCGGCAAGGTCGGTGACGGCACTGCTGGAAAGCCTGGCGGCGCGCATCCGCCTGCAAGGGGCGCTCACCATCGCCGATTACATGACCGAGGTGCTGACCCACCCGCAACACGGCTATTACATGTCCGGCGATCCCTTCGGCGCGCCGCGGGAGTCGGGCGGCGATTTCGTCACCGCACCGGAGATCAGTCAGATGTTCGGCGAGCTTGCCGGCCTCTGGGCAGCGGAGACCTGGGATCGCCTGGGCCGTCCGCCGCAGATCCAACTGCTGGAACTGGGGCCCGGCCGCGGCACTCTGCTGGCCGACGCGCTGCGCGCCCTGAAAGGGGTGCCCGACTTTCGCCAGGCGCTGAGCCTGCACCTTGTCGAGGTCAGCCCGGCCCTGCAGCAGCGCCAGGCAGAAACGCTGCAGCCCCTGGCAGACGGCCTGGATATGACCTGGTACGGCAACCTGGGCGAAGTGCCCGAGGGGCCGATGATCCTGATCGCCAACGAGTTTTTCGATGCCCTGCCGATCCGCCAATTCCAGCGCCTGCCCGAGGGCTGGAGCGAACGGGTCATCGTGCTGGACCCGGAGGCCGAGGCGGGCGAGATTCAACTGGCTTTCGCCCAGGCCCAGCCCGACCCCGGCCTGGAACGGCTGCTGCCGCCTGGCCTGCAGGCCGCGGACGAAGGCGCGCTGGTGGAGGTCTCCAGCGCCGGGCAGTCGATCGCCGGTGAGGTCGGCCGGCGCCTGCGGTCCGCACCGGGGGCGGCCCTGATCATCGACTATGGCCACATCAAGCCGCGCATTCGCCCGACCCTGCAGGCGATCCGCCGTCACCGGCCCCACGCCGTGCTGGAGGAACCCGGCTGCGCCGACCTGACCGCCCACGTGGACTTCGCCAGCCTGGCGGCGGCGGCCCGCAGCGCCGGCGCCCGGACTCATGGCCCGGTTTCCCAAGGGGCTTTTCTGAAAAGGCTAGGGATCGAGGCGCGCTGCGATGCGCTGATGAAACAAGCCTCCTATCAACAGGCCGAAGACCTGATGACCGCAAAGGACCGGCTGATCGGCGAACTGGAGATGGGCAGCCTGTTCCGGGTGTTGGGATTGAGTGCGCCGGACCTGACCGGCCTGGCCGGTTTCGAGTCCCCGCCGTAATGCCGCTGGCAGCCTGCCCTTTCCTGATTTAGGTTCCAATTGACATGCTCACCCTCGGTCCCCTCAACGATCTGCCCGGTGTGCGCCACGGCTTCTTCGGCCGCGAGGGCGGCGTGAGCGAAGGGCTCTATCACTCATTGAATTGCGGCTACGGCTCCGGCGACTCGCCGGAAAAGGTGACGGAGAACCGCGCCCGCGCCATGGCCCGGATGGAGGTGGGGGCGGAAAGCCTAGTGACCGCTTTTCAAGTCCATTCCCCGGACGTGGCGCTGGTTGAGGCCCCCTGGCGGCGGGACGACTCACCGCGGGTCGACGCCCTGGTAACGACCCGGCCCGGCATCGCGCTGGGCATCCTGACCGCCGATTGCGTCCCGGTACTGCTGGCCGATGCCGCGGCCGGTGTCGTCGGCGCCGCCCATGCCGGCTGGAAAGGCGCCCTAGGGGGTGTGTTGGAAGCGGTCGTCGGGCAGATGGTGCAACAGGGTGCCAGCGTTGCGGGGATCACTGCTGGTATCGGCCCGGCCATCTGCCAGCGCTCCTATGAGGTCGGACCGGAATTCCCGGCGCCCTTCCTGGCACAGGATCCGGGCAACCAGGATTTCTTTTGCCCTTCGCCGCGGGAAGGCCACAACCAGTTCGACATCAAGGGCTATGTGGCGCGGCGTCTGGCCCTGAGCGGGGTCAAGGCGATCCAGACCCTGCCTTGCGACACCTGCGCCGAGGAAAGCCGTTTTTTCAGTTACCGCCGCGCCTGCCACCGGGGCGAGAGCGACTATGGCCGCGGCCTCTCTGCCATCTGTCTGGAGCCGTAACCCCATGTCATTGCATTTCACCGCCGAAGAGCTAACCGAACGCCGGGCCCGCGCCTGCCGGGCCATGGCCGAACAGGGCCTGGACGGTCTTTTGATGTTCCGCCAGGAATCGATGTTCTACCTGACCGGCTACGACACTTTCGGCTATGTCTTTTTCCAGTGCCTTTACCTGGGCCAGGACGGACGGCTGATGCTGCTGACCCGGGCACCGGACCGGCTGCAGGCGGAACTGACCTCCTGCGTCGAGGATATCCGCATCTGGATCGACGCGCCCGACGCCCAGCCCGCCGTGATGCTGCGGGACATCCTGGCGGAGTTCGGCGGCGCCAACAAAAACTTCGGCGTGGAATACGAGGCCTACGGCCTGACGGCGCGCAACGGCAAACGGCTGGAGGTGGCCCTGGAGGGTTTTTGCACCCTCGAGGACGCCTCGGAACTGGTGACCCGACAGCGGGTGGTGAAGAGCCCGGCCGAGATCGCCTACGTCCGCCGCGCCGGTGAACTGGCCGACGCCGCTTGGGATGCGGCGCTGGAAACCACCGCCCCCGGCGCCTTCGAGGGCGACATCCTGGCCGCCATGCAGGGCGCCATCTTTAAAGGCGGCGGCGACTATCCGGGCAACGAGTTCATCATCGGCTCTGGCGACGGCGCCCTCTTGTGCCGCTATTTCAGCGGCCGGCGCCATCTGGCGGCGCAGGACCAGCTCACCCTGGAATGGGCCGGCGCCTATCGCCACTACCACGCCGCCATGATGAAGACCCTGCCCCTGGGCGAGGTCCCGGCCAAGCAGCGCGAGATGCACGCCGTCGCCCAGGAGGCCCTCCAGGCCGTGGAAGACAGCCTGAAACCGGGCAAGACCTATGGCGACGCCTTCGACGCCCACAGCCGGGTGATGGATGCCGCCAGCTATCAGGCGC
>CAJHXM010000020.1_pt1 | contig 15457 bp, 16 predicted proteins | sample 9198461 | NCBI WGS metagenome assembly CAJHXM01 (sample SAMEA7708299, study PRJEB35096) | sediment metagenome | biome: marine neritic benthic zone biome [ENVO:01000025]; feature: sediment [ENVO:00002007]; material: shallow marine sediment [ENVO:03000034] sea grass bed [ENVO_01000059] ...
ACCATCGGGCCGGTCTCGGCGGCGCCCTGGGGCTCGCCCTCGATCCTGCCGATCTCCTGGGCCTATATCGCCATGATGGGCGGACCCGGGCTGAAGCGGGCGACCCAGGTGGCAATCCTCAGCGCCAATTACATCGCCAAGCGCCTGGCGCCGCACTATCCCGTCCTCTACAGCGGCAAGAACGGCATGGTGGCGCACGAATGCATCGTCGACCTCCGGCCGATCAAGGAAAGCTGCGGCGTTTCGGTGGATGACGTGGCCAAGCGCCTGGTGGACTATGGTTTCCACGCCCCCACCATGTCCTTTCCGGTGCCGGACACGCTGATGATCGAGCCCACGGAATCCGAGGCCAAGCGCGAGCTGGACCGCTTCTGCGATGCCATGATCTCGATCCGAAAAGAGATCGCCGAGGTGGAGTCGGGTAAGGCCGATGCGGCAAACAACCTGCTGCACAACGCGCCGCACACCCATCACCTGCTGCTGCAGGACGAGTGGACTTTGCCCTATAGCAAAGAGCGTGCCTTCTTCCCGCTGGAGGCGATCCGCGAAGACAAGTACTGGCCCCCGGTCAGCCGCGTCGACAACGTCGCCGGCGACCGCAACCTGGTCTGCAGCTGCCCGCCCATGGAGGCTTACCAGGAAGCGGCAGAGTAGGGGCGTAGCGCCAGGGACAAAGTGTCACCCAAAAAAATACCCGGGCGCGGCCCGGGTATTGTTATCTCCTGCAGCGGACCCTGCCGGTTTAATGCAGCTTGCTGCCCAGTTCCTTGATGGCCTGGTCGACCAGGTCGCCGGATTTGGCGGCGTCCATGTTGTCGCTCAAGAGCGTGCGGGTGGCGGAAATGGCCATGTCGACCGCTTGGTCGCGGACATCCTGCAGGGCCTGGGTTTCCGCCTGGGCGATCTTGTCCAGGGCGCCCTGCTCGCGCCGCTGCAGCACCGCCTCCAGCTCGGCCTGGGCCTGCTGGCTCAGGCGCTTGGCTTCGGTCTTGGCGTTGGCCAGCAGATCTTCGGCTTCCTTGACCGCGTCGCGCTGCTTGCGCTTGTACTCCGCGAGCAGCTTCTGCGCCTCTTCGCGCAGGCGCTGGGCCTCGTCCAGTTCGCTGCGGATGCGTTCCTGGCGGGCGTCGAGGGCCGTAAGCACAGCCTTGGTTACCGGCTTCAGGATCAGCGCCATCAGGATGACAAAGGCAACGGCGACCCAGAATGTTGGACTGTCGATCAAGGCCGCCATCAGCCCGGTCCCCCCGATGCCTTGTCCATGGCAGACTGGATGTCCGCCTCGGCGAGCTGCACACCGATCAGCTTCTGAGCGCTGCTGGCCACCAGCTCGCTGACCGGCCCCCGCAGACCCTGCAGAGCTTCGGCTTTGGCGTCGGCAATGCGCGCTTCAGCCGCCGCGGTCTGCTCCGCCAGCCGTTGGCTGGTTTCGGCATTCCGGCTTTCCGCCAGGGTGGTCATTTCCTCCTTGGCCTGCTGCAGCGCTTCCTGCGCCTTGGCGTGCGCTGCCGCCATGGCTTGCTGATACTCGGCAAGGACCGTCTCGGCCTCGTCCTTTCGCGCCGCCGCCTTTTTCAGATCGTCATCGATCTTGTTCTGGCGGGCCTCCAAAACATTTCCGATCCTGGGCAGCGCCCACTTCGTCATCGCGAAAAACAGCACGACGAAGCATACCAACAGCCAGAAGAGTTGGGACGGAAAGGTGGAAGTATCGAATTGAGGCATTTTGCGTAACTACCCTTGCCGTATTTCAGGGACGGTTTCTTGCCGTGCTCAGAATACGAAGAGCAGCAGGAGCGCGATCAGCAGCGCGTAGAGCGCAACGGCTTCGACCAGCGCGAAGCCGATCCACATGAAGCCCTGAACGGTGGGAATGGCGGAGGGATTGCGGCTGCCCGCTGCAATCATCGAGGAAAAGATATTGCCGATACCGGCGCCAACACCGCCGAGGCCGATCACGGCCAGGCCCGCACCAATGAGCTTCGCAGCTTCTACTTCCATTTTCTAAGTTCCTTCTGTTTAGCGATCGAGTGAGTCGGTTGTTGTCGAGTGACCGGCAGCCGGTCAGTGCATGTGCAGCGCATCATTCAGATAGACGCAGCTCAGGATGGTGAAGACATAGGCCTGCAGGAAAGCGATGATGAGCTCCAGCCCGGTCAGGCCGATCACCAGCGCCAGCGGGACGACGCCCAGGGCGCCCAGCGGCGCGATGAAGCCGGCAAAGACCTTCAGCATGGTGTGGCCCGCGGTCATGTTGGCAAAGAGCCGAAGCGCCAGGCTCACGGGCCGCGTGAAGTAGGACAGGATCTCAATAGGGATCAGCAGCGGCGCCATGATCTTGGGCACGCCGGACGGCAGGAAGAAGTGCAGAAAGTGCAAGCCGTGCTTCATGAAACCGATGACCGTGACGCCGACGAAGACCACCGCCGCCATGGCGAAAGTCACGATGATGTGGCTGGTGTAGGTGAAGGTGTAAGGGATCATTCCCAGCAGGTTGCCGGCAAAGACGAACATGAACAGCGTGAAGATGAAGCCGAAGTACTTTCGCCCTTCCTGACCGACGTTGTCGCGGATCATGTTGGCGATGAATTCGTAGCTGAGTTCCACCAGCGTCTGCCAGCGTCCGGGGACCAGCGCTTCTCTGCGCATCCCGGCATGCATGAAGACGATGACCAGGGTGACCCCTATGACCATGAAGAGAGCGGAATTGGTAAAGGTGATGAGACCCAGTGCCTCATCATGGCCGCCAAAGATGTCCCGAACCTCGAATTGCTCGAGCGGGCTGTGGCCACCGTCGCCGTCTCCATTATTTGCTGCGGCCTGCGCAGCGCCTATCACGAATTGGGTCATGTCGCCCGTCGTGTCCCCTTACTTATGCCTGTCGTCGTCAGGCGTGTCGTTCTGTTGGAAGCCGACCGCGTAGCCCTGGCCGGTTGCGGTACGGTAGACATTCAGCATTCCGGCGGCACTACCCAGAAAGAAAAACACAATCATCATCCAGGGAGATGTCCCCAACCAGTAGTCCAGCAAGAGCCCCAATCCCACGCCGACGGCCAGGCCGGTCACGAGATCGATCGCAATACGGAAGCCCAACCCCATACCGGCATTGGACGCGCGCCCCTTGGCTCCTCCCGCCTGGTCCTCATCGTCCCGATGCCTTGCCTGCGCTGCCTTCAAGCGCCGGTCCAGGTCCTCGAGTGATGGTGGATCTTCGGGTTGGGTCATAAAGCTGCGAGCCCCCCGTCGCCATACCCTAAAGGCGGGCGCACATTATGAAGACAGCCAAGCCCTGTCAAGCTGAAGAAATCCCCGGGAAATCAGGCAAAATGCCGCAGTCTGACCGGCCTTTTGCCACCCTGGCGACCGATCCGGTCAGGCCGTGTCGCGCAGCCGTTCGGCGGCATCCAGATCGACGGAAACGAGTTGGCTGACGCCCCGTTCGCCCATGGTCACGCCGAACAGGCGGTCCACCCGGGCCATGGTCATGCGGTGGTGGGTGATGACCAGGAAGCGGGTCGAGGTAGATTCGGTCAATTCGTCCACCAGCGAGCAGAAGCGGTCCACGTTGGCGTCGTCCAGCGGGGCATCGACCTCGTCCAGCACACAGATCGGCGCCGGATTGGTCAGGAACACCGCAAACAGCAGCGACAGCGCGGTCAGGGCCTGCTCGCCGCCGGACAGCAGCGACATGATCTGCAGACGCTTGCCCGGCGGGCTGGCCATGATCTCGAGCCCGGCGTCCAGGGGATCGTCGGCTTCTGTGAGCTTCAGGTGGGCCCGGCCGCCGCCGAACAGGCGCACGAAAAGCTCCGTGAAGTGGCCGTTGACCTGCTCGAAGGCCGCCAGCAGGCGCTCCCGCCCCTCCCGGTTCAGGCTGCCGATGCCCTGGCGCAGACGGGCGATGGCGGTCACCAGATCGCTGCGCTCGGTCTGCATGCCGTCGATCTGATCGCCCAGTTCCCGGGCCTCCACCTCGGCGCGCAGGTTGACCGGGCCGATATTTTCCCGTTCGCGCAACAGGCGGGTCAGTTTGGCCTCCACCTCGTCGCGCGTCGGCAGAGCCTGCTCCGGGTCGATTTCCCCAACTTCCATCACCTGGTCGAGGGCGCAGTCCAACTTTTCCCGGACCTTTTCGGTCACCGATTCCAGGCCTTGCTGGCACTGTTCCACGGCCGATTCCGCCCGCACCCTGTCTTCCCGCGCGGTGGCAGTCTGGGCTTCTTCCGATTTCAGCTTGCGGTCGGCCTCGGCCAGACGGCTTTCGCCGCTGGCCAGGGCATCGGCGGCGGCTTTCCGCTTGGCCTCCGCGGCCTCGATGCTGCCGGCCAGGGCTTCTCGCCGTGCGCCCAGTTCGCCGGGGACGGCAGCCAGGCGGGCGACTTCCTCGGCGGTGTCGCTCTGACGCTGGTCCAGCTCGCCCATGTGGCGCTCCGCGTCGGCGCTTCGGCTGGCCCAGAGGGCTTTATCCCGCTCGATGGCGGCCAGCCGTTCGCTGCGGGCTTCGGCGTCCCGGGTCAGGCGGTCAACCGCGCTTTGGCATTCGGCCAGCCGTGAGCGCCGCTCGGCCAATTCGCTGCGCAGCTCGGTGATTTTCAGGCGCTCGCCGTCCAGCGGCGGCATCTGGGCAAGCTCCTCACGGGTCGCGCCGAGCTGGGCCTCGGTCTCGCTCAAGTCGGCCGTCAGACGCTCGGCGGTTTCCTCCAGGCCGGTCAGGCGGGACCCCAACGCAGCGAAGCTCTGCACCAGGTTGGCCTGCCGCTGGCGGGTCTGATTGACCTTGCCGAAGGCCTCGTGCACCGCCGCCCGCGCGGCCCGTTCCGCCGTCGCGGCCGATTCGGCGGCGACCTGTTTTTCTTCGTGGGACGCGGCGGCCTCGTTGGCCTGCCGTCCGGCGCCATCCAAAAGATCGCCCAGCTCGATCAGGCGGTTGCGCTGTGCCAGCCGCACGGCGGCACCGGTCGGGGCATCGGCCTGGGCGGCAAAGCCGTCCCAGCGCCAAAGGGCGCCTTCGCGGGTGACCAGGCGCTGGCCGGGCTTCAAGTCGCCTTGCAGACGCCGCCCGGCCGCCTCGTCTTCGACCACGCCGATCTGCGACAGCCGCCGGGTCAAAGCACTGGGACCCTCGACCAGGCCGCTCAGGGGCCGGGCGCCGGGCGGCAGGTCCGGCGCCGGGCTATAGGGCGGCAGGGTTTCCCAATGAACCGGGGCGGCCTCGTCGGAAGACGCGGTCAGGTCATCGCCCAGTGCGGCGCCCAGGGCGGTTTCATATCCGGGCTCCACGGTGACGCGGTCGACCACCGGAGGCCACATGTCGGGCTCGCCCGGCTCCAGAATGGCGCGCAGCGCGCCGGCTTCGGCTTCCAGGCGGGACCGTTCGGCTTCGGCCTGCTGGCGGATTTCCCGGGCGTCGGCTTCGGTCTCGCGGGTTGTGCTCAGGGCCTGTTCCGCCGCATCGCTGCTGGCCCGGCAGGATTCCAGCGCCGCTTCGGCGGATTCGAGCTCGGCTTCGAGGGCTTTCAGCTCCTCGTTGCGCTCCCGCTCGGCGGAGAGTTCCGCAATCTGGCCGCGCATGCGCTCGAGCTGTTCGTTGAGGCGGGTTTGGCGCTCCGTGAGTTCCCGGTTGCGCCGTTCCAGCGCGGCAGAGCGCGCCTCGTCGGCGGCGACCTGCGCGGTCAGTTCGCCCAGGCGGGTCTCAAAATGGCTCACGTCTTCGGCGGCGGTTTCGCGTTCCGCGCCGGCGGTCTCGCGGGCGTCGCTTTCGCCCTCTGCGGCCGCCTGCAAGGCATCGCGTTCCTCGTCCATGCGCTGGCGGGCGGCGGCGGCATCATCGACCAGGGCCTTGGCCCGCGCCCGGTCGCTTTCCAACTGCCGCAAGCGTTCTTCAGCCTGCTCCTTTGCGGCGGCGGCCCGGGCCTCTTCCCGGTCCAATTGGTCCCGGTCCACCACCAGCCGGTGCAGGGCAGCGGCAGCCTCGGCTTCTGCCTGGCGCAGATCCGGCAGGACCGCAGCGGCTTCCGCCTGGGCCGTGGCAGAGGCGGCGCTGGCCTCGGTCAGCCGGGCGACATTCTGTTCCGCGGTGGCCAGAGCTTCGCGGGCCTGGGCCAGGGCCACTTTACGGTCTTCGGCTTCCAGGTGCAGTCCGATGGCTTCGTGGCGCCGGATATGGCCGTTGATGTTGCGGTACCGGGTCGCCTGGCGCGCCTGTTTCTTCAGGCTCTGGAGCTGAGCCTCCAGCGTGGTGATGACGTCGTCGAGGCGCTCCAGGTTGGTTTCGGCGGCGCGCAGCCGCAGTTCGGCTTCATGGCGCCGTGAATGCAGCCCGGTGATGCCGGCAGCCTCTTCCAGCAGGGAGCGCCGGTCGGTCGGCTTGGCGTTGATCAGCGCACCGACCCGGCCCTGACTGACCAGCGCCGTGGAATGCGCGCCGGTGGCGGAGTCGGCAAAGAGCAGTTGCACGTCGCGGGCCCGCACTTCCCGGCCGTTGACCCGGTAGTTGGAGCCCTGGCCGCGGGTGATGCGCCGTACCACCTCCAACTCGTCATAGTCGTTGAACATCGCCGGTGCGGTGCGCGCGCTGTTGTCCAGCATCAAGGTCACGTCAGCGACATTGCGGGACGGCCGCGAGGCCGAGCCGGCGAAAATCACATCGTCCATCTCGCCGCCGCGCATGCGCTTGGCAGAGTTTTCACCCATCACCCAGCGCAGCGCCTCGACCAGATTGGACTTGCCGCAGCCGTTGGGGCCGACCACGCCGGTCACCCCGTCTTGAATAATCAGATCTGTTGGATCGACAAACGACTTGAACCCGCTGAGACGGAGATTGTTGAACTGCACCAAGCGCTCAGGTCCTTTTCGCTGTTGTCATGGCAAAATCCGATCGGGCTGCACGGTTTCAGACCTCTCCGGCAATCTTCTTCAAGGCCGAATCGAAGGCCCCGAACTCGTTGATGCCGTCGACCCGCTTGCCGTCGATCACAAAACTCGGGGTCGAGTTGATGTCGTAGTTGTCCCGCGCGTCCGAGACTTTCTGGAAAATCTTGTCCATCCGGGCCTCGTCGTTCAGGCAGGCCTCGGCGGTGGCATCGTCCATGCCCACCTGGCGGGCCAGGCCTTTGAGCGCGCCCAGAGGGTCCTGGGAACGGGCCCATTTCGACTGGGTCGCAAAAAGGATGTCGACGAAGGCGAAAAAGGATTTGCCCTCGAAGCATTCCGCCAGCGCGGAGGCGCGCAGCGCCAGGGCATCCAGGGGGTAATGGCGGAACACGAAGCGGGCCTTGTCTGATTCGATCCAAGATTCCTTGAGCTGCGGCCAGGTGTTCTTGTGAAAAGTGGCGCAGTGGGGACAGGTCATGGAGGCGAACTCAATGATGGTGATGGGCGCCTCGGCAGAGCCCAAAACCCGGTCGTCTTCGAAGATTTCGCCGGCTTCGGCCAATTGAACCGGATTGGACCCGCCCGCAAAGGCATCCGCGGCGCCCAGGGGTCCCCGAATCCGGGCAAAATCCAAGGCCCAGGCACCAGCGCCCAACAGGGCCACGGCCCCGCCGCCCATCACGATTTTCCGTCTGTTCATCTTTCACCTACCATATGTTGTGTATGTTAGTTTTGTGCTCCGGAGTCTACAAGAAAACACTTGTCCACAGGCCTGCTCCGGGGGGTGGGCCTGGATTCCGATCGGTTCGGCCAGGAAAACAGATTTCTGTGGCCCAATTATGTACGTGGCAATCCGGCAATTCCTCCACAAGAGAGGCGGCGCTGTCCGAAAAAATCAGGATTTGACGGCCCCTGTCCGCCGCTTGCCGCGGCTTTGCCGGAAACTGCGGCCCAGGCGTCCCAGCGCGGCGCGCATCTCCGGGTCTTCGACCCCGGCCAGGCGCGTTTGCAGGCGCGTTTCCTCATCCGGCGTCAGATCGGCCGGTTTTGACGCCGTCTCGGCGGATTTTTGCCGTAAAGGACCCTGGCGCAGGTTCACGGCGGCCACGGCGCGGTAGCCGAAATAGCTGTTCAGGCGCTCGATCAGCAGCGGCTCCAAATGCTGCAGCTCCAAGGCGAAGCCCGAATCGACCCTGAGAGTCAGGGTGCCGCCCTCGCGCGGGCCGTTGCGGGCGAAACTCAGGCGCTGGGGCTGGCAGCGCCGGGCGATATCCCGGCCCACCACGCTGGTCCAATCGGCCGCCAGGCCGCCCTCGGCAAAGCCGCGCCGCCCATAGGCGCGTGCCGTCACCTTGGGCAGGGTCGCCGCCAGGGCGCGCAGGCCGCCGCCGCGGCGGATCCTGCTTTTCGGAGCTTGGTTGTCTGTCACGGCAACAGTATAGAGGAAGCCATGGCCGCCTCGCCAACCCGCAAGGGCTCAAAATTCAGTGATCATCTGCTCGCCTGGTACGACCGCCAGGCGCGGGTTCTGCCCTGGCGGGCGCCGCCGGGCGCCAAGCGGCGCAGCCCGCCCTACCATGTCTGGCTCAGCGAAATCATGCTGCAGCAGACCACGGTGGCGACAGTGGGGCCCTACTTCGCCGATTTCCTGGCACGCTGGCCAAGCGTCGAGGCCCTGGCGGCGGCACCGCTGGACGATGTGCTCACGGCCTGGGCGGGCCTTGGCTACTACGCCCGTGCCCGCAATCTGCACCGCTGCGCCGGGGTGGTGGCGCGGGATCTGGGCGGGCGCTTTCCAGACAACGAATCGGCGCTGCGCGGCCTTCCCGGCATCGGCCCCTATACCGCGGCGGCGATTGCCGCGATCGCCTTCGACCGCCGGGCCAGCGTGGTGGACGGCAATGTGGAGCGGGTGGTGGCGCGGCTCTTTGCGCTGGAAACCCCCTTGCCGGCCGTGAAGCCGGAGCTGAAAGCGCTGGCCGAAAAAATGACCCCGGATTGCCGGCCCGGCGACTATGCCCAAGCCATGATGGATCTAGGCGCGACTGTCTGCAGCCCCCGGCAGCCGCGTTGCGGGAGCTGTCCCGTGGCCGGCTATTGCCGGGCGCGGGACGCCGGACTTGCCGCCGAGCTGCCGCGCCGGGCGCCCAAGGCGCCCAAGCCGACCCGCCGCGCCGTGGCCTTTTTCGTCACCCGGCCCGACGGCGCGATCCTGCTGCGCCGCCGGCCGGAACGGGGACTGCTGGGCGGCATGATGGAGGTGCCTTCGACGGACTGGCGGGAGGCGGCCTGGGCGGATAGCGAGGCGCGGGCGCAGGCGCCTCTCACGGCCGACTGGTGTGCGCTAGTGGGCCTAGTCCGCCACACCTTCACCCATTTTCATTTCGAAATCACTGTCTGGTCCGGCCAGGGCGATGGCCAGATTGCCGAAGGCCGCTGGGTGGCTCTGGACCAGCTTGGCGATCAGGCCCTGCCGACGGTTATGCGCAAGATTGTCCGGCACGGACTGGAAGCGCAAAGCGCCGCGCAATTTTCTCTTTAGGGTTACGCCTGATCGTCTGCGACATGGCGCTGAACCATGTCGCGCATGGTCACGATGCCGACCAGCTTTCCCTTGTCCATGACCAGGGCGCGCGACAGCTCGAAGCGGTCCAAGAGGCGGATCGCATAGGTGATGCCCATCTCGGCTTCGACGCTGACAACCGGTTTCGACATCACCTCATAGACGTTCGTGCGTTCCGGGGAGAGGTCCCTGCCGATCACCTTACGGGCGATATCGGAGACCACCAGCAGACCGTATTCGTCGCCCTCGTGACGTTTGCCGACCACCAGGGAGCTGATGCTGTTTGTCTGCATGGTCTCGATGACGTCGGCGACGCTTGCCAGACCGTCAACCACAATCGGGTCAGGCGTCATGACAGAGCCCACCGTAGGCATCTTTTTCGGCGCGAGTTTTTCGTTCATATCTTGTCCTCGATTTCGCTGGATATGGTCGGCAGTTGCGACGCCAATCCCACGGCGTCTTCGATATCGATCTGAAAGGCGATGCCGCTGCCGGGCTCTTCGTCGAAGTGGCAGACCGCGTTGATCCGTTCCAGAATGTTACGACTGAGATGGCCTTCGACAAGGAGCAGAATCAGGTCTCTCTGGCCTTCAAGATCCAGCCCCAGAAAAGTCTTGGCCGGCAGCAGCCCGGTGCCCCGGGCGCTGGTGACCACGGTGGAGCCGGTGGCACCGTATTCGCGCGCGCAGCGCACCAGGGTCTCCGTTTGATCGCTGTCCACAAGCGCGATGATGAGCTTGAACTTCATGTGGCGGTCTCCTCCTTTTCGGCGCGTCGGGCCCGCCAGGCGCCGATCTGGGCATAGCCCATGACGGTCATCATGGGAAACAGGCTCGCAAAGGCAATCAGGCCAAAGCCGTCGATCAGCGGGCTGCGCCCGGGGATTGTCGAGGCCAGGCCGATCCCCAAGGCGGTAACCAGGGGTACGGTGACGGTTGAGGTGGTGACGCCGCCGGAATCGTAGGCGAGGGCGATGATCGCCCGTGGCGCCAGAACGGTCTGAATGACGACGACGACGTAGCCGGCGATGATGTAATAGGGCAGGGGCGTGCCGGTGACGATGCGGAAGGTGCCCAGCGCGACCCCCAAGGCTACCCCGACCGCGACCGCCAGGCGCAGGCCCCAGGGCTTGAGCGCGCCACCGGAGACCTCCCCGGCTTTCAGGCAGACGGCGATCAGCGCCGGTTCGGCCACGGTGGTGGCAAAGCCGATGGAAGCCGCGAAGAAATAGATCATCGTGTAGTCGCGCCAGTCGGCTGATGTCGCATCGGCGGCGGCGGCCTGCTGCGCCAGGGCCGTGAGCTGTTCGGCCATCAGGCTGCCCAGGGGAAAGAGCGCCTGGTCCAGACCGACCAGGAACAGCGCCAGCCCGGCCACCGCATAGGCAAAGCCGATGACGATGCGCCGCAGGTTCGCCGGACGGCGCTTCAGGGCGACGATTTGAAAGCCCAGCAGAATGGCGGCGATGGGCAGCACGTCCAGCGCGGTCTGTCCCAATACCTCCAGAATATGTACCAGGTTTTCCATGGTGCCTAGACCGTCATGCCGAACAGCAGCACGAAGATGATCGGCATCAAGCTGGCAAAGGCGATCAGGCCGAAGCCGTCGATCAAAGGATTTCGGCCGCGGATCACCGTTGCCAGGCCAACCCCCAGGGCCGTCACCAGGGGCACGGTCACCGTCGAGGTGGTGACGCCGCCGGAATCATAGGCCACGCCGACGATCTCCGCCGGCGCGAAGGGCGTCAGCGCCACCACCAGGATATAGCCGGCGATGATAAAATACTGTATCGGCCAGCCCTTTAGGATGCGCAGGACCCCCAGGGTAATGGCCAGCCCCACCGAAACGGCGACGGTGTAGCGCAACTGACTGGCGAACACGGCCCCGATCTCTTCGCTTGTGTCGATCAGGCCGGCCTCGGCAGCGGCCGCCGCCGCTTCGCCGGCCACGGCGATCAGGGCCGGCTCCGCCACGGTGGTGCCGAATCCCAGGGCGAAGGCAAAGGCCAGCAGCCAGACCAGGCTCCCTTTCTTGGCGAAGGCCTCGGCCATGGATTCCCCGAGCGGGAACAGCCCCATCTCCAGGCCCTGAATGAAAAGCGCCAGCCCCAGCATCACCGCGAAGAGCCCGCCGGCGATCCGGCTCAGGTCCGGGATCGGCTGCTGCAGCACGATGAACTGGAAAAAAAGGATCACCAGAATGATAGGCCCCAGGTCCCGCAGGGTACCGGCGATCAGACGCAGAAATGAGGTTAGCCCGCTTAGCATCAATACTCTTTGGCTTGGAATAAGAGGGGCAAGACTCCAGCTAAACGCGATTCGCCCCGGCATGGCACGACACAAGGGTGCTCGGCGCCTTGATCTGGCGCAGTATTGGGGCGTCTTTCCGCATTTCGCCTAGACCTTGTTCGCGCCGCCCGCGCGCGGGAAGATGACAGTGGACAAGGAGAACAGCCATGAGAGTCGACGGAATCTGCCATTGCGGCCGGATCACTTATCAGGCGGATGTGGATCCGGAGAAAGCCTTTATCTGCCACTGCACGGACTGCCAGTCGCTGTCGGGCTCGGCCTACCGCACGGTGATCTTTGCCGAGGACAGCGGTTTCGAGCTGCTGAGCGGCGAACCCAAGGTTTACATCAAAAAGACCGCCGACAGCGGCAAGGACCGCATTCAGACCTTTTGCGGTGACTGCGGGTCGCCGATCTATTCCACCTCGGTGGCGGAAGGACCGAAGATGCTGGGCCTGCGCGTCGGCACCCTGCGCCAGCGCGCCGAATTGCCGCCATTGGCTCAGTACTGGTGCCGCTCGGCGCAGGATTGGGTGTCCGACATCGGCGGCCTGAAAAAGGTCGAGAAGCAATAGCGCCAGAGGCGGAAAGGAGGCTCCCCCCATGGTATCTCCTACGGTATCTCCCGCTGTGGAAAGCCAGGAACCACGCTATCGGCTTAAGCGGATCGGCCTGCGCGCAGCCACCCGCCGCCTGGAAATCGAATGGGGCGACGGGCACATCAGCCGCTTTCCCTTTGCCTGGTTGCGCCATGAGGTCTTCTATCCGGCTCTGGGCCGGCCGGATCAGGCGCCCGATGCACCCTATCTGCTGCCCGAGTTGCCGGATGCCGCCGTTATCGACTCCCTTGAGAATGCGGGGCGCGAGCTACGGATTCATTGGCGCCACGATGGCAGCCGCACGCGCCACGATCCGGTCTGGCTGCGCGACAATTGCCTGTCCGCGGCGGCCCGGCAGGAACGCCGGCGCCGCGCGGTTCTCTGGGACCGGGAGGCGGCGGCGCGCTTTCCCTGGTTCGGGCCCGACGACCTGGAGAACCCGGCCCGCCGGCTCGCGCTCTTCGAACAACTGGTCACCCATGGCATCGCGCTGGTCAGGGGGCTGTCCTGTGAGCCGGGCACGGTGGCAAAGGTCGCCGCTCATTTCGGCCCCCTGCGGCGAACCCATTTCGGCACCCTGTTCGAGGTGCGCTCGCTGGCGGTCGACCGCTCGGGGACCGGGGCCAACATCGGCGCAACAGCCCATCATGCCCAGGCGCCCCATACCGACGAGGCCTGGCGTCATGGTCCGCCGGGCATCAGCTTTTTTCACTGCCTGGCGCCCGATCCCTCCGGCGGCGGGGCCTCCTACTACGTGGATGGGATCGCGGCTGCGGAGGCCCTGCGCGAAAGCGACCCCGCGGCATTCGATTTTCTCGCCTCGGTTCCCATCGTCTTTGCGGCGGAACGCAACCCGGAGGAACGCTTTCGCACCCGGGGCCGCATGATCGCGACCGATGCCGAGGGCGTGGTGCGCGGCGTGCAGGTTTCCGACCGCACCCTGCCGCCGCTGGACCTGCCCGAGGATCAGATCGAGCCTGCCTATCGGGCGATGGGGGCCTTCGCGGCGGAGCTGAACCGGCCGGAACGCTGTTTCGAACGCCTTCTGCAGCCCGGCGAACTGGTGATTTTCGACAATCACCGCATTCTCCACGCCCGCCGCGCCTTCGACCCCAGCGCCGGGGAGCGCCGGCTGCAGCAGGTTTCAGTCGACCGCGAGGAGTTTCACAATTTCTTCCGCCAACTCGCCGAGCAGCAGGGCCGCATCGACCTGGCGCGGATCGAGCCGGATGCGGGAGTGTTAAGTCATGCATAGCGGTTTGTTCGAATTCGACACTGCAACAGGAAAGGAATGGTGCAATGGATAGCGCGCATGGTCACTTTCACTGGAACGAGTTGATGACCTGGAACCGGGAGGCCGCAAAGAGCTTTTATGCGGAGACCCTGGGCTGGTCCTACGAGGCCTTTCCCATGGCCGAGGGCGGCGATTACGCGGTCTGCATGATGGGCGGCCAGCCGGTCGGCGGCATGATGGAGATGAAGGAGGGAATGGGCTTCGAGGGGATCCCCGACCACTGGTTCGCCTATATTACTGTCGATGACATCGACACGCGGTTGAAGAAGGTGCAGGCGGCAGGCGGCGAGGTGATGCGACCTGCCTTTGATGTCCCGGACGTTGGCCGCATTGCCATCCTGAAGGACAAGGCCGGCGCCGCCATCGGCTGGATCACGCCCGCGGTTGAGGGCTGAGAGCGGTCCGCCTCTCACTGCGGCCCTCTTTGTTGCGAGGACTGTCCGTCATTAGGAAAACCAGGTAAGAAGTTGGCGCTAACGGGACACTTGGGCGCCCGGGCCGGGTGCAAGCTGCATCCCCAGGCGCAGGTAACGAGAGGGTAATCTATGTCACGGCGCAGCGGCCGGCGGCGGGAGCGCGGCGACCAGGTAGCGCAGGCGCCATGGCGGCGCGTGCGCAATCCCTATCCGCCCATGGAGGTTTTGAGCCGGGAACAGCTCGAGATCATCCATGATAAGGCGCTGGGCATTTTGGAAGAGCTGGGGCTGGAAATCCTGAGCGACGAAGGCTTGGCGGTGCTCAAGGCGGCCGGCTGCGATCTGGGAACAGTCACCGAGGAAGGCGGCCGGGTGGTGCGCTTTCCGCGCCAGTTGGTCGAGGACCTGATCGCCCAGGCGCCCGCGGAGCTGCAGCTCCACGCGCGCAACCCGGAACGCGACATCGTCGTTGGCGGCAATCACATCAATTTCACCATGGTCTCGGGCCCGCCCAATGCCTCCGACATCGTGGGCGGCCGGCGGCCCGGGAATCTCGAAGACCAGACCAACCTCATCAAGCTGGCCCAGCAGTTGAACGCGGTCACGCTCTGCGCCTCGCCGCCGGTGGAGGCGCAGGAATTGCCGGCCGACAGCCGTCATCTGGATGTCTCGCGCAGTTTCGCCACCCTGACCGACAAGTGCTGGGGCGCCCGGGCCATCGGCCGGCGCCGGATCTACGATTCGGTGGAGATCAACCGGCTGTCCCGCGGCCTGACGGAAGAAGAACACTTCGCCCGCCCCGGCATCATCGCCAACATCAACACCAATTCCCCGCGCCGCGTCGACGGGGAGATGATCGGCGGCCTCATGGGTCTGGTGGAAAAGGGCCAGCCGGTGATGGTCACGCCCTTCACGCTCTGCGGCGCCATGAGCCCGGTGACCCTGGGCGGCGGCCTGGTCCAGCAGCATGCCGAGGCCATGGGCATTTTGGCCCTGGTGCAGATGCTGCGCCCGGGCGCGGCCATGGTCTATGGCGGCTTCACCTCCAACGTCGACATGAAGTCGGGCGCGCCGGTGTTCGGCTCGCCGGAATACGTCCGCGCCGTGCTGGCCGGCGGGCAGCTCGCCCGTCACCTGGGTCTGCCTTACCGTTCCTCGAACGTGAACGCTTCCAACACGGTGGATGCCCAGGCGACCTATGAGTCCCTCATGTCGCTCTGGGCCGTGGTGCTGGGCCACGTCAACATGGTCTGGCACGGCCACGGCTGGCTGGAGGGCGGCCTGACCGCCTCCTTCGAGAAGATGGTGCTCGATGCCGAATTAATTCAGATGATGTGCGAGACCCTGAAACCCTTGAAGATCGACGACGACGAACTGGGCCTGCAAGCCATCGGCGAAGTGGCGCCCGGCGGGCATTTCTTCGG
>CAJHXM010000694.1_pt1 | contig 15414 bp, 13 predicted proteins | sample 9198461 | NCBI WGS metagenome assembly CAJHXM01 (sample SAMEA7708299, study PRJEB35096) | sediment metagenome | biome: marine neritic benthic zone biome [ENVO:01000025]; feature: sediment [ENVO:00002007]; material: shallow marine sediment [ENVO:03000034] sea grass bed [ENVO_01000059] ...
CTTGCCGCCGCCTGCCTTTTTAGCACCGCGGCGCTGGCCGAAAGCGAGACCTGGGCCGAATTGAAGCCGGATCTTTTCGGCGATCGGGCGATCCATGACGGCTCAGACTGGCTTTCGCTGGAGGCGCCCTACCGCGCCCACGATGCGGCCATCGTCCCCATCGATATCGCCGCCCTGCGTCCGCAGACGGACGCGGAGTTTATCAAGACGATCACGCTGGTTATCGATGAGAATCCGGCCCCGGTCGCCGCGGTTTTTCACCTGGCCCCTGGAAGCGGCATCGCCACGCTTTCGACCCGGGTGCGGATTAACGAATACACCTCGGTGCGCGCCATTGCCGAGGCCAATGACGGCCAGCTCTATATGACCAGCCGTTTCGTGAAGGCGTCCGGCGGCTGCGCAGCGCCCGCCAGCAAAGACCAGGACGAAGCCCTCGCCAGCATGGGTCAAATGAAGTTTCGCCGGTTCCTGGCCGACCTGACCGGAGACGCCCCCACTGCACCCCCCGCGGCCGGGCAGTTGGCCGGGCAGCAGGAAGTGCAGTTCATGATCCGCCATCCGAACAATTCCGGCTTGCAAAGGGATCAGGTCAGCCTGCTCTACATACCGGCGCATTTCGTCCGCGACATCGAAGTCCGCCAAGGCGAGAAAAAGCTGCTGTCCATCGAAGGCGCGATTTCGCTGAGCGAAGATCCCACGGTCCGCTTCAGCTTCCGGCCGAATGGGGCGGATCAAATCAGCGTGCGCGCCGTCGACACCGAAGACCAGGTTTTCACGGACGGCTGGGCACTCACGGCGGCAGAAACGCCGGAATCCTGAAGCCTAAAGCCCGCTTAGAAACAGCGGATTTCCGCTTCCGCCTGGGCGCGTTTCAGGTCCGCAAAGCCGTCCTTCATGGCCGCACCGGTGCGAAACACCGCCCCCTTTTCACCCCCCAGGAGCCGCAGGCGCATGATGGTTTCGGCCTCGACATACTGCTCATAGGGCAGAATTGACGCGATAATATCGATGCTGCAGGAGCACTGCTCCAGCACCTGGCGGCTCTGGCCGTTGCTGACCATGCAGGCAAAGACATAATCCGCCCGGGCGACGGTCGGATAGTCGTTGGCCTGGGTTGCAACCGGCAGCCAGGCCGCAAGAACCGAAAGCGTTACGCAGAGTTTACGCATGAAACCGGCCTCCTTCGCACCCAACATCCACGTCATTGTGCTGAGGTCAAGCGCTCGCGGTTGAACTTTAGTAGACTTTGCCCGGCCGGCCCCCAGAACTAGAGTACGGGCGGGTCGGCAGGCTGCAGCGCAGCCCGCCCGCCCCTAAAGCAAGAGAGGAAGACAAGAAATGGCTTGGAAAAGACCAAAAATTGTTGAAATCCGCGTTGGCATGGAAATCAATCTCTACGTCTGTGCGGACCTCTGATATCTCCCTGCGGACCGGGCGGTTTCCGCCCTGGGCCGAAAAAAGGACGGGGTGAATGCCCCGTCCTTTTTGTTTCCCGCCTTTTAATCTCTGAAGGCGCCGGCCAGATTCTTGGCGCGTTCCAGGTTCGATGCCTCTGCCCCGACCAAGGACAGCAACTTGGCGGAGTCCACGTCAGCGTCATGGAAATTGGCGTCACGGACGGTGGCCCCGGTCAGATTAGCGCCTCCCAGTTCCGCCGCCATCAGATTGGCGCCGCTCAGGTTTGCACGCTTCAGGGATGCGAATTCGAGCTTCACCCGGGATAGATTCGCGTCGCGCAGGTCCGCCCCCTCCAGATCGGCCGAAGTCAGCACGCCGCGCATCAGTCCCATGGATTGGTTGCGCATATCGGCCGACAGATCCGCCCCCACCAGCTTCGCCCCTTTGAGACTGGCCTTGGTCAGGTCGCTTGCCAGACGGCTGCCGCTCAAATCGGCGCCGTCCAGCTTGGCGCCCAGCAACTGTGCCTGAAAGAGGTTGGCCCCCTTGAGACTCGCATTGGTAAGGTCGGCCTTCAGCATCCAGGCCTGATCGAGAATCGCGCGGTCGAGCTTGGCCCCCGTCAAAAGGCTGTTGTTCAACCGGGCCGAGCGCAGCACCGCACCGGAAAAATCGAGGCCTGAGAGATCGAGGCCCGAAAGGCGCTTTCCGGTGAAATCCGCCGGCGTCCCGGCCGCCAGCAGCGCCATCACCTCTTCGCGGGTCATCTCCGCCTCGGTCATGTCCGGCGACGAGAGATCGACGTGGCGCATCATGTCCTGGGCCGCGGCAGAACCGGCCCAGACCAGCAAGGCTGCGACCACCCAATGCACAGCAAGGATCCTTGGCATCCGCTCTTCCCTTCCGGTCCCAAATCGATTGCGTTCAGGAAACTATAGAGGAAAGGCTGCGCCGCTTCAGCCCGGGGTGTCTTGTACTAAAGACGGCCCTCACGCGCCGTCAGACCGGCGCAGCGCCGTCTTCTCACGCCGCAGCCTCCACCACCCGCTGCAGCAGGGGCGCATAGTGATCGAAGGAGGCGGTCCGCCGGCCGGCAACCTTGCCCGCATCGTCCCAGCGCCGCACCTGAAGGATGTCCTCAAGGTGCGGCTCGGCCTCGAAGGCGCCGGCCTCCGCCGCGGTCATGGGCCCGCCCTGCAGTTTCAGGCTGTGCACCGAGGCCGGCGAGAGCTGCCCGAAGTAGTCCGAATCGGTCGCACAGAGATAGCGCTTGGCGGCCACGTGATGGCGCACGCAGTCGGTCACCAGCACCGGGAAGAAAGGCGCCAGCACCGCAGCGCCGGCCTCCTGGTGCCGGTTGTCGAGATTCTTCTCCAGCGCATCTTCGGGAAACTCGTTGGTGAAATGGCCGATGTCATGCAGCAAGGCAGCGGCGATCAGGGCGTCGCCGGCCTGGGCGTCTTCCGCCTGCTGCGCGCCCTGCAGCATATGCTCGGACATGGTGACGGCTTCGCCAAGATAGGACTCGGCCCCCCGGCGTTTGAAAATATCGCCGATAAAGGCAACGATGTTGCTGCGGTCGAGCCGTGAAAAATCGCTGTCGGTCATTCGGCGGCCTCCTTCAGGTCAGCCTCGATGGCGGCCAGGGTCGACAGCAGGCCGTCCTTGTCCGGATAGCCCCCTTGCAGCCAGCGGCTGCCGGTACCGCCATAGCCCTTGCGCGCATGCAGCACGCGGGTGTTGTCGACGATGAAGCACTCGCCCGGCGCCAGCTTAAAGCTGACCGCCATCGCCGGGTCGTCGATGATCTCGCCGAGACGGCGATAGGCGGCATAGTATTCCGGCATGACCTCGTAAGGCACATCGACGATCGGCGCCGCCGAACGGTTGTTGAAGCGGATGGCCGTGAGCTCGCCATCCGGGGCCAGTTCGATCATCGGGCGGCGGGCCCGCAGACAAACCCCGGCGGCGCCCGAGAATTCAAAGCGCGCGGCATAACGGCTCAGCAGATCGAATGCTTCCGGGCGCTCGGCCTGCAAGCGTCCGGCGGCGCGATACCCGTCGACCACCAAAGACTCGCCGCCCTCCGCCGTATTCTCCAGGCAATAGAGGATCTGCAGGGTCGGCGCCGGATCGCGGTAGGGATTGTCCGTGTGGGCCTGCAGCCCAAGGCTGCTGTTGGCGAGATTGGCCGGACTGACCTCGACGCGCACATCGAAGGTGCGGCCGTAGTTGGTCTCCCGCAAATAGCCGAAGAGCGCCGCCACCCGGCAAAGCGCGCCTTCGGCGACCGGACCGCCGGTCAGCTTGGCAAAACCGTAACGCCGCACCGCGCCCAACCAGGCGCCGAGCGCCGCGCGGTCGCGGGTCACCGTCTCATAGTCGCCGACGGGGATCGCGGCGCCGAGACCCGAGTCCCAAGTCTCGACCTTGGGGCCGAGCCAGCCGGCGTTCCGGGGCTGCGGGGCGTCATAGGCGTTGGCCCAGAGCCAGTCTGCGGCATAGCCGACAGTTTTGTCCCCCGGCGCAAAGGTCACAGCGATACCGCCCTCCGCCGTGACGCCGGCCTGGCTCGCCCGCGTTTCGGCCGGGATCTCGCTGAGCGTGATCAGCTTCTGGCCGCTGTGCGGATCGCGCGTTTCCGGATCCTGCGCGCCGTCCCGCAGCCAGAGGGCATGAAAGCGCGACCGGCTGCCGTCCCGCCAGACGACCGCAATGGCCGCGCCCTCTTCGATAATCTCAACGGCAGCTATGGTGCTCACGGGAACCTTCCCACGCGCTTCAGGGCATCAAGGGAACCGAGAGATAGACCCCGAACTCCGCGCCGAAGTCGCAGCTCACCCGGGCGTGCACCTTGCCCTGCCGGTCCAGAAAGCGCTGACGATCGCGGGCGGGGTAGATGCCGTCGTGCCAGATGTTCGGGTGGATATAGAGACCCCGGCTGCCGTCGCACCAGAGCGCCACGACCCTGTCAGGCGTCAGGTCATCGCCCGGCAAGGCCACCGGCACCACAAAGGGCAGCTTGTCCTGGGGAAAGAAAAGCTGCCCGCCATCGGGGTGATAGTTGAAGTGCCACAGCAGGACCCGCTCGCGCGGGCAAGTCGCCGCCTCCGCCGAGCCCTGCTGCGGATCGCAGCTCCAGCCCAGCACATAGTGGCCGCCGACCGCATCGTTGCGGCCATAGAGCACGTCGCCGGACCATTCCCCCTGGAAGATGCCTTCCGTGACCCCGCCCTCGTCGCCGGAGTCCGAATCCACCGGCCGCCAGCCCTGCGCCGGCCAGCGCACGATTTCAATCTCGCAGTCGTCAGGATCTTCGACCAGGCGGCCATAGCCCGCGACCGTGGCATCGCTCGCCACGATCAGCGGCACCTCCACCAGCGGCAGGCTGGGTTTTTCGGAGGACTCAAAAAGATATGTCGGCGCCGCAACGTTCATGGCTTTCCACCTCCCCGCGACTCGCAAGGTTCAGCGCATCTTCACCGATCCCGCGAAGCCGCGCAATCGCATCGGCCTACCCGATCAGCGCCGCCAGTCTGCGCAGCAGGGGGCTCTCGCGGCGTTCGGCGAGGCAGATGACGTGTTCGCCGGCGACGATTTCCGCGCCGGTGATCGCGGCGGCGGCGATGCGGGAATCCGAGCCCAGCTCCGGCGCCTGCACCACGCCCAGGCCGAGACCGGCGGCGACGGCCTCGCGCACCGCTTCCCGGCTGCCGATTTCCAGCACCTGCTGCGGTTTGATGCCGGTTTTCGACAACGCCGCCTCAAAGCTTTGCCGGGTGCCCGATCCCGGCTCGCGCAGGATCATGGGCTGGGCTTCCAGTTCCGTGATGTGCACGCTGGCCCGCCCGGCCCAGGGATGGTCCGCCGCCATCATCAGGACAATCGGGTGGCGCGTCTTGGAGAGCACCGCGAAGCGATCGTCCATGGCGTATTCCGTCAGGATGCCGATCTCCGCTTCGTATTCGACCAGGGCGCGGTGCACTTCGGCGGAATTGCCGAGCGATACGCTGAGCTCCAGGCCCGGCAGCTCCCGGCGGATCGCTTGCACAAGCGCGATGATGTGAAAGGGGCCGTCGGCCGCCAGACGCAAGCGCCCCCGCACATGGCCGCCCTCGGCCTCCAGAAAATCGTGGGCTTCGCGCTCGACCTCAAAAAGACGGCGGGTCAGGCGAAAGAGTTCCTCGCCGGTTTGCGTCAGCACCACGTCGCGGCCGCGCCGGTGGAACAGCTCCACCTGATAAGCTTCCTCCATCGCCCGGACCTGGACGGTGATTGCCGGTTGAGTCAGCCCCAGCGCCTGGGCGGCGGCGGTGAATCCACCCTCCAGCGCCACGGCATGAAAGGCTCTCAGTTGGGCTGGGTTCATCGCGCGTCACTCGCAAAGCCAATGTATAAATGAAATTTATCTATAACATAAATAGAATGAATTTTACCAATAGTAGGATTCCAGGCACACTGCCCGGGTCCTGCCTATCCTCCCCCATAACAGGCGGCTTACCCCCGGGCACAGGAGATCCTCTTTTGACCAGTACACCCGCGCTGACCGCCGAACCCCGGGCCAGGCTGACCGGCAACGGCGAGTTCCTGCTGACGCCCGGCCCGCTCACCACCTCCCTGACCGTCAAGCAGGCCATGCTGCGGGACTGGGGCAGCCGGGACCGGCAGTTCATCGAGCTGAACGCACGGGTCCGCGCGCGGCTGGTCGAAATTGCCGGCGGTGCGGGAGAGTTCGTCTGCGTACCGGTCCAGGGCTCCGGCACCTTCGCGGTTGAGGCGACCCTGGGCACCCTGGTGCCGCGGGACGGTAAACTGCTGGTGCTGGTGAACGGCGCCTATGGCGCCCGCATGATGAAAATCGCCAAGTATCTGGGCCGCGCCGCCCTGGCGCTGGAATGCCCCGAGGACCAGACGCCGGACCTCGCCGCCCTTGAGAAGCTGCTGAGCGAAGACAAGGCCATCACCCATGTCGCCGCGGTCCACTGCGAAACCACCAGCGGCATCCTGAACCCCATCGCGGAGATCGCCGCGCTGGTGGCGCGCCAGGGCCGCAGCCTGCTGGTGGATGCCATGAGCGCCTTCGGGGCCATAGCGTTGGACGCCAGAGCCCTGCCTTGCGACGCCGTGATGGCCTCCTCCAACAAGTGCCTCGAAGGGGTGCCGGGCATGGGCTATGCGGTGATCCGCCAGTCGGTGCTGGAGGGCTGCGAGGGCAACTCCCACTCCCTGGCGCTCGACCTCTACGATCAATGGCGGGCGATGGAGGCCAACGCCCAGTGGCGCTTCACCCCGCCGACCCATGTGCTGGCCGCCTTCGACCAGGCCATCGGCGAACACGCGGCCGAAGGCGGCGTCGAAGGCCGGCACCGGCGTTATGCGGAGAACTGCCGCAGCCTGATTGCCGGCATGCGGAAGCTGGGCTTTCTCACCCTCCTCCCGGACGACCTGCAGGCACCGATCATCATCACCTTCCACATGCCGGCAGATCCCCGTTTCGTCTTTCAGGACTTCTATGATCGGCTGGCCGCGCGGGGCTACGTGATTTATCCCGGCAAACTGACGGTGGCGCCGTCTTTCCGGATCGGCTGCATCGGCCAACTGGCGAAGCAGGATATCGAAGACGCCCTCAGCGTGATCGGCGAGGTGATCGCCGACATGGGCGTTTCCCAACTCGCGTCAGAAGCCGCGGCTTAGACAAAAATTCGACAAGGATGACAAGCATGATTGAGATCAACGGCCGTACTTACGCGGCCCCCGGCGCACCGCTCGTCGTGGTGTGCATCGACGGGTCGGAGCCGGACTACATCGAGGCGGCGGTGGCCGCCGGGGTCATGCCCTATATGGCCAAAATGCTGCCGGGCGGGGCCGACCTCCGGGTCGACTGCGTGGTGCCCTCCTTCACCAACCCCAACAATCTGTCGATCGTCACCGGCCGCGCGCCGGAAGTGCACGGCATCTGCGGCAACTACTTCCTCAATCCCGACAGCGGCGAGGAAGTGATGATGAACGATCCGGCCTTCCTCCGCGCGCCGACCATTTTCAAGGCCTTCCAGGACAGCGGCGCCTCAATCGCCATCGTGACGGCCAAGGACAAGCTGCGCCGCCTGCTGGGCCACGGCCTGAGCATCGGCGAGGGCGGCGCCATCTGTTTTTCGTCGGAGAAGGCCGACCAGGTCAGCTTGGCGGAAAACGGCATCGAAGACGTGGTGGATATGGTGGGCATGGAAGTCCCCAGCGTCTATTCCGCCGAGCTTTCCGAATTCGTCTTTGCCGCCGGCGTGAAGTTGATGGAAAGCCGCCGGCCGGACATCATGTACCTCTCGACCACCGACTATGTGCAACACAAGCATGCCCCCGGCAGCGAAGGCGCCAACGCCTTTTACGCCATGATGGACCGTTATCTGGCCGAATTGGACGCCCAGGGCGCGATCCTGGCCTTGACCGCCGACCACGGCATGAACGCCAAGCACCGCGACGACGGCAGCCCCGACGTGATCTTCCTGCAGGACCTGCTGGACGACTGGCTGGGGGCCGGCGCGGCGCGGGTCATCTGTCCCATCACCGATCCCTACGTGGTGCACCACGGCGCCCTGGGGTCATTCGTGACGGTCTATCTGCCGCAGGGCGCGGATGAAGCCGGCCTGCTGGCCAAGCTGAACGGGCTGGAAGGCATCGAATACGCCGCCGGCAAGGCCGACGCCTGTGGCCGTTTCGAACTGCCGGAGGACCGCATGGGCGATCTGGTGGTGGTTTCCACCCGCCATGTGGTGATCGGCACCAGCGCCGACCGCCATGACCTCTCGGGCCTGGACGTGCCCCTGCGGTCGCATGGCGGCATCTCGGAACAGCGGGTGCCCTTGATCCTGAACCGCCCCGTCGAGGGTCTGGAGGACCGTCCTTTGCGCAACTTCGACGCCTTCGATATCGCGCTGAACCACATTAAATCCGCCGCAGCGAGCGCGGCGGAATAGAGTTATCGATGACGAATTGCGTTGTGAAATGGTGCCGCCACCCCGAACGTCACCCCGGCCGGAGAGCCGGGGTCCAGGTTTGGGACATAGACCGCCATCACAAGACAATAGGGATGACCGGCATACTTGGTTCGCCAAGCGCATCACCTAGGCCCCGGCTCTCCGGCCGGGCGACACCAAATAGGGTGTCATAATCAAATTGGGAGAGACCACGAAATGAGCGTTGCAGAAGCCCTTTTCGTTATCCGCCACGAGCCCATGCGCATCGCCGGCCAGAAGGTGGAGGCCGACGGAATCGTCGAGGTCCGCTACCCCTACACAAATGACGTGATAGGGTCGGTTCCGGCCGGCAATGCCAGCCACGCAAAACAGGCTTTCGAGATCGCCGCGGCCTACAAGTCCAAGCTGACGCGCTACGAGCGCCAGCAGATCCTGTTCCGCGCCGCAGAGCTGATCGTCGAGCGCAAGGCGGAGCTTTCCGACGTCATCACCCTGGAGCTCGGCATCTCCAAAAAAGATTCCGACTATGAATGCGGGCGGGCCTATGACGTTTTCACGCTGGCCGGCCAGATGTGCATCATGGACGACGGAGAGATCTTCTCCTGCGACCTGACCCCGCAAGGCAAGGCGCGCAAGATCTTCACCAAACGCGAGCCTTTGACGGCGATTTCGGCCATCACCCCCTTCAACCATCCGCTCAATATGGTGGCGCATAAGATTGCGCCCTCGGTCGCCACCAACAACTGCATGGTGGTGAAACCGACCGAGCTGACGCCCATGACGGCGTTGCTGCTGGCCGACATTCTCTATGACGCCGGCCTGCCACCGGAGATGCTGTCGGTGGTGACCGGCTGGCCCGCCGACATCGGCGAGGAGATGATCGTCAACGAACATGCCGACCTGATCACCTTCACCGGCGGGGTGCCGGTGGGCAAGATGATCGCGGAAAAAGCCGGCTACCGGCGCACCGTGCTGGAACTTGGCGGCAACGACCCGCTGATCATCTGCGACGACCTGTCGGACGGCGATCTCAAAAAGGCGGTGGAGCTGGCGGTCGCCGGCGCGACGAAGAATTCCGGTCAGCGCTGCACCGCGGTCAAACGAATCCTCTGCATGGAGTCGGTAGCCGACCGCTTCGTGGAGCTTGCCCTGGAAAGGGCGAAGGCGATCAAGTTCGGCGACCCCATGGATCCGGACACCGATCTCGGCACCGTAGTCCATGCCGACGCCGCGGCCCTTTTCGAGAAGCGCGTCTACGCCGCCGCTGACAAAGGCGCCAAGGTGCTTTACGATCCGGGCCGCCAGGGCGCGGTCTTGCCCCCCATCGTGGTCGACCATGTTCCCCACCAGAGCGATCTGGTGATGGAGGAAACCTTCGGCCCCATCGTGCCCATTATTCGGGTCCCGAATGACGACGCGGAAGTGATGAAGATCTCCAATTCGACAGCGTTCGGCCTCTCGTCCGGTGTCTGCACCAATCGTCTGGACCGCATTACCGGTTACGTGAACGGCCTGGATGTCGGCACGGTGAACATCTGGGAAGTTCCCGGTTACCGCATAGAGATGTCACCCTTCGGCGGAATCAAGGACTCCGGCCTCGGCTATAAAGAAGGCGTGATCGAGGCGATGAAATCCTTTAGCAATGTGAAGACCTATTCCCTGCCCTGGCCGGCCTAGCGGAGACGCGATGCGAAAGTCTATAGCGTGAGCGGCACGGAAGTTCTGATCACCATCCTGGGCGGGGTGGCGCTGATGCTGTGGGGCAGCCGCATGGTGCGCACGGGCATGATGCGGGCCTTTGGTTCCGACCTGCGCCATATGATCGCCGTCTGGACAGATAACCGCTTTAAGGCGGCGGCGGCCGGCGCCGGCGTGGCCACACTGGTGCAAAGCTCCACCGCCACGGCACTGATCGCCTGCTCCTTTGCGTCGCGCGGGGCCTTGGCAACAGCACCGGCGCTCGCGGTGATGCTGGGCGCCGATCTCGGCTCCTCCATCGGCGCGCAGATCTTTACCTCGGGCGTTTCGATCCTCTGGCCTGTCCTGGGGCTCAGCGGCTATCTGCTGCACGCCATTTATGACCGCAAGAATGTCCGTTTGAAGAACCTGGGCCGCATTTTGATCGGCCTGGGCATTTTATTGCTGGCGCTGCGTATGATCGGCGAGGCGGCGCGGGCCTTGAGCGCCAGCGATGTCATCGCCGATGTGCTCACCGCGGTTTCCGACGAACCCCTGCTGGCCATTCTGACCGGGGCGCTGCTCACCTGGATCGCCCATTCCAGTCTGGCGATCATCCTGCTGGTCGCCTCGCTGGCGGCAGCCGGCGTGGTGCCGGCGGAAGCGCTTTTTCCCATCGTGCTGGGCATCAATCTGGGGGCGGCCTTTCCGGCTGTGACCGCGACCTTGGCGGAGCCCCGTTCGGTGCGGCGCATTCCCCTGGGCAACCTCCTGTTCCGCATGACCGGGGTGATCCTGGCTGTGCTGCTGGTGGACTATGCGGCGCCTTACGTGATCGCCATCGAAGCCGATCCGGTGCGGCAGGTCGTGAACTTCCATCTGCTGTTCAATCTTGCGCTCGGCGCGCTTTTCATCGGCCTGATCGCACCGGCAGCCCAGCTCACCGAGCGCTTGCTGCCCGACCTTCCCGAAGCCAGCGAAGATCCGACCGGGCCCCGGCACCTGGATGACGGCCTGCTGGAGACTCCCTCGCTCGCGTTGGGCATGGCGGCGCGGGAAACCCTGCGCATGGGCGACACGGTCGAAGAGATGCTGGTCAAGACCATGCGGGTCTTCCAGACCGACGACCCGAAGCTGCGCGCCGAGGTGGAACAGGCCGACGACCAGGTCGATACGCTGCACGAGGCCATCAAGCTCTATCTGACCCGGCTGTCGCGGGACGAACTGGAACAGGAAGACAGCCAGCGCGCCGTCGACATCATCACCTTCACCACCAACCTGGAACACGTCGGCGATATCATCGACAACAACCTGATGGACCTGGCCTCCAAGAAGGCCAAGCACAAGCTGCGCTTCTCGGAGCAGGGCTTTGCCGAGCTGACGCAGATGCACGGGCGGCTGCTGGAAACAGTGCGCATGGCCCTGACGGTCTTCATGAGCCAGGACCTGGACACCGCCCGCGCCCTGATCGCCCGCAAGGATCAGTTCCGCCTGATGGAGCTGCGCGGGACCGAACAGCACCTGGAGCGTCTGCGCTCGGGCCAGGCGGCCAGCGTGGAGACCAGCGCGCTGCACCTCGATATTCTGCGCGATTTCAAGCGCATCAACTCGCACCTCACCTCGGTGGCCTACCCCATTCTGGAAGCCGCCGGGGAGTTGCGCCGCAGCCGTCTGGTGTCTCAACCGGCCACGGAAGCAGCAGACCCCTCTTCGGAAACCCTTGACGTTCCGGAGGCGATCAAGAAAGTACCATAATACAACAATATGGTAATCAGGACCGGGCCGCGGAAGTCCGCCGGCTCACAACAGGGAGACTAAAAATGAAACTGAAGCTATCCAAAGTCCTGGGGCTCACGCTCGCCGGGCTGCTGGCCGGGGGCACGGCCTCCGCCGAATCCCTCACCGTCTATACCGCCGTGGAGGCCGAAGACCTGAAGCGCTATGCCGCGGCCTTCAACGCGGTGCATCCCGATATCGAGATCAAGTGGGTCCGCGATTCCACCGGCATCATGACCGCCAAATTGATGGCGGAAAAAGACAACCCGCAGGCCGACGTGGTCTGGGGTCTCGCCGGAACCAGCCTGCTGCTGCTGAAGGGCAACGGCATGCTGGAAGCCTACGCCCCGGCCGGCGTCGAAAAGCTGGATCCGAAGTTCGTCGACAGCTCCAGCCCGCCGACCTGGGTCGGCATGGACGCCTGGGTGGCCTCCGTCTGCGTGAACATTCCGGAAGCCGAGGCGGCGGGCCTGCCCATGCCGGCCTCCTGGAAAGACCTGACAAAGCCGGTCTACAAGGGCCAGGTCATCATGCCGAACCCCAATTCCTCAGGCACCGGTTTCCTGGATGTCTCCTCCTGGCTGCAGATGTTCGGTGAAGACGGCGGCTGGGCCTTCATGGACGGGCTGCACGACAACATCGCGCGCTACACGCACTCCGGCTCCAAGCCCTGCAAGCTGGCCGCCGCCGGTGAAATTCCGATCGGCATTTCCTTCGCCTTCCGCGGTGCCAAGTCCAAGGCCGCCGGTGCGCCGCTGGAGATCATCGTGCCGTCCGAAGGTGTCGGCTGGGACATGGAAGCGACCGCCATCATGAAGGGCACCGATTCCCTCGATGCCGCCAAGAAGCTGGTCGACTTTTCCATTACCAGGGGCGCCATGGAGCTCTACAACTCCGGTTACGCCGTTGTCGCCATGCCGGGTGTCGCCAAGCCGGTGGAGCACTTCCCCGCGGGCCTGACCGACGCCATGATCAAGAACGACTTCGAATGGGCCGCCGAGAACCGCGGCCGCATCCTGGAAGAGTGGCAAAAGCGCTACGACAGCAAATCCGAGCCTAAGTAAGCTTGTGATTCGAAACGGCCTCCTCTCTGCGCGAGAGGGGGCCGTTTCCCATAAGTCCGCGACGGGGGTCATGGCATGAACGCGCGCGCGCCCTATCTCAGCATCCGGAATGTCTCCAAGGACTTCGGCGCCTTCCGGGCCCTGGACGATGTCGGCTTCGACATGTTCGAGGGCGAGTTCGTCTGCTTTCTCGGGCCCTCCGGCTGCGGCAAGACCACGCTGCTCAGGGTGATCGCCGGGCTGGAACAGCAAAGCGCCGGCACCATCACCCAGGCCGGCCAGGACATTTCCGACCTGCCGCCTTCAATGCGCGACTTCGGTATCGTCTTTCAGTCTTACGCCCTTTTCCCCAACCTAACCATTGAGCGCAACGTCGGTTACGGCCTGCAGAACATGAAAAAGTCCCGGGCCGAGATCGCGGCGCGGGTGCAGGAGTTGCTGGAGCTGGTCGGCCTGCCCGACCAGGGAACGAAGTACCCCGCCCAGCTTTCCGGCGGCCAGCAGCAGCGCGTGGCCCTGGCCCGCGCCCTGGCGACCTCTCCCGGGCTGCTGCTGCTCGACGAGCCGCTCTCGGCGCTGGACGCCAAGGTGCGCGGCCATCTGCGCCACGAGATCAAATCCCTGCAGCGCCGCCTGGGGGTCACGACCATTATGGTCACGCACGACCAGGAAGAGGCGCTCACCATGGCCGACCGCATCGTGGTGATGGACCACGGGGTGATCGAACAGGTCGGCAGCCCGACCGAGATCTATGGTGACCCGCAATCGCTTTTCGTCGCCGATTTCATCGGCGCCATGAACCAGCTGCCCAGTACGGCGGCGGGCCCTGAAGGCGCCGAGATCGGCGGCATGACCCTTCCTGCCGGGCCCATGGCCTGACCGACGGCAGCCCGGGCACCCTCTCGATCCGCCCCGAAGACGTGGTGCCCCACGGCGGCGGCGCCCCCGGCGATGCCGCCAACTCTTTTGCGGTGACCATCGAGGAGATGGAATTCCTCGGCTCCTTCTGGCGCGCCCGCCTGGGCGGCGGGCCCCTGAACGGCGCGGACTTCGTGGCCGACTTTTCCATCAACGCCACCCGGCGCCTGACATTGGAGGAAGGCCGCGAGATCACCATCGAGCTGCCGCCGGCCCGCCTGAAGCTCTTCCCGCCGGCGCCATCGGCGCCATCATGATGACGCCGTCATGACCGTCGCGACTGCCCCCGCCGGCGCCCCGGCCGCCGCGAACCGCATCGACCGCGAAGCCTGGGTGATGCGCGGCGGTATCTGCCTCGCCGGGCTGTTCCTGTTGGTCGCCGTGGTCCTGCCGCTCTATACGATGCTGAAGAAGAGCGTCGAGAACAGCGACGGCGATTTCGTCGGTCTGGCGAACTACGCCAAGTACTTCGACACCCCGGCGCTTTCCTATTCCATCCAGAACAGCCTGACCGTCTCGCTGAGCGCCACGGCGATCGTCTCCCTGCTGGCCTTTTTCTACGCCTATGCGCTGACCCGGACCTGCATGCCTTTCAAGGGGCTCTTCCGCCTGGTGGCGCTGGTGCCGATCCTGGCGCCCTCGCTGCTGCCGGGGATTTCCTTCGTCTATATGTTCGGCAAGAAGGGCTATATGCGCGGCCTCTTGATGGGGGAGGAGATCTACGGCCCCATCGGCATCATCCTGGGCTCGTCTTTCTGGACCTTCCCCCACGCGATGCTGATCATGATCACCGCGCTCTCGCTCTCCGACGCGCGGCTCTACGAGGCGGCGGCGGCGCTCCGCGCCTCCAAGCTGCGCACCTTCTTCACCGTCACCCTGCCCGGCGCCAAGTACGGGCTGATCTCCGCCGTCTTCGTGGTCTTCACCCTGGTGATCACCGATTTCGGCGTGCCCAAGGTGATCGGCGGGCAGTACAACGTGCTGGCCACCGACATCTACAAGCAGGTGATCGGCCAGCAGAACTTCCAGATGGGCGCGGTGGTCTCGGTGATCCTGCTGCTGCCGGCGGTGATCGCCTTCGCCGTCGACCGGATCGTACAGAGAAAGCAGACGGCGCTCCTGTCGGCCCGCGCCGTCCCCTACACCCCCAAGCCGAGCCGCGGCCGCGACCTGGCGATGCTGGTCTATTGTACCTTCGTCGCCCTGCTGATCATCGCCATGCTCGGGATGGCCCAGTACGCCGCGCTGGTCAAGTTCTGGCCCTACAACCTGTCTTTGTCCTTGAGCAACTACAATTTCGACGTGATGGACGGCGGCGGCTGGGAGGCTTATTTCAATTCGATCCGGATATCGCTGTACGCCGCCGCGGTCGGCACCGTGATCGTCTTTTTCGGCGCCTACCTGATGGAGAAGGGCCGCGGCTTCCACGCCGGCCGATCGGCGGTACACATGCTGGCGATGGCCCCTCTGGCGGTGCCGGGGATGGTTCTGGGCCTCGCCTACATCTTCTTCTTCAACAACCCGGCGAACCCGTTCAATTTCCTTTACGGGACAATGGCCATCCTGGTCATCGCCACCGTCGTCCACTTTTACACCGTCAGCCACCTGAC
>CAJHXM010000048.1_pt1 | contig 15263 bp, 13 predicted proteins | sample 9198461 | NCBI WGS metagenome assembly CAJHXM01 (sample SAMEA7708299, study PRJEB35096) | sediment metagenome | biome: marine neritic benthic zone biome [ENVO:01000025]; feature: sediment [ENVO:00002007]; material: shallow marine sediment [ENVO:03000034] sea grass bed [ENVO_01000059] ...
CGCGTCGGCAACGGGTGCCGGCAGCATGAACGCCTCTCGAATATAATCAATAATTCCAGCTAGTTCTTCTGTGCTGAGGTGGCGGTCCCAGACGTTGGAAGTGGTTTTAGCGTGGTTCGCCTCAACCGCCCCGAACATGGCGGGCCGGGTCAGCCTCACCACGGCGTCGGGTGATGTGAAGTCAACAGAAAGAGGTTGGGATGCCGCGGCGCGCCTGCCGTCCCCGCGGCTGCCGTGACAGGTGGCACAGTAAGAGCGGTAATTTTCTTGCGCCTGCAGCTTTTGCTTACCCGAAATCCGGAGATCGCTGGTCCTGGATTCTCCGGCGATCGCGACGGCGGCGCCAAAGAGCAGAATTGCTAAGGTCGCAGTGAGGGATTGCTGCATAGAGCGACGTTGACCTCTTGAAAGCACGTGTATGTTTTCTTTTTGTTGCGGGAAGTTATCCCGAACGCATCGGTCCTGCGCCGGAAAGGTCCCGAGCTATTGATATAGCGGCTTTAGCAAGAAGCACCCTTTGATCTGAATCAAATTTGAAACGATGACCCATCTTGCTGCCGAGGTGCGCGCGGCCGGTGGACCGGTGCGGGGGAGTTTCTTGACGTGGGTCAATTACCGACCGGCATAACTTTTATAGGGTTTCCTCAAAATAAACACAGCCTGGAGCCTTTGACGCTTTGGTTCGGCTGGAAAAAGAGGTGATTTGCGATGTGGTCTCCAGATAGCTCGCCCAGATTTCGTGCCTATCAGCTTCTCCGCCCGGTTTGCGCGCTTCTTCTGCTGGTGGCCTGTGCGGCGCCGCCTCCCCAAGAAGCGCAAATCCTGGTTTATCCGCCACCACCGGAGCAGCCGCGTTACTATTACGAAGGCACTATCCTGAGCAGCCGGGATGTGGCGGAAGAAACCTCGACTGAGCGCTTCAAACGCTTCGCGACAGGGGCGCCCTTACGGGGCGACGGTATGTCGAAGCCCTTTGGCGTACTTGCGGTAGAGGGGCGGATTTTCGTTGGCGATACGGTCTCCCGGCAAGTCACGGTCTTCGATTTCCCCCGTCAGCGCTACTACGAATTCGGTGATGAAGGCCTGGGACGGCTGGCGAAGCCGCTTGGCATGGCCGCCGATGGTATGGGCCGCATCTACGTCTGCGACGGGACCGCGAAGCGGATTATGATATACGATTTGGAGGGAAAATTCATCAAAGCGGTCGGCAGCGGGGAGTTATTCAATCGCCCCTCCGGTGTCGCCGTAAATCGGGATGGAAGCCGGATTTATGTCGTTGACACCGGCGGCGTGCGGTCCCAGGAGCACCGCATTCGTGTTTTCGATCAGGCAGGTGAGCATCTCTTCGATATTGGCACACGCGGTCCTGATGACGGCCAATTCAATCTGCCGCTGCTGGCGACTGTGGGCGATGACGGAAAGCTCCATGTAGTGGATACCGGCAATTTCCGGGTCCAGGTCTTTTCTCCGGACGGTAAGTTCCTTTTCAAATTCGGCGGTTCCGGCCGGCGTCCCGGACAGTTCTCTCATCCCAAGGGAATAGCGGTGGACAAGGAAGGCAAGATCTTTGTGGCGGATGCGGCATTCGGGAATTTTCAGATATTCAACAATGAAGGGCGGATCTTGATGTTCGTGGGGGAGCGGAACGAAAGAGGAGGGGCAGGGCAGTTTATTCTGCCGGCTGGAATTGCGGTGGATGTCGATGGACGTGTCTACGTCGTTGATCAGTTTTTCCGGAAGGTCGAGGTTTTCAGACCTGCGGCCCTACCGCCGGAAACGCCCAGAGGGCTACCGATAGGAGAGCTGTCGACCTAGCCCATGTAACAGCTTCCTGGAAATTTGTGCTGTGCGGCACAAAACTGCGCCTATTGTCTCGCCTGGCAACTTCAATCTTTGCCTAAATCACAATGGCTTGCCAGCTGCTGCGCCAGTTCTACCCGGCCCGGCGAACCGGATGTACCGTTTACTCTATTGCAGAGCAGCAAAGGGAAATTTGCAACTTTCGACTGAAAAAAGCTTAATCGGTTGACATATATCAATGAGAAATCAGGCCATTTATGGGATTTTCCCCGGGTTCGTGTAATTCCGCTCTTTAAAGAAGCGAAAGCACGTATTTGCGAATCCACGGAGGTCCAAGATGCGGACGTCAGCTCATATCTTCGCGATTCTTTCCGTCATGGCGGTCGCAGCCTTGACCGTCGGGACGGCTCGTGCCCAAGGCATCGACGGGTCGGACCACGACCTAGCCACGGGCGTAGCCGATAACAATGAAATCTGTGTCTACTGTCATACTCCTCACGGCGCCAATCTCACAGTGGAGGCCCCGCTTTGGAATAAGCCGGCAAACACGACGACCTATACCACCTATGACAGCACGACTGTTGACGGTGATGTCCTGGCCGTCGGATCGGTATCTCTTGCCTGCCTGACCTGTCACGATGGAACGCAGGCGATGGATACTGTTATCAATGCGCCTGGCAGCGGTGGTTTTGTACCTTTGGGCGCGCCGATTGGCACTCTTGGAACCATGACTCCAGGGATTGCTAATCTCGGGACCGATCTTACAAATGACCACCCCATCGGAATTCAATACGGCGGATTCGACCCGGGTACGGGGCAGATTGATCCAGATTTTGTGAACAGTACAAATGGTCTACAGGTGGCGACCATAAACTTGCAGCAAAGATGGTGGGTCGATACGGAAGCGGCACCGAATAACATTCGTGAGAAATCGGACATGATTCTCTACACACGCGACAACGGTGGATCTGATCAACCCTTCGTCGAGTGCGCGAGCTGCCACGATCCGCATAACAACGCCACCGGCACATTCCTGCGCGTGTCAAACGATAACAGCGATGTGTGTTTAGCGTGCCATGTTAAGTAGAGATGATGACTTTCTGTCGCAATAAACCGAAGTATCTAAAGCAAGGTGCTTGGGCCGACAGTTAAAAGGTTGTGACCATGGTTGCGACTTGAGCCAGGCTGGGGATCAGTCCCCCGCCTGGCTCTGCGTTGCCTGTTACCCTGCTCGTGTCAACTCCCAGGCACCGCTGATTCCGACAATGATTTGCTGAGTTTTGTATCGAGATTCATGTCGTCCAGACATTCCATATCCGAATCAATGGCTGCCTTTGATCCAGATCAAAAACGAGTGCATGCCAAGCATGCGATGCTTAACCTTAGAACTAATTCCAAGAAGGGAAGAAACCAGCAAGCCTCGGTGTTCTTAATAAAACAAGACTGACAGAACAACTGTCGGTCACAAAATTTGCGGATACATCGTCATGCCTCAGAAGCATCTCCTTGCGCTTTTTTGGGCCACTGCGGCCTATGTGTTACTATGGAGCATCGCTCCCCATTTACCCCTGGCAAGCGCAGCCGTCGCCGCGGAAGCGGCCTCCGCTAGACCCTTCGCCACCGTAGATGGCGAAATAATTAGCCAAGCGGAATTCGAAAATTTTCTGCCCCAGTATGCGCGCAGCAAATTCTATCACGGCACACCAGAGAGCAGCGCTACGTCGCTAAAGCAGGAAGCGGCAGAGGCGTTGGTGATGCGGCGGCTGCTGATACGGGAAGCGAAACGCCGTGGAATTTTGGGTGATTCGCAAGCTGTAGAACGTCAAATGGCTGCCTACGAAGCCAAGTACCAGGGATCGGAAGCCTGGGCTCAACTGCAGCCCCAGCTACCGAAGCTGCGGAGCGGACTATTGGAAGCCTCCCAAATCTCCCTGCTGGAGACGGATATCCGGGATGTGGCAGAGCCCGATGAGGACCGTCTCTTGGATTATTACGAAACTCATCTGGACTCCTTCACGGAGCCTGTGCGTCTGGCGCTGGCGGTCATTCTCATCGGCGTTCCGCCCTCTTCGAGTAGTGAAGTCTGGGAAGCGGCCCGGCAGAAAGCACAAGGATTATTCACCGACCTACAAGCCGGCGCAGATTTCTCGGAACTAGCAAAACGCTACTCTGACCACGAATCCGCGGCCAAGGGTGGAGACCTGGGAACAATCCACGAAGGGATGCTCTCCGATCCGGCGCAAAAGGCAGTGGCGGTGCTAGGGCCCGGGCAAAAATCGGCACCGGTGCGCGTTCTCGAGGGCTATACGCTTTTCCAGCTTTCCAAACGACTGCCCGCCAAAGTTCATGATTTCGAAGATGTCAAGAAACGCGTTCTCGCACTCTATCAGCGCGAGACATCCGTAGAAAATTGGAATCGTTTCGTCTCTGACCTGCGGCGTAAGGCATCTGTGGTCATGAACGTTACCTTTTCGGAGCCAACGTCAGAGTAGAAAGGACTACGTAGGCCGAAATGACGACTGATGCGATCTTCCCTAACTCCAAAGATCTCGCGGCAGTTGGCGGCATACGGTCTGCTGCTAGGGCTCGTGACGGCCTGTGACAGCAATCCCATGACAAACCTACCTCCCATTCAGGCATCGGGATCTGTCGGTAACACCTTTCGCACACGAGAAGTAGCGGACCAGCCTCGCGAATTCATCAACCAGGTTTCGGGGACGGCAAATGCCAGCAGCTATATCTGGCAACCTTGGTTTGCGACAGCGCGGGCTGGAGCGACGGTTGGTTACGAGAAGGGAACCGGAGGAACTACAGAGTCGGATTCGCTTGTGGTCAGTGGAGACGTAAATCTCAGCATTCTGCCGCTGAGCCGCTATCCAGCCACGATAAGCTACAGCCGCACTGACAGCCGGGCCGAGGGGGCGCTGGGCGCCGATTTCGTCCGAGATCGCGTCGCCGTCACATCACAGGCGGCTATAACCGATGACATACGCACCTTCACGACGCTGGGATACCAGAATATTGAGCAGCCAGAGCTAGGCCAACAGGAAAGCCGTAACGGCACCTTCACCATCACAAAAAATTTTCAGAAGGCATCGCTATCCCTAAGCCTTGAACATGAGCATAGCGATTTTGAATCGGAAATAGAATCGGAAGAAGATGAGCGGGAAGATACCAACGTTCTGACGCTCCGTGGCACTTATAGACCCAACGAAGAATTGAGCTCTCAAACCACAACGACGTTTCTCCAGAACAGTGAAGACGCTGAAACCCAGAAACGGGAGCGATTGCTTATACAGGGAATAAGTACGGCGCAGTGGCGCCCGAAAGAACTGCCTTTCACAATGAACGGCGCGCTTCGTACTTTGAGAGATTCCATAAAATTCAGTGGTTCCTCTGCCACTTCGGATGACCAGGATACCCTGCTTGCAAGCGGTACTGTTGGGCTCAACTATCCGATTAGTCCCCGCCTTACGGCGAATTTCGGGTTCAATGGAACCTATGAAACGTCAGATACAGGCGGCGGCAGCGATACCGGGGAATCCGTCACAGGGAACCGTGATTTTATCGAAGGCAGAGTTCTCGGGAGTATCAATTACCTTTCCCCGCGGGAGCCCTTCGCTGGTTTCGATTGGTCCTGGAACGCAAATGCGACCCTTCAGCCTTTCTTCCGTGATGGCTCGGGCTCCGAAAAAGAGGGAGTGAACATCGATGGCTCCACAACGCTGGGGCATTCGGTGTCCCGTGATCTGGAGATTCCATGGTTGGGGCAGGGGCTGTTCAATGCCAGTCAGTCCTTGCGCACCTCCCGTGCCGATGCCGAGGAAATTGTCCCAAATCTCTCTCACAACGCGAGTCTTACCTATAGTGATTCGGAAGCAGGAACCAGCACATTTGTAAGACTCGGTGTTAGCGATAGCCGGGATTTGATTGCACAGCAGCCCACTGAATTTTCGTTAATCCAACTGCAATTAAACAAACAGTCAAACCTGGATCTCTCGAACCAGTGGCGGGGCGGTTTATCACTGCAGGTGTCACGCCGGAAATTTGGCGACGAGTCCGCAGACATCATTACAACGGCCAATGGACGCCTTGGATACTTTTCGCGAGAAGTCTTTAGTGTCGAAAACTTAGATTTTCTCTCTGAGTTGTCGTTGAACGCGATTGGCCTAGAAGACGTTCTTGGCGATGAAGACGACGACGACCGGTTTCGCAGCGAAGTACGTGGCGATTGGACAAATCGGCTGGAGTACAGGATAGGGAAAATCACCGCGAGCCTCGAAGGAACCGTCTTTGTCGTCGATGATCAGTTTGGCAACTCTGTCATCTTCAGGATACGGCGTGATTTTGGCGGTGTTTTCTGATCGCGATTCCTGGAAACCGCGATGGTGGTCTCAATCTGGAGAAGGACTATGCAGGCTAAGTTTTCCGTGAAAGGCGTTCTGACAAGCATTATTACCGTCATTGCCTGTTTATGGATAGGGATGGTGCTAGTCGACCAATCGGCCCAGGCGGAATATGGCGATGTGGTCATCAACAACTACTCCGATGGCGCCGATATGCGGCCCGTGGTTTTCCCCCATTGGTTCCACCGAATCCGCTTCCGCTGCAAGGTTTGTCATGCCGATCTGGGATTTCAGTTCAAGGCTGGCGGCAATGACATCAACATGCTGAAAATCTTCGATGGAGAATATTGCGGCGCCTGCCACAACGGTCAGATCGCCTGGGGGGTGGAAAACTGTGTGCTTTGTCATTCCGGAAAGCCGGGGATGAAGACGCGGGTACATAACAGCACTCTGGAGCGGCTTGTGATTCCCTCTGGTGCGGCAGCTAACTAGGGATGGCGATCTGCAGGAAGGAATAAGAGGCATGACGAGAGGCAAGAGAAGTTGCGGATTGTTCGGCACCGTTCTTTTGGCTGTCTTTCTGGTTGGCGCCGCCGGGGCTGTGGATAGCGCCGATCAGAAGGGCGGTCCGAGCGAACCGATAGCTTTGGGGCCGTTACTGCCAGGCGAACAGATCGCGCAGGCGACAGAGCCCGCGAAGAAAAAGCCGAGTGCCGCAAATTCCTTTAACCGGCTCATGAAAAAGCCGGCGTCCAGCGCCAATGCGCCCCCCGCGAAGGACGGCATCCACGATCCAGCCAATACCGGGACGGCGTCTCTCCAGCATCCAGCCGAGGCCTTTAAGGATCTCCCCAAAAGTGGGGATGGAAATCTTGTGGACTGGGTCAAGGCGCTCAACGAAGGATCTATTCAGCCATGGGTCGACCTAGAGGATCCCGAAGCGGAACCCTTCATCATGGACCTGGTGATCGTACGGGAAGTCAAAGGCAGTATGCCCAATGTCGTCTATCCGCACGAACAGCACACACAGTGGTTGGACTGCAGCAACTGCCACGATGAAATTTTCGTGCCGGAAAAAGGCAAGAACCAGATCAGCATGGCGGGCATTCTCTTGGGTCAGCAATGCGGCGTCTGCCATGGAAAAATTGCCTTTCCTGTATCGGATTGCCGCAGGTGCCATTCGCAGCCCAAGACGCCGGAACAGCTAAAAGCTATGGCGGAGAAATCGACTTGGAAGAATTGACGGCCGGTTGGCGCGCTACGCGGAGACTAAATTAAAGGGTGGGGTCTGAACCATGTTTGTAACTTTTCGAAGAATATCCCTCTTCCGGATCTTGCTCTCCGCATTTCTTGTCATGTTCTCCATTGCAGCGGTGGCGCAGGAGACCCAGCGCTTACCGGTGGATCAAGCGGGCACGGAGCAGAAGGCAAAATTCCTTGAGAACCTGGTTACCAAATCAGTTTCCGCGCAAACGATCGAGGACAGCGGCGATGCCGCTGCTTTGGCGGGGCTCCAGTCTTCACGCGCATTGGTCAATCAGGCTCAGGTTGATTTGAAGTCGGGAAACTACGAGCAAGCCAACCAAAAATTGGACGAGGCCTTGCGGCTTGTAAACAGTGAAGCACGGCGCCTCTCGGAAGGAGAAGTCAAAGGGGACCGGCTGCAGGAGGCATACAACAAACGTCTTCTTACGGTAGCCACCTTTCTCAAGGCCTATGAGCGGGTTGCGGTAGAAAAGGGTGGAAGCGGTAGCGCGTCAGCCTTGACCGCAGATATTCGCAGCCTGGTAGCGGAGGCCAATGGGCTGGCCGGCAGTGGACAGTATGAGCAGGCAAACCAGGTCCTGGATCGCGCCTATAAAATCGCTAGGGGCGATATTCGGGAGATGCGGGAAGGCGAAACCCTCACGAGGTCCCTTAATTTCGCGAATGCGCAGGAAGAATATGAGTATGAAAAAAACCGCAACAACAGTCACGTGATGCTGCTCAAGTTCGCCGTATCGGAGAAGAAACCGCCTCAAAACTATGTCGATCAAATTGATAAACTACGGCGAGAGGCGACGGCGCTCAGGGACCGCGCGGAGGGGCAAGCCAGCAGCGGACAGCATCCCGAGGCCATAGCAACGATCTCAAAGTCGACGGATACGCTCCTAAAGGCAATCCGTATGAGCGGAATCTATATACCGGGATGATGAGCCCTTCGCAGGGCATTGGACCAGGGGTTGAGCCCATGAGGCGAGAGCAATGTATGGGAGGCGTATTCTTGACAGGCTGCTTTCTGCTTGCGACCAGCCCAGTCATTGCAGCCTCGGTCAAAGAAGGCTCGTCAATCAGGAATCTGGCTGCCGAACCTCCGGTACAGATTGCAGCGCAGTCGACGCGAAAACTCCTGGAGCAAAAGGCGAGGCTTTTGGAATCCTATTTAGCCGCCCCTTCGGCGACCGCGTTGGCGGAGCGGGGCGGGGAGGAGGCCAAAATGTTGATCCAGGAAGCCAAACGTTTGCTTGAAGACTCCCAGGCAGCGCTGCAGGCCGATGATCTGGCAACGGCTTCGGAATTGCTGAACGACGGGTTGCGGAGCCTCTCCGCTGCATCATCTTTGGCTGCCAAGCAGAAGCCCCCCCCGAATGCCGGAGAGGAGGCTGCCCACTATGACCGCTTAAAGCGCCAGACCGAGGGGTATTTGAACTCCATTCAGGAAGAGCTGTCTCTTCGGCGTTCGGCTTCCGAGTTCGCCACGCCGGTTGCTCAGATTGAAGCGGGCCTTTCAAAAGCCGCAAATCTGGCCGTTGCCAAGCGCTATGGCGACGCGAATGCAGTCCTGGCCGAAAGTTACAAACAATCCGTAACGCTCGTTTCGCAATTGCGTCAGGGCGAGACGGTGGTTTCCAGTCTGGATTTCGCGACTCCGGAGGAAGAACTGGCCTATGAGCGGGACCGTCATGAGAGCTACAGATTGCTCGTTGCGATTATGCTGAACGATAAGGACCGTACTTCGCCTGAACTCACGGAGCTAACCGATCGGTACCTTCAGAGGAGCGCCCAAATACGCGAGCAGGCGGAAGCGCTTGCACTTGCAGGCGATGCGGTGGCGGCAATTGGTACTATGGAACAAGCGACGGGCTGGCTGGTGCGGGCCCTGCGCTCTGGAGGATTCTATGTACCGGAATAATCGCACAGGGTGGGTTTCTCTTCGAAACGTAGTTTTCTTGTTGCTGGTGTTAGTGTCGTGGGGAGGCAATGATTCGGTCCGTGCGGAGAATCGAGATTCATCAGCAACGATAAATGAGGCGGGCCGGCAGCGCATGCTTACACAGCGAATCGTAAAGGCCTACTGCCAAATTGGGTTGCAAGTGAACGCGGAGATTTCTAAGAGCCAATTGGAGTCTGCTCTTTTGCTGTTCGAAAAACAGCTCGGTGAATTGGAGGCAAAAGCGCCGAATCCCGAGGTAGCAGAGGCACTTGATCAAGTCAGGCAGATTTGGGTTCCCTTCGCTTTCGTCGGGCGTGAGCCGGTTAGCCGGGAGGGGGCGAAGCGGCTGTTGTTCTGGAACGATGATCTTCTTCATGCGTCAAACAAAGTCGTTCAGCTGTTGCAGGATGCATCGGGAGATCGCTATGCCCGCCTTGTCAATATCGCCGGCAGGCAACGCATGCTGTCGCAGCGCCTGGCCAAGTTCTATTTTCTGCGCGAATGGGGATTCGACTCTCTGACAATCCAGGCAGAACAAGAAGCGGCACGCAACGAGTTCGAGGGTGCGTTGTCTGCGTTGGCGGCAGCGCCGGAGAATAGCAAAGAGATTACAAAGGCGTTAGAGGAGGTGTCCCTGCAATGGGCGTGGTTTAAGCACGCGGTTTCCCTACAGGGCGAGGAGGCCTTCCGTCTCATCGTAGCGGATTCAAGTGAGGAAATCCTACAAAGCATGGAAGAGATTACCGGGCAGTATCAGGAGATCTCAGGTAATGAGACGGCGCACTAGAGCCCTGTGCCCAAGCGTTCGGAGGACGTTGAAACTGGCGGCTGCTGGCATAGGGTGTCTCGGCCTGGTGGGCTGCGCGGGACAGGATGCCCTCGTCGCCCCGGTTCTTGAGCCTACGGCGGCGGCGGAGGTCTGGCCGGCGCACCCGATATCCCGCGTTTTGCCTATGCCGGTACCTTGATCGGTGAACGCAACTTTCTCGCAGACGGCGAGACCGGCGAGAGTGGCCTTGAAACGGCGCTCAAATGGATTGCCGGACTGGTGATCGGCGAGCCGAACTATGTCGAACTGCAGCGCCCGGTCAGTGGGATGTCCGGCGACGATGGACGTATACTTGTTGTGGACGCCAGCCACAAAGCGGTCATGGTATTCGATATGACCGGCCGGAAGCTTCTAAAATGGGAGCAGGCCGCGGCCGGGCAGGCCTTTGTATCACCCATTGCCGTCACCGGTGACGGTGCCGGAGGTTACTTGGTGACCGATGCCGAGCTGGGAGAGGTATTCCGCCTGGATAGTCAAGGTGAGCCGGCCGGACGATTTGGCAAAGGCATTCTTTCGCGCCCCACCGGTATTGCGCAGCATGAAAGCGGTAGGCTGGTCTATGTTGCTGATACGGCAGCACACGACATCAAGGTTTTCGACGCATCGGGGCAATTGATAGAAATCATTGGCGCGCAGGGTAAGGGGTCCGGGACCTTCAATACGCCAACGTTGCTTTCCGTGGATGGAGATCAGCTCTATGTAGCTGACACGTTGAATTTCCGCGTCCAAGTCCTGGACACTGCCGGAGACAACCGATTGTCTTTTGGGGACGTCGGCCTCTTTGTCGGCAACATGACCCGTCCCAAAGGTGTCGCTGTCGGACGCGACGGGCGGATTTACGTAGTCGAATCTTATTTCGACCACCTTCTGGTCTACGACAAGGCCGGGCAGCTGCTCCTGGGGATCGGGGGCACGGGACAAGAGATTGGCCAGTTTTATCTGCCGTCCGGCGTTTGGACCGATGACCAGGGCCGCATCTTCGTCGCAGACATGTTCAACGGCCGGGTGGTCGTCCTAAAAGAGCTCAGCGGGGCCTAGGTGCTATGTCCTCAAGAGCGAACCTTTCGGAAAGACGCATCGCCTGGCTCGGTGGCGGTCTATTGGCCGGGCTTGTTTTGTTCCTGGGGTCCCTGCCGCTCCATGCCGAAAGACTTTCCGATATTCGCAATACGGTTCACAATTTTTCCGTTACCGGGCCCGGTGCCGTACGGGCCACGACCGAAGATGAGGTCTGTGTTTTCTGCCATACCCCGCACGGCGCCAATCAAGCCGCCCCGACGCCGCTTTGGAACCGCGATCTTTCGGGCGCTACCTATACGCCCTATACCTCCAGTTCGTTGGATGCCATTGGGCTCGGGCAGCCGGGGGGCAGCAGTAAGCTCTGCCTCTCCTGCCATGACGGCACCATTGCCATTGGTGCGGTCAACGTTCTCAACGGAGGCCTGACGGATCAGGACCCCTTTACGGAGGACATCACCCTGCAGGGCACCGGGCCCGGTGGAACAATGCCGCTGGGGGAGGGCGCCGATACCGGCTTCACCCGGCGGCTCGGTACCGATCTGACGAACGATCATCCGATTTCCTTTACCTATGACGATAACCTGGCGCTGACGGATGGTGAACTCCGGCTTCCTGGGGCAACGCCGGAGATCGACAATCGGGTCCCCGGCGTCCGCCCGGATCTGCCGTTGGAGGATAATCAGCTGCAATGCACCAGCTGTCACGATCCCCACATTCGTGACAGCGTAGAAGCCAACATCAAGTTTCTCCGGCTCCACCGCTTTCAGCAGGTTGAGCCCGTGGGCGCTAATTTTGATAAGACCAATGACATCATCTGCCTGGGCTGCCACGACAAGGAAGGTTGGGCCGGATCTGCCCACGCCAATACTTTTGTCGGGGATGAGACCTATGCGCCGGCTGCGGCGGCGCTGCGTGATTTCCCCGCAAACATGGCGGTCTGGCAGGCCGCCTGCCTGAATTGTCATGACAGCCACACAGTAGAGGGGGCGCAACGGTTGTTGCGCGAAGGAACCGACAGCCTGGCCTTTCCGAAGCGGGGCGGCAGTTCTGCGCAAGAACAGACCTGTTATCAATGTCACTCAGCCGATGGCGGGGTCCTCAATAACCAAGGATCGGCCAACTTTTCAGTACCCGACGTGAAGTTTGATTTTCAAGATTTCCGCAGCATGCCCATTGCCCAGTCGCCAGAGGTGCATGACGTGGGGACGGGGCCCGAAATCCAACCGGGCAAAGATCTGCTGGAATCCCAGACGTTGCTCGGCAAGGGCGCACCGCAGAACCGTCACGTCGAGTGCACCGACTGTCACAACCCCCACCGGGTGATCAAGAACCGCCGCTTCAACGATGCCTCCATCACGCCCGATTTGGCGGGGACCCATGAACATACGGCCGGTCAGGTCCACAACAACATTGCGTCGGGAGTACTGAAGGGAACCTGGGGAGTGGAACCGGTCTATGGCTCTTCGGCATTCCTGACCCCGCCCATCAGTTACCAGGTGAAACGCGGCAACCCATCCACCGGCGCCAGCAGCGATGTGAACAACGGTTGGGTCACCCGCGAGTACCAGGTCTGCCTGAAATGTCATTCGGATTTCGCTTACGATACGCCGCCCAATTTGGGTGATTCTCCCGGCAGCACCCCCTTGGGAACCAACGGCCTGACCCGTTACACCGATCAGGCCATGGAGTTCCAGGCTCCTCTGGCTGATCGTGGGGAACCGGGTGGCGATCATCGCTCCTGGCATCCGGTGATCGAAGCCACAGGGCGCACCACTGGACTGCGGCAAGCCAATGCGAACAACTGGCTGGCGCCCTGGAACAGTGCGGCGGCGGTAGGCTCCCAAACCATGTATTGCTCCGATTGCCATGGGTCCGACACGGCGCCCGGGACGGTGGTGCCGCCGGGTGGCGAAGACGGCCGGCCTTGGGGCCCGCATGGGTCCACCCACGACTTCATACTCAAAGGACAATGGAACGACCAAACCGGTGGCGCCGGGACCTCGGACCACCTTTGCTTCAAGTGCCATTCCTTTACGCGCTATGCGACGAAGGATGGGCTAGGGATTCAGAGCGGATTTGGCGGCGAGAGGGACGAAAACTTGCATGCCTTCCATGCGGACAAGATTGAACAGCTGCGCTGTAGCTGGTGCCACACTGGCATTCCCCACGGCTGGAAGAACAAGGCCTTCCTGGTCAACCTGAACGACGTGGGACAGGAGGCCGGGCTGGCGCCGGGAACTCAGGTCCGAAACAACACGACCGCGCCCTATAGCCAGGAGCCTTATTACCTGAATAGCCTGCTGAAGGTCCGGACCTTTGCCACCAGCGGAAACTGGCAGGCCGCCGACTGCGGCTCTTCCGGACCGCCGGGTAACGGGGAGTTCGGTCGTGACTGGATGCGCGACAGCAACGAAAACTGCGAGAACCCGCCATGATTGGAGGGCTGAAAAGAGTGCTGTCCGTACTGGCCTCGCTACGTCTAACCCTTGCGTGCCTGGTTCTTGCGGCAGCGATCGTCTTGGTCGCAGAGCTTGCGGATTCAAATGTTGGGTGGGCTGTTGCCGTTCCCTTCGGCTTTCTTTGCCTTAATCTGCTGGCGGCGCTTCTGGCGACTCCAAAATTGCGACGCCAAGGCGGATTGCTTGTGTTTCATCTCTCTCTCGCTCTTCTGGCGCTTCTGGTGGCCGCCGATCGGCTGATGTCTCTCAATGGGCATGTCGAGGTCACGGAAGGTACGGCCTTCGATCCTGGTCTCGTAGAGGCACAGGCAGGGCCGCTGCACCCCTGGGCACTCGACTCCGTACGCTTCACCCAGGCGGAGTTCGTGATTGATTACGCGCCTGCGGTAAAGCGGCGTGAAACATTCAGCAATGTTCGGGTTTGGCAAGGCCCTGGGCGCTGGCGGGATCTGGTCATCGGAGACGATCGACCCTTGATCGCCGGGAACTATCGTTTTTACACCTCGTTCAACAAGGGATTCGCCCCCGTCCTGACCTATGTAGATGAGCGCGGGAAAGCGCACAGCGGCGCCGTACACCTGCCTTCCTACCCTCTAAACTACTTCAAGCAGGGAAACGACTGGCCCATTCCAGCCAGCAAGCGTTCCGTGAAGCTTTGGCTGCACTTACCGGAGCCTGTTTTCGATGAAACAGCGAGCTGGCATTTCCGTAAGCCTGAAAACGCCACACTCATTCTGATCGATGGTCAGATGAGGTACGAATTGAGGCCAGGAGAGACAATCCCTATCGGCAGGGGAAGCCTTCGCTATGAGGCCTTGCGCAGTTGGATGGGATATACGATCTCTTACAATCCGCTCATTCCTTGGATGCTTGCGACGGCGGCGGTTGGGCTCGCCTGTCTGGGTTGGCATGTGGGCCGAAGGTTCCAGCGCACGCCCTGGCAAAAGTTAGGAGACATGGGGGAGGCCGGGCATGGCTAGCGAAACCATCTGGCTCTATTCCGCCCTCGGGCTTTATTTTGCTGCCGCGATTGTGGCCGTGGCGGTAGCGACCGCCAGACGTTCCGCCCCACGCTGGCCCATGGCGGTTCTGGTGCTGGCCCTCGGCGTCCATAGTTTCGCGATTCTGCTGCGCTGGCAGCGGCTCGACCATGGCCCCTATGTCAATCTTTTCGAGGTCCTGTCAAGCAACGTCTGGAGTCTCCACGTCGCGGTCCTTTTGGCCTGCCTATTCTTCCGCCAAATTCGGCCGATGCTGGCGCTGATCCTTCCCTTGCTGCAGGTATTGGTTCTTTGGCTGGCGTCTGTCGCCCCGAGCGACGTTGAGGCGCCCGTCACCTATGCCACGGTCTGGCTGGCCGTCCATGTTTGGCTGGGGAAGGTTTTCTTTGGCTGCGTCGTTGTCGCGGTTGGGCTTAGCCTTGTCATCCTCTTGCGGCGGTGGCGCAACGGATCGGCTTTTGCCACCATGCCTCCGAACGCTGCCTTGAATGAATTGATTTACCGGCTGATCCTGGTAGCGTTTATCTTTGAAAGCCTGATGCTGGTCGCCGGCGCCGTATGGGCGCAGGATGCCTGGGGCCGCTACTGGGCATGGGATCCGTTGGAAACCTGGGC
>CAJHXM010000045.1_pt1 | contig 15261 bp, 14 predicted proteins | sample 9198461 | NCBI WGS metagenome assembly CAJHXM01 (sample SAMEA7708299, study PRJEB35096) | sediment metagenome | biome: marine neritic benthic zone biome [ENVO:01000025]; feature: sediment [ENVO:00002007]; material: shallow marine sediment [ENVO:03000034] sea grass bed [ENVO_01000059] ...
AGGTCCCCCAGCGAGCGCGCCGGGGTGGCGATCGCCCCCAAAAGCTTGCCCGCGGCTTTGCCCGCGGCCTCCACCTCGGCAATGCGCTTCAACACCTCGGGATGGTCCGGCTCGCCGAAGTAGCCGAGCGATCCAGAGAGATCCATCGGCCCGACAAAAAGCATATCGACGCCCTCCACCGCCGCGATCTCGGCCACGTTGTCCACCGCCGCAGCGCTCTCGATCTGGCAAATCACCAGCAGGTCCGAATCGATTCGGGCCACATAGTCCTGCCAGACCGCCCCATAGTCGGCCGCCCGGGCAATCGGCGCCGCCATGCCGCGGCGGCCCTTCGGCGGATAGCGGCAGGCCGCGACCGCGGCCTCGGCTTCCGCCACGCTGTCCACGGTGGGGATCATCACCCCCGCGACCCCGGCATCCAGCACCCGCTTGATCCAGACCGGGTCGTTCGCCGGCACCCGCAGCAGGGCTTCGGTCCCGCTGCCCTTCAGCGCCTGCATGACGACGATGGCATCCATCACCGATCCCTGGCCGTGTTCCAGATCAATCATCACGCAATCGTAACCGGCCTGCCCGATGATCTCGGCGGCCAGCGGGCTGAACAGTTCCAGCCAGCAGCCGCCGGCCTTGCCGCCGGCCTGGAGCACTTTCTTAAAGGATTTCGTCATCTTGCTTACCTACTCCCAGATTCCGCGCTGTTGCCGGCCGGTGAACTCTGCCCGATTGGCTGCCGGCTGCGAGACTATCCCGATCCGCCGGACGCTGCCAGTTGTCCGCCGAACAGGAGGCGCTTCCATGATCTAGGCCCGAATCTGCCTTAGTATCGACAAATAAAACAGTCTACAATTGACCTCGCCACCAGGCTATCGCTGTATGATTGCAATTCAACGCAAGGAAGAACCGTGACCGGCAAGACGCTCCTGACGGCCTGCTGTGCCTTGTCGATTGCTTTCTGCGCCTCGCCTTCCGCCGCCTTTGACCTGAAGCCTGAACAGGCTGCTTGGAGCCGCCTGCTCTACAAATTCAAGAACGACGAGAGCAGTGCCACGGCAGACGTCCGGCAAAGCGCTGTGCCGGCCGGCGACCTGGGAAATCTTTCAGGGACGGCGGCTGTGAAAGATGTTCGCCTCTTGACCGCCAGCATCGCCGCAAAAAAGAAGGTTATCTTTTTTAACACCAAGGGGTCCTGGCGCACGCAGACGTGGTTCCAGCCCGCGAACGCAGCGCCGCTTAAGCGCATCAGGCGACAGTTTGGAGATAAGGCGAATAGAAAGATCTACACCTATGCCAAGGATCAAGTGGAACGGGAGCGGGCCGACCCCAAAAACAAGAAGGAAGCCAAAAAAGACCCGGCCGACTGGAGCAAAATCAAAAATTCGGTCTATGCCTTGGCCCCGGCAGAGTTCGGCTGCACCAGCTTTTCCGACAGCTCGCTGCTGCTCTATTTCTTGTCCGCCACCGCAATCACCGAAACCAGCACGCCCTTGAAACACTGCTTCTTCAACAAGAAGATTATTTATCATGTGGAGTTCCGGGCGCTGGGCGTTGAACGCCTCCAGGTAAACTATACCGCGACGCAGGGGGATAACGTCGGCACGGTCACCGGCGAAACCGACAGTTTGAAAATTCAGGTCACGGCCCAAGCCGGGACGGCCACAGGACGCGAACCCGAGCCCTTCGAAGTGTTGAAATTGCGCGGTTCTATCGAAGTCCACCTCGACAAAGAGTCCCGTTTGCCCCTTCAGATTCGCGGCAAGGTGCCAAATTTCGGCACCATAGAACTGAAACTGCGCGAAGCTGTACTCACGGAATAGCTGTATCCGCTGGGTTCCCGTTCCTGCGAAGGTGCGGGTCGCGACATTGGGAACCGACGCATGGAAAACCGGCTCGACGTGACCGGCAGAGCCCTCAGCCGGCCAGGTCCCGAAGGACGGCCGCCGTGGTGTGGGGCCAGTCGGCCACCGGCGTGACCCAGCCGGGCGGCACCGTGACACCGGGCTGCTCGCCGAAGAGATAGAGGTGGCCGACCGGTCCCCGCAGGTGTTCCAGCACATCGAGCCGGTCATCGATAAAGTGGCTGATCTTCAACTGCCTGCAGTGGCTGGCTTTCTCCGGCCGCTTGAGGCAAAAGCGCAGGTGGTCCCGGGGCAGGCCGGTCCTTGCATAGAAGTCCCAGTGCCGAAGCCACTGTTTGGTCTTAAATTGGACATTGGGGCCCGCCTTCGAGATCAGCCAGGCCCGGCCATCAAAAGCCTCGACCAGGCGACCGACCCCATCGAACGCGCCGGGACTGGCCGGCGTCTCCATCGCCTTCTCCAAGCTTCCGCGCAGGAACGATGTGTCGGCCCTGCCGCCTTGAATCGGCGACATGATGACTTTGCCGATGTCGATCCCGATCCGGGGCTCAATTTTTCGTTTCTGTTTCATGCGCCGTTCATATCGGCGCGGGGTCTCCGATTAAACTATTATTATAACATATACTATAGTAAATTTTTATACCTTAACCAGCCGTTCAAAAGGGAACCTACGATATGCGCTCCGATTGGCTCGAGGCCTTTTTGACATTCAGCCGCAGCATGAATTTTACCCATGCCGCGGAAATGCTACACATCTCTCAACCCGCCTTGCATGTGAAAATCGGCAAATTGGCCGACAGTCTGGGCCAGCCGCTCTATCGTAAAGTCGGACGCAATCTTGTTCTTACGCCTGCCGGCGAACGGGTCGCTGCACACGCGCGCGATCAAACGGACCGGTCCAATGCCTTTATTGAGGAACTGCGGACCGGCGCGAGCCATTGGCCGGTGAGTCTCTGCGCCGGCGCCGGTGCATACCTCTATCTTTTGGGGCCTGCCATATCGGAATTTACTGAACAGGAGTCCTATCCCCTTAACCTGATGACCGGGGACCAGGACCGCACAATTGAACTTGTTCGCTCGGGAGAGGCACATATTGGCGTGACGGCGATAGATATGGCACCACCGGGAATTGCCGCTACTGTCTTAACCGATGTCGCACAGGTCCTGATCGTCCCGGAAAACCACCGCCTGGCCAGGCGGCGGCGAATCAGGATGACGGACCTGCAGGATGAGGCGCTGATCGTTCCGCCCGCAAACCGGCCGCAGCGGCGGATGATCGATCACCATCTAATGCATGCCGGCGTCGCCTGGAAGGTCGCGGTGGAAGCCAACGGCTGGGACCTCATGCTGAAGTTCGCGGGCCTGGGTATTGGCTTAGCCGTCGTTAACGGCTTTTGCCAGGTGCCGCCTGGATTGCTGGCCAAGCCGCTGGAGGATTTCCCCGTGATCCGCTATCAAATTCTGCAACGCAAAGGCAGCGATCTGCATCGGGGTGCCGCCGAAATGAAACAATGCCTGCTGACACATAGAAACACTTGGCGGCGCGCCATAAAGAAGCGGGCTTCTTCATAATGTCCGACCGCCACCTGCGCCTTAGCCGGCAAATCTCCCACGCCCTGCGCCATCAACCCGAACGCTACGGCCTGCAACTGGACAGCGCGGGCTGGGTGGCGATTGAAAGCCTGATCGCGGCATTGGCCGAAAGCACCGAGGAGTGGCAGGATCTGTCTGCCGATGACATCCACGCGATGGCCGCAGCTGCGGCGAAAGAGCGTTTCGAAATTTCCGGCACGCAAATCCGCGCGCTCTATGGCCATTCGACCTCGGACAAGATCCGCAAAGACACTGCCGAGCCGCCAACCTATCTATTCCATGGAACAACCCCGGCCGCACTGCTACGCATTGCGGTAGAAGGCTTGAAGCCCATGCGGCGCCAATACGTGCACCTCTCCCCAGATCAGGAGACCGCAACCGTCGTCGCGGCCCGGCGCACAGCAACGCCGCAGATCATAAGGGTCCTCGCCGGCCAGGCGCATGCCGCTGGAATTGCCTTCTACATCGGCAACGACCGGATTTGGTTGTCGGATGCGGTTGCGCCGGAATACTTGGTATTGCCTGGCCGCTAGAGCAGGATCGTTTCAGATTGAATCGATCTGAAACGTGAATCGTCCGCTAACTCTGTAGTTTGGAGACCGTTTCACGGCTCATATCGCTTCGATAGGAGCCGACCAGACGCTGAGCGTTACTAAAACCCGGTCTGGAACCGGACGACGAACTCCCTTTTGCCTTGCCCAGGCATCAGCCTACTTCTGCTGCACAATGCAGAAAGCTTCCGGCTCCTCGCTTTGCAGATTGCGGCAGAGGTCGAGGGCGATATTGCGGCTGGCCAGGGGGCCGGCCAGGACCCGGTAATAAGTGCCGCCACCGACCGAGGCTCGCTGAATTTCCCCGCTCAGCCCGGTGAAGAGCCGGCTATGGCCGGACTGGGCCGCCTTCCAGATGGCGTCTGCCTTGGACTGGCTGCTGGCGGAGGCGAGCCAGACCCGGAAATCGCCGGCGGCGGTCGGGACCGCAGCGGTCTGCTCAGATTCGGGCTCAGGTTCGGGCGCCGGCTCCGGTGCTGCTTCGGCCGCCATCTGCGGCTCGGGTTCGGGCGCCGGCTCAGGCACCGCGGCCTCGGGTTCCTCCGCCATCGGCTCAGCGGGCTCTGCCGGTTCCGGGGTAGCCGCCACCTGGGTTTCTGCCTGGGTTGTTTCCGCCGGCTCGGGGTCCGGCGCTGCGGCGACGGCACCCGGCATTTCGGCGACGACCCCTTTGGCCTGCAGACGGGCGGCCTGCTGGCGCGCCCGCTCGTGGCCACTGCCGGCGGCCTTCTCATACCAGGCCAGAGCCTCGGCTTCGCTCTTCTCGACCGCCACGCCCTGGCGGTGAAGCTGGCCCATCACGAACTGGGAATCGGCGATCCCGGCATGGGCCGCCCGGCGGAACCAGTCGGCCGCCGTGGTGCGATTCTGCGTGATGCCCTCGCCGTTGAAATACGCCAACCCGAGGTTGTATTGCGCCGTCGCGTGGCCCCGCTCTGCGGCGGCCCGCCAGAGCTCGGCCGCCTTGACCAGATCGCGGTCCACGCCGGTTCCCTTGGCGTACATCAAGGCCAGATTGTTCTGCGCCGCAGCGATTCCCTGTTCGGCGGCCCGCGCGTACCACTGAGCGGCCTTGCCTTGATCTTGCGCGAGCGATCCGCCACCGCGATCATAAAGCTTGCCGATCGAATACTGCGCCACGGGATGGCCGCCTTCGGCCAGCGGGCGCCAGATTTCGAAAGCCCCATCGAAGTCACCGGATTCGTAGGCGGTCAGACCCCGGTCGTAGGTTTCGTTCATATCGGTGGTCTGAGCCCCGACCCAGTCAAGGCCGGCAGCAAACACCAGGCCAAAAACGGAAACAAGGGTCAGAACACGGGCGAAGTGGAAAAAAGAGCTCATGCCGGGCGTGATCATGGGAATTCCTGGAAAGGTCTAATACCGCTGAACGAATCCGCTCCGCCGGCCAGACCGGCCGGCGAATCGCGTCGACGCCCATTCTCCCTGAAACGGCGGGATTAGGAAAGCCGGCATGGTTAAGCGCCGCGACGGCTGCCCGAACGGACCTAAGGCTAGGGAATCCCGCACATAACGAAGCCCCCCGCGGCAGCGGGGGGAGACGATGTCATATACGTCTCAAGGTTCCAGGAAGTTCCAATTATCCCCGTGGGTTACCCCAAGGGTCTGAGAGATATTGGAGGTGCTCTTAGGCAGCCATACCATCGCGCCAAGCGCTGGTCGACTTACAAGATTTGCACACACGCTCTCCCGGCCACTCGCTGGTAAATTCGGAGCGGCACTTCAGGCACTTCCTCTGCTTCGGCACGTAAACCTTATCAGACTCGGGCTTCGTGTTTTTTTCTGAACTACTCATGCGATTACTATAACCATGTTAGCCAAAAAATCCAAGTGTTTGTTGCGCTGCAACATATCTGTCATGCATTTTTGGTAACCTTTGGTTACTCCCTTGCTTGCCTTTTCCTGCCTTACGGGCGGTTCTTATTGTCTCCCGCGTCTGGATAGCGGTAATTGGGGTGGCTGATGGGATTTGAACCCACGACATCCGGCACCACAAGCCGGCGCTCTGACCAACTGAGCTACAGCCACCATAGTCGGACGCCCTGAAATTCGGACGCCCTGTCGCGCCGCATTTCCGTGCCATCCAAGCCAGGAGAGACCCAGGTTCTAACTGTTCACCCGCGCTCCCGTCAAGCGGCACGGCTTGCCGGCCCCATGGACCCCGCAGTAGGTTGTTCCGGTCGCAGAAATGTTAGGAATTTTGCAGCTATGAAGACTATTCCCGGGCTGTCGCGGATCGGCACCGAAAGCGCCTTTGAGGTCCTGGCACGGGCCAAGAAACTGGAAGACTCGGGCCGCTCCATTATCAATTTGGGAATAGGCCAGCCGGATTTCCACACCGCCGGCCATATCGTCGAGGCCGCCGCCCAGGCCCTGAGGGACGGTCATCATGGCTATACCCCGGCCAACGGCATCGGCCCCCTGCGCGAGGCCGTGGCGGCCGATATCCACAAGCGCCTGGCCGTCGAGGTCAATCCCGACCAGGTCCTGATCGTCCCAGGCGGCAAGGTGACCATGTTCTTCGCGATTTCGATGTTCGGCGAGCCGGGCGCCGAGATCATCACCCCCGATCCCGGCTTCCCGATCTACCGCTCCATGATCGATTTCACCGGTGCCACGGCGGTGCCGCTGCCGTTGCGCGAGGCCAACAGCTTTGCCTTTTCCGCCGAGGAACTGCTTTCCAAAATTACATCAAAAACCCGGCTTATCATTCTGAATAGCCCGGCAAATCCGACAGGCGGTGTGACACCAAAAGCCGAAGTGGACAAGTTGGTCGCCGGACTGGCCGACTTTCCCGAGGCCGCCATTCTCTCCGACGAGATCTATGGCCAGATGCTCTATGACGGGCGCCAGCACGCCTCGCTGCTGGCCTATCCTGAGATCCGCGACCGGGTGATCCTGCTGGACGGCTGGAGCAAGACCTATGCCATGACGGGCTGGCGGCTGGGCTATGGAGTCTGGCCGGCCAGCCTGGTCGAGACCGTCACCCGACTCGCCATCAACAGCTATTCCTGCGTCAACGCCCCGGCCCAGTTTGCCGGCATCGCCGCCCTTACCGGTCCGCAGGACGCGGTGGCTCAGATGATGGCGGCCTTCGACCAGCGCCGCCGGGCGGTGCATCGTCTGCTGAATGCCTTGCCCGGAGTTTCCTGTATCGAGCCCGCCGGCGCCTTTTACGCCTTCCCCAACATCTCCGGGACCGGGTTGAGCGCCAAGGCACTGGAAACCGGCCTGCTGGAAGAGGCCGGCGTCGCCAGCATTGCCGGCACCTCCTTCGGCGAGTACGGCGAAGGCTATCTCCGAATATCCTACGCCAACTCACTGGAAAATATTGAAGAAGCCTTGACGAGGATGGGCGAATTCCTGGCGGCCAAAGGCGCTGGGTAGCGTGGAGAATCAGCCGTAGCCACAGCCGCGCTCCTTTGGGCTGCTCATGAAACAAGCAGCATCGATGCGTAGAAAATAAGCAGACAGATGAAAAAATAGGCGTATCGTGCGGCTGTTGTCGGTAAAACTGATTTTTTTATATTATATATCAATAAGTTAAGTCTTTTGAAAGAACTGGCACGCGGCGTGCTATGGAAGAATGGGCAGCGTGAGCTGCCTAACCCATTGCAGTGAGCGGATCCTATGAAAAAGATTGAGGCGATCATCAAACCCTTTAAGCTCGACGAAGTGAAGGAAAGCCTGCACGAAGTTGGAATCAAGGGTATCACCGTTACGGAAGCCAAGGGCTTTGGCCGGCAAAAGGGCCACACCGAGCTTTATCGAGGCGCGGAATACGTTGTCGACTTCCTGCCCAAAGTGAAGGTTGAGGTGGTCCTGGAAGACGACCTGGTGGAGCGCGCCGTCGAGGCCATCCAGCAAGCCGCCCATACCGGACGGATCGGCGACGGGAAAATCTTTGTCACGGGAATCGATGAGGCCATCCGCATCAGAACCCGCGAACGGGGTGCCGAGGCACTCTAACTCCTCACATGAGGATAACGACCTAGCTGGGTGATTTATATCATCCAATCAACAACCGATAATCAAACGGGAAGCGAAAGTAATGTCAGACCCGAAAACCGTCCTCGATCTGATCAAGGACAACGACGTGAAATACGTCGACTACCGTTTCACCGACCCGCGGGGCAAGTGGCAGCACCTGGCAATGGCCGTCGAGGCGGTTGGCGAGGACGAGCTGACCGATGGCATCATGTTCGACGGCTCCTCGATCGCCGGCTGGAAGGCGATCAATGAATCCGACATGATCCTGCAACCCGATCTGGACACCGTAGTCATGGATCCCTTCGCGGCGCAGCCCCAGTTGATCGTCTTTTGCAACATTGTGGAGCCCTCCACCGGGCAGCTTTACAGCCGCGATCCCCGCTCCACCGCGGTCCGCGCCGAGGCCCATTTGAAGGCGACCGGAATCGGCGACACGGTCTATGTCGGACCCGAGGCGGAGTTTTTCGTTTTCGACGACGTGCGCTTCGCAAACGACCCGAATCACACCTTCTATCGCCTTGATTCGGAAGAGGGTCCCTACAACACCGGGGCCGAATTCGAGCAGGGCAACCTGGGCCACCGGCCGGGCATCAAGGGCGGCTACTTCCCGGTCCCGCCGGTCGATTCCGGCACCGATCTGCGCGCCGAGATGGTCACCGTGATGGCGGAAATGGGCCTGCCGATGGAAAAGCATCACCACGAAGTGGCGCCCTCCCAACACGAACTGGGCATGAAGTTCGGCACCATGACCCGTACGGCCGATGCCATGCAGATCTACAAGTACGTGGTCCACAATGTGGCCCATACCTATGGGAAATCGGCCACTTTCATGCCCAAACCGGTCGCCGGCGACAACGGCTCGGGCATGCACACCCACCAGTCGATCTGGAAGGATGAAAAGCCGCTCTTTGCCGGCGACGGCTACGCCGGCCTGTCGGAGACCTGCCTCCACTACATCGGTGGGGTGATCAAGCACGCCAAGGCCATCAACGCCTTCTCCAATCCGTCAACAAACAGCTATAAGCGCTTGATTCCAGGGTTTGAGGCACCGGTCCTCCTCGCCTATTCGGCGCGGAACCGTTCGGCCTCCTGCCGGATCCCCTATGGCGAAAGCCCGGCCGCCAAGCGGGTTGAGGTGCGCTTCCCGGACGCCACCGCGAACCCCTATTTGGCCTTCTCCGCCATGCTGATGGCCGGCCTGGACGGGATCAAGAACAAGATCCATCCCGGCGATCCCATGGACAAGGATCTCTATGACCTGCCGCCGCAGGAGCTGGAGGGCATTCCCACCGTCTGCGGGTCGCTGCGCGAGGCGGCCGACGCGCTCAATGTCGACCGGGAGTTCCTGCTGGCGGGCGACGTCTTCTCAAATGGGCAGATCGACGGCTATCTCGAGCTCAAATGGGAGGAAATCTACAACTTCGAGCACGCGCCGCACCCCATCGAGTTCCAGATGTACTACTCGGCGTAGGACAAGGTTAACCCTATCGGGTGCCCGAAAAAGGGCCGCTTCTTCGTGAGGCGGCCCTTCTTTTTTATCTATTTTACAGACTATTATACCTGTTCAATGAGAGTGTCCTTCACTCCTTGAGCTCAACGGTGACCTCCGCCCCGCCGTAACCATGTTCGCTGTCCCGCGCCCGCAGGGTGACCTCCGCGATCCCTTCGGGGACCGCCACCCCATAGAGCGACCGGGTGAAGGGCTGTTCGGCCTCGTGGGGGTGCAGCAGGACGCGGGTGCCCAGCACCTTTCCGTCCGGCGCCAGCACGTCCCAGCGGTCGGCGTAGTGGTCCCAGCCGGTATCGCCGTGCGCTACGGTTACCCGGAAGTTCCAGGTGCCATCGGACCCCGCCGTCGCTTCGGCCCGCACCACATCGGCTTCGCCCGCCAAGACCGGATTTGGCAGCAACGGCAAAGCCAACGACAAAGCCGCAAAGGTTAACAAAACAGAAGGCTTAATCATTTTTAACCCTCCTCTGGCGGCACCTTGCGGGGCTGCCCCCGGTCGTCGATCGCCACAAAAACAAAGCGGCCTTCAGTGACCTGCACCCGCGCGCCCTGACGCGCCCGCTGAGCCCAGGCTTCAATATGAAGGGTCAGCGAGGTGGTGCCCACCTTTTCAATCTCGGCATAGGTACAGAGGACATCGCCGACGAAAACCGGCAGGTGAAAGGTCATGGCATCGACCGCCACCGTGGCCACCCGGCCGCGCGCCCGGACACTGGCGGTGATGCCGCCGGCGATGTCCATCTGGGACAGCACCCAGCCACCGAAAATGTCGCCGTTGGGATTGGCGTCGGCCGGCATGGCCAGGGTCCTTGTCGCCAGTTCGCCGCGCGGCTCAGCGGTCTTGTCATTCATTAACGTTTCCTTTTTGGCCCTAGATATCGCGGCCGGCTGGAGCCCTGACTACAGCATTGTGGAATTTGGCCGCAGGCGAGCCGGAAATTCGACCGGAAGACAATAGCCAGCAAAGAAGGCCTGCGCCAGAGCCGCGCGTGGCCCCTGCCCGCACCTCAGGCAAAAGTGACCGGGGTCAGTTCGACGCCGGCAAAGCAAGGTTTCGCCAGGGTCCCCACAGGTGACGCCGCACGATACAAATGTGTCGAATGATCCAAGAAAAGCTACGGCGGCGGAACCGACCAACTGGGAGATGTCGGGTCAATTCGCGGCAACTATGGGATCTGCTGAGATCTGCTGTTTCAGAGGGTCCGAGCAGGATTCTGCACTTGATAATACTTTCTTTACTATAACTGCAGCAGTTCCAAATTGCGGCCATCAGCGGAGACACCACAGGCATCGGAGAGCCTCGGTTCTGTTTGATTACCGGATTGAACTGAGCTCAGAATGGTTAACGGAAGATCGCCGGCAAAGGATGCCGAGCCTGACTTTGGCGGAGGCGTTCGGGCGCTGCGGCGGCCTACGGAGCCCGGCCAGATCCGGCGCGAGACTCTACTCAGGCTAGGCCGGCGTACCGTCGGAACAAATAGACCATGCAACGCCCCGGAGCGACAATGCTGTCGGATCTAGGCAGGTCTGCGGCAGACCCCCAGCAATCCTGCTGCTGCGCTGCTTACGTCCCCGCAGCAGGACCGTCAACGCCGCTACAGGTACCGCTGTTAAGAAATAGAAAGCCCACCAGATATCGTAGACTCTCTTGCCGCTGACCACAGCATCGTGGGATACTGGCCTTCTCGGGCTTTCCAACCTACAGTCAGAACATACCCAGCATGGCAGACCTATTTCAGGATCTCGCGAAGTCTAAATCGAGCGACTACACCGGCAAGGACATCGAAGTCCTGCAGGGTCTGGAGCCCGTGCGCCGGCGCCCGGGCATGTACATCGGCGGCAGCGACGAGCGGGCCATGCATCACCTGGTGGCCGAGCTGCTGGACAACGCCATGGACGAGGCGGTCGCGGGCCACGCCAACCGGATTGAGCTGGAACTGGACAAGGACAATCTGGTCACCGTGACCGACAACGGCCGGGGCATTCCGGTCGACCCGCCCCCCGCGCTGAAGAAGCATCCCGAGCTGAAGGGCAAATCCGGTGTGGAGGTGATTCTCACCACGCTCCATTCCGGCGCCAAGTTTTCCCAGAAGGCCTACCAGACCTCCGGCGGCCTGCACGGTGTCGGGCTTTCGGTGGTGAACGCTTTGGCCGACGAGCTGACCATCGAGGTGGCGCGGGACAAAACGCTCTATCGGCAGACCTACGCCAAGGGCAAACCCAAGACCAAGCTCACCAGCAAAGGCGGGGTGCAAAACCGCCGCGGCACCGCCATCACCTTTCATCCGGACCCGGAAATCTTCGGGACGGCCGCCCATTTCGTCCCGGCTCGGCTCTATCGCATGGCCCGCTCAAAGGCCTATCTCTACCGCGGCGTGGAAATTCGCTGGAAATGCGCCAGCGGCCTGATCGGCAAGGGCGACCCAACTCCTGAGAAGGAATCACTCCATTTTCCCAATGGCTTGCGTGACTTTCTGGAGAGCCATCTGAACGGCCGCAAGACCCTGACACCGGAGCCCTTTGCCGGCGAGGCCAAGTTTGCCGACGACGAGGGCCGCGTCGAATGGGCGGTGAGCTGGCCCGGCGACGAGAACGGCTTCACCTCCTCCTACTGTAACACCGTGCCCACGCCGGACGGCGGCACCCATGAGCAGGGCCTGCGGACGGGGCTGCTGCGCAGCTTGAAAGCCTATGGCGAACTCATTGGGAATAAAAAGACTTCCCAGGTCACCGGCGATGATTTCCTGGGCGGTGCCGCGGCCCTCTTGTCGGTTTTCATCCGAGATCCCCAGTTCCAGGGCCAGACCAAGGAACGCCTGGCCACCGTGATGGCCGCCAAGCTGGTGGAAGGCTCGATCAAGGATCATTTCGACCACTGGCTGACGGACAACCCGGAGCGGGCCCGGCCGCTGCTGGAGCGCGCCATCGAGCGGGCCGAGGAGCGCCAGCGCCGGCGTCAGGAGAGGGAACAGAGCCGTAAATCCGCCACCCGGCGCCTGCGCCTGCCCGGCAAGCTCGCCGACTGCAGCCGCAACCGGGCCGCCGACACCGAGATTTTCCTGGTCGAGGGCGATTCTGCCGGCGGTTCCGCCAAGCAGGCCCGCAACCGGGAGACCCAAGCGATTCTGCCCCTGCGCGGCAAAATTCTGAATGTGGCCAGCGCGACGGCCGAAAAAGCCCGGGCCAACCAGGAAATCTCCGATATCACCCAGGCCCTGGGCTGCGGCACCGGCGGATCCTTCAACATCGACAAACTGCGCTATGAACGGGTCATCATTATGACCGACGCCGATGTGGACGGGGCCCACATCGCCTCCCTGCTGATGACCTTCTTTTACCGGGAAATGCCGGGCCTGATCGAGGCCGGCCATCTTTATCTGGCCCAGCCGCCGCTTTTTCGCCTGACCCAGGGCTCGGAAAGCGTCTATGCCCGCGACGAAGCCCACAAGGAAGAGCTGGTGGCCGATCACTTCACCGGCCGCGGCAAAATCGAGATCAGCCGCTTCAAGGGCCTGGGCGAGATGCCGGCGAAGCAGCTCAAGGAAACCACCATGAATCCCGCCAAGCGCACCCTGCTCCGGGTCGCCGTTGTGAAACCGGGCGATTCAGAGCCCAGGGTGGAACAGAAGCGTACGGCCGATATCGTCGAGCGGCTGATGGGCAAGAAGGCCGAAAAGCGCTTTGCCTTCATCCAGGAAAACGCCCGCTTCGTGGAAGAAATCGACGTTTAAACGGGCGAAAACGTACTTGTGGTTAAGATCTCTTAACCAAGTTTTTTCCTGGTTTCGAGCTTTTCGCAGATCAGCGGTGCGCTACAACTTTAGGGAGATAATGTGAGTCAGCTCGTCGAGACCTACCGGGGGGCGATCTACCCCTGGCACTGCGATCATCAGGGCCATCTGACGGTCATGCATTACGTCGGATTCTTCGACCATGCAGCCTGGCAGCTGATCGCCGCCCTGGGCTTTCCCCGGTCCCGTCTGGAGGCCGAGCGCCGCGGCTTCGTCGACGTGAAATCCACCATCGAGTACCTCGCCGAGCAACATGCCGGCGGCCTGCTCCACATCGAAAGCGGCGTGGTCAAAGCCGGTAACACCTCGTTAACCGTGCGCCATATGATGCGCAACAGCGACAGCGGCGAGCTGGCCGCGACCATGGAATCGATCATGCTCTATTTCGATCTCGAGGCCCGACAGAAGGTCCCTCTGTCAGAGGCCGACAAGGCCCGCCTGGCCGCATTCAAGATCGAAGAGCCCTCGGCATGATCTGCCGCCTCGCCGGGATTTGCCTCAAATGCCTGCGAAATCCAATTCAATATAAATCTTATGTTCACCGGAAATTTGAATAAACAATCAATAAAATTTTACGAGAATGGTCCCGTTCGATCAGTGTACATAACGGGGAATAGGGACAATGGATAGGATAGACAATCTCACGGCAAAGCAAAAACTGGCACGGCAGCGTCCGAGCAGCGGGGCAAGCGATCCGTCGGAAGAAGCGGCCCTGGACAGCAAGTGCGGCGATCTGAGTTGGCTCGACGAATATGATCTGCACGTGCCCCAGCACCCCTTAAACGGGCCCTTCGCCACGGACTGAGGCTGTCAAAAGTCCACCCCATGCTATCTCGGGCTCCACGACGCTAAACGACATTTTTGGCCCCTACGCTTGGCGCCGGCTTGCTAGAATTGCAAGATGATCGGCCAGAGCAAGAGCGATATCGTCAAGTAGAGGGAGGTACTGATCCCGATGGCGCCAAAATTCTCCGGGGTCTTTCCCATCGCGCCCACCCCCTTCACCCAGACCGGCGAGCTGGATCCGGAGGGTCAGCGGCGGGTCCTCGACTGCATGGTCGACCAGGGCGTCGACGGCATCTGCATATTGGCGAACTATTCCGAGCAGTTCCTGCTGTCGGACGCCGAGCGGGAGATCCTGCTGCCGCTCTGCCTGGACCACGTCGCCGGGCGCCTGCCGGTGATCGTCACCTGCAGCCACTTCTCGACCCAGGTCGCCGCCGAACGGGCCCGCCGGGCCGCCGAGGCCGGCGCTGCCATGATCATGCTGATGCCGCCCTACCACGGCGCGCTGCTGAAGGCCGACGATGCGGGAGTTTACGAACACTTCGCCCGGATTGCAGAGGCCATCGAAATTCCGATCATGGTGCAGGACGCGCCGCTCAGCGGCGTGACCCTGTCGGTGCCGCTGCTGGCGCGCATGGCCCGGGAGCTGGCCCCGGTCAGCCATTTCAAGATCGAGACCCCGCGCGCCGCCGATAAGCTGCGCGCCCTGATCGGCCAGGGGGGCGATGCCGTCACCGGACCCTTCGATGGTGAAGAATCTATTACCCTGTTGGCGGATCTGGATGCCGGCGCGACCGGCACCATGCCCAGCGCCCTGATCCCGGACCTGATCGGCCCCATCGTGCGGGACCACCTGGCCGGCAGGCGCGACGCGGCGGCGGCGGCCTATCACCGGGTCCTGCCCTTGATCAATTTCGAGAACCGCCAGTGCGGCCTGCAGGCCACCAAGGCGGTCATGCGCGAAGGCGGCGTCATCCAGAGCGACCAGGTGCGCCACCCGCTAAAACCGCTGGATCCCCACACCCGGGAGTCCCTGCTGGGCTACGTGAAGGCGCTCAATCCCCTGGCCCTCACCTGGGGGCGGTCCCACCAGGGACGATCCGGATCTCAATAAGGCTGTCGGCAAGGCCGCGGCGACCGCCATTGAAGAGCTAAGTCTTCAGCCA
>CAJHXM010000462.1_pt1 | contig 15165 bp, 16 predicted proteins | sample 9198461 | NCBI WGS metagenome assembly CAJHXM01 (sample SAMEA7708299, study PRJEB35096) | sediment metagenome | biome: marine neritic benthic zone biome [ENVO:01000025]; feature: sediment [ENVO:00002007]; material: shallow marine sediment [ENVO:03000034] sea grass bed [ENVO_01000059] ...
GGTCGGACATTTCGTACTTTCTTTCGGGGCGGGCGGCCGTCAGGCGAGCTGCGCCGCCATCAGTTCTTTCAAGTCGCTTTCGGGCCGGGCACCGAAGTGGGAAATGACCTCTGCCGCCGCAATCGCACCGATACGCCCGCAGTCGAAAAGGCCTTTGCCTTGAGTATAGCCGTAGAGGAAGCCGGCGGCATAGAGGTCGCCAGCACCGGTGGTGTCAACAATTTGATCAACCGGGACCGCATCGACGACATGAATCTCGTCGCCCGCCAGCACAACCGAGCCCTTTTCACTCCGGGTCAGGGCTGCAATTTCACAATGGCCGCGCAAATTCTGAAGCGCCTGGTCGAAGGTATCGCATTGGTAAAGCGACAGGATCTCCTCTTCGTTGGCAAAGAGAATATCCACGTGTCCGCTCACCAGGTCCAAGAAGCTGTCCCGGTGACGGCCGACACAGAAGGGATCGGACAGGCTGAGCGCCACCTTGCGGCCTGCTTCGTGGGCGATCTTCGCCGCCTCCAGGAAGGCCTCCTTGGCCGAAGGCGGATCCCAGAGGTAGCCCTCCAGGTAAGTCACCTTGGCGGCAGCGATGGCGTCCGGCTCCAAATCTTCCGGGCCGAGCCCCACCGAGGCGCCCAGAAAGGTCGCCATGGTGCGCTGCGCGTCCGGGGTGACGAAAATCAGGCAGCGCGCCGTGGGGGCGCCTTCGGTGGCTGCGGCGCTGTCGAACTGTACCCCGGCGGCACGGATATCGTGACGGAAGATGCCGCCAAGCTGGTCGTTGCGCACCTTGCCGATGAAGCCCGCGGCGCCGCCCAGCGCCGCAACGCCATGCAAGGTGTTCGCCGCCGAGCCGCCGGACATCTCCATCCCGGGGCCCATGGCTCCATAGAGGCTTTCCGCCCGGGCGCCGTCGATCAGGGTCATGGAGCCCTTGGCGAGGTCCTGGTCGCCGAGAAAGCCCTCTTCGGACTTGGAGAGGACATCGACAATGGCATTACCGATGCCCAGGACATCGAGGGATTTGTTAGGCATGTCTTGGCGGTCTTTCCGGGGGTGAGCGGGCGGGTGCTTTCTAACCGGAGTTGTCCCCAGCGGCAAGAGCAGGCGAGGGGTGCCATATTCGCTTGTGACCCGACCCCGGCGCCCCTAAATAGGGTCGCGATGCTCGATGCCCTCACCAAAGCCTTCCGACAGTCATTCGACCCGGCCTTTCGGTCGGTGTTTCTGCGGTCCCTGCTGGCGACCATCGCCACCTTTATCGCCGTCTGGCTGGCCTGCTGGCTGGGCTTTGGCTGGCTGGGAGATTGGCTGGGGGATTGGCTGGCGAGCGCCAGTCTCTGGGGCTGGGTCAAGGACGTCCTCACCTTCCTTCTGGACGCCGGCGCCCTCTTGTCCGTGCTGATCGCGTCCTTTTTCCTCTTTCCGGCCATTTTGACCCTGACCATGTCCTTCTTCCTGGAGGAAATCGCCACGGCGGTGGAAAAGCGCCATTATCCGGACCAGGCGCCGGCCCGGGCCCAGCCGCTCCGGGAATCGCTGGTCGGCGCGCTGACTTTCGGGATCGTGACCCTGCTCGCGAACGTGATCCTGCTGCCCTTCTATTTCATTCCCTTGGTCAACATCCCGATCTTCTACGCCGTCAACGGCTATCTGCTGGGGCGGGAGTACTTCGAGTTGGTGGGGGTACGCCGGCTCGAACTGCCGGAAACCAAGGGATTGCGGCGGCGATTTCGGTTCAGAGTGCTGCTGGCCGGCGTGGTCGTGGCCCTGCTGCTGACGATTCCGCTGGTCAATCTTGTGACCCCAATTGTCGCCACGGCCTTCATGCTGCATATTTTCGAACGCTTGCGCCTTCGGGACGCGAAAAGCTAAGAGTGGAGTCCGGTTTTCGGATCGAATCTGAAACGATCGTACGCTAGAGTCTGATCGGCTCATATCGAAGCGATATGAGCCGTGAATCAGCCTCTAAACGACAGAGTTAGCGGACGATTCACGTTTCAGATTGAGTCAATCTGAAACGATCGTACGCTAAGCGGAAAGGGTCTCTCGTCATGTTCCGCAGAAGTTCCCCGCCTCTCGGCCGCCTGCCCAATCTGGGCAGCGGCAAGGTCCCCGACACGGTGGAAAGCGAGGCCAAGGAGCCGCCGCCGATCCGCAGCACGGCCCTGCCGGGCGCCCATTTCACCGATCGGGAAAGCCCGCCGCTGGAGACCCCCCGAGAACCGCCCCCGGACAACGCGGCCGCTGAAGCGCCCGGAGCCGAGGACTCGCGCCGGCTGGTGGTGGGGCCTCAGATCGCCTTGAACGGCGAGATCCGCGCCTGCGACACGCTGGTGGTCGAAGGCCGGGTGGACGCCGACCTGCGGGAATGCGAGGCCTTGGAGATCACCCCCAGCGGACGCTTCAAGGGCAGCGCCGCTGTCGATTATTGCGATCTGAACGGCGCCTTCGAGGGAGAACTCACGGTGCGCAAGCTGTTGCTGCTGCGCGCCGGCGGGCGCATGACCGGAACCCTGCGCTATGGCGAAATCGAGATCGAGCGCGGCGGCAAAATCATCGGCCAGGCCGACAGTCTGGAAAATGCCGCGGCCACGGCGGTGGCCCAGGCCAAAACCGGCGGCGCCCCAGCCAACACACCCCATGAGCAGGCCGGCGACGAGCAGGCCGGCTGAGATTTTGCCTCTTCGTAAAAAATATCGACTGACCTGCCTGATGCTGACGATCACGGCGGCAGCGGCGGCCTGCGGAAGCCCGGCCAGCAGGCCAGCCGCACCGCCGGCCTCCGCCAGTGCCGGCGCAGCCGGTGCCGGCTCTGGCGATGAGCCGGAAGTCGCTGCGCTGGCCCCGGTGATCGACAGTGACCCGGCACAGCTCATGGGGCTCGGCCCGCGCGGCCTGACCGACTTCCTGGGGCCGCCGGAATTGGTGCGCCGCGAGGACCCGGCGGAGATCTGGCAATATCGCAACCAGGCCTGCGTGCTGGATGTTTTTCTCTATCCGGAATCCGGCAACCGCCAGGTCACCTATGTCGAGGCACGCGACTCCGCCGCCGCGCCGGCCGAGCCCAGGGCCTGCCTGGGCGCCCTGCTGCGCCAGAAAGTGCCGACGAGCTAGCCTTTTTTGGCCGCAGTCTTCTTCGCAGCCTTCTTTTTCGCTGCCTTCTGAGGAGCCGCCTTGGCCGGCGCCTCCAGCGTGGTCTTGGCTTTATAGCCGCAGACCTCCCGCACCACGCAGGCCGGGCAGTCGGGCTTGCGGGCCTTGCAGACGTAGCGCCCGTGCAGGATCAGCCAGTGGTGGGCGTGCAGCAGCCGGTCCTTGGGCACCCGCTTCAGCAGCTTCTTCTCTACCTCCAGCGGGGTCTTGCCGGGCGCCAGGCCGGTGCGGTTGCCGAGCCGGAAAAGATGGGTGTCGACCGCGATGGTCGGCTGACCGAAAGCGATGTTGAGAACCACGTTGGCGGTCTTGCGCCCTACCCCCGGCAATTTTTCCAGGGACTCCCGGTCCTGCGGTACCTGACTGTTGTGTTCGGCCACCAGCATCCGCGACAGGGCGATCACGTTCTTGGCCTTGGCATTGAAAAGGCCGATGGTCTTGATGTGGTTCCGCACCCGGGCTTCTCCGAGAGCCAGCATCTTTTCCGGGGTATCGGCCTCTTGAAAGAGCTTCTTGGTGGCTTTGTTCACGCCGGTATCGGTGGCCTGGGCCGACAACACCACCGCGACCAAAAGGGTATAGGGATTGATGTAGTCCAGTTCGCCCTTGGGCTCCGGCATGGCCGCCGCCAGGCGGTCGAAAAAGGTCACGATATCGGCTTTTTTCATAGACATGAGGTTAACCGAATCTTGCTTTACCGGTCCAGGACCAGCGGCCTAGACTGACCCGATGGACTGCGAGGCGGAATATCACGTCGAAGGCGCCCAGCCGGCGCCCGACAACCTGCTGTTCGATGCCGAGCTGCGGCCGCACCGCAGTCTGAGCCCGCTCGGCTTCTTGCTGCTGATGGTGGCGATCGGCCTGATCAGCTTTGCCGCCGGCCTGGGATTCTTCCTGGCCGGCGCCTGGCCGGTGGTGGGCTTCCTGGGCGCCGACGTGCTGCTGGTCTACGTCGCCTTCAAGATCAGCTTCCGGCGCGGGCAGCTTCGCGAAACCCTGCAACTCAGCGCCGAGGAACTTCTGGTGCAGCGCGTCAGCCCTTGGGGCACGGCCCAGAGCTGGCGCTTCCAGCCCTATTGGCTGCAGGTCGGCATTGAGGAAGACAGTTCGCGCCGCGGTGCGCTGGTGCTGCGCTCCCACGGCAAATCGCTCGCGCTCGGCAAGTTCCTGACCTGCGAGGAACGCGGCGATGTCGCGCGCGCTTTGCGCCAGGCCATCAGGACCGCACAGCAGCCCAATTAGTTACAATCCCAGCACGTCTTTCATGGCGTAGTGGCCCGGCGGCTTGCCGTGCAGCCAGAGCGCCGCTTTGATCGCGCCGCGGGAAAAGACCGCCCGGGTCGAGGCCTTGTGGGTCAGCTCCAGGCGCTCGCCGTCCGCCGCATAAATGACCGAGTGCTCGCCGGCCACATCGCCGCCGCGCAGGGTGGCAAAGCCGATATGACCCGCCGTGCGGGCGCCGGTGATGCCGTCGCGCACCTTGTCGGCCACCGCATCCAACTCCACAGCGCGCCCTTTGGCCGCCGCCCGGCCCAGCGCCAGCGCCGTGCCGGAAGGGGCATCCACCTTGTGGCGGTGATGCATTTCCAGAATCTCGATGTCGTAATCCTCGCTCAGCGCCGCCGAGACTATCTCCACCAGTGCCAGCAGCAGATTCACCCCCAGGCTGGTATTGGCCGCCTCCAAGATCGCCGTGCGCTGTGCTGCCTGGGCCAGGGGTGCCTGCTGTTCCGGTGTCAGACCGGTGGTCCCCACCAGCAGCGCCGTCCCGGTCTCGGCGGCCAGGGCCGCGTGCGCGGCGCTCGCGGCCGGCGAGGTGAAGTCCACCACCACGTCCGCCGTCTCGAACAGCGCCCGCGGGTCGTCCCCGACGGTGAGACCCAAATCCGCAGCGCCGATCAAACTCCCCAGGTCGCTGCCCAGCAGCGCAGAGCCCGGCGCTTCGATACCGCCGGCAATGGCCGCGCCGGGATGGGCCTGGATGGTCTCCAGGTTCATCCGCCCCATGCGGCCGCCGCAGCCGACCACGCCGATCTTCGTTACCGTCATATGCCTTCTCCCCGACAGAGCCCGATCGTTTCAAATCGAGACGATGTGAAACGTGAATCAGCCTCTACAATATTATGTTGGCCGGTGTAGCACGGCTTGCCTTAAGGGCAAAGGCGACCCAAGCTGGCGCCATGACCGGCAACGACGACAAGGGCATCACCCAGCTTTGGCCCACCCAGTTCCTGCAGCGCCGCCTGCCGGGGCATGAGGCCGCCAACCAGGAATTGACCCGCCTGATCCTGGCGCGCGACGCCGCGCAGGCCGACATGACCACGGATTACCGGAGCGGCAATTTCCTGCTGGCCGAGAACCCCGCCGTGGAGTGGCTGCGCGCCTGTATCAACAAGACGGTGATCGACTACCTGCGCCACGCCGGTCTGGACTATCAAGTGAACTGGACCTTGCAGGGCTGGCCCAACGTGAACCGGTCGGGCGATTACCACGATCCCCACAATCATCCACACGCCTATCTGAGCGGGACCTATTACGTCGCGGTGCCGGACTATGACGCGGCCCCCCAAGGGCGCGCCGACCGGCGCCCCGGCGCCATCAGCTTCTACGATCCCCGTGGGCCCGCCAACATGACCGCCATCAAAGGCGACCCGCAGATCGAAGCCGAACATACGGTCCGCCCGCGGCCCGGCGAGATCCTACTGTGGCCCGCCTTCCTGCTCCACTTCGTCCATCCCAACCTCAGCGATGAGCCGCGCATTTCCATCAGCTTCAACGCCGTGCTGAAATGGTCGGACGATTACCTACCGGCGCAGGGGTGAATTCTTTGCCACTCCGGGAATCGCAACAGCAATTATCCGGGGTCCCGCGCAAACCAAAGCGCCCAACTGGAGACAGATCCCGGCTCGCCGCTTACGCTCCGGCCGGGACGACACCTTGAATATTTACGCCGGCGGCAGCAATACCAGGCTTCCCACGTGGCGCTTCTCCAGGAAATCTTCCTGCGCCTGTTGGATGTCGCGCAAGGGATAGGTCTTGCCCACCGCCGGCCTGATGGCGCCGGCCGCCAGGGCCTTTAAGAGTGTTGGAAAGGTATCGCGGCGAAAGACGGTGGAGCCGTAGAGTTCCAGGTTCTTGAGATAGAGCGTGCGCAGGTCCAGCTCCACCAGGGGCCCGCCGATCGCGCCCGCCGTCACGTAACGACCGGTGCGCCGCAGCAAGGAGAGCAGGGCCGGAAAGCCGGCGCCGCCCACAACATCGGCCACGACCGTGACGCCCTTGCCCTTTGTGGCCGCGCGCACCGCGGCCTCCAGGTCCGCCCTGTCCCGCGGGATCACTTCGTCGGCGCCCAGGGCTTTGACCGCCGCAGCTTTTTCCTGCCCCGCGACGGCGATCACGGTCGCCCCCAGATACTTGCCGATCTGCACCAAGAACGATCCCACGCCGCCGGAAGCGCCGGTCACCAAGAGCACATCCTGGGGGGCGACCCGGGCCATCAGCAGCATATTCATGGCGGTGCCGCCGGAACAGGGGACGGTGGCCAGGGCCGCGTCGGGCAGCTCGATGGCCGGGTCCAGGGCAAAGGCGTAACGCGCCGGCACCGCGGTGAACTGAGCAAAGGCCCCGCCGCTGGTGCCGCCGAGATAGCCGGGGTTTTCCAAGCTGTCGGGATCCTCCGGGTCGCAGAAGGAGGGCTGGATGAGGACCCGTTCGCCGATCCGGCCCGGATCGACTCCTGGGCCGACCGCAGCGATGCACCCCAGGGCATCGGCGCCCTGGATGCTGGGAAAGGTCATGTCGCCGGTCCAGGCGCCCATGCCCTGCTCGGTGACGCCCATGCCTTCCTGACCGGCTTCGCTGGTGGTGCCGCTGGTGACGGCGGGGTTGTACCAGCCGATGCGGGTGTTGATGTCGGTGTTGTTGACCCCGGCGGCCAGGACCCGGACCAAAACCCCCTCCGGGCCAGGGGCGGGCACCGGAAGATCTTCGCGGTAAACCAGCTTGTCGAAGCCGCCGTGGCCGGTGAGCTGCACCGCAGCCATGGCCTGCGGAATTTTTTCGCTTGGTGCCGACATGAAAGCCCGTTCCTTTCGTTGGCCTGCGCAGGCCGGTTGGCGTTTAAGCGAAACGGCGTTTCAGCAGCTTGTATTTGCGCCGGAGAATGTTCTTAAACCGCACGCGCCTTTGGACGGCTTCCGCACGGGCCAGCCGCTGCAGCAGGGCCTGCGTGTCGCAACGGAATTCCGCCGCCCGAGGCTGCGACCGGCCGGCCGGGTCGAGCGGTTTCTGCGCCACCAGCTGGATATGCCGCACAAAGCTTTTGCGATTTGGCTCCAGCTCGCAGCGAACCAGATCGAAACCGGCGGCGCTGAATACTTTCCCCGCGGTCTCCGTCGTGTAGTGATGAAAATGACCGATCCCTGAATCGAACAGCGACGGCGTCATCCCCTCGGCCGGCTCCAGCACCGTCTTTTCATCGAAAAACAGAAAGGCGCCCGGCTTGGCGAGCTCGAACAGGCGGGTGAGAAACCGCCGGGGGGCCGGGATATGTGCCAGAGAGTGAATCGTCAGCGCCGTGACCGCATCGAAACTCTGATCTTCGAATTCCGTCAGGTCGTACCATCGCTCCATCGGCAGACAGATATTCTCCAGGCCGCGCTCTGACTTGGCATAGTCGACATTGGCCTGCAGCGGGTCGATACCGGTCACGTCGGCCCCCTCCGCGGCCAGAAGCGCACAAAGCGCGCCGCTGCGGCTGCGGATATCGAGGATTCTTTTTCCCTTGGGGTCGAGATACTCTTTGATCTTCGGCAGCGCCCAGCGCCGCATCTTCTTTTCCTCGGTGCGGATCTTATGGGCCGCGATCGTGCCCGCGACGAGCCGGCCGCCCGCCCCGCCGTCGCCGTCAAATCCGTCGCGGTAAAAATCCGCCAGCCCGTCCGGGTCCAGTGCGGGGGAGGCGAAGAAATGCCCGCAGTTCTCGCACATCTGCACCGGACAGCGCGAGGGATTGGCAGCAGCGATTTCCCGAAAGCGCTGCTCGCCGCAGATGTCGCAGGCCGGCACGGCGCGAAACTTCGGTACAGGCGATGTCGTCACGGCACCGGCACCCGATCAATCCAGATCGAAGTTTTCGCGGTAATCGGTGATCAGCGCAGGATCCTGGTCGGTTTTTCTGAGCAGGCAGTTCCCCACCACCAGAACCTCGATGTCGGTGCCCATGAAACAGCGGAAGGCGTCCTCCGGCGTACAGACGATCGGCTCGCCACGAATGTTGAAGGAGGTGTTGACCACCAGCGGACAGCCGGTCTGCGACTTAAAGGCCGAAATCAGCGCATGGTAGCGCGGGTTGGTTTCCGCGCTGACGGTCTGGACCCGTGCGGAATAATCGACGTGGGTGATGGCCGGCACGCTGGAGCGCGGCACGTTCAGTTTTTCGATGCCAAAGAGTGCCTCTTCCTCTGCGGTCATCGCCCGGCGATGATCTTCCCGCACGTCGGCCACCAGCAGCATGTAGGGGCTCTCGTCTTCCAGCTCGAACCACGCCGCGACATCTTCGCGCAGGACCGAGGGCGCGAAGGGGCGGAAGGATTCGCGGTACTTCACCTTCAGATTGAGCAGCTTTTGCATGGTCGGCGAGCGCGGGTCGCCGAGGATCGAACGCCCGCCGAGCGCCCGCGGGCCGAATTCCATGCGGCCCTGGAACCAGCCGACGCCACTGCCCTCGGCCAGGGCCGCCGCGGTGGCGTTGATGAGATCGTCCTCTGCCATGACTTCGAACTTGGCGCCCGCGTCCGTAAGCCGGCTTTCGATATCGTTTTGCGCATAGGCAGGGCCCAGGTAGCTGCCCTGCATGGCATCGCCGGCGCCGTTGAGCTGCCGCGGCTGTTCCTTGAAGCGGTAATAGGCGGTGAGCGCGGCGCCCAGGCTGCCGCCCGCATCGCCGGCGGCCGGCTGCACCCAGATCTTGTCGAAGCAGCCGTCCCGCAACAGCTTTCCGTTGGCCACGCAATTCAAAGCGACGCCGCCGGCCAGGCAAAGATTCTTCTGGCCCGTCTCCCGGGCGATGCTGCGCCCCAGGGCCAGCACCACATCCTCGAGAACCGCCTGTACCGAGGCGGCCAAGTCCATCTCGCGCTGGGTCAGCGGCTGTTCCGGCTGGCGCGCCGGACCGCCGAAGAGGTCATCGAAGCGGCTGTTGGTCATGCGCAGGCCGGTGCAGTAGTCGAAATAGTTCATGTCGAGCCGGAAGCTGCCGTCCGGCTTGATGTCGATCAGGTTGTCGCGGATGACATCGGCATAGGTCGGCCGGCCATAGGGCGCCAACCCCATCACCTTGTACTCGCCCGAATTGACTTTGAAACCGGTGTAGTAGGTGAAGGCGGAATAGAGCAGACCCAGGGAATGGGGGAAGGGAATCTCGCGGATGATCTCCAGGCTGTTGCCCCGCCCGAGGGCCAGCGAGGTCGTGGTCCATTCGCCTACGCCGTCCATGGTAAGCACCGCCGCCTCTTCGAAGGGCGAGGGAAAGAAGGCGCTGGCCGCATGGCTTTCGTGATGTTCCGCAAAGAGCAGCTTGCTGCCCCAGTCGAAATCCGGCGCCTCGCGCTCCAGCTCTTGGCTCAAGAGGCGCTTCTGGAAAAGCTTCTCCTTCAGCCAGACCGGCATGGCCTTGGCGAAGGAAGCGTAACCCCGCGGGGCAAAGGCCAGGTAGGTTTCCAGCAGCCGCTCGAATTTCAGGAACGGCTTTTCGTAGTAGACCACGAAATCGACATCGTTCAGGGCGACGCCGGCTTCCGCCAGGCAGTATTCGATGGCGTGGCGCGGATAGTTGGAGTCGTGCTTCTTGCGGGTGAAGCGTTCTTCCTGCGCGGCCGCGACGATCCGGCCGTCTGCGATCAGCGCCGCGGCGCTGTCATGATAGAAGGCGGAAATCCCCAGGATTTTCATGGCGGGGCCTGCATCGCTGACCGGCAGGCCGGATCAGAAGATGGTATAGATAAAGGGCGCAACCGCCGAGCCTTGCGTCAGCACGATCAGGCCGCCGAACAGCACCATGATCACCACAATGGGCAGCAGCCAGAGCTTCTTGCGGACTTTCATGAAGGCCCAGAGTTCAGGAATCAATGACAGCATGTGGTTTTTTAACCTCGTTCTCTGTCGCGTCAGAATTGGTTCGGCATGGAGGCCGCATCGGGGCCGGCGGGATTGCGCTCCACCCAATAGGAGGCCTTTTCGCCTTCGGGCTTGAGACCCAGGAGATTCTTGCCGCTGAGCCGCATCACCACTCCAAAGGGCATCATCACGCCAAAGAACAGCAATCCCATGATCAGCGGCGTCATGACTTTGTGCAGCACCAGGCCGAACTTCATCCACAGCCGGTTCAGGGGCGCCAGAACCCCCGGCCGGAGGAGGGCGGCCAGCCCGAACAGGCCCCCGGCGCCGATCAGATAGGGCCAGAGGTTGCCCGACTTCCAGTAGGACAGCGCCGCAAAGAGCGACAGGACGACCGCAAAGGTAACACCGAAAGACCGGTCCGAAGGCCCTTCGACGGCGTGATCGCGGTCCAGATTTTCATGCATTTTGTGGAGGCGCCTTTGTGCCGGAATTGGGGCGTTGATAGAGGCAATCCCCGGGGCTGTCAATCTGACGGCAACAGCCCGCTGGCGCGCAGTTTCTTGGCCAGGTCGCGGGCTATGATCAGATGGGATTTCGCGGTCATGTGCTCGTCGTCAATATCATAGAAAAGACCCTCTTCGCCGGCATCCCGGGCCTCGATGAGGCGCTCCAAAGGGTCCAGCAGAAGAATGCCGTTCTCTTTGGCAAAGGCCGCCATTTCCCGGTTGATCCGCGTCAGGTCCAGCTCGAGCGCCGGGTATCCCTGTTGCAGCTCCTTTTGCTTTGCCAGGTCGACCTGCAGCTTTGGCGGCATAAGCAGCAAGGCGAACTTGGCACCCGCGGCCTCGCTGAGACGTTTCATCTCCAGGATCAGGGCATCGGTGACCGCACGGGCTGCGGCCCATTCCTGCCGGTAGCCTTCCTTATCCAGGTCCCAGTTCGCGTATTCCATGGCAAAGTCCGCCAGGAAGGGCTCGCCAATCGCAAAATTCGGGTCGCTCTGCTTGCGGTACCTGAAGACGCGAATGACACCGTTGATCCGCCGCCAAAGGAGGCTGCCGCCCAGGGCCCGCTTGAAAAAGCCGGGACGATAGTTGCCCTTCTTTTTTTCGTATTGCGCCGCCGCAGGGGCGGTATTGATCACCAACTGCCCATTCGAATCGAGTGCCGCCACCGGACGTTTCAAGGTCTTCTTGAGCCTCTTGTAGGTGGGCTCATAATTCATCTGAATATCGTTGACGGCCGCAAAGGCCAGGATCACCAAGTCAGGCTCGAAACCCAGGCCGTCCTCCTGCAGGAAAAGGTACTCCTGGACCGTGCTATAGGCGCCGACCCCGCCATTCAGCACTTCCGCATCCTCAGATTCCAGCAGGCTTTCCAGGCGCCTTGGCAGAGCCTCCTCTGCCGTGACACCGCTCGCGGCGATGGCCGAATCACCCACCATGAGGATCCGGAACCGATCCCCCTTGGGCCCGAATTCGGGGCCGCGTAGACCCTGGCTATTAATCTCAATGGGCACCGAGAAGTCCAACTTGGTTGCTCGGCCTTTAGCCCCCGGCGTATAGGCGAAGGCACGGGTCGGGTGCGGCTCTTTGGTCGGGGTAGACACAAAGCTCGGAGTCGCCAGGCTGCCGAAATAATGCCAGCGCAGTCCCCCCTCCAGCACGGCCACAGAGACGCCAACCGTCACCAGCACCAGCAAAATGTTGAGAATCCAGTTTTTCATCGCGTCGCCGGCTCAGGGTGAGGGGAAGAGAGTGGGAAAGCGCATTTTCAGGGCCGCGGCGATTTGGGCGGCATAGGCCTCGGCCGCCAGCTTGTTGGGATGGGCGTCGGTCGGGGTCACCCAGAGGCTCGTCGGCTCATGTCCTTCACCCCGGGCAGCAGGTCAAGGAAGGGCACCTTTTCGGCCTTGGCGGTCTCGGCGAGCTGCCGGGTGACGTCTTCAAAGGGGTAGGGGTCGAGCTGATGCAGTTCCGGATAGTGCGCCACCATCAGGGCGATGCCGTTATCCCGGCAATAGACGGCAAGGCGGCCCAAGGCCTCCTGGGCGCCGCGCCAGCCGGCCTGCTCGGCGTCATAAAGCCCCCGGTAGTAGTCCAGCCAGGAACCGCGGTCGGAATAGCTCCGCAGCAGGGTGTCGATACGTCCACCCAGGAATACCGCGGCGTAGGAGTGATTGGTCAGCCAGTTCCCCTTGCGCGACGGCGTGGGCTCGGCATCGTTGATGAAGTAGTTCAAGACCACGGCATCGGGCTGGTAGGCATTTCCCTCGGCCAGAAAATAGGCCACCTGCATGGCCGTGTTGCTGTTGCCGATTCCGGTATTGAGGACCTCATAGCGCTGCCGGCCCCCGGCGGCGTTGAGGATTTGACCCAACAGGGGAGAGGTCACCCCGTCCGGCGGTGCCCCCCAGCCGAAGGTGAGCGAGTCCCCCAGCATCATGATGCGGGTGGTATCCGCCGGTTTCTCCAACGGGTGTTCTTCGTCTCGCCAGCCGACCGAATTGATCTTCACCGGCACGCCCATGTAGATGCCTTCGCCGCCGGGCACATGCTCATGCCCCATGCCGGGAATGTCGCTGACGCGCTTTAAGTCCTGGGCATAGCGCCACATTTCGATGTCGAAGTTCTGCCCGTCGGCCTCGAAGACCCGGGTATAGACCTCAAGCAGGCCAAAGCTTACCAGCAGGCTGATCGCGACAACGATGAAACCGGACAAAATCCGCATAAGGGGCCTATCTGTACCGAAAGGATTGACGGGAGACTTTTACGGCCAGGAGCGGCGCTGGCGCAAGAGGGTGACAGCAGGGCCAGGGCGGGGGTGCGACGCGTCAAATGTCGAAAGAAAGATTGGGCCGGCCTTGCGTTAAGGTCGCAAATCTACTCCGTCAGATCTTCCCAGAAGTCCTTGACCTTGGCGAAAAAGCCTTCTGTTGCCGGGTTGGTCTTCTTGCCTTTGCTTTCGCCCTCGAACTCCTTCAGGAGTTCCTTCTGGCGCTTGGTCAGATTGACCGGCGTCTCTACGTTCACCTCGACGTACATGTCGCCGCGGTTCTTGCTGCGCAGGACGCTCATGCCCTTTTGCTTCAGGCGGAAGTGCTGGCCGTTCTGGGTGCCGGCGGGAATCGTGACCTTGGCGCGGCCGCCGTCGATCACCGGGACTTCCATGTTGCCGCCCAGGGCCGCCGTGGTGACGGTGATGGGCACTTGGCAGAAAATGTTGGCGTTGTCGCGCTGAAAGATGTCGTGCGGCTTGACCGAGAGGAAAATGTAGAGATCGCCCGAGGGCGCGCCGCGCAAGCCGGCTTCGCCTTCCTGGGAAAGGCGGATCCGGGTGCCGTCCTCCACGCCGGGAGGAATATTGACCTGCAGGGTCTTTTCCCGGTGCACCCGGCCGTTGCCGCTGCAGACGCCGCAAGGGTTGTCGATCATCTGGCCGGCGCCCTGGCAGGTGGGGCAGGTGCGCTCCACCGTGAAGAAGCCCTGTTGCGCCCGCACCCGGCCATGCCCCTGACAGGAGGGGCAGGTCGTGGGCGAAGAATCCGCCTCCGCCCCGCTGCCGCGGCAGGCGTCGCAGGTGACCGATGTGGGCACCCGGATTTGCGCGGTCTTGCCCTTGAAAGCTTCTTCGAGGGAAACCTCCATGTTGTAGCGCAGGTCGGAGCCGGACTGGGCGCGCTGGCCGCGGCGCCCGCCGCCCATGAAATCGCCGAACATCTCGTCGAAGATGTCGGCAAACCCCGCCGCACCGCCGCCGCCGAAGCCGCCGCGCCCGCCCGGCGCACTGCCGTTGGCGAAGGCCTCGTGGCCAAAGCGGTCATAGGTCGCCCGCTTGTCCTTGTCCTTCAGAATCTCGTAGGCTTCGCTGACTTCCTTGAACTTATGCTCGGCGGCGGCATCGTCGGGATTGCGGTCCGGATGATACTGCATGGCCAGCTTGCGATAAGCCTTCTTCAGCTCTTCGTCGCTGGCACTGCGGGTAACGCCGAGAGTTTCGTAAAAGTCCTGCGCGGCCATGGTCTAAATCAGATTTCTTTTCAAGCGATAGACAAGCTTGAGGCCGGTGCGGGGAAGTTTTGCGATCATGTGATGCTCCATTCCCTTGGCGCCGGCCTCTGATTTCACGCGGTCGCTTTTCAGGTTCCGGTGTTTTTCTTGTCGTCGTCGACCTCCTCGAAGTCGGCGTCGACCACCGTATCGTCATCGCCGCTGCTGTCGCCGGCCGGTGCCTCGCCGCTTTCGGCTTCGGCCTGGTACATGGCCTCGCCCAACTTCATGGAGATTTCCGCCAGGGCCTGGCTGGCCGCCTGGATCGCGGCGACGTCTTCGCCTTCCAGGGATTCCTTCAGGGCGGCAATCTTGCCTTCGACGTCGGTCTTGGTTTCCGCGTCGACTTTGTCGCCGGCTTCCGAGATCGTCTTTTCGGCCTGGTGGATCAGGGCCTCGCCCTGATTGCGGGCCTCGACCAGTTCGCGCTTCTTCTTGTCTTCGTCGGCGTGCTCTTCGGCATCGCGCACCATGCGGTCGATGTCGTCATCGCTCAGGCCGCCGGAGGCCTGGATGCGGATCGCCTGTTCCTTGCCGGTCGCCTTGTCCTTGGCGCCGACGTTCACCAGGCCGTTGGCATCGATGTCGAAGGTCACCTCGATCTGCGGTACGCCGCGCGGCGCGCCGGGGATGCCCACCAGATCGAACTGACCCAGCAGTTTGTTGTCCGCCGCCATCTCGCGCTCGCCCTGGAAGACCCGGATGGTCACCGCGGTCTGATTGTCCTCGGCGGTCGAGAAGGTCTGGCTCTTCTTGGTGGGGATCGTGGTGTTGCGGTCGATCAGCTTGGTCATGACGCCGCCCAGGGTCTCGATTCCCAAGGACAGCGGGGTCACGTCCAGCA
>CAJHXM010000736.1_pt1 | contig 15006 bp, 9 predicted proteins | sample 9198461 | NCBI WGS metagenome assembly CAJHXM01 (sample SAMEA7708299, study PRJEB35096) | sediment metagenome | biome: marine neritic benthic zone biome [ENVO:01000025]; feature: sediment [ENVO:00002007]; material: shallow marine sediment [ENVO:03000034] sea grass bed [ENVO_01000059] ...
CTGCATTACATGCCGACGCTTGCCGGCGACGTGCAGGCCGTCCTGGCGGACGAGAAGGTGCTGTTCCAGAACCAGGAAGTGGCCTTTGTGATCGCCGAGGACCGCTATATCGCCGCCGATGCGGTCGACCTTGTCGAGGTCGACTACGACGACCTCCCGGCGCTGGTGGATGCCTTCAAGGCCATGGAAGCCGACGCGCCGGTCCTGCGCGAGGACATTCAGGACAAAACCGAAGGGGCCCACGGCCCGCGCAAGCACCCCAACCACATTTTCACCTGGGAAGTGGGCGACGCGGCGGGCGCCGCCAAGGCCTTGGACGGCGCCGAGGTCGTGGCCAAGGAGCTGATTTCCTATCAGCGCGTCCACCCCTGCCCCCTGGAGACCTGCGGCTGCGTCGCCTCCATGGACAAGGTCAATGGGGCGCTCACCCTGTGGGGCACATTCCAGGCACCCCATGCCGTGCGCACCGTCGCCTCGCTGATCACCAATATCCCGGAACATAAGATCCGCATCGTGTCCCCGGATATCGGCGGCGGTTTCGGCAACAAGGTCGGCGTCTATCCCGGCTACATCTGCGCCGCGGTCGCCTCGATCGTCACCGGCGTTCCGGTGAAGTGGATCGAGGACCGGATGGAGAACCTGACCTCCACGGCCTTCGCCCGCGACTATCACATGACCGGCGAGATCGCAGCCACCAAGGACGGCAGGATCACCGGTCTGCGGTGTCACGTGCTGGCCGACCACGGCGCCTTCGATGCCTGCGCCGACCCGACCAAGTTTCCGGCCGGGTTCTTCAACATCTGCACCGGGTCCTACGATATCCCGGTGGCGCACCTGACGGTCGACGGCGTCTACACCAACAAGGCGCCGGGCGGGGTGGCCTATCGCTGCTCGTTCCGGGTGACCGAGGCCTCTTACATGATCGAGCGGATGATCGACGTGCTGGCCCGCAAGCTCAAGATGGACCCGGCCGAGCTCCGGATGAAGAATTTCATCAAGCAGGAACAGTTCCCCTACACCTCCGCCCTCGGTTGGGAATACGACAGCGGCGATTATCACACCGCCATGGAAAAGGCTCTGTCCACCGTCAGCTATGACGCCCTGCGGGCCGAACAGGCGGCCAATCGGGAGGCGTTTGCCCGCGGCGAGACCCGCAGCCTGATGGGAATCGGCGTTGCCTTCTTTACTGAGATCGTCGGCGCCGGACCGGTCAAGAATTGCGACATTCTGGGCCTGGGCATGTTCGATTCCTGCGAGATCCGCATTCACCCCACCGGCAGCGCGATCGCCCGGCTCGGCACCATCTCCCAGGGCCAGGGCCACGCGACAACCTTCGCGCAGATTCTCGCCTCGGAGATCGGCATCCCGGCGGAGAGTATCACCGTGGAGGAAGGCGACACCGATACCGCGCCTTACGGGCTGGGGACCTATGGCTCGCGCTCCACACCGGTGGCGGGGGCAGCGACGGCCATGGCCGGGCGCAAGATCCGCGCCAAGGCCCAGATGATCGCCGCCTATCTGCTGGAAGTGCATGACGACGACCTGGAATGGGATGTGGACCGCTTCGTCGTGAAGGGTGCGCCAGAGCGGGTCAAGACCATGGCCGAGATCGCCTTTGCCGCCTACAACCAGGCCATTCCGGGCCTTGAGCCGGGGCTTGAAGCGGTCAGTTATTACGATCCGCCGAACATGACCTACCCCTATGGCGCCTATATCTGCGTTCGACGTGGATGTGGACACCGGCGTCACCGACACCCGGCGCTTTTATGCGCTGGATGACTGCGGCACCCGGATCAATCCGATGATCATCGAAGGGCAGGTGCACGGCGGGCTGACGGAGGCACTGGCCATCGCCATGGGACAGCAGATCAGCTATGACGAGATCGGCAACGTCATGGGCGGCAGCTTCATGGACTATTTCGTGCCGACCGCGGTGGAAACGCCGGTCTGGGAAACCGACTTTACTGTGACGCCCTCGCCGCATCATCCGATCGGCGCCAAGGGCGTGGGCGAGAGTCCCAATGTTGGCGGCGTGTCGGCCTATTCCAATGCGGTCAACGATGCCTTTGCCCATCTGGGGCTCACCCATACCCAAATGCCCCATGACCACCCGCGCGTCTGGCAGACGGCGCATCAGTTGGGCCTGACGGACTAGCCTGAATGCCAGAGTCGGGCCGGCGTAGAGGCGCCGGCCCGCGTGGGATGGACACGACTATGGAACCGCAAACGCTCAAAGACCGCTTCGCCGAAGTCGGCTATGTCGCAGACGACGCGCTGGCGACGGCGCTGAGCCTGGCCATGACGCTGCAACGGCCTCTGCTGCTGGAGGGCGCCGCCGGGGTCGGCAAGACCGATACGGCCAAGGCGCTGGCGGCGATCCTGCCTGGCCGGCTGATCCGGCTGCAATGTTACGAAGGACTGGATGCCAATACGGCAATTTATGAATGGAATTACCAACGCCAATTGCTCGCGATTAAGGCGCATGAACACTCAAGCCTCGGCGCCGGGGAGATCGAGCAGAAGGTTTTCTCAGAGGATTATTTGCTCAAGCGTCCGCTCCTGGAAGCCATCGCCCAGGACGAATCCCCAGTCCTTTTGATCGATGAGATCGACCGCGCGGATACGGAGTTTGAAGCCTATCTTCTGGAACTGCTGTCGGATTTCCAGATTACCGTACCGGAGATCGGCACCATCGCGGCAAAAACCATCCCCCACGTGATCCTGACCTCGAACGGCACGCGGGAGCTTTCCGATGCGCTCCGCCGGCGCTGCCTCTATTCCTTCATGGACTTCCCCGATCTGCAGAAGGAGTTGGGCATTCTAAAGGCGCGGTTGCCCCATATCGATGCGGCCTTGTCTGAACAGATCGTCGGCTTTGTCCAGCGCTTGCGCAAAGAGGATCTGGACAAGGTTCCGGGAATTGCCGAGACCCTCGACTGGGCGGCCGCCTTGGCCGGCCTGAATATCTCGAACCTTAACGGCGATATCGACGCCCTCCAGCCCACCTTGATCTGCTTGCTGAAAACCGAGAAAGATCTGAAATCGGTTACCCGTGAGGTCACCGCGCGCATTGCCGGCAAGGCCGCTTAATGGCCGCGCGTTACCGCAAGCCCGAGGAAGCGCCGGCACAGGTCGTTTCGGCCCGTGTGGCGGGTTTTGTCAATCACCTGCGGCTCAACGGTTTTCCGCTGGGCCCGCGGGAGACGGAAACCGCTTTGGCGGTATTGGCCGGCAGCGCAGCCCTCGATGCCGCGCAAAGCCGGTTGCGACTCAAGACGGCGCTTTGCGGCCGGCGTGACGAATGGGACCAGTTCGATGCGCTTTTCGAAGCCTATTGGTTTGCGCGGGGCCGCCAGCGCAGCGAAGCACCCGGCCCAAAGATTAAGAACGCCTATAGCCCGGCCCGGCCCAAGCTGTGGGATCAAGTCCTGCCGCCGGCCGACTCCAGCGATACTGGCGAACAGCAAAGCGCCGTTGCAGGCGACGACGACAGCGAAACCGGGGGTGCGCAGGGGCACCTGCTGGCCAGCCGGCAAAGCGCGCTCGCCCGCACCGATCTGCGCCATATCGTCGACGCCGAAGAAATCGCCGCGGCCGAAGCGCTCGCCCTGAAGCTGGCACGGGCCATCCGTTTCAATTTGAGCCGCCGGCGCAAGGCCGTGCCCCATGGCGACCGCATCGACTTGCGGCGCACCATCCGCCGGAGCCTCGCCCGCGGCGGCGAGCCGATCGATCTCGTCGAGCGGATACGGCCGGCCCGGCCGGTGCGGATCGTCGTCCTGCTGGACGTGTCCGGGTCCATGAAACAGTACAGCCGGTTCTTTCTGCAGTTCGTCAAAGGGCTGATCGGCCAATGGCTTGAGGCCGAGGCCTTCCTGTTCCACACCCGGCTGGTGAAAGTATCCGGCGTGCTCCGAGACCAGGATTCCTTTCGCGCCATGACCCGCCTGGCCTTGATGGCACAAGGCTTCGGCGGGGGCACAAGGATCGGAGAGAGTCTGCGCATTTTCAACGATCACCATGCCGCCTCGGCATTGAATTCGCGCTCGGTGGTTGTCATCCTGAGCGATGGCTACGATACCGATGCACCCGACCGGTTGGTGCAGGAGTTGACGCGGCTCAGAAAGCGGGCACGGCGCATTGTCTGGCTCAATCCGCTTTTGGGCTGGCAAGGCTATGAACCGGTGGCGCGCGCCATGGCGGCGGCCTTGCCGCTGGTCGATTGTTTCGCCCCGGCAAGCACGCTGGAGGAACTCGCGGCGATTGAATCCCAACTGTCGCGTTTGTAGGATATGCCGCCATGAGCACCACCGCCGCCGACATCGCCAACCGGATCGAAGAACTCCGGGCCCGCCAGGAAGAATTCTGCGTGGTGACTGTAGTGCGTACCGAAAACGCGACCTCGGCCAAGGCGGGCGCCAAGGCGGTCGTGACCCGTGGCGGAGAAATCTATGGCTTTGTCGGCGGCGGCTGTGTGCAAGGAGCGGTGCAGCGCGTGGCGGACGAAATCCTGACCAGCGGCACGCCCCGGCTTATCCGCGTGAAGCCGAAAGAAGAGGTTGTCGACCGGCTCGACAGCGACGGCGTGGAGCTGCACAAGAGCTCCTGCCCCAGCGGCGGTACCGTCGATCTCTTTATGGAACCGATGCTGATGGCGCCGCGCTGTTTTGTCTGCGGGGCCTCGCCGGTCGCCGCCGCTCTGATCGTTCTGGCCAGCGCGATGGGCTACCGCACGGTGGCGGCGGCACTTGAGGCCGATCACGGGCGGCTGGCGGGCGCGGACCTCTACGTCGACGGCTTCGATCTGGCGCCGCTGGAACCCAAGCCGCAGGACGCGATCATCGTGGCGACGCAGGGCAAACGGGATCGGGAAGCGCTCCAGGCGGCCCTTTCCACCACCGCGGAGTATGTCGCCATGATCGGCAGCCGGCGGAAGGCGGCAACGTTGAAAGCCGAGCTGTCGAACAAAGGCATCTCCCCGGAGCGGCTGGGCGCACTGCATGCGCCGGCGGGTTTGGACATCGGCGCTATCGAGCCGGAGGAGATTGCCCTGTCGATTATCGGCGAAATCATCCGCCACCGCCGGCAAAAACTGCGCCAGGACGAAGCCGGCGGAGGGCCCCTGGCACAACAGGCCTCTTAGCGGCGCTGATCGGCCATGATAACCCTGACCCCCCAGCAGATCGACGCCTTCTGGACCGAGGGCTGCGCAATCCTGCCTGACGCCGTGAGCGCGGAACAACTCGCGGCCATGAAGGCGGATCTGGCGGGCTGGGTCGCGGAGAGCCGCCGGCATGACGGGGCCTTCGGGGAAATGCTGGACGGCCGGCCGCGCTTCGATGTGGAACCGGGGCATTCGGCGGATAAACCGGCGCTGCGCCGCGTTGCCTCGCCGACGGAGCTGTCGGAGACCTTTCTGCAAGTCCTCCAGGACAGTCCCATGACGGAGATGATCGACGACCTGATCGGGCCGGACCTGCGCTTCCATCATTCGAAGATCAACAGCAAGCTGCCGGGCGCGGGCACGGTGGTGAAGTGGCACCAGGATTTCACCTTCGACCCCCACAGCAACGACGACATGATCACCGCCCTGCTGTTCCTGGACGAAGTGACGGCAGAAAACGGCCCGCTGCGCGTTGTTCCGGGCTCCCATCGGGGTCCGCTCTTTTCCCTCTGGCATGACGGCATCTTCACCGGCACGGTCGACGCGGCGATCGCCGCGGGGCTGGAGGAACGCGCGCTTTCCGTGACCGGCCCCGCCGGCAGCGCCTGTTTGATGCATGTGCGCCTGGCGCATTCCTCCGGCCCCAACCTATCCGCCGACCCCAGGTCTTTGTTTATTGCCGCCGTTGCCGCCGCCGACGCCCTGCCGCTGGCCCCCTGCGCGGTCCCCAGCCTGCACGGTGGAATGATACTGCGCGGCCGGGAACCGGGCCGCATCAGGTCCATCGCGTTCGAGATGGAGATTCCGGAAGTTCCCAAGGGGGCCTCCTTCTTCGTTCAGCAAGCCGGGCCGGAAATCAAGTAACGGGTGTCATCCCGGAAATCGCGACCGAGATGGCACAAAGTGTCATCGTCATCCCGGAGAATGCCGTTGGCATTTATCCGGGATCTTTGACCGCGTTTAATGGGGATAAAGATCCCGGCTCGCTGGCTTTTCTGATCAAGCCTTCGGCTTGAAGAAAACCCGCGACCGGGATGACACAGTTATTGTCATCCCGGAAGCCGCGCCAGCGGCTATCCGGGATATCTCACAAAGGATGTCCCCTACTTCGCCGGCAGCGTCTGCGTGTAGGCCAGCAGGTCGACGAGGCTCTCAATGGGAAAGGCCATCAGCGCCGGCATCTCGACTCCGGGATGGCCCGCCCGGATCTTGTGCAAGGTCTCCCAGGGGTTGCCTTGCGCCTCCGTGCCCACGTAGCCCGGCTCTTCGTCATCGCCCCAATTCAGGGCCGTGCCGTCAAAGCCATGACAGGCCGCACAGATGTTCTGGAAAATCGGCTTGCCGCGATCGGCGATGCCGGCAACGCTCTTGTCTGCCTTCACATATTGCGCGACGTCGATCTGGCCGTCGCTGACAAAGGCTGCGATGCGCAGCATGGCATCCAGAGGAATCATGTCGTGCGTATAGCCGTGCGGCTCGGTCATGAGGATTTTGTGGATCTCCGCAGGAGCCTTGCCGGCGTAAGCCCGCACGCCCTTGATCCCGGTCTTGTAGGATCCCTTGCTGTAGGCGCCGTCCTTGCCGTTGTAGTCCCATCCGTGGCAGGACTTGCAGCGCCAGGTGACCTTGCCTTTTTTCTTGGTGTTCGACGCCGGCCAGGCCGGGTGGGTGGCCTCCGGTTCTTCCGCATCCAGCGAACTCATCCAATTATCGTAAAGCCTGGCCCCGCTTGCCAGAGTCCAGGCATCACTGGGATCGGCTGGCGCCCCATAGATGTAGTCGCGATGGTATTCCTCATCGCGTTCCGACGCCGAAACCGTTGCTGGAACAGCCTGAAGCAACAGCAGAGCCGAAAACACCACACCGAACTTTCCAAAGCATTGTTTTGCCGCCTCTAGGGCTGATTCTTGCCACCGCATAATACCCTCCCGTATCACCGAGTCGTGATTGTGAATGATCTTCTGGTAGATTTCTCACTACTATACCCAAAGTAACAAGGCGGCTTTGATCTAGCTCAAGGACGCTTTGCGCTTTCGAGGGGCATTCCAGCGCCCGCAGCCGGGTATAGCGGGTCAAGCCCAGGTTGCGGAATTCATGCAAGCACGTTACTTCTTCCGATGACTTCGATTGATCGCAAAACCCTTTCGGGGCCCATAATCTAGGATGAGAATTGCCGCCATTGCCCTTGTGCTCCTGTTGGCCGCCGGCGCGGGGGCTTATATCTATTTCTCCGGCAAGGAATACAGCTTCAGCTTTTCTGAGCAGCAGCTGCAGGAAAAGCTTGCCAAAAAGCTGCCCTTCACCAAGACCTATCTGATCCTCTTCGAGGTCACGCTCGACAATCCGCGAGTCATGCTGCCGGAAGGCGCCAGCCGGGTACGAGCGGGACTGGATGTGACCTTGAATATTCAGATCGGGAAGGAACCGAAACCTCTCGGCGGGTCGGTCGATGCTTCCGGCAGCATCGCCTATCTGCCGGACGAGGGCGCCTTCTACCTGGCCGATCCGCTGATCGAAGCGCTATCCGTTCAAGGCATTCCCGACAAGTACAGTGCCAAGGTCAACTCGGTGCTGACCAAGGCTTTGACGCGCTATTACGCGGAACGCCCGGTCTATACCCTGAAGGAAACGAATATTAAGCAAGCTGCCGCGCGTCTGGTGCTCAAGGGCGTGATCGTCGAAGACGGCGAGCTCCTGGTGACCTTGGGTCTGTGATCAGGCTCTAGCACGCGCGGGGGAACGGCCCTACTCCGCCGCCCGGGTTTCCGCCTGATTTAATCCCCCTAACTGACCCGGCACGCTGCCGGGCAGGCTCAGGCGCTTCAGGGTCGCGTACATCATGGCCTGGTTGCTCGTGACCACCGGCTTGCCGATGCGGTCTTCGAGGGCCTCGATGACCTCGACCGCCCGCATGTCGGTACAGGACAACACAACAGCTTCCGCCTCGGCGTGGTCCGCGCGCAGGCCCAGGTCGAAGACCTCCGCCGGGGTCAGCGCACTTTGTCCATAGTTGCCCAGGTCCTCGCCGACGTAAGCCATATTCAGAACCTGTAAGCCGCAAGCCTCCAGGAACGCGGCCGATTCCGCATTAAGCGCTTGCGTATAGGGCGAGCAAAAACCGACCCGTTCAACAGCCAAGTCCGTCAGGGCCTCGACCAGCGCGCCGGCCGCGGTCACCGCCGGGACCCCGGCCGCCGCGGCAATCCTGTCGCAAAAGGCGCGGTCATAGTCGGGGCCTTGCGATAAAGTTGCGGAAGTGCAGCCGTAGAGCACCACGTCGGGCCGCACCGCCAGCAGCGCGGCCAGAACTTCATCCAGAGAGGCCGCGGCGAAATTGCGCATCTGCTCCGAATCCGGGACCCGGTCCAGATCGTAGCCGCCAGCGCGCATGAAGTGCAGCGACACGCCCCGGGGGCGCAGCAGCGCCAGGTCGGGTTCGAAGTTGCTGTTGGAGACCGGCACGATGGCGCCGATACGCGCCTTGCCGCGGGACTCCCAGGTCTGGCCTTGCGCTAAAAAAGTACCTTCCGACATCTCGTCTCTCCTGCCCGCAGGCTTGGCACGGCAACAACCCGATCGCCTGTGAACCAGGCATCACTATAACCCAGGACTGGCCCAGGCCGCTACTTGTCCGGGCCCCGCGGTACCGCCATCACCGCGCCATCGCCGGCGGAGCCGGAGAAGAGTCCGCGCAGAAATCCCGGTGCCAGAAAGGACAGTGGATTGACGGATACCTTAGGATCGCTCAAGGGTCCTGTCATGCTGTAGGTCACGGCCAGCACGCCTTCGCCTTCGCCGCCGGTCAAGATATCGCCAAGGATCGGAATTTGGCCCAGCACGCTGTTGATGCCATAGGCCGGCACGATGGTGCCCTGCAGATCAGCCATCTCCGCATCGAAATTGACCGATCCCTTTGCCGTCAAACCCAAGCCGTCGCCGTGCATCCGGATCAGGTCGCTTTCAGCCAGGCCGTCGTTCAGGGTGAAATCGCCAAACAGGCGGGTGAAGGTGAGGCCGTCGCTGCCCAAAAGCTCGCTTAGGCCGCCAAAGGACGCGGCGGCAAAGAGCCGGGCCATGCCGGGCGCCTTCACCACGACAAAATCGTCAACCTCGACACGGCCCGAGATGACATTGTGCGGCAAGGGTCCGGCACTGCTGCCGGTGACACGGACCCGGCCGCCGTTGATGGTGTCGCGCAGATTGAGCGCCCGCAGGGCGGCGCCCATATCATTGCTGCTCGCCATCAGGCTTTGCCCGCCGCCGCCGTCGGGCCGGAAGTTAATCATCACCCGGCGTTCGTCGAAACTGGCGCCCTCCAGCGCCTCGTCGGATTTGCGGGCGAACCAGAAAGGCCGCGGCACCTTGCCGGCGATTTGGATAACCCGCCAGCCTGCGGCAGTCTGATCCAGTTCCAAAGCCACATCCTGCAAAGACCGCCCGTCCCCAAAGAGAACGAAGGCCAATTGCGGTGCCCGGAGCGTAAAGGGCGTGCGCGGCCCCTCGCCTGCCGTTATCGGCGCCGCGACGGTCGCCGCGTCACCGGAAGGATTGCCGAGAAAATGGGTCGCGTCCAGAATACCGCCGGCAACCGTAATATCGTAACCGGCATCGCGCTGCTCCAGGGTGACGCCGGTGAGCCGCGACGTCCCGAAGGTGAATTCGTCAGCGGCGAGGGACGCCAAACCTTTGCCGTCGGGGCCGGGCCGGCCCCGGCCGCGCGCGGCAAAGCCCTCGGCGCTGATATCGATCTGGCTGTATTCGACGATACGGTTGTCGAGCAGCTCCACCGCCACCTTTGCCTGCCCCGGCAGGCCCGGCTCCTTGGCCCAGAGAATCGAGGGCTCGGCAAAGCGCGCGCGGGTCATATCGATATCCGCCTCAACGCGTCCGCCGCCGTCGCGCCAACTCGAATAGAAGATATCCGCCGACACCGGCCCCACAAGCCGTTCGCCCAGGTCGATGCCCAACAGGCTGCGCCCGGCATCGTCAATTTCCGGGACCTGCGCCTGGATCTGGGAACGTTCAGGCGATTTGTCGGTAAAATTTTCGGTCCAGTCGGCTTCGAGCGGAATCCCACCGAGGCGCAGGGGACCCGTTAGACGCATGCCGTCCTGGGTCAGTTCCATATGCATCTGGCCGTCGGTCGCATCCTGGCCGAACAGGAGGTTGCCCACCACCGCGTCCTGTATATCGCCCGTCACCTGCAAATTGATGTGATCGAATTTCAAGTTGGCCAGCAGCGGAAACTGAAAAGCCATCTGCATCTGCGCCTGCCCGCCGCTGCCATCCGGGCTGATGCCGAGCCCGGAGAGCAGGTCGAGACGCTTGTGATTCAAAATGCTGAGAGCCTCCGGCGCCGGTCCGGCCACGCGGACATCGATCGTCATGCGCTCGTAGATCTTTTTGGCCTTGTCCGCCTTGTCGAGATTGGAGATGACGATCTTCGCATCCTCGGCCGAGAGATCCCCCAATTTGCCGCCGCCGGCAGAGATATCGAAACGGCTCTGGTCGAAGACGGCTTTGCCCGAAACCCCGCGAATCGGCGGCAGCGGGCGCAGGAAATGGATATCCAGGTTCTGGAAATCGATACCGCCCTCCAGGCTGGTTAGCTCCAGCGCCTCGAAATCGCCCCCGGGCACCAGAAAGGCCGCTTTGGCCGAGAGGCTGTCAGCCACGCCGGTTTCGAGATTTTCTAGAATCCAGGACCGCGCGCCCGCGCCAATCGCCGCGGGCCAATAGGTCTCAAGGGCATCGAAGGACACCTTGTCCACCATCGCATCCGCCTCGAACGTCAGATCGCCGATAAAGCCCTCCTCGCTGCTGACCATCGATCCCGTCAGCGCGGCCGTCGGGCCCGGTGTCTCTTCCGTGCCCAGTTCCAGGGAGGCTTCGGTTATCTCAACCTGCTGTCCGGAGCCATCGATCTGGGCCAGGAGAGATACGCTGCGCAGGGGCAAGGGGTCGTCGATGATACCGGCAAGGGAAAAGCTGCCGGCGCCGCCCTGTATGGCCACCACGGCGTTCTGGATACGCGCATCCAGACCCACGGTCGCAATAATCGATCCGTCGAGCGTAGGGGTCAGACCCTGCAAGGGCGCCAGCTCCAGCATAACACCCGCCAGCTTGGGGAAATTGAGATTCTCGACAAAGGCCTCCAGATCGATGCTGCGCCGTTCCTTGTCGTACAGAAAACTGGACTCGAACTTTGCGCGGCTGCCGTAAGTGCCGAATTCCAAATCCACCTCACCGGCCAGCCCTGCTTTGTCCCGGTGCAGTTCGATATTGGCGTCCGGGGCAATCCAGACCCGGTTGCGCCTGCGGTCATCGATGGAAAATTCGGCATCCAGGATCTGTACCGACCGGAGAAAGGCGAGCGGAACGCCGGGGTCAGGCTCGGCCATGAGCTGATCGAGAATGCGCGGCAGCGCGACGGACATATCTTCGGCCTCCGCATCCGCGACGCCTTCGGCAAAAGATGCCCCAAGGTCAAAGCTGCCGTCTTCCTTGCGGACAACGCGGAGCCGCGGTCCAACCACCTTGATGACCGTGGGCGCAATCGTCCCCTGCATCAAGGCGCGCAAACTCAGCTTCAGTGACGCCGCGGGCAGCGCCACCACCAGCCGGCCCTCGGCATCGAGCACGGCCAGATCCTGTGCCCTCAGTTCGACCGACTTCGCTTCGCCTTCCCAGATCAACTGGGTTTCGCCGATTTCGATGGTCTGGCCGTCGGCGGAGTCGGCGAAGGCCTGCTCCAGGTAGGGGGTCATGAAACCCATGGCAACCGGCGCCGAGGAAATCCGCCAAAAGGCGATGCCCAGAACGATACCGACGGCGGCAATAATACCGATCAGGATTTCGATACAGACCAGAACAGCGCGCACAGGCTACGGCCCCTAGAGAGAAGACCGTTGCCGGCGGGCTTGACCGCAGCGGCAGGCTCTCGCAGTGTGACTTTCGTATAACCCGCGCGGCACCATGGACCTTCCTTTTCTCGCTTCGCCTGACAAGCTTCCCAAGATCGGCCGGCCTGACAAAGCCGAACTGGGTCTTGAGGACTGGACCGAGCTGGCCGGAAAGCTTGAAGATCCGGCCCTAGCCGCCTTCGCCCGGGATTTGCTGGATCGTCCCGCCGGCCGCCACTTGCTTCAGTCCGTTTTCGGCAACAGCCCCTTTTTGGGCCACTGTCTGATGACCGAGGTTGGCACCCTCGCAGCCACCCTCGAAAGCGGCCCTGAAAAAGTCCTAAGCCAAGCGCTGGGGCCGCTCAAGCGCGAACTTTCAGGCCTGCGCAATCGTGATGCCGCCGCCGCCGCCCTGCGGATCGCCCGCCGCCGGGCCGCGTTAATCATAGGATTGGCCGACCTCTCTCAATTATGGACTGTTGAAGCTGTCATCAAGGCCCTGTCGGACACCGCCGACTGCCTTATTTCCGCCGGCCTGTCGCATCTGCTGTCGACGGCGGGGGAACGCGGTGAGATCGATCTGCCGGACCCCGCGAATCCGGAACGCGGCTGCGGTTATGTCATCTTGGGCATGGGTAAGCTGGGTAGCGGCGAGCTGAACTATTCCTCCGACGTGGACCTGATCGTGATTTTCGATCCGGACAAGACACAATACCGCCACGCCCGCGGTGCGCGGGAGGGCTATGTACGCCTGACCCGCGATCTGGTGCGTTTGCTGGAGGACCGCACCGGCGACGGTTATGTCTTCCGCACAGATCTCCGGCTGCGCCCCGACCCGGGCGCCATGCCCCTGGCGATCGCCTATGCCAATGCCATGACCTATTACGAAAGTCTGGGCCAGAATTGGGAGCGGGCGGCCATGATCAAGGCCCGTCCGGTGGCCGGCGATCTTTCGCTGGGCCGGGAGTTCCTGCGCGAATTGCGGCCCTTCGTCTGGCGCAAGAACCTGGACTTCTGGGCCATCCAGGACATCCATTCGATCAAACGCCAGATCAACGCCCACCGCGGCGGCGGCGACATCGCGGTGCTCGGCCACAACGTCAAGCTCGGCCGCGGCGGCATCCGGGAAATCGAATTCTATGCCCAGACTCAGCAACTGATCTGGGGCGGCCGCAATCCGGACCTGCGGGCGACCAAAACAATCGAGGCCCTGGCCGCGCTGGCGGAGGCCGGCCATATCGACCGCACCGCGGCACAGCGCTTGAGCGAAGCCTATCTCTTCCTGCGCCAGGTCGAGCATCGCCTGCAGATGGTCGAGGACCAGCAGACCCATGAAATGCCGAAAGACGAAAAAGGCCTGGCGCAGCTCGCCGCCTTTCTGGGCTATTACAGCGCAGAGAGTTTCGCCGACGCCCTGCTGCAGCGCCTGCGTTTGGTGGAGGAATATTACGCCCGCCTGTTCGAAGACTCACCGGACCTTTCCGGGCCGGGCAATTTGGTCTTCACCGGCGGCGAGCCCGATCCGGCCACCGTGACCACTCTGGAATCCATGGGTTTCAGCGACGGCGCCCGGGTCTTCGAGATGGTGCGCGGCTGGCATCATGGGCGCTACCGTGCGACCCGCTCCACCCGCAGCCGCCAGCTGCTGACCGAGATCATGCCGGTGCTGCTGGGCACGCTCGGAGAGACCGACCAGCCGGACCAGGCCTTAAGGCGCTTTGACGAGTTCCTGGAAGGCCTGCCCGCCGGGGTGCAGCTCTTTTCCCTGCTTTCCTCCAACCCAAAGCTCTTTGAACTGCTGGCCGACATCATGGGTGGGGCCCCTTTGCTGGCGGCGCAGTTGAGCCATGAGCCCAACCGGCTGGAAGCCGTCTTGAGCCCCGGGTTCTTTGAAAAGGTCCCGGACCGCCCCGCCCTGGCGGCGGAGTTCAAGGCACTGCTGGGCCAGGCCGGCGATTTTCAGGATATCCTGGACCTGTCGCGGCGCTGGGCGAACGACCGCCGCTTCCAAGCCGGGGTCCACATCCTGCGCCACATCGGCGACGTCGACGACAGCGGCCGGGCCCTGAGCGACATCGCCGGGACCATCATCCGCGGCCTGCATGGGCCGGTACTCTATGAATTCGAGCAGCGTCACGGCCACCTACCCGGCGCCGGCCTGGCGGTTGTCGCCATGGGCAAGCTGGGCGGGCGCGAAGTCACCGTCGCCTCAGACCTGGACCTGATTTTCCTCTACGAAGCCGCCGCGGACAGCGGCGGGTCCGACGGCCCGAAGCCACTGGCCCCGGGGCCATACTATGGCCGCCTGGCACAGCGCATGGTCAGTGCGCTCAGCGTACAAACCGCGGAGGGCCAGCTCTACGAAATCGATATGCGCCTGCGTCCCTCGGGCAACGCCGGACCCTTGGCCGGCAGCTTCTCCGCCTTTCTCGCCTATTACGGCGGGGACGCCTGGACCTGGGAGCACATGGCCCTGACCCGGGCACGGCCGATGGCCGGGGATGCCAGCTTCATTGCCCGTATTGAGGCCGGTATTCGCGACACACTTTGCCAGCGCCGCGATCCGGACAAACTGCTGGTCGACGTCGCCGAGATGCGCGCGCGCCTGGAAAGGGAAAAGCCGGCGAAGTCCCTCTGGAGCGTCAAGTTCCAACGCGGTGGGCTTATAGATCTGGAATTTCTCGCGCAGTACTGGCAGTTGCACCATGCCCACCGCCATCCCGAGATCCTCGACACCTCCACTCAGGCGGTCTTTGCGAAACTGGCGCAGGCCGGACTGCTCGATTCCGGCCGGGCCGATGAACTGATCGCCGCGACCCGGCTGCTCAGAATGGTGCAGGGGCTGCTGCGCCTGACCGTGGGACCCGCGTTCGATGCCGACAACCTGCCCCCGGGCCTGCAAACGGCCTTGGCGCGCGCGGCCGGGGAATCCCACTTTGA
>CAJHXM010000393.1_pt1 | contig 14962 bp, 11 predicted proteins | sample 9198461 | NCBI WGS metagenome assembly CAJHXM01 (sample SAMEA7708299, study PRJEB35096) | sediment metagenome | biome: marine neritic benthic zone biome [ENVO:01000025]; feature: sediment [ENVO:00002007]; material: shallow marine sediment [ENVO:03000034] sea grass bed [ENVO_01000059] ...
CTTGCCGGTGGCGAAGAGTCCGGCGAGCAGCACGCAGGATTTGATTTGCGCGCTTGCCACTGGTGATTGATAGTGAACGCCCCTGAGCTGATGACCGCCCTCGATGCAAAGTGGCGCACAACCATTGTTCTGCGCCTCAATAACGGCTCCCATTTCACGCAGAGGTCGTACGATGCGATTCATGGGACGGCTGCAGAGCGATTCATCGCCGGTCAGCGTCGAATCAAAAGGCTGAGCTGCCAGCACCCCGGCCAGCAGTCGCATTGCTGTACCGGAATTACCCATATCCAGTACACCATCGGGCGCGGTCAGCCCGGACTTTCCGACACCTTCAATGTGGCAGACCTGACCGGATAGTTCTGTTTCCGCGCCCAGCTGCCGGCAGGCGGAAGCGGTTGCCTCAACATCTTCAGAACCCAACAACCCCTCGATCCGGCTTTGACCCTTGGCCAGCGTCCCGAGTATCAGTGCTCTGTGAGCAATGGATTCGTCGCCCGGCGGAACAAAATCGCCGCTCAGGGGGCTGGCTGCTGCCTGGGCCAGGATGGTGTCAGGATGATTACCCACCAGCGGATTAAGTCACTTCGTCACCGGCAACCACTGCCCTGGGATAGGAGCCCAGCACCTTGGTGAGTTTGCTCACTTTCCCCAGGTCAGCCAGCGCCAGTGAGACCGGCTCATCGTCAACATGGCCCTCGACATCCACGAAGAAAACATATTTCCACTTTCCCATCCGCGAAGGACGCGATTCGATACGGGTCATGTTGACCCTGTGCTGATCAAAAGGCGCAAGCAGTTGATGGAGAAGCCCGGGTCCCTCCTGCCCGGCCAGCAGTAAGGTTGTTTTATCTTCCCCGGATGAAGAAAACAACTGCCGGCCAATGACGAGGAAACGTGTGGTGTTATCCGGGTGATCTTCAATATTGGCGAACATCACCGGCAAGCCATAAATCTCTGCTGCAGACCGGCCCGCTATTGCCGCTGCATCGGGCGCATTTCGTACCCTGCGCGCGGCTTCAGCGTTACTGCTGACAGCAAGTAACTCAGCCGAGGGAAGATGCGACCGAATCCAGGTCTTACACTGGGAGAGTGACTGCTGGTGTGAGTAGATGCGCTCAATCTCGTCGAGACTGCGGGCCTGGGTCAGCAGATTGTGGTGAATGCGAAGCTCGATCTCACCGCAAATTTTCAGGTTCGAATTCAGAAACATGTCCAGGGTATGACTGACCACGCCCTGTGAAGAGTTTTCAACCGGCACCACGCCAAAATCGGCTTCGGCGGATTGCACCTGGGAAAACACCTCGTCAATCCCCGGATGACTCAGTGCATGAACCGAGTGGCCGAAATGAGTGAAAACAGCCTGCTGGGTAAATGTACCTTCCGGACCCAGGAAGGCTACTTTCAGTGGCTCCTGCTGCGCCATGCAGGCCGACATGATTTCGCGAAAAAGGCGAAGCATTTCTGCATCGCTCAACGGACCATCGTTACGTTGCTTCACGCTACGCAGAACTTCCGCCTCGCGCTCCGGCCGGTAATAATCCACAGCATGCGGTAAGGCGCCCTTACTTTGGCGGACATCGAATGCAAGACTCGCACGCTCACTGATCAGGGACTGGATCTGTTCATCCAGTGCATCGATCTGTCGACGCACATCGTCGAGACTGTTATTGACAGTTTTGTCGTTCACGCGGCTTCCTCATCAGCGCAGCAGGGCATTGTAAGGTCTGGCCCCGGTTGCCGCTACAACCGGTCCGGACAATTCGGGCCTGAGCCAATCGTGAGGACAACTCCTTCAGCCAGGGTGTCTTCGTAACTTGCCTGGTCGATTACGAGGCGCGCGCCAAGCTCGAATGGCAATTCATCCGCTGAATCTCGCGTATCACCCGGTATTGCAGTGGGCGATGTCCACTTGTCGCCGATCACTTTCAAATCGCCCAGTTTCATGCTCGGCGCGGAAAGACTGAGGTACAGCCTTGAGGCTTCGCCGTGAAGCAGGCATCCCTCGCCTTTGACGGCATGACCATCTAATTGCAGCTCAATCGTCTCAAACAGGAGACCCTCCTGTTCCCCTTCAAAAACCGGATCCCATCCCACACGGGTATTTAAACTCAATGCCTGCTCACCATCACTCCACTGCAGGGCACCCTCAAGGACTGACTCGGTGCCTGATGCTGTCAATTGACCTTTAAGCCCGGAGATCTGCCAGTTTTCGTAATCAACTGCCATATCCTGAAGCTGGACATTCACGTCACCCTGCATTCCGAGATTCAACAGCCCCGACACAGCCAGATCAACCGGCGATGCATCTTTCAGGATCAACCCAAGCTGTGATTCAAATCTCGCCTGTTGGCCGGGCCGGAATCCATCGAGACTCAACCCGGCAATCTGAAGATAGGGTTCTGATCCCGTTCCATCAAAGAAGACGCTCGTATCAATCAGTTCGAATCGCTGTATGGATGGCATTCCGGATAAACCGGATGCTTCTGAATCCGTTGAAGCCTGTTCAGACTGCAACACCCCGATATCGAGGGTGGCATCCGAGGCTCGCAGGGCTACCACCTCAACATTGCCGCTTAGCAGCGGCCACAGTTCGAGCCGGGCCAGAAATTCTCCCGCGGTGAGTACGGACTTTTGGCCATCCCTGGAAAATATCTGCAAATTGTTGCCGGTTGCCCCTGGCAACGGGAGAAATTGAATTCGCAAATCCTCTCCCAGGCGCACCGGCCGCCCCATGACGGCAGACAATCGGGTCTCAACCACCCCCCTTCCTATACCTGAATCCAACCAGGCCCGGAAGCCGAAGACAGCCAGAACAATCAGCAACAATATGCCCAGCGTTATCTTCCCGGCCCTGCTCTTCAACCAGGTGGTCATTTCAGCAGAGCTCCCCAATGGATTGTGAATAGACGAGCAGTGCGACTAGAATTGTTCGATTGCCAGTAATCATCGAGTAGACTTTACACTCATTATGTCTCATATCGATATTTCAACACGCCATTCCATGGACCTGGAAACTGCCCAGTCTGCCGCGGATGAACTGGCTGCTGACCTCGCCAGCAAGTTCGATATCGACTATGGCTGGGAAGGCGATTTCATTCATTTCGAGCGTCCCGGTGTTGACGGGCATATCGAGGTCAACGAGGAAACCATTCATGTTGAAGCCCGGCTTGGCCTGTTGCTGATGTTTCTCAAGCCACGAATTGAAGAAGAAATCTGTAGCTACCTGGAAAGCCACTTCGATTGCCAGGTCAGTGATCAGTCTGCCTGAGCATTCAGCGCCTCGATAGCCGCCAGCACCTCTTCCCGGGCGCGTCGAAAAACCGGAAGTGTCTCGATATGCAAATATCGAATCACACCATCACCATCGACCAGGAACAGGGAACGCTTCATCCCCATCATTCCTTTACTGTCATACAAGTCAGCGACCTCCAGATCAGGATCACTCAGCAAGGTGAAGGGAAGCTGGTGTTTTTCCCTGAATGCCTGGTGAGATGCCGCATCATCCCTGCTGATACCGACGACTTTTACATCCAGGCCGTCAAATGCCTCGATTCCGTCCCTGTAATCACATAACTGGCGCGTGCATACCGGCGTGTTGTCACCCGGATAAAAAACCAGCAACACCATTTCACCGCGATGTTCACTGAGCGTAAAAGGCTGTCCGGACTCATTTTCAAGCGTAAAATCGGGCGCCTTGCCAAGCAGTTCCAACATGAATTCACTCCAATTTGGGTATTTGGATCAAGTTTAACCCGCTCCTGCTGCTGGCGCTGAAAAAGACACCCCGTTACAATTCCCTGTTGCAGTTCCATCGAAGTTATACAACAGGACATCTCAATCATGCTTTCACTTGCCAACGCCCAATCTCCACACAGGCGAAAGCATGGTACGCGTGGCGATCACCCGAAAATTGGACTGGCCATTGCCGGTGGCGGACCTGTTGGCGCCATTTATGAACTGGGCGCCCTCCAGGCGATCGACGAGGCACTTGATGGACTCCGGTTGCATGAGCTCGACATCTATGTGGGCATCAGTGCCGGTAGTTTCATGGTTTCGAGCCTGGCGAATGGCGTTTCGGCTGCAGACATCTGCAGGACGGTCGTCGACCACCCTGCTGCAGAATTCAGCCTTAATCCGGAAGATTTTTTCAGGCCGGACTACCAGCAGTACCTTGATACAGCCAAACGGCTGCCTTCAGTGATATCAGGAAACCTCCTGAGGATCATTAAAGACCCCTATCATTCAAGCCTTTCAGCCATCTTTGACTCCATCGGACGAAGTCTGCCCAGCGGCATATTCGACAGCGATGCCATTGAGGTCTACCTGCGAAAGATGTTTGAAAGTGGCGGGCGTACCAATGATTTTTCCAAACTGGATAACACGCTTTACGTGGTGGCTGTAAACCTGGATACCGGTGCGGCCATTCGATTTGGCGATAAGGGACACAGTGATGTTCCGATTTCAAAAGCAGTGCAGGCCAGCGCCGCACTGCCTGCCCTTTATTCACCGGTCAAGATTGATGGCAAATATTACGTGGATGGTGCGCTGCGACGCACCCTGCATGCGTCAGCGGCGCTGGATGAAGGCGTTGACCTGCTGCTCGGCATCAACCCCCTGGTCCCGTTCAGATCCCATGATGAAGAGGAACCCCAGCCTGGCCCCCTGCCGGTCAGTCGGCTGATTCACGGGGGCCTGCCAATGATCCTGTCCCAGACCTTCCGTGCACTGATTCAGTCGCGCATGAAGGTGGGTTTCAAGAAATACCGTAAGTCGCACCCCGGATCCGATTTGATGCTCCTTGAGCCCAACCAGGGCGACGAGAAGATGTTTTTCACCAATGTCTTCAGCTTTTCCAGCCGTAATGCGCTTTGCGACCACGCCTACAGGGTCACGCGCCTGGATTTGCGAGAACAGGCTGATGATCTGGATAAGATGCTGGGTAAACACGGCATCACGGTGAACCGTGAAGTGCTCGATGATACAGACCGGTCGCTTCAGGACAGCCTGAGTGAGGGCTTTTACGGCCGCTCAGACGTCTCGCATGATCTCTCGCGGGCCCTCGACGAACTCCAGCACCAGATTAAAAAACGCGCGAGCTGATTCACATCACGTCATCCCGGAAAACCCAAAGGGTTTATCCGGGATCTCTCGCCGCCGGGGGCGCCTTTGCTTGGAAAAGATCCCGGCTCTCCGCGTGCGCTCCGGCTGGGATGACAACTAGGTGAATCAACCCGAACGGATAGCGCTCTAGTGATGGACCAAACGACTATGGCGTCATCTCAAATCCTGAATTCGTGAATTCACTTGTTCACTTATTCAAGATTCACCATGACCCTGTTACGTGTCATGGGGGTGTTTGCGTTACTTTTTACGGTGCTCATGATCTTCGCCTACTTCTATATCGGGAACCAGCCCGACAAAACATTTGACCCCAGACTCTCCTTTTCAGTTCCCGCTGCCCTTTATCTATCTTTCATCGCGGGATGGGCTATTGGCTACACAAAATTTTTTAGGTTTCCAGAGAACCAGAAGCTGCTGCTCCTTGGTGTTGTGATTGGTGCTTTTATGGTGCCGATGACAGCTGGCCCTGCATATCTCTATACAGGAGAAATTGACATTTCTGAGCTGCTTACCAGAGCGCCAGAGATGCTATTGGGCAGCCTTATAGGTGCGGCCCTGCAGCTCTATTTTTTCGTGATCGCCCTACGCTACGTGTTCAGAATCAAGTTGCCCTTCTGAACTTAGATGGCGCGGACAACATCGTAGTTTCCAATAGCGTCATCATAGACCAGAGCAAGCAGCAGTCGTGCCGCTAATATTCAAAGAGCGGCTTCCCGTAAATCTGTCGCGTTTTTCACTATTTCGGTCTCAATCGAAACCTCGCGCTGTGCGCGGTCGCCCCCTCACCCAGCTTCGGCTAAGGCTCGGCCACTGGCCTTGCCAAGCCTGCGCATCCCTCTCCCAAGCTGGGGAGAAGGATTACCGAATCAACGGCGCCGTAGCCGCTTGTAACCAGGCCTGCGTTTTTCCGTCCACCGCCGGTTCCTGCGCCGCGCGCACCTGGGCGTGGTAGCTGTCGACCCAGGCGATCTCCTCGGCCGTCAGCAGGCTGCTGTCGATCAGATTGCGGTCCAGGGGCGCGAGGGTGAGGGTTTCGAAGGCCAGCATCTCGCGCTCGTCGTCGGGGCCGGCCCCGGCCTTCACCACGGTCACCAGGTTTTCGATGCGGATGCCGTAGGCGCCGGTCTTGTAATAACCGGGCTCGTTGGAGACGATCATGCCTTCTTCCAGGGCAACGTTCTGGGGCACCTTGGAGATGCGCTGCGGCCCCTCGTGGACACCGAGGTAGCTGCCGACGCCGTGCCCGGTGCCGTGGTCGTAGTCCAGCCCGTGCTGCCAGAGGGCCTGACGGGCCAGGATATCGAGCTGGCTGCCGGAGGTGCCCTTGGGAAAGCGCGCCCGGGCCAGTGCGATGTGGCCCTTCAGCACCAAGCTATAGCGCTGGCGCATTTCGGCGCTGGGCGCCCCGATGGCGATGGTACGGGTCACGTCGGTGGTGCCGTCGAGGTACTGGCCGCCGGAGTCGCAGAGGAAAAGCTCCCCCGTCCCGAGCTTGCGGTCGGACTGGGGCGAGACCCGGTAGTGCACAATAGCTCCGTTGGGGCCGGAGCCGGCAATGGTCTCAAAGGAGAAATCGCGAAACAGCGGGTCTTCGCGGCGAAAGCCGGCCAGGGTCCCGGCGGCTTCGGATTCCGTGATGCCTGCCGGCGCCGCGCCTTCCAGCCAGGCGAGGAACCGGGTGAGCGCGGCGCCGTCGCGCCGGTGCGCCGCCCGGGCGCCGGCCAGTTCCGCGGCGTTCTTCTTGGCCTTAGGCAGCTGGCAGGGATCGCTGGCCTCCAGGATCTTGGCGCCGGCGGCCTCCAGACGGGCGAAGATCCAGGCCGCCGCGGCCGCAGGGTCGGCCAGCACCGTCTTGCCGCTCAGCGCGTCCAGCGCCGGGCCCAAATCGCCGGGCGCCTGGACCGAGACCGCATTGCCCAGGTGCGCCGAGAGGTCCGCGGCGAGCTTGGCCGAATCGACGAACCAGGCCACCGCGCCATCCGCCTGCAGCACCGCAAAGGAAAGCGGCAGCGGCGTGCAGTCCACATCCCCGCCGCGCACGTTGAGCAGCCAGGCAATGGAGTCCGGCGCCGTCAGCACCGCCGCGTCGGCACCGCGTTTGGCGAGTGCGGCGCCCAATTCGGCGCGCTTCTCCGCGGAGCTGCGTCCGGCGTAGTCGAGCGGGTGCGGCAGGATCGGCGCTTGCGGCGGCGCCGGCCGGTCAGCCCAGACGGCATCCAGTGGGCTTTCCGCCACCGCGGCCAGTTCCCCACCGGCCTTGGCAACCGGCTTCTTAAGCCGTTTCACTTGCTCCTGGGTATGAAGCCAGGGGTCGTAGGCGAGCTTCTGGCCCGGCTTCAGGGTCGCCTCGATCCAATCGGACAAGGGTTCCTCGGTGACGTGGCGGGGGGTGAAAAGCGCCACCTCGACTTCCTGGCGCACCTGCAGGGTATAGCGGCCGTCGACGAAAATCGCGGCCGTCTCCGGCAGCACCGCCGCCATTCCGGCCGAACCGCCGAATCCGGTCAGCCAGGCCAGGCGCTGGGCGCTGGGCGGCACGTATTCGCCCTGATGCTCGTCGGCCCTGGGAATCAGAAATCCCGCCAGGCCGCGGCCCGCCAGTTCGGTGCGCAGGGCAGCCAAACGCTCGCCAAATTCGCTCAAATCCGTCTCCTTTTGTCGGCTGCAGCACATAGCAAGCTAAGCGGGGCCACGCGGCATGACAAGGTTTCTAAAGTCTTAATTTCAAAGACATTCTGCTATGCCGCTCTTGCATTGCTGCAGTGCAATATAGCCGCTGGTCGGGATCGGCAAAGGGTCTAAATCTGCCAGTCAAGAGGGAACCACACAGCCGCCCGGCAGAGGGCCGGCCATTACACTGGAGAAATAGACATGACCCGCCTGACCGACCTTCAAGAGGCGCAATTCAACAAGTCCCGCATGCCTTCCGGGGCCGAGCTGGATATTGCGCTGGCGACAGCCAAGCGGCTGCAGGCCCAGGCCGTGCGGCAGCAGGGCGCGAAACTCTTTGCCGCCCTGGACCGCGGTCTCGGACTCCCGGGTTTGCGCAAAGTCCTGGCCGCGCGCCAGACCCGCGCCCAACTTGAGCGCCTGGATGACCGCCTGCTGACCGACATCGGCCTTTGCCGCGGCGATATCGCCCGGGCCGTGACCGGCGCGCCCGCGCAGCCCAGCCTGGCCACCCGCATGGCCCGGAAGATCCAGACCGCCATTCAGCGGCACCAGACCCGGCGGACGTTGGCCGCTTTGCCGGACCACCTGCTGGCCGATATCGGCATTGAGCGCTACCGCATCGCCGAGGCGACCAGCGAAGTCCTGACCCAGCAGGCCGTTGCGGCGAAAAACGGCGGGTCCTCCCTGGACGGGCTCTTCGATCAGGTCGAGAGCCTGCTGCATCCCTGGCAGCGCCGGACCGCCGCAAAGTCCCAAGCCCGCCGCGCGAAGGTTGTCGTGGCCCCGGCATCTGCTGCCATGCTGGCGGCCAATGCCAACAAGGTTCAAAGCCGGGTTGCCTGACGACAGGTTGTGCTGTTAGAGCTGGAATCTGAAACGGCGGCTCCCTAACGGGGGCCGCCGTTTTTCTTGTTCATCTCCTCAGCTGTCATCCCGGAAAAGACCGAAGGTCTTTGTCCGGGATCTTTCGCAGAGTTCCATACGGACAGAGATCCCGGCTCACTGGCTTTTCTAGTCAAGTCTTCGACTTGAAGAAAAGCCGCGTCCGGGATGAAAAAAAATAGGTTCACCCCGACATCACAAGCGTGACCCAGCCGTTCAGGTCGTAGCGGCGGCACAGGCGCAGGCCGGCGCTGCGGTGGCGGGCGGTGACCGCCGGGGCCTGGGACGCCAAGAGGCCGGAGAGGATCGCGGTGCCGCCGGGTGCAAGGTGACGGGCCAGGTCGCCGGCCATGGCGACCAGCGGCTCGGCCAGGATGTTGGCCAGGATCAGATCGTAAGGACCACCCTCGGCAACCGCCCGGGCCCGGTAGCCGTCGCCGCCGAGCGCGGTGAGCGGCGCGCGGATATGGTTCAGGCGCGCGTTGCCGCGGGCCACCCGCACCGCGGCGGGATCGTTGTCCACCGCCAGCACCGGGCAATGCCAGAGGTGCGCCGCCGCCATGGCCAGCACGCCCGAGCCGCAGCCCATATCGAGGACATTCCGCACCCGGCGGTCCTTCGCCAGATCGCTCAGCGCCAGCAGGCAGCCGCGGGTGGTCTCGTGGCGGCCGGTGCCGAAGGCGGCGTTGGCCTCCACCAAGATCGGGATCGCCCCCGGCGGCGGCCGCTCGGCGACGTGGGAGCCATAGACGAAAAAGCGCCCGGCGCGGATCGGCGGCAGGCCGCGCTGGCTTTCCGCCACCCAGTCGATTTCCGGCAGCGGCGCCAGGCAATGATCCGGCACGGCGACGCCGGCAGCCGCTGCGGCCGCCGCGAGGCAGGCGGCAACCGCCGCTTCCGCTGGCGGGTCGGCGATGTAAAGCTCCAGGCGCTCGACCGCGCTGGTCTCCAAGGGTCCGCTGACCACCGCCCCGCCCAGGGACTCCAGGGCCGCCTCGAACAAAGCGCGCGCGGCGGCCGGCACCTCGATCGTCAGGCAATAGGTCGAGGCCAAGGGCTAGCCTGCCTGCTCGGCCGGCACCACGAAGCTCGCAATGACCTTCTTTTCGCCGGCATGATCGAAGGAGATGGTGAGACGCTCGCCTTCGACCTTGGTGATGCCGCCGTAGCCGAACTTTTGGTGAAAGATGCGGTCGCCTGCGGCGAAGCGGTCCGACGGCAGGCTTTCCACCGTCACCGGGGTCACATCGATGAAGGGCGCCGAGGCTTTGCGCTGTTTGGCCCGGGCGTAGCCGGGACTGTAGCGCTCGCCTTGCCAGTCGGTGAAGCCCCCGAAGCCCTGGCCGGCGCTGCTCTGGCCGCCCTGAAGGCCCATGTCGCTTTCCTGCTCGACATGCTCAACCGGCAGTTCGTCGACAAAGCGCGAGGGGATGGCGGAGGTCCAGGAGCCGTGCATGCGCCGGTTGGCGGCAAAGGAAACGAAAACCCGCTGGCGGGCACGGGTCAGGCCGACATAGGCCAGGCGCCGTTCCTCTTCCAGCGCCCGCTGTCCGGTCTCATCCAGGGCGCGCTGATTGGGAAAGAGCCCCTCCTCCCAGCCCGGCAGAAAGACGGTGTCGAATTCCAGGCCCTTGGCACCATGCAGGGTCATGATGCTCACCATGTCCTGGCCTTCCGCCTCGATCGCCTCCATCACCAGGGAGACGTGTTCCAGGAAACCCGCCAGGCTGTCGAACTCGGCCATGGCATTGATCAGTTCCTTGAGGTTCTCCAGCCGGCCCGGCGCCTCCAGGGACTTGTCGTTTTCCCACATCTCGATGTAGCCCGATTCCGCCAGCACCATCTCCGCCAGTTCCGGATGGGACATGGTCTCCAGCAAGCCGCGCCAGCGGTCGAAATCCGTCAGCAGGCCCTGCAGGGCGCGTCGTGCCGCCGGGCGCAGTTCGTCGGTCTCCAAGAGCCGCCGGGTCGCCAGGACAAGCGGCTGATTGCCGGCCCGCGCCGCCTGGTGCAGCAGCTGGATCGTGGCCGGCCCCAGGCCGCGCTTGGGCTTGTTGACGATGCGCTCGAAGGCCAGATCGTCGGCGGGCGACTGCAGCACCCGGAGATAGGCCAGGGCGTCGCGGATCTCCAGACGTTCGTAAAAGCGCGGGCCGCCCACCACGCGGTAGGGCAGGCCGATGGTCAGAAAGCGTTCCTCGAAGGCGCGGGTCTGGGCGCCGGTGCGCACCAGTATGGCGATGGCGTTCAGCTTCAGGTCCTTGTCCCGGCGCTGCCGGTCTTCGATTTCGTCGCCAACGAAACGCGCCTCCGCATCGCTGTCCCACAGGCCCCGCACGCGCAGCAGCTCGCCTTCCTCGTCCTCGGTCCAGAGGGTCTTGCCGAGCCGGCCTTCGTTGTGGGAGATCAGCTTGGAGGCCGCTGCCAGAATGCGCCCGGTGGAGCGGTAGTTGCGTTCCAGCCGGATCACCTTGGCGCCGGGAAAGTCCTGCTCGAATTTCAGGATGTTGCCGACCTCGGCGCCGCGCCAGCCATAGATCGACTGATCATCGTCGCCCACGCAGCAGATATTCTGATGACCCTGGGCCAGCAGGCGCAGCCAGAGATACTGCGCCACGTTGGTGTCCTGATACTCGTCCACCAGGATGAAGCGGAAACGCCGGTGATAGTCCGCCAGAACTTCGGCATGATTCTGGAACAGGGTCAGGTTGTGCAGCAGCAGGTCGCCGAAGTCGCAGGCATTGAGGGTCCGCAGGCGGTCTTGATAGATCTTGTAAAGCGCAACCGCCCGCCCGTTGGCGAAGTCGCCCGCCTCGCCCGCCGTGATCTTGTCGGGCGTCAGACCGCGGTCTTTCCAGCGCTGGATGACGGCCAGGATAGAGCGCGCCGGCCACTTCTTGTCGTCGATGTTCTCGCTTTGCAGCAGTTGCTTCAGCAGGCGCAGTTGATCGTCGGTATCCAGGATGGTGAAGCTGCGTTTCAGCCCGACCCTCTCCGCATGGTCGCGCAGAATGCGCGCGGCGATGGCGTGAAAGGTGCCCAGCCACCAGCCCTCCACCGAGGGCCGGTTCAGGAGCGCGGCGACCCGGTCTTTCATCTCCCGCGCCGCCTTGTTGGTGAAGGTGACGGCCAGAATCTCGCCCGGGCTGCGCGCCCGCCCGGTCACCAGCAGATGGGCCAGCCGGGTGGTCAGGGCCCGGGTCTTGCCGGTCCCCGCCCCCGCCAGCATCAGAACCGGCCCCTCCAGCGTCTCCACGGCGTCGCGCTGCGACTCGTTGAGATCGGCGAGGTAGGGCGGATCGGCCGAAAGGTTTTGCGGGACGGAGGTCATGGCGACCTCTTATATAGCGCCGCCGCCCGAGTCACACAGCCTGAATCGGACGATCCGGCTGTCCCTTGACCGCAGCCGTGCGGGCAGACATGAATCGGGCCCTCATTTTGAGTCTGATTGAGTCTGAAAAGGATTTAACGTGCCGCGCGAAGTTCTCCGCTTTCCCCTGCTGGCGTCCGGCCCGGGCACCCGGCGGGAAGTTCTGGCCCACCGCTTCGGCCGGACCGGGCAGGGAAAGAAAGCCTATATGCACGCCGCCCTGCATGCCGACGAGACCCCGGGGCTGCTGGTGCTGCATCATTTGATCCAGCTGCTGGACGGCGCCGAGGAGCGGGGCGAAATCCTGGGCGAGATCATCATCCTGCCCTATGCCAACCCAATCGGCTTGGCCCAGTGGGTCAACGGGGACCACAGCGGCCGCTGCGAGATGGGCGGCGGCGGCAACTTCAACCGTAACTGGCCCGACCTCTTCGAAGCCCTGGCGGCGCAGATCTCGGGCCGGCTGACCGATCAGGCCGACGCCAACGTGACCTTGATCCGCACCGAACTGCGCGACCTGCTGGACGCGCGGGAACCGCGCAGCGAGCTGGAGTCCCTGCGCTTGACCTTGGCGCGCCTGGCGATGGACGCGGATCTGGTGCTGGACATTCACTGCGATGACGACTCCCTGCTGCACCTGTTCCTGATTCCGGACCATTGGCCGCAAGGCGCGGATCTGGCCGCGGACCTGGGCGTGCCTGCGGTGATGCTGGCGGCGGATTCCGGCGGCGGGTCCTTTGACGAGGCCTGCTCCACGCTCTGGCCCCGCCTGCAGGCCCGCTTCCCCGACCATCCGATCCCCGCCGCCTGCCTGGCGGCCACGGTGGAGCTGCGGGGCCAGGCCGAGGTGTCCGATCGGATCGCCCTGGCCGACGCCCAGGCTCTGTTCCGGACCCTGCAACGCCAGGGCTATGTGGCGGGTGACCCGGGCCCGCGCCCCGAGCTGCAGTGCGACGCCACGCCGCTGGAGGCCACCGATTCCGTGCGCGCACCGGCCGCCGGCGTGCTCAGCTATGCGGTAGAGTTGGGCCAGCGGGTCGAGAAGGGCGACCTAATCGCCTGGCTGATCGACCCGGCGGCGGAAAACCCAGCCGAGGGCCGCATCCCAATCCATTGCCGCGGCGCCGGCCTGGTGCTGTCACGGCGCACCCATAAGTATTTGCAGGCAGGCCACGCAGTCGCTAAAATTGTGGGCAGCGAGGTATTGGAGCACCGCCAAGGGGCTTATTTGCTGGAAGATTGATCTTCAAAGAAATGCGATCCAGTGCACATTTTAGCGGGCAAAGAGTGATCCCTTTGCTAGATTGACTTTGGATTCTCCGCAACTCTAGATTTAGCCTGTACAAGAGACCTATCTAAATCATGGCGATGACGGCCTCCTCTACCCCCCAGCGGGACGTCTCGGCGATTATGTTCGCCGACGTGCACGGCTATAGCCGTTTGATGGGCGAGGACGAAGACCGGACCTATGCCCGGGTCAAGCAGTCCATCGACTTCATCAAATCGCTGATTGGCGATTACGGCGGCCGGGTGATGAATGTGGCCGGCGATGGCGTGCTGGCGCTGTTCGACACCGCGGCGCAATCAATCGATTTCGCCATCGCCATCCAAAAGGAATTTCGCAACGAAACGGTCTGGAATCCCGGCGAGGAACCCTTGGCCTTTCGCATCGGCATCAACCTGGGTGACGTTCTGGTCGGCGATTCCAATATTCAAGGCCACAGCGTCAACATCGCCGCACGGATCCAGGCGCTGGCGAACCCCGGCGGCATCTGCATCACCGACCGCGTGCAGCGCGATGTACGCGGCATCCCGGGCCTGAAAATGCACTCCATGGGCACCAAACGGCTCAAGAACATTCGCGAACCCGTCGAGATATTCGCAATCGAGATTAACGGCGAGGTCGCGCAGCCGGCGGTGCTGCCGGCAATGGAGCCGAGTTCGATCGAACTGTCGAATGAAGCCTCGGTCGCCGTGCTGCCGCTGGACAACCTGTCCGGCGATCCCCGTGACGGCCATGTTTGCGACGGAATCACGGGCGACATCATCGCCAATCTTTCGCATTTCCGGGACCTGCTGGTGATCGCCCGGCATTCGTCCTTCATGTTCAAGAATCAGAACATGGCCACCGATATGTTGGGCCGGCAATTGGGTGTGCAGTACCTAGTCACGGGTGGCTTGCAGCATGCTGGCAACAAGATCCGGATTCGTATTCAACTGCTGGAAGCCGAGACAGAACGGGTGATCTGGTCGGAACATTACGACGGCGATCTCGCGGACATTTTTGCGTTTCAAGACGATGTTACAGCCGTGATCGCGGCGCGCCTGTCGGCCGAAATCAACACCGCGGAGCGGCATCGGCAACTTGCGGTGACGCCCCCCGACCTTCAGGCCTATGGCCTGATACTACGGGGGCAGGAACTCAGTCACCGGGTCGCCAAGGAATCGAACCTCCACGCGCGGCGCCTGTTCGAGCAAGCGACGGCGATTGATCCCAAATACGCGCGGGGCTTTGCCGGCATGTCGCGCAGCTACAATCGCGCCTGGCGCTTTAATTGGACCGACCCTCCGGCCCCGGCGCTCATAAAGGCGGTGGAACTTGCCGAACAGGCCATCGAGGTGGACCCGTCGGATTCGCGGGGCCATGCCTCGCTGGGTTCCGCCTGCCTCTACCGGCGTCAGCACGACCTGTCGCTTGCCGCCTATGAGCGGGCCATCGAGCTCAACCCGAACGATGCCGATGTTCTGGCGGAAATGGGGCATACCGTCTCCTGCCAGGGCCATACCGAGCGCGCCGTCGAGTTGCTGAAGCGGGCGATGCGGCTCAACCCCTATTACCCCGATTGGTATCTCTGGCATCTGGGTGAAGCCTATTTCGACATGAAGGACTATGACGAAGCGGTCCGGACCCTCAGC
>CAJHXM010000459.1_pt1 | contig 14878 bp, 11 predicted proteins | sample 9198461 | NCBI WGS metagenome assembly CAJHXM01 (sample SAMEA7708299, study PRJEB35096) | sediment metagenome | biome: marine neritic benthic zone biome [ENVO:01000025]; feature: sediment [ENVO:00002007]; material: shallow marine sediment [ENVO:03000034] sea grass bed [ENVO_01000059] ...
CGGACAGCGCCGCGATGCGATGTCGATGGACGGCGGCCATGGCGCGCAAGGTGCCCAAGGCACTAACGCTCACGGTGGGCATGACGCCCAATCGGGCAGCGGCATGGGTGAAGCCGCATCGATGCCGGGGATGGAAGAAATGGCAGAGGGCAGCCAAATGTCCGGTCATTCCCATGGCGATGACGTCGGCCATATGATGGGCGAAGTTCATTACAACGACATTGATTTCGACGCTTACCTGGCCAACGATAGAACCCTGGCAGACCCGGAAGCGGTGCGCGTGGATCCGGCGGGAAAGGTGCGTTTGCGCATCATCAACGCCGCCGCGGCGACGAATTTCCACATCGACCTGGGTGCGTTGCAGGGAGATCTCATCGCCGTGGACGGCCATCCCGTGGCGCCCTTGCGTGGCCGGCGGTTTCCCCTGGGCATCGCCCAACGCGTCGATCTGAGTCTGGCCCTGCCGGCCGGGCAGGGCGCCTACCCGATCCTGGCCCTGCGCGAGGACGATACGGCGCAGACCGGGCTGGTCTTGGCCACCAAGGCGGGGACGCTGCGTCGCCTGCCGGATATGGCCAAGATGAAGGCACCGCCGCTCGATCTGGAACTTGAAAAGCAGCTCAGCAGGCCGCAGCAGATGTCACGGCGGCCCAGCGACCGGCGCCTGCTCCTGGAGTTGACCGGCAGCCACACGCGCTATGACTGGAGCCTGAACGGCCAGATATTCGACCCGGACAACCCGATCAAGCTGCGCCACGGCGAGGCGGTGGAGATCGCCTTTCTCAACAAAACCTCCATGCCGCATCCGATGCACCTCCATGGGCACAGTTTTCAGGTCGTCGGTATCGACGGGATGCCGTTGAACGGGGCGTTGCGCGATACGGTGCTGGTGCCGCCGGACGCCGTGGTCAAGATCGCTTTTCTCGCCGATAATCCGGGCCACTGGGCCTTCCATTGTCATCAGCTCTATCACATGCGCGCCGGCATGATGACGTCGCTCTATTACGAAGCGTAGACAGCTGTGGCACCGTTCCCGGCAATCTTTGTCTCCCATGGGGCGCCGACCTTGGCCGTCGAGGACGGTGCGGCCCACCGTTTCCTGAAGGGCTTGGGGGAAGGCCTCGGTCGACCGAAGGCAATCCTGGTGGCTTCGGCCCATTGGGAGAACGACGCGCCTCAGCTTCAAAGCGTGGCGGAGCCAGAAACAATTTACGATTTTTTTGGCTTCCCGAAGCCGCTTTATGAGATCACCTACCCGGCGCCAGGGGCTCCAGGTCTGGCCGAACGCGCCGCGGACCTGCTTTCCGCCGCAGGCCTGGCGGCGACGCTCGATCCGAACCGGGGCCTCGATCACGGCGCCTGGGTGCCCTTACACCTGATGTATCCGGAAGCGGATGTTCCGGTAACCCAACTTTCCCTGCAGACGGCGTTAGGTCCGGCCCATCACCTGCGCCTGGGTGAGGCCCTGCAGCCACTGCGCGACGAGGGCGTGTTGATTATCGGCTCCGGCGGGCTGACCCATAATCTCGGCGAGTTTCGCAACCATGGCCCCGGCGCTGCGGCCCCGGACTGGGTCGCGGATTTTGCCGACTGGATGGCCCAGGCCTTGGCGGAAGATCGCCGGGACGATTTGCTGAACTATCGCAGCCTTGCGCCGCATGGTGTCCGCAACCACCCGAGCGAGGAGCATTTTTTGCCCTTGTTTGTGGCCCTGGGCGCCGGGGGTGCAGGCGCCAGGGCCGAGCGGCTGCACGCCAGTACGACCTATGGCGTGCTGGCGATGGACGCTTACGCCTTTGGGTAAAACGCCGATGCCAAAGAGCTTCAAGTTTACCTGCGCGATCTGTGGTGATTTGCACGAAGGCTCGCCGAGTTTCGGCTACGATTCGCCGCATTATTATGGCGGTGTCCCCGAGGCGGAGCGGGCTGCCCGCACGACACTCACCGATGATCTCTGTTCGATCGACGATGAGGATTTTTTTGTGCGCGCGATTCTGGAAATTCCGATCCACGGCGTTGAGGAGCCGTTCCTGTGGGGTGTTTGGGCGTCGCTCAGCGAGACCAACTTCCACTGCTATGCCGATACCTTCGAGAGTGCGGTGCAGGAATGCAGTTATTTCGGCTGGTTCTCAAACCGGCTGCCTTATTATCCGGATACGCTGAGTCTGAAGACCCAGGTCCATCTGCAATCGGAAAGGGACCGGCCCAAGATCGAATTGGAGCCGACGGACCATCCGCTCGCGGTGGATTTCCGCGACGGCATTTCCTGGGACCGGGCGGTGGAAATCGCCGAAGTCGCGATGCACCAGACCGGCGATTAGGACGTCTTAATCCCCGTACCACCATTCGCCCTGCAGCACGATACCGGCCAGGCTTAGGCGCTGCGGGCTTTGGCGGGTGATGCCCTTGGTATCGGTCAAGGGGAAGTCCCCTTCTTCGAGAGTCAAAACGGTTGCGTCGCCGATGCCGCCGACGGTAAGACGGCCCAGGTCGGGCCGGCGCAAGGCCTTGGCCGGGCCGGTGGTGGAGGCGGCGATGACCTGGGGCAGGGTCATGCCGAGGCAGAGAAACTTCGAAAGCGTGACCAACTGATCGAAGGCCGGGCCCTCGATGCTCAGGCAGTGCACGTCGCTGGAGATCACATCGGGCAGGAACCCAGCGGCCAGCATCGCCTCGGCCGTGGCGAAGCCGAAGGAGCCCATGCCGTGGCCAATATCGAAAACGATGCCCCGTTCCCGGGCCGCCAGAATCTCCGCGTGCACCGCGCCGTCGCCTCTGGCCGGCGCGTTGGGGAAGGGGCGGAAGCAGTGGGTCAGAATATCGCCGGGGCGCAGGCGGCTCACCACCTCCAGCCGGCTGGGCGGCGGCCGGTCCAGGTGGCACATCACAGGCAGGCCGGCTTCTTCGGCCACCTCCAGCGCGATGTCGAGGGGGGCGACACCCATGGCGTTGCTGGCATATTCGCCGACCCGCACCTTGATGCCGACAATCAGGTCCGGGTTTTCGCGCGCGACTTCCAGGCAGGTGTCGGCGTTCAGCAGCCGATAGTCGGCGCATTCGCCCACCATCACCTCGCGGCTGAAGGCGAAGATGCCAGGGAAGGAGATGTTGAGGTAGGCCAGAATACGCGGCGCCGCCGGTTCGATGACATGTGCCCGAAAACCGGCAAAGCCGCCGGCGCCGGCGCTGCCGGCATCGACAATGGTGGTGACCCCGCTGCGCCGCGCATAGTCGACGGGGTCGATGCCGATGGCCAGCGCCCCCCAATAGACATGGGTGTGCAGATCGATCAGCCCCGGCACCACGATTTGACCGGAGACGTCGCGTAGAGACTTGGCGCCGTCGGCTGGCAAGTCGGGGCCGACGGCCGAGACCTTGCCGCCGCTGAAGGCGATGTCGCCGGTCTCGTCCAATCCGGAGGCCGGGTCGATGATGCGGCCGCCTTTCAAGATCAAGTCATGCATCTTTGTTGTTACCCTTTGATGCCGGCGATCAGTTTTTCGCCGGCGACCGATCGTACAACATCGCGCAGCGCGGTCACGATCCGGGGGTCGTAGCGCCCCGAATTTTCGTCCAGCACATCCAGCGCCTCCCCGACCGGCAGCCCGGCCCGGTAGGAGCGGGGTTCGACCCGGGCACAGAAGACATCGCAGACCCCGAGAATTCGGCCGCTCTGTGAAATCTCATCGCCCTTAAGGCCGTTGGGATAACCGCCGCCGTCGAGCCGTTCGTGCATTTGGTAAATCAGGTCCAGCACCGGCAGTTCGAAGTCGATGTTTTGTATGACCTTGGCCGCGTGGCTCACATGCTCCTGCATGACCACCTGCTCGACTTCGTTCAACCGGGTCGGTTTGGCCACAATTTCCCGCGGCACCGCGAGCTTTCCGACCTGGGACAGCAGGGCGGCCAGCTCGATCGTCATGATCTCCATCTCGTCGGCTTGGAGCTGCCGGGCGATGGCGCCGGCGAAGCCGGCGACCCGGCGGGAATGCCCCGCCAGGTAGGGGTCCCGCAGCTCGATGGCCCGGACCAGGGCCGAAACGGTCTGCTGAACCGCCTGCTCGCGCTTGCGCCGCTGTTCCGTCAACTCGGTGACGTCGCGGATCACCGAAATCATGCCGCTGGTCTTCTTGCTCGTGCCGCTATAGGGGACCCGGGAGATCTGCAGGTAGCGCAGCTTGCTGCCCAGGTGGATCTCCTCCTCGCTGGTGACCGGGCTGCCGGTGCCGCGCGCCCGTTCCTCCGCGACAACCAGCCGCTCGGCGGTGCCGGCCCCAAACAAAGCCTTGTCGTCCAGTCCGGCGATGGCGTCACGCTCGCGTCCGACCGCCGTTGCGAAGGCCGGGTTGACGTATCGATACTTGCCGTCCGCGCCTTTCAGTGCGATCCATTCGCCGATGGTGTCGTTGATGCCATCCAGCAAGCGCTTCTGTGCCGCGATGCGGCCGGCCAGGTCATGGAACTGCGTTGCCAGGCTTGCCGTATGGCTGCTGTTGAGGCGCCACCAGAAAGCAACGAACGCGGCGATGATGGCGGTTAGAACAAGTCCGGCAACGACCGCTGCAGTGCGGATATAGGCCTCGATCTCCTGTGCCGCAGCGGCGACATCGCGCTCCTGAACCGCATACCAGGCCGGTCCGGTGACAGGCAGGCCCACAGTATAGGCTGAGGCCGTGCTGAGCAGACTGGGGCGGTCACCGAAGGATATTCCTTCGGCCTCAATTCGCCAGAGCGAGTCTTCGATGGGGCTGAGCACCGTCGCGCCTTGCGGCTGCACCAAGCGGCTGCCGTCCCCGGTGGCCTCAATCAGCAGTGCGCGTTCGCCCAGCTGCGCCAGTGGCTGCGGTGCGACCGAGTCCTTTAGAATGCGGCCGACCGGGGTGGGCAGCAGAACCACGCCGACGGTCTCCGTTGCGCCGGCCTCAAGCTGCGCCGAGACGATGGGCCGGTAGATGTCGAGCAGCAGCCCGCCGGAGGTTTCCCGCAGCGGGCCATAGTGGATCTTGCCATCCTCAAAGACGCGCAAGGCCACCTCCTGCTGGGCCGGCGCGACCCCGGGGGCTCCGGCCGAGGCGGCGTAGATCTCGCCCTTGCGCCCGATCAGATAGGCAGCGTTAAAAGGAGCGCCTTCGGCAAAATCGGTAAGCAGCCGTTCAACGAAAGGCAACTGCTCCAGCAGGGAAGGCTCCAGGCCGGCCTGATCCGGATCTTCCTGCGTGGGATCGTCGGGTGGAACTTGGGACAAGTCGCCGCCCAAGACGTCGACTTCCGTCGCGAAGAGCCGAAACAGCTCACTGTCGGCCAGGCGGTCCGCCTGCCCGGCGGTGCCGGCAACCCAGGTCGAGAGAACGTCGGCGCGGCCCTGGGCCAGGATGCTGAGGCGCTCGCGGGTGTCCTGGACCAGGCGCTCTTTCTTGTCCTGCACAGTCAGCAGGGGCAGCAGCACGGCAGCCGCCACGACGATGGCGATGACAATCGCTGCCAAGGCCAAGATGCGGCCGCGGGGCGGTTTGAAATCCTCCGGCTTGAGCGCCGGGGCTTCCAGTGGCCAGTCTGCCGAGGTGTTTGGGCCCGGTTGGTCAGGCAAGGTCATGGCGGGAGCTTTCGCTGGAAGTCCTTTAATTCCTTACTTAGCGTACGATCGTTTCAGATTGTATCAATCTGAAACGATCAGGCTCTAGTGTTCAGGCAGGAGCTTTTTGACGGCGTCCGCCAGTTGCAGGATCTCCCAATGGCCGGGGCTGTTGGGGGCGAAATTGCCGATCCATTTGCCAAAGGCCGCGGAATCGGCAAAAGCCACCCGTTGGGCGATCACCGGCCCGACCGTCTCGCCAAACTGCTCGAGCACTTTCTCGATGGACCGGCCCGTTGCGGTGGAGCGGTCAACCTTGGAGGGCACGATCAGGCATTCGGGCCGGTTGCCCAAGCGCCGCTTGCGCGCCTGGGCGACCAAACTGAGGGCCGGTGCCGTGGCGGCGAGGTCCACCGCGGTGGCAGTGACCGGAACCACGACCAGATCCGATACGGCGATGGCGGCTCGGGTGGCCAGTCCGACATGGGGCGGACAGTCGATCACGACATAGGCGGCGCTGGTGGACTTCAGGCGGTTTTGCCAGTCCTTGACCCGGGCCCGGTCCTCCGCATCGCTGGAGGTCACGACCCGCGCCCACCAGCCCTTGGAGGAGGTTCGGTCCTCCAGGGGCATGGCCCACATGTCGATCGGCAGGCCGCCCTGGGTGCCCCAAAAGCTGCTGGTCCCCTGGGAATCCGCGTCGGCAACAACGGCGGGCGTTTCGGCGCTGTTCAGGGCGCAGGCCAAATTGACCGCGATGGTTGATTTGCCAACGCCGCCCTTCAGGTTGGCGACGGCAATAATATTGGTCATGCCTTGAGCGGCCCCGAATTCCCAAAAGTAGGAGGCAAAGTTAGCGCAGAACCGCCGATTCGGCGCAAGGCCGTGTGGCCGCGGCGGGCCCCATGTTTACTCGCCCTGGACCTCTTCGACCATGCTTCTGAGGCGCTTCATGTCCAGAACCACGAGTTTTGTGCCGCTGCGTTCGATCAGATTGTTGTGCGCCATGTTATTGAGCTCCCGCGTGACCGCTTCCCGGTGGGTGCTGATCCGGTTGGCGATCTCTTCATGGGTCGGCAAGGGAGATATAACCGCGGTATTGTCCGCGCCCTCGTTCTTGCGACCGAGTCTTAAAATCTCCGCATGGATTCGGTTCTTGACCGCCAGGGTGCTGAATTCGAAAATTCGGTCCGTCAGCATGCGGATCAGGCCGGAGAGGGCCTTCAAATTGGCGGCTGCGAAATCGGGATAGTCCCGCAGCGCCTGCCAATAGTCGGCGGCGGGCATGGACGCGATCAAACAGGGATCGATGGCCACCACGTTGGCAGAGCGGCTCTCGCCGTCGATCGCGGACAGCTCCCCAAAGATCTGGCCCGCGGGGAGATCCCGAAAGGTCACTTCCTTGCCGGCAACCGAATAGATCGTCACGCGGGCCGAGCCCTGGACCACAAAAAAGACATCGGTGGTTTGCTCGTGATAGCCGATGATTTCCTGTCCGGCGACAAAGCGGCGCCACTGGCATTTTTGAGTCAGGGCGGCAATGTCGGCATCGCTCAGGCTTTTCAAGCGCTCGACGCTGCGTAAGCTTTCTTCAGAGCTATTCAAGGTTCAGTCCCTGCCGGCCCTTTCGGGCGCTTTTGGTTCGATGATATGGACGCTTCGGCGCGGCGTCTACTGGGCCATTGGGCCAATAGAGCCTGACACTGTATCCTTTCCGGACGCTCAATCCACGCCACCCTTGGCGGCTGGTCGGATCACTTCCGGTACCCCTTTGAGGCCGGCCAAGAGGGCTTCGGATTTGCTGGTCCAGTAGGTCATGCCAAAGTGCGCGTAGAGCGCCCGGGCGGCCTCGATCTCGTCGCGCGCCTCGCCGAACCGGCCATTCTGAGCGTACAGCTCCCCCAGGCTCCGGCAGCTATGGGCAAGCTCCGGCTGGATGCCCAATTCTTCGGCATGGGTAATCGCAGCGGTCAGATAGGATTCTGCCTTCTGAAACTGGCGCGGGCCAGCCGATGCATAGATTTCACCCAAGAGCCGCTGTGCCTGAACCATCAAGGCGCGATAGTTGTCCTCTTCAATAAACGCCAGAGTTTCCCGTCCGAGCACCAAAGCCTTTTCCGGCGAACCGGAGAGAAAACGCTCCAGCGTTTGATAAATCCGGGCACAGGCCTCGAAGAACCGCAGATGCATATCCTTGGTTTCGATCAAGGCGCGGTCGATCAAAGTTCTGGCGTCGGCATAACGGCCTTGCAAGGCGTAGCCATAGCCGAGCTGGGCGGCCAGGTTTGGATAGAGTTGCCTGATCTCCGACCTTTGACAAATATCCAGGGCCTCCTCCAGCAGGGGAATCGAATCGTCGAGATCGCCTTTCCATAACAAGACGGTGCCATATTCGACATAGGCGACGGCGAGATCGAAGGGGCGTTTGGATTCCTGGGCAATGCGGGTTGCGTCCTGGGCCGCAGCGATGGCGTCGGAAAAGTTCCCGAGCTGCGCATAGGACAGGGCAATATTGCTGAGGCAATCGACAGCGCTGGACCCGGTGGTGCCGAATTGATCGTGGCGCAGTTCACCCTTCAAGTCGTCCATGTGCTCCAGGAAATGGTCCAGCGCTTTTCGGTAGTCCCCGCTGTAGGTATAGGCTTGGCCCAGCACGAAGCTGGTGCCGATTGATACCGTCAGATCGTTCAGGCCCTGGGCCGCATCGCGGGCGGCGAGGCCGGCGTCGATGGCGCCGCGGTAGTTGCCCTGGATGTTCAGCACATTGGCCAGCGAGACGTTGATGGCGGCAGCCCGCAGCTTGTCGCCCAGGGCCTTTGCGAGATGTTCCGCCTCGCGCAGGTACTCGATGATGCGGTCGAATTGTTCGGTCGGGCCCAGGGCCATGCGCAGGCAGAGGCGCAGGTCGATGGCCTGCTGGATGGTTTCCGGCTCCTCGGGCAGGCGGCCCAGGGTTGCGAGCGCTTCTTCGTAAAACACGATGGCCTCGCGGTAGGCCGAGCGGTCCATCGCCTTGTTGCCGGCCAGACGGTAGTAGGTGACCGCCTTGTCCCAGATCTCTCCACGGGAGGCATGATGGGCGAGCTGTTCGGCCTGTTCGTCCAGGCGCTCGCTGTAGCTGCGCTCGATGGTGGCCAGCACGGCGGCATGCAGGGACCTGCGGCGGTCCAGCGAGATACTGCGGTAGGCGACGTCATGGGTGAGAATGTGTTTGAAAGTGTATTCCAGGTCCGGGACGCGCCGCGATTCATGCATGAACTCGAAGGCTTGCAGTTCGCTCAAGCGTTCGTTGAGCAAATCCCGGGGTAAATCCGTGATCGCCTCGAGCCAGGCGACCGGCACGTTCTGCCGGATGACCGAGGCGATCTGCAGCAGATCCTTGTGCTCCGGCGGCAGGCGGTCGATGCGCGCGGCCAGAACGGCCTGAACGGTCGGGGGAATTTCTTCGATTTCCTCGACGTCCTTGACCAATCGATAGCTGCCGCGGGTCCCTTGCAGCGCCCCTGTTTCGGCCAGGGACCTGACGATCTCCTCCAGAAACAAGGGCGTGCCTTCTGCACGCCCGATCAGATGTTTCTTAAGATCCTTCAGGCTCGCGTCGCTGCCCAGCAGGTCTTTCAGAAATTCCTTGGCCGTGCTGTCTTCGATCGGGTCGATCAGGATCCGGGTGTAATAGCTCTTGCTGTCCCAGTTGTGCAGATAACCCGGCCGATGGGTGATCAGCATCATCATGCGCGCCGTGCCCAGAGAGTTCACCAGGCTGTCCAGCATCGACTCGGTTTCGGCATCGATCCAATGCAGATCCTCGATAACCAGAACAAGGGGCCGGATTTCGGCCAGCCGCAAGACAATCGACTTGATGGCCTCGATCGTGCGGCGCCGGCGCTCCGGGGGGTAGAGGCTGATCCAATCGGGGTCGCTGATCGGCAGGTCGAGCAGGGCATGCAATGGCGGCAGCAGCGCCAGCATGGTCTCATCCATGTCGGCGAGGGTCTGGTGGACTTTTCCGACGATGGTGCTTTGACTGTCCCGGTCCTCGACGTCGAAGCAGCTGCGCAGCAGATTGCTCACCGGCAGGTAGACTGTGCTCTGCCCGTGCGGCGCTCCGGCCGCCTGCAGCACCCGCCAGTCCTCCAGTTCGGGTGAGTTCAGGAACTCATGAATGAGGCGGGACTTGCCCATTCCCGCGTCGCCGACCACAGCAACGACGGGACCGCGCCCGCCGGCAGCGCGGTTCAGCGCCCGGCGCAGACTGGACATCTCTGTCTCGCGGCCAACGAATTTTGTCAGCCCGCGCGAGACGCGGCTTTCCCAGCGTGTGAGATTGGTGCTCGCGCTGGTCAGTTCGTAGAGCTCGATTCTCTCGGTCAGCCCTTTGACGGACGACGGCCCGAGTGGCCGGGCTTCGATGAAGTCCTCCGCCAAACGATAGGTGCTGTTGGTCAGGCGGATGGTACCGGGTTCTGCCAACTGTTCCATGCGCGCCGCCAGGTGAACCGTGGGGCCGACGGCGTTGTAGTCCATGGAAAGATCATTGCCGATCGAGCGCACCATGACCTCGCCGGAATGCAGGCCCACGCGGATGGCAATGTTGCTGGTCAGGTCTTTCGCGACCGCCTGTTGCATCTCCAGGGCCGCAAAGCAGGCCCTGACGGCGTGGTCTTCGTGGGCGATCGGGGCGCCAAAAAGCGCCATGATGCCGTCCCCCAGCATTTGGTTGACGGTGCCCTCATGACGGTGCACGGCGTTCAGCATCGCCTGTATTCCAGGCTCCAATCGGCGGATCGTTTGTTCCGGGTCCAGGCCGGCGATCAATTCGGTGGATCCACGGATGTCGGCAAAGAGGATGGTGACCTGCTTGCGTTCGCCTTCCATCGCGCTGCGCGAGGTCAGAATGCGCTGCGCCAGATGCCTGGGCGTATAATCTTGCGGTGCGGGATCCGAGACCGCATCGGGAGCCGGGGCCGGCTCGCTCAGGCGGTGACCGCAGGCACCGCAGAACTTCTGGCTGGCTTGCACGGCCTCGCCACAGGCCGGGCAGGCCGGCGAGAGGCTCGCTCCGCATTCCACGCAAAAGCGGTCACTTGCCGAATTGGTATGGTGACAGCGCAGGCATTCCACCGAAATTCATCCTTTTCCCTCGCAAGGACCGGAAAACCCCCGAATTCGAGCCGCATGCCAACCGGGCAGGAGAGTAGCGGAAATACCGCCCACATCAACTCTTTGTAGGGCAGCCGATCCCCTGTGGCGTCAGGTTGCCGTTCTGGCAAATTTCTAACATAAAGGGAAAAAAATTAGAAAAAGAGTGCAAAAGTTGTGTATTCGCAACCTATAGGCTGCGTTTAGGAATGTCTTAACGCTGCTGGGTCTTAATGGAGCGACCCAAGAAATTTGCGGCACTCTGGCCGCGCGCTGCTCCCCGGACCCCATGATCCCCGCCAATTCAAAACGCGAATCTGCTGCCGAAATCGAGCCCGCCTATGGACTGCGGCTGCTGCTGGCGGTCTCTGCGGGAATCTTTTTTGCCTTTGTATCCAACCGGATAGATCTGGCCGTGGGGGTCTATGGCCAGCTCTCGCCCGCCGTTCTGGGGGGCGTGGGCGGGGCTTTCGGCATGCTGCCGCTGCCGTCGCAACGGAGTTCTCTCTGGTTCTGGGTAAAGATCCTGCTGGTCTTCTTCTGTCCTCTCTTTCTCGCCGCGCTGGCCTCCTCCATGTACCGCTTCCTACTGGAGAACGGGATCCTGGTGGTGGGCGATTCGCTGCTGGTTGGCTTGACCGATGCCGTTCTGGTGGGCCTGATCGCCGCGGGCGGCGCGTTGCATTTGATTAAGTCGCTGCAGCAGAACCGGCGCTGGTAGCCCGGCCCTAAAATTTGCCCCGATTCCCCCAAAGGCCTTGCAGAGGTCGAATGGGGTCAAGAAGCTGTCGAAATAGAGCAACCCTCTTCCGGGCGTCGGCCTAGGTTGCTCTCGACTCTTTGGTTGGGGAATCGGAGCAGATGACGATAGGCACCGGCATCGAGAAAGTCGCGATTGTGGGAACCGGCGTGATCGGCGCGGGGTGGGCGGCGCGCTGTTTGGCGCGGGGCCTGGAGGTGGTTGCGACCGATCCGGCGCCGGGGGCCGAGGCGCGCCTGCGGGCCGCGGTGGCCAATGCCTGGCCGGCGGTACGCAAGCTCAGCCTGACGGCAGGAGCGGAACCGGAGGGGCTGCGCTTTGAACCAGATTTGGCCACAGCGGTGGCAGAGGCGGATCACATTCAAGAGGCCGCGCCGGAGCGCGAGGACCTGAAACGCGCCCTGCTGGCGCAGATTGACGCCGCGGCCCGTCCGGAGGTGGTGATCGCCTCGTCGTCGTCCGGTTTGCTGCCCAGCCGTATTCAAGCGGACTGCGCCCGGCCCGAACGGGTGGTGATCGGCCATCCCTTTAACCCGGTTTACCTGCTGCCGCTGGTCGAGGTGTTGGGCGGCGACAAGACCCAGGAAGAGGCGATCGAACGGGCCACGGCCTTTTACCGCGCCATCGGCATGCAGCCCCTGCGGGTCCGTAAGGAGATCGATGGCTACATCTCCGATCGATTGCAGGAGGCGATCTGGCGCGAGGCGCTGCACATGGTGGCCGACGGCGTGGCCAGCAGCGATGAAATCGACGATGCCATCATCTATGGCCCCGGCCTGCGCTGGGCGCTGATGGGACCTTGCCTGACCTTTCATCTGGCCGGCGGCGATACCGGCATGAAACACATGCTGGAACAGTTTGGCCCGGCTTTGAAGCTGCCTTGGACCAAACTGGTGGCGCCGGAGCTGACCGAGGAACTGACCGGCCGCATGGTCGAGGGGACCAAGGCCCAGGCCGGCACGCGGTCGGTGAAGGAGCTGGAACAGCTCCGCGATGACTGCCTGATCGGCATCATGCGCACGCTGCGGCAGTATAAAATCGGGGCTGGCGAGACCCTGGCACGAGATGAGGCGCAGCAGTACGGGCGGCAGGATTTCCAGACTTGGAAAAGCGGCAGTGAGGTTGCTGCGCCGCTGGCGCTCTATGACGCCAGTGTGCGGCCCGACTGGGTGGACTACAACGGTCACATGAGCGAGTCCTTTTACCTGCTGGCCTTCGGCGACGCCTCGGACGCGCTCTTCCGCTATATCGGGATCGACGAGTCTTACCGCGCGGGCGGCCGGTCGTTCTACACGGTCGAATCCCACATCAATTACTATCGGGAAGCCTCGACCGGCGAACCGCTGCGCTTCACGACCCAGTTGCTGGGGCTGGACGAAAAACGCCTGCACCTGTTTCACAGCATGTATCATGGCGGCAGCGGCGATCTGCTGGCGACTACGGAGCAGATGCTGCTGCATGTCGATATGAAGGCCTCAAAGGCCACGCCCATCGACCCGGCGGTCTATGCGGCATTGCAGGCCGTCCAAGCGGCGCACAAGGACTTGACACGGCCGGCGCAGGCCGGCCGGCAAATGACCATCCCCGCGAAGACCTGAGGATCTGGACTATGGATTTCGGTTTGACCAGCGAACAGCAGATGATTGTCGAGACGGTCCGCGCCTTCGTCGAGAAAGAGCTCTACCCTTACGAAGACGAGGTGGAGCGCGACGACGCTGTGCGGCCGGAACTGCGCCGGCAGATTATCGAGAAGTCGCGGGAGCTGGGAATCTATGCGGCGAACATGCCCGAGGAACATGGCGGCGGCGGCTTGGACGGCCTGTCGCTCATGCTGCTGAGCCGGGAGCTGGGGCGGGCCTCTATGGCGCTGCAGTGGATCGTGGCGCGGCCCAGCAGCATTCTGCAGGCCTGTAGTGGCGATCAGGTGGAAACCTATCTGCAGCCGACCTGCCGCGGCGAGCGTCTGGAATGCCTGGCCCTGACCGAGCCCGGCGCGGGGTCGGACTTGATGGCCATGACCACCCGCGCCCAGCAGGACGGCGACGATTTTGTGGTCAGCGGCCAGAAGCATTTCATCAGCAACGGGACCGAGGCGGACTATGTGATTCTCTTTGCCGTCACGGGGGAGGAGGAGACCACGCGGGGGCCGCGCAAACGTATGACGGCGTTTCTGATCGATGTGGAGACCCCCGGTTTCGAGCGCCGGCGCGGACCGGCTTGCGTGTCTCACAAGGGCTATCACCAGGCGGAGCTCTTCTTCAGCGATTGCCGGGTACACAAGAGGCAGATTTTAGGCGAGGCCCATTGCGGATTCGACGTCGCCAACCAATGGCTGAGCGCCACCCGCCTGGAAGTGGCCGCCATGTGCGTCGGGCGGGCCCGGCGGGCCCTGGAGATGTCGGTGGAGTGGGCCGCTCAGCGCAAGCAGTTCGGGCAGACCATCGGCAAATTCCAAGGGGTTTCCTTCAAGCTGGCCGACATGGCGACGCAGATCGAGGCCGCCGAATTGCTGACCCTACAGGCGGCCTGGAGGCTGGACCAGGGGCAGATGACCAACGAAGACGCGGCGATGGCCAAGCTCCACGCGACGGAGATGCTGGCCATGGTCACGGACGAGGCGATTCAGATCTTTGGCGGCATGGGGTTGATGGAGTCCATGCCGCTGGAGCGCTTTTGGCGGGATGCCCGGGTGGAGCGGATATACGACGGCACCAGTGAAATACAGCGCCACATCATCTCCCGCGCCTTGCTCCGGGCGCAAGGCGGGTGAGGTGGTTCTATTCGAAGAGCTCGACGCTGCCGGTAGACACGGTCTGTTCGTGGAGCGCTTTTTCCTGTTCGAAGATGCCGGTCGCGGCCCTGTTCTGGATTTCCCGCATTTGCACCAGGCCGGTCGAGGGCGCATAGCGGATCTTTCGGGGCCAGCTGCCGCGCAGGTGCTGGCTAGCGATCGCAATGCCTTCATTGGCGAGATACTTTTCCACGAAGTCGGCATTCCGGTAACCGATGTTGGTGATGCCCTCGACGATGTTGGCGCCCCCGAAGACCTTGACTTCCAGACGCTCGCGCACTCCGCCTTCCGCCAGCACGGTGTTGACCAGCCGTTCGATCGAATAACTGCCGTAGCGCATGGCGAGCGTCGGCCGCCTTTCGCCCCGGTGATCCGACGTCGGCAGGACAAAGTGGTTCATTCCGCCAAAGCGGATGACCGGGTCGCGGACGCAGACCGCGATGCAGGACCCTAGGGTGGTCGTCAGAACTTCGCTGGGATTTGAGGTCACATAGTAGTCGCCCTGGAAGACGCGGACCACGGTCGCATCGAGAGTGCGGTCGTAATACCGCCGACTGCCGCCCCGAATGCCGAATTCTTCCTGGTTTCTGCCCATCCTGGGACCTCTTTTTTCGAC
>CAJHXM010000125.1_pt1 | contig 14565 bp, 9 predicted proteins | sample 9198461 | NCBI WGS metagenome assembly CAJHXM01 (sample SAMEA7708299, study PRJEB35096) | sediment metagenome | biome: marine neritic benthic zone biome [ENVO:01000025]; feature: sediment [ENVO:00002007]; material: shallow marine sediment [ENVO:03000034] sea grass bed [ENVO_01000059] ...
CCTCAACGTGGCGGCGGGCTCGGGCGTGCTGGCCGGCGATACGGACGTGGACGGCGGGGCGCTGACGGTCACCGCCTTCGATGCCGCCTCGGCCAGCGGGGCGGCGGTGGCGGTGGCCGCCGACGGCAGCTACAGTTACGACCCGACCGGCGCCGCGGCGCTCCAGGCCCTGGCCGGTGGTGTGACCGCGACGGATACCTTCAGCTACACTGTCTCCGACGGCAACGGCGGGACGGATACGGCGACTGTCACGATCACCGTGACCGGGGTCAACGATGCCCCGGTGGCCGATACGGACAGCGGCGCCACTGACGAGGATACCGTCCTCAACGTGGCCGTGGGCTCGGGCGTGCTGGCCGGCGACACGGATGTGGACGGCGGCGCGCTGACGGTCACCGCCTTCGATGCGGCTTCGGCGAATGGTGCCAGCGTGACGGTGAACGCTGACGGCAGCTACAGCTATGACCCCACCGGCGCGGCGGCCCTTCAGGCCTTGGCCGGTGGCGCAACCGGGACGGACACCTTCAGCTACACCGTGTCCGACGGCAACGGCGGCACCGATACGGCGACCGTCACCATCTCCGTGACCGGGGTCAACGACGCGCCGATTGCCGTGGCCGACGGATACAACTCGTCTCAAGCCACGCTCCTGAACATCCCGGCAATCTCCGGCGTATTGTCCAACGATACCGATGCCGAAGGCGATAGCCTGACCGTTACCGGTTTCGATGCGGTCAGCGCGAACGGCGCTGCCGTCACGGTGAACTCAGATGGCAGCTTTAGCTATAATCCGCCCGGAGCCTTCGCTGGCACGGACACCTTTTCCTATACAGTCTCCGACGGTAACGGCGGTACCGATACCGCTACCACCACAATTACAGTGGCGGCCGGGAACTCTCCTCCGACCGCCATCAATGACAGCGCCGCCAGCGACGAAGATACGGTGCTCAACGTGCCGGCAAACGGCGTCCTGGGGAATGACAATGACGCTGAGTCAGACCCTCTGACAGTGACCGCCTTCGATGCCGCCTCCGCCAGCGGGGCCAGCGTTACGGTGAACGCCGACGGCTCCTACGCCTACGATCCCACCGGATCGGCGAGCCTGAATGCCTTGGCCGTGGGCGTTACCACAGCGGACACCTTCAGCTACACAATCTCCGATGGGAACGGCGGCACCGATACCGCGACGGTGACCGTCACCGTGACCGGGGTGAACGATGGCCCTGCCGCGGCAGCCGATAGCGGCGCGACAGACGAGGATACGGTGCTGAATGTGGCCGCCAGCGGGGTGCTCGGCAACGATACGGATCCTGACAGCGGCGACAGCCTCACCGTCACCGCTTTCGACGCCGCCTCGGTCAGCGGCGCCACGGTGGCGGTCGCGGCGAATGGTGGCTACAGCTACGATCCCACCGGCGCCGCGGCGCTCCAGGCCCTGGCCGGTGGTGTGACCGCGACGGATACCTTCAGCTACACTGTCTCCGACGGCAACGGCGGGACGGATACGGCGACTGTCACGATCACCGTGACCGGGGTCAACGATGCCCCGGTGGCGGATAATGATGCCGGTGCCACCGACGAGGATACGGTCCTCAACGTGGCCGCGGGCTCGGGCGTGCTGGCCGGCGACACGGACGTGGACGGCGGCGCGCTGACGGTCACCGCCTTCGATGCGGCTTCGGCCAGCGGGGCCAGCGTTTCGGTCAATGGCGATGGCTCCTACAGCTACGATCCCACCGGCGCGGCAGCGCTGCAGGCTCTAGCCGTGGGTGCTACCACCACCGACACCTTCAGCTACACTGTCTCCGACGGCAACGGCGGGACGGATACGGCCACCGTCACCATCTCCGTGACCGGGGTCAACGATGCCCCGGTGGCGGATAATGATGCCGGTGCCACCGACGAGGATACAGTCCTCAACGTGGCCGTGGGTTCGGGCGTCCTGGCCGGCGATACGGATGTGGACGGCGGGGCGCTGACGGTGACCGCCTTCGACGCGGCCTCTGCCAGCGGCGCCAGCGTGACAGTCAACGCCGATGGCTCCTACGCTTACGATCCCACCGGATCGGCAACACTTCAGGCATTGAGCTTCGGCGCTACCGCGACCGATACCTTTACCTATACCGTCTCCGACGGCAATGGCGGCACCGATACGGCCACAGTGACGATCACCGTAACAGGATTAGCGGAGCCCGCCAGCGCACCCTATGCCGAGGATGATGCGGCAGCCACCGCGCTCGATACCAGTGCGGTCATAGCTGTTCTGCCCAATGATAGCGATCCGGAAAGCGACCTGCTTTCAGTAATCTCGGTTACTCAGGGAACCAATGGCGCTGTCACAATCAACCCGGACGACACAGTTACTTATAATCCGGATTTGGGTTTTACGGGGGTCGACAGCTTTACCTATGCCATTACCGATGGGAATGGTGGTACGGATACGGCGACAGTCTATGTTGCCGTAGGAAATGCGATTGAGGGTACGGCCGCAGGAGAGACATTGAATGGCACCAACAACGCTGATGCGATCTTCGGGTATGGTGGCAATGACTTCTTGCAGGGGCGTAAAGGCGATGATCTTCTGATTGCGGGCGACGGCGATGACAGTATCAATGGTGTCGACGGCAACGATATTCTCCAGGGTGGGGCGGGAGATGATAATCTTAACGGTGGTAAAGGTGTCGACGAACTACTTGGTGGCGCGGGAAGCGACAATCTTGATGGCGGCGACGATGATGACATTCTCTCAGGCGGTGAAGGTGATGACGATCTTGATGGCGACAAAGGAAATGATACTCTCTATGGCAACGCGGGCAATGATCTCTTGGGCGACAACAATGGCATCAACATGCTCTACGGCGGAATTGGGAACGACATTCTGCTTTGGGAGGCGACGAATTCGGTCAATGACGGCGGTACAGGGGACGACACGCTGCGCGCGCGTTTAGGGGATATCGATTTTACGATATACACCGGGACTGTAACGGGAATAGAGCAGGTCGACTTGGCGACGGATGTTGGCGCCAACATCGTAACTCTTACGGCGCAGGACGTGGTCGATATTTCAGATACCGATACCTTCACCATCAGTGGTGATGCCGGTGATAGCATCGACGCCGGCACCGGCTGGACCGACGGCGGCTTTGACGGCAACGGCAATCATATCTACACCCAAATTGTCGGCGCCGATCTGGCCACCCTGCTGGTCGATCCCGACATTTCTGTCAATGGAGATATTCTGACATGATGTTGGCAGTGGCGGTCCAGGCACTGACTCCAGCGACGGTGGCCCCTAGGCAACCCAGTCCAATTGGAAATAGAACAGTATGATTTCGCTAATCCGGGGCCTTTCCATTCGCAACAAGATCATCGCGATGAACCTCTCGTCGTGCCTCGTGGTCTTGTTGCTGGCCTCCCTCGTCTTTGTCGGCAGCACCACGCTGATTTACCGGCAGGCTGTTATCGACGAGTTGGAGTCGATTGCCAAGGTTCTCGGTTACAACAGCCGGGCGGCGCTGGTCTTCAATGACCGGGAGGGCGCCACTTCCATCCTGGCTGCCCTGGAATCCAAGCCGAACATCACCTTTGCACAGATCATGGCAAAGGATGGCACCGTTGTTGCACAATACAGGTCAGAACAGGCCGACTCGCCGCGCATAAATGAGCCATCAGTGCAATCCTATCATCATCCGGCATCAATGCGCGGTGGTGCCGAGGGCATTGTCTACCATGGCCTCGGTTTTCTGAGCGGCTCGATCGATATCTATACGCCGATCTATTTGGATGGGGAAGTCATCGGAACCATCCTGGTCGAGTCGAACCTGACCGCCGTTTTCGCCATCATTAAGACGAATATCGCCATCGCCTTTCTGGCGATCCTGTTTGCGTCCGTCATCGCCTTCTTTTACGCCTCGCGGCTTCAAGGTGTTATTTCCCAGCCCATTCTGCACCTGTTGGACACCATGCGAAACGTCTCCTCGGAAAAGAACTATACAGCGCGGGCGAAGAGATATGGCGATGATGAACTGGGAGCCCTGACCGACGGGTTCAACGATATGCTGACCCACATTCAGGCCCGGGACAGCGAGGTGGAGGTGGCCCGCCAGCACGCAGAGGCCTCCAGCCAGGCGAAAAGCGCCTTTCTGGCGAACGTGAGTCATGAGCTGCGGACCCCGTTGAATGCCATTCTGGGCTTTTCGGATATTCTGAAGGGCGAGGCTTTCGGTCCCCTGGGCAGCGACCACTACCGCGAGTACTCTGAGGACATCTACAGTTCGGGGGAGCATTTGCTGTCCCTTATCAACGATATCCTGGATCTGTCCAAGATCGAAGCCGGATCGGAGGAGCTCTACGAAGAGGAGATCGACGCTTCCGATCTCGTGAACTCTGCGGTGAGGCTCGTAAAGCAGCGGGCGCAGCGCAGCGAGGTTGCCCTCAACATTGATCTGGCTGAACCGCTCCCCATATTGAGCGCCGATGAACGGAAGTTGAAACAAATTCTGGTCAACCTCCTGACCAACGCCATCAAGTTCACCCCGGCAGGCGGCAGGGTGACCCTCAAGGCCTGGTGCCGGCCCGAAAGCGGCTTCGTGTTTCAAGTGGCGGATAGCGGCATCGGGATCGCGCCAAATGACATTCCCAAGGCCTTGGCCCAGTTCGGGCAGGTCGATGGCGGCCTTAACCGGCAACATGAAGGTACCGGTTTGGGCTTGCCGCTGAGCAAATCCCTGGCTGAGCTCCACGGCGGCTCCCTTGATTTGCAGAGCGAACTGGGCAACGGCACAACGGTCACCGTCCGGCTCCCGGCGCATCGCATCAGCGGTGCGGAGGAACAGGCTGCGCTGCCCGATGAGCTTCAGCAGATGGCCGGTTGACCGGCAAAGGGTAGCGCAACAGGGGCTCTAGCCTTCACGGAACCAAGTCCCCTCAGCACCAAGGTTAACGCGTTCTTTACGCAGTTCTACTATTCTAGCAGGAGGCCCAAGTGGGTCTACGGACGCTGAAAAAAGGACAGAAACGGTGCGAAAATCCAAGCAATTGGCCATACATAAGTTTATTCTGTTTTTCTGTGCCTGCGTGTTCACGACCTTCCTGGCCGGCGCGGACCTCCGGGCTGAGAAACAGTCGAGCGGTTCCAAAGCCGAGGGCGTGCCCGAATACCTCGTTAAAGCGGCCATGCTCTATCATTTCGCCAAGTTTACAAGATGGCCGGAGGGTACATTCAAAGATTCCGATACGCCGATCAGTTTTTGCGTTCTCGGCGAGGATCCTTTCGGTCCCGATCTTGATTCTCTGGTGGAGCATCAAATTCGCGGCCGGGATATTTTGACGACGCGGCTCAATAAGGTGAAGCACGCCAAGAGCTGCCATGTACTTTTCATTTCGGATTCCGAAACCGAACGCTTGCCAGCGATTCTAAAGGCATTGTCCGAACGGCCGGTTTTGACGATCGCCGATATGGACGACTTCGCGGGCCGCGGCGGCATTGTCTATCTGAAGCTCGCGCAATCCAACATTCGCTTCGAAATTAATACCGGTTATGCGCAGTTGGTAAGCCTGTCCTTTAGCTCCGAGCTCCTGATGCTGGCAGATATTATCTCCGGGGAGATCAACCGGGATCGCTTCAGTGCACCGACCGACTGACGCATTTCCATAGATTGAGGTCCCCACGTTTCTTGTTCCAAAGGGCTTCGTGAATGCCACTCATCAAGAACCTATCGATCCGAAACAAGGTCATCGCGATTAACCTGGCGTCATGTCTGGTCGTGCTCGTCTTCGCGTCGCTTGTATTCATCGGCACGACAACAATCCTCTACCGCCACGCTCTCCTCGATGAGCTCGAATCCATCGCGGATATGGTGGGCCACAACAGCCGGGCTGCGCTTGTTTTCAACGATCGCGAAGGCGCCAAGGCGATACTGGCTGCCTTGGCATCGAAGCGGAACGTTACCATCGCACAGATCAGCACCAAAGACGGCGTGGTTCTGGCGCAATATAGAGCTCAGCAAACTGACCAAGCGCTCTCCGAGGGTCGGGGTTCGGGACAATTTGGTCATTCCGCACAGCTTGCTCAAGCTTCCCGGGAACCGGTTTTTCATGATATCGGATTTCTGGATGGACTAGTGGATATTACCGTACCGATCCGCCTCGATGGGGAAGTCCTCGGGGCCGTTTTGATCGAATCAAACTTGAAGGCCGTTTTCTCGGCGATAAAGATCAACCTGGCCGTTGCTTTTGCAGCCATCCTCTTTTCCATAGCTCTCGCATTTGTTTTTGCCGCCCGGCTGCAAAAAGTGGTTTCCCAGCCAATATTGCATCTGCTGGAAACCATGCGCCGAGTATCGACAGAAGAAGATTATGCAGTGCGCGCCAAGACCTACAGCGATGATGAACTGGGTACGCTGACCGGCGGCTTCAACGAGATGCTGACCCATATCCAGAGCCGCGATACCGCCCTGCAGGTGGCGAACGCCGAGGCCAACGCGGCGAAAGCGGACCTGGCGGCGCTCAACGCGGAGTTGGAAGCGCGCGTCGAGGAACGCACGGCAGAGCTTCGGGAGTTGCAGATAGAGGCCGTCAGGAGCGAACGGCTGGCGGCCCTTGGCCAGCTGACGGCAACTGTCAGCCATGAATTGCGCAACCCGCTGGGCGCGCTGCGCACATCGCTCTTTCTGGTGGGGTCCAAGACCCAAGACAAGGGACTCGGCATAGAACGTGCTTTGGCGCGGTCTGAACGCAGTATCGAGCGCTGCGACAACATCATTACGGAGATGCTGGACTTTGCGCGCACCAGCGAAGTAGCGGCTGAGAGCGGACAGATCGATGACTGGCTTGCCGATGTCCTCTCTGAACAGGAAATCCCCGATGGCATCAAGGTGAACCGTGAATTTGGCGCTTCCGGTACGATCCTGGATTTTGACGCGGACCGTCTGCGCCGTGCCGTGATTAATGTATTCGACAACGGCTGCCAAGCCATGACCGAATCCCTGCGTGAGGGCGATACCTCCAAAGACTACAGTATGACACTCAATACCCTGGTCGTGGATGATCGCTACGAAATGATTTTCACGGATACCGGGCAAGGCATGGACGAAGAGACGCTTGGCAAAATTTTCGAACCGCTTTTCAGTACCAAGTCGTTCGGCACCGGTCTCGGCATGCCGACGGTGAAGCAGATCATGGAACTACACAACGGGGGCATCGAAATTGAGAGCACCTCCGGCAAGGGGACAACCGTAATCCTTTGGTTGCCGCTGACCCCGCAGTTGGAGCAGGAAAAGGTTGCCTAGTGGCGCGGTCCACCATTTTTCTGCCGTGAACGCTAGCGCGGTGTCCGATCAGGTTGAATCGCTTAATCGTCATCCTGGGGCCGCCGTCAGGCGGAACCCGGGATCCACAAAACGGTTTTGGCTTCGGTATGGATCCCGGGTTCGGGCTTCGCCCGCCCCAGGATGACGGAACCAAAATATTGCGCAAACCTGATCGGATAATGCTCTAGTGAGGATGTAGCTAAGGGTCCAGCAGACATCCTGTAAATCTTTGATCCTGTCAGGTCCGTAGACATCATTCAGTAGTTGGTTCCTACTTCCAGTTCCTGGCGCGCTCAAGCGTAGGCGCCAAGTCAGGAGCCTTTGTACAATACGTTGACGATAAGTGGTCGCTCTTGCAGGTACAGCGGTCACTCAAAAGCGTTCCAGCCAATTCCTCGCCACCCAAAAAAAGCGGGGCCCTGGGGCCCCGCTTTTCGTCATGCTGTGGCGCCGGCGGCTACAGCAGTTTGCCCATGGCGACGGCGGTGTCGCTCATGCGGTTGGAGAAGCCCCACTCGTTGTCATACCAGGCCATGACGCGGACGAACTTGCCGTCGATCACCTGGGTCTCGGAGAGATCGGAAGTGGAAGAGGCCGGATTGTGATTGAAGTCCGAGGACACCAGCGGCGCGGAATTGGTGGTGAGGATGCCCTTCAGCTTGCCCTTGGCAGCCGCCACGATGGCGCCGTTGATCTCCTCCACCGAGGTCTTGTTCTTGGCGTTGAAGGTCAGGTCGATCAAGCTGACGTTGGGGGTGGCACGCGGATCGAGGTGCCGTCCAGCTTGCCCGCCAGCTCCGGCAGCACCAGGCCCACGGCCCGGGCCGCGTCGGTGGAGGTGCGCTGCGCGGATGTCTCCTTTGCGGGCTTTATTCTTCCTGTTCGATGAGTGACTCAAGTGCCGATGTAATCTTTGTTCGTCCATAACTCTTTGAAACCTTGCTCATATTCTTATGAATCATCGGACCGTATATTTTCCACATTTGCGCTCTTACCTGCCGTCCTTTCCCGGTGATCCGCAACACCCTGCCGCGACGGTCGTCCTGAAATACGGACTCTTCCACCAGGCCCTCTCCGATCATGCGGCGAAGCAACCGTGACAGGTTCGACTGCTCGAAGAGGAGGGATTTTTCGACTTCAAAGGGGCGCAGTCCCTTTGCGCCGGCGCGCTCGATGGCCCACAAAACGTCGTACCAGCGCAAACGCGGCAGGCCTTCGGCCCTAAGGGCAGAATCCATCGTACTGTAGACCGATCGCTGCGCTAAATTCAGGGCCACCCACAATGCGGTCTCTTCTTTCGTCGGGTACATGTCATCAACTTTCTGTGACCGCCCATTTCTTCTGCGGCCGTGTGTGGTTTCTGTAAATAGATGTATTTACATCTAATAGCAACAAACCTAAACTGCTGGCAGCCTGTCACCGGCGGCAATGGAATAGCTCACAGCCCGAGAGGGCAAATACTGTAAATAGGAGAGACAGAAATGAAACTAAAAAGATTAGTGCGGCTAGTGGCCTTGCCGCTGATGATCGCGCTGCCGACCGCCTCGGCCTATGCCGAGGAGACCTATTACACCGACCAGGGGCATACCGAGGTCAAATTCGGTTGGAATCATGCCGGCGTTTCCATGCAGAGCGGTGAATTCACGACGGCAAACGGCAAGCTCGTCCTGGATCCCGACAATGTCGAAAAGTCTTCAATCAACGTAACAATCGACGCGAACAGCCTTTCGACCGGCTTCGGCCCTCTTGACGATCACCTGAAGAGCAAAGACTTTCTCGAGGTCAGCACCTATCCGGAAATCACTTTCGTCAGCACCTCGATCACCAAAACCGGCGATATGACTGCCGACGTGGCCGGTGACCTGAGCATTCATGGCGTGACCCTACCTGTGACCCTAAAGACGACCTTGACTCACCGCGGCGACCATCCGCTCGGCGGCGTCTTCGACTACTACAAAGGTAAGTGGGTTGCCTTCTCGGCCACGACCGAGATCGATCACCAGGCCTTTGAGGTTGGCAACTTCTCAACCGGTCCGATCTCAATCTCCATCGTCACGGAAATGAAGGATCGCGAAGACTGAGGACCTGACACGCGTTACATCTCCAGGCCGCGCCTTCGGCAGTAACGCGCGGCCAGGGGCCGTCATTGCTAGGTTGTGATCCTTGCCAACGAATGGCGGCCCTTTGTCGCGCAGCGGTGACCGGATGCTTCTAAACACCCGCGAAACCTACGGCCTGGTGGCTCAAATTCTACATTGGGTCACCGCGGTACTGATTTTGGCGCTGCTGCCGCTCGGCTTCTATATGAGCGACCTGCCGCAGGATTCAGCGGCAGAGGTGGCCCAAAAATCCTGGTTCTATTCGCTGCACAAGACGCTGGGCGTTTCTGCCTTTCTGACGGCGCTCGTCCGGGTGATCTGGGCCCTGTTTCAGCCTCATCCCAGGCCGCTGAATGCGGACCGGAAATTCGAAAGCCTGGCGGCGCAAAGCGTTCACTGGACCCTTTACGGTGCGATCATTTGCATGCCCTTGACCGGCTGGCTGTATCATTCAGCGAGTGAGGGCTTCTCACCGATTTGGTGGCCGCTTTTTCAGGATTTGCCCCTTGTCCCCAAGAACCCGCAGTTGGCAGGCTTTTTTGCCACGGCCCATAACTTCACCGGTACCCTGCTGGGCCTTGCCTTGATTCTTCATATTGCCGGCGCCCTCAAGCACGCCGTGATCGACCGGGACGCCACGCTGTGGCGCATGATTCCCGGTCGGTATCGCGCTCTGGCGGCCGACCTTTCCGACCCTCATTTCAAGCGGCTTCCGGCATTCCTGGCGGTCCTCTCCTTCGTCTTTCTCGCCGCCGCCGCGGTTGCCGACTTCATGATTGACAAGCTGGACGCCGGAAGGGATGGCACAAACATCGCCGAAACGGAAAGCCCGCCTGCGGGATGGCTGATCGACAAAGACAAAAGCCGCCTGGACATTCAGATCATTCAAATGGGCAACCCTGTTTCCGGCAGCTTCAACACCTGGAATGCTGTTGTTCATTTCGATCCCGGGGATCTTGAGGCAGCAAGCGTCGAAGTGGATGTCGATGTCGCCAGTATTTCCCTCGGCGGTGTAAGCGAGCAGGCGAAAGGGACGGCATTTCTCAATGCTGCCGTGCATCCGGTCGCCCGTTTCGTATCCGAGAGCTTTGATCGCACGGACGAGAAGATCTACAAGGCCGACGGCCATTTGACCCTGGCTGGGCGCCGCCAGCCGCTCACACTCCCATTCTCGCTTCGCATCGAAGACGACCGTGCCTATGTCGACGCCGAGGTCTCGATTGAGCGCCTCGCATTCGGCATTGGCGAGAAGGGGTTTTCGAAAGATGACCAATTGGGCTTTGGGGTACTGGTCAAGGTGACCTTGGAAGCTGAGAGAGCGCCGTCGCCTGGAGCCATGTAGTCATCGCTATTCAGTATCACCAATGGGGTGAGATTTTCGTGTGGCATTAGGGGAGGTTTTTTAGGCGATAAAACCAGCAGCTCACAGCGTGCGGCCAAAAATCCGATACTATCCCTGATGCGATGATCAACCCGCCGAGGAGTCAGAGTTCCGCAATTAGCTTCGGCGTTGTCGGACTAGAGCGGTGTCCCGTCAGGTTGAATCATTCATTTGTCATCCCGGCCGGAGCGAATGCGGAGAGCCGGGATCTTTTACAAGAAAAAGCGCCTTCGGCGGTGAAAGATCCCGGATAAACCTTTCAGGTTTTCCGGGATGACAAGAAAAGGAACCCATACAAACCTGAACGGACAATGTTCCAGCATGACGTTTCATGTTTCAATCTGACGCAGAATATCTGTTTGAACTCCGCGAACGGCCGCGCCGGTGGAGGTGGGGATCATGTTGGTCGCGCCGGTGCGGGCGCGGGCCAGGTCCTTGTGCAGCGTATCCACCGAGGGCTGATCGCCGCAATCGAGCAGCCCGGTCACCGGAACCTGCGGGAGCGCCGTCTGGGCCTTGGGCTTATCCCACCCGTGGGCCGGATGTGGTTGAAAATGCAGGAAGACGGCTTGCCAAACTCGCGGCCGATAGAACTAAGGCTCTCACCTCGACGCCAACGATCCCAAAGCTCTGCACTCTGGGCTGCAGTAAATCCCACTCGATGGTATTTCTTCTTCATCTCGATCACTCCACATCCTTTGTTCAAGGTATGTGTTGCGACGATTAATTGAACTCACGAGTGCGAAGCGGACATATTGGTGCATTTGTCGCTTTGGCGGCACCAAGCAGGCTAGCTTTGTTGGTGAAGATACTTAAAGCTTTTTTTGGGTCGTCGAAAAATAGGGAATGCGGGCGAACCTCTAGGGTTTGAGCCGTAAGTGCTGTTGAATACAAAACACCGATTATGTCAAAATTTTCAAAGAAGAAAGATGAGCTTAAGACACTGAAGCAACAGCTATTTTTCCGACTCATCGAGTTTTCCGCACAACCTTGCCGAGCAGGTTCCATAAAATTGAATCTAATCCTTAACGTGACATTAGCGCTCATCAATTAAAATTTGAGTCTAATCCGAACCGGGTGGAATTGCGGGACATTGCTCGCAGGAAACCGCGGGGAATCTGGACCACACCTGAGGATGTGCTCGTGACGACTCAAGGCCCGAAAGAGACAGACGAGCTTTTGGACACTGGCCATGGACTGCCTGGCGCCGAAGTGCGTGTGGAGGGCATTGAGAATCAGGGCCATGTGAAACCCGGCGCTCCCGGATCTGAACAAAGTCCGGCAGCAGAGCGCGCAGTCGATGCGGAATCTGCCGCGGACTCTGAGGCCGAGGTTGCACTTGCACCAGGCCTCTCAAGCCTACTTGACGTTCCGGCGCCGAAGGACGCCGCAAAGACGGTTGCGGATCTTGTTGAACTCAGTCTTGAAGAACTGATGGGACTTGAGTTTGTCGAAGAGACGGGCACCGCCCCCCGGCCGACGCTCGACCCGACCACCATCACCCTCGCGCAGCTCACACGCACTGGGGTGGTCCGCGCCATCGCGTCTGAAAGCGAAGATCCCGCTGAGGATCCCATGGCCAAGAAATTAGAGGATCTCCTGCGCGTGAAGGTAGCGAGTAACGGAGGGTCTTCCTTTGATCGCGCGTCCTTCGATGATCTGATCTCTATGAACCTCTCGGATCTGCAAAGCATCGGCATCGCAAACGAGTCGGCACAGTCGGAATCAACCGATGACGCCCCTGAACCGGCCCCGACGGTCATCCTCAGCGGGGGCTCGTCGATCAATTCATTTGCCGCGGTGTCTGATGTCGCCTTCGCCTCCGATGGTTCGGATAGTGTCAGCTTTCTTCCGGAGTCTGGCCAATCGACATCGCCGGCCGGCGACAGCAGTATTGCACCTGCTGCTCCTGCGCCGGGTCCGCCCCCTTCTTCATCGAGTTCAGGTGGCGGGAGTTTTAGCGCAGTCGGGTCAATCCAAGATAGCAACGGCACCGCGAACGCGGTTTCCGAGGCCGCCGCTAGCAATTCTCCCGTCGGTATCACCGCCCTGGCGGTCGACAGCGATACCCTCGACAGCGTTACCTACAGCCTTTCGGACAACGCCGGCGGGCGCTTTTCCATTGACGCCAACTCTGGTGTCGTCACCGTCGCCAATGCGGCCCTCCTCGACTACGAGAGCGCACCCAGTCACAGCATCACGGTGCTGGCCACCTCCAGCGACGGCTCGACCTCGACCCAGGACTTCGCGATCAGCGTCATCAACGCCAACGAGGCGCCGACGGTCGCGGGAGAAAGCTACGCCGCCACCGAAGATACTCCGCTCACCGTTTTGCCCGCCGCAGGCCTGCTGGTCAACGACAGCGATCCCGATGGCGACAGCCTGACGGTCACCACTACCGGCGCCATCGCCACCAGCAATGGCGGCAGCGTCGTTCTGGCCGCCGACGGCTCCTTCGTCTACAGCCCCAGCGCCAACAGCAACGGCATCGATACCTTTACCTATGGCGTTTCCGACGGCAACGGGGGCACCGCCACGGCGACGGCGACCCTTGTCGTCGCGGCGGTCAACGATGCACCGCAGGCAGCAAACGATAGCTTCTCCACCCTGGAAGATACGGCGATCACCGTATCCCTCCTGGGTAACGATGGTGATCCCGACGGCGATAGTCCAATGGTCACGGCGGTCACCCAGGGTGCCAACGGTGCCGTCGTACTGAACGGCAATGGCACCGTGACCTATACGCCGGTTGCCGATTTCAACGGTGCCGATACCTTTACCTATACGATTTCCGACGGCAACGGCGGGACCGATACGGCGACCGTTACCGTCACCGTGACTGCCGTGAACGACGCCCCCGTCGCCGACAATGATACCGGCGCCACCAACGAGGATACGGTCCTGAATGTCGTGGCCGCGTCAGGCGTGCTGGCCGGCGACACGGACGTGGATAGCGGGGCGCTGACGGTCACCGCTTTTGATTCCGTCTCGTCCGATGGTGCGGCGGTTACAGTGAATGTCGACGGCTCTTACGTTTACGATCCCACGGGGTCCGCGGCTCTACAGGCTCTTGGCGGCGGCGTCACGGCGACGGATACATTCAGCTATACGGTTTCCGACGGCAATGGCGGGACGGACACGGCCACGGTGACCGTTACCGTGACCGGGCTCAACGACGCGCCGATTGCCGACAGCGATACGGGCGTTACCAACGAGGATACGGTCCTCAATGTCGTAACCGCGTCGGGCCTGCTCTCCGGCGACACCGATGTAGATGGCGGGGCGCTGGCGGTCACTGCCTTCGATGCCACATCGGCACAGGGCGCGGTCGTCGCGGTCAACGCCAATGGCTCCTATACCTACGATTCCACGGGTGCCGCGGCTCTCCAGGCCTTGGCCAGCGGCGCCACCACCACCGACACTTTCAGCTACACCGTCTCCGACGGCAACGGCGGCACCGATACCGCGACCGTGACCATCACCGTCGTCGGGGTCAACGACGCCCCCGTGGCCGATGCCGACAGCGGCGCCACCGACGAGGACAGCGTCCTCAACGTGGCCGTGGGTTCGGGAGTCCTTGCCGGCGACACGGACGTGGACGGCGGGGCGCTCAGCGTCACCGCCTTCGACGCGACTTCGGCCCAGGGCGCGGCGGTCACGGTCAACGCCGATGGCTCCTACAGCTATGATCCCACGGGCGCGGCCGCCCTCCAGGCCCTGGCGGCGGCCGCCACCACCACGGATACCTTCACCTACAGCGTCTCAGACGGCAACG
>CAJHXM010000748.1_pt1 | contig 14473 bp, 14 predicted proteins | sample 9198461 | NCBI WGS metagenome assembly CAJHXM01 (sample SAMEA7708299, study PRJEB35096) | sediment metagenome | biome: marine neritic benthic zone biome [ENVO:01000025]; feature: sediment [ENVO:00002007]; material: shallow marine sediment [ENVO:03000034] sea grass bed [ENVO_01000059] ...
GGCGACGAGTCCGGGCGATCGTCGTGCACCAGCAGGGCTTGAGGCGCAGTCAGGTCGTAGACTCGGCCCGATTTGTCGATGACTTGGGGATGGATTGAATGACGCAGGTTGCGGGCGTTTTGATGGCCGGTGGCCTGTCGCGGCGCATGGGGGGCGGGGACAAGTGCCTGCGGCCCTTGGCCGGACGGCCTCTGTTGGACCACCTGCTGGAACGGGTGCGGCCCCAGGTCTCTGACCTGCTGCTCAACGCCAACGGCGACCCGGCCCGCTTTGCCGCCTACGACCTGCCGGTGGCCGCCGACGCGGTGGAAGGTAATGCCGGCCCCCTTGCGGGCGTGCTGACCGGCCTGGAATGGGCCGCCCAGGCGGCGCCGGATTGCCCCTGGGTGGCGAGCTTTGCCTGCGATGCGCCCTTTTTGCCCGAGGATCTGGTTTCTCGGCTGTTGGCGGCCGTGGCGGCGGAGGGCGCCGAGATGGCCTGTGCCACCAGCCGGGGCCGCAGCCACCCGGTCTTCGGCCTCTGGCCGGTCGCGCTGCGCGATGAATTGCGCGACGCCATGCAGGCCGAAGAAATCCGCAAGGTTGACGTCTGGACGGCCCGCTACCGGCTGGCCCAGGTCGCCTTCGACGACCGGGACATCGCCGGTCGCAAGCTTGACCCCTTTTTCAACACCAACCAGCCGGAAGACCTTGCCGAGGCGGAGGGCTATGTGTGACGTGACCGAAGCAGATGGGGGTTGCAGCTAGAGCGCCATTCGATCAGGTCTGATTGTAGCGATGTCATCCTGAGCGCCGCTACGCCGTAGCCGCCCTATTCCGGCGCCAGGTAGCGGGTGTTGACCCAGCCTTTCGTCTTGCCGAACTCGATCAGCCCCCAGGTTGAGGATCCGTGGCTGCGCCATTCGCCGATGTAGGAAACGCCCGTGCTGTCGTGGGGCAGGGCGCCGACTTTCTCGGCACAGTAGATCGGTTTGGCGCGGACGCTCAGGCTTTGCCCGGGGCCCACCTGGCTCACACGATAGACGCCCGGCTCCGTACTGCGCACCGCGGCTGTTCTGGGGACGTCGGGCCGAGGCGCAAATTTTTCCAGGCAGTCGCTGCCCAGTGCCGTCTCGGTACAGCTTTGCGCCTGATTGATGTGATGCGCATAGGGATAGCGCTTTGTCCGATCGCCGATCACGGTCAGGAATTTTTCGAAGCTGGCGAGCGCCTGCTCGGCGTAGCCTTCGTGCAGTTTCGCATCGTCGGGGGCCTCACGGTGGGCCCGGTCGATCCACAGCAACGCCTGGCCATAGAGTGCCTGAGCATAATAAATTTTCTCGGAGTCCGGTACCTCGGCCCCCAGCTCCCAAGCTTCCAAAAAGGCCTCAAGGGCCGCGTCGGCGGCGGCTTCTGCGTCTTCGGGGGACTCGGACAAGAGATCGCGGTAGGCGAAGAGATTCTCGATGCCGTGGTTGTAGTGCATCATCAGGCCGGTCCGGGCGAACCAGACGTAAGGCGCAAGGCCGCTGTCGCTCTCGCGGTTTTCCCAGAGGTCCTGGTACAGGCCCTGATAGATTTCGATATCCGATTCGGACGGCGCCCGGCGCAGGACCTGACGGGCCACACTGCGGATCGCACTGTCCTTGCTCCAGCCGGCCTGCATCACTCGGGTCAGGGCCGCATCGGTTAATTGCGGCTTTTCGCCGGCGCGGTTGAGGGCATTGAGCAGGCCGAACAGCAGCCGCGGCTCAATAGGGTCTTTCAGCAGTTGCTCTTCGATCCAGGACTGTGCCTTCGGCAGTAGCAGAGCCAGGTTGCAGCTTGCCGCCTTGCGGATCGTAATGTCCGAAGAGGTGATGTCGTCTTGGATAATCCCCAGGCTGACGGGGAGGTCGGCGGCCTGGATGCTGCTGGTGCCCTGCGCAAAGGCAGCGCCGGTCAAGCTTTGGAGCAGCCAGTCCAGTGATCCGGCCAGGGATCCGGCCGGCGCCATGGCAAGCGCTACCGGCTCGTTCGACAGCGCGCCCAACTCGACTGAGTCCGGTGCGCCATCGCGGCGCCCGGGAATGCTGTCTTCGAAACTCTGCTCGGCTTTAACCAGGAGACGGCCCTCGTGGCTTTCATCGGGGTCGAGGCTGTCTTCCTTTTCGTTGTAACGCAGCAGAATGTTATCCCGGTCCACGATGTCGCTGAGAACGATCTTGAAAACCGTGAAATACTCTTCCGAACGCTCGGCGGTTTCGCCGAACTCCAGCTCGCCCTTGGGCAGGCGGTTGGAGATCTGCAGCCTTACGGTCCCGCCCGGCGGGTTGATCGCCGCCCATTCGACCCTTTTGCGTTTGGTGTCGATGTCGGCGGGGTTCTGCCGGATATAGACATTCTTGCCCGCCGGCGAGATCTGCAGCGCCTGGTGAATCAAAGGCAATTCGCCGCGGTAGACCATGGGCGCGTCGCCCTCGAACTGCTTGTAAGTATGGACGAAGATGAAGACCAGGAAGGTCAGGGCGACAAAGCTCATAAGGCCCAAATAACAGCGACGCTGGAAAGTCTTGTCGTCTGGCGAAGCATCCTTGATGCTGTTGCTCATGCGCCGCTCTGCGATTAACAGCAGCAGCACGCCGATGGCTACCGGCCCGTACTGGGCAACAACGCCAACCAAGTCGCCAAATTTTGAAACGTCGAATAGCTCGAAATTTGCCGGGTCCATGGATCCCTCTCCCTCAAGATGGAAATCCCCTGGCACACTGTGAGGCCAACTATAGAGCCAAGTGAGGATTTCGAAAATCTCTCTTTTTGTGCCGCAGCAAAGTCCTGTGGCACAGATATAATGACGACTTTAACCCAAGTACGCTGTGAGTTTTTCCCGGATACCTATTGTTTGACTGAGCAAGTTTTCAGCTGACGGTGGGTGTGCTTTGAATATTTATAATTACTTTATATTTTGTTCTATTTCACCCAACAGGCGATTTATGCGTTCCTGCTGTTCCGGGCTGTAGGCCCAGGCGTTGGCTTTGAGGCGTTCAAAAATGGCGGTCAAGAACGCCTCTGCATCGGCATCCTGGTCGCTGTGCATGAGCGCCCAGCCCAGACCGGTCAGAATTTCCTCGCCGCGGTCGCTGGTGGCGAGGATTTCGGCCAGGATCGGAACTGCGTCGTCGCGGCGCCCGGCCTCGATGAAATGCCAGGCGGCGAGATAGGCGATCTCCGGTTCCGCGTCTTTGCCCATATGGGCGGCCAACTGCAGGCGGCGCGCCTCGGGCAGATCGCGCAGCAGCCGGTTCAGCTCCTCCGCGTCGCTGCCTTCGCGCAGACGCTGGAACTCGGCGCGGTCGGCGGCGGCGTGGCGTTGCGCCTCGGCTTCCAGGTTGGCGCCTGCCAGTTCGCCGCCGATTTGCCACAGCGCCTGCTGCGCGCTTTGCTTCAGGCGGCTGTCGCCGGTTTCGAGCTGCGCCGCGATCTGTGGCACGGCGGGCTCTGCTGCCGGCCCGATCCGGCCCAGCGCCTCGACCGCGGCCCGGCGGACATCCTGGTCGGGATCGGCCAGCAGGTTCGTGAGCGGCATCACCGCCGTCGCCGCCTCGGGCCCGAAGCGGCCCAGGGCATTGGCGGCCAGAATGCGGGTGTATTTCCGGCTGTCGGTCAGGGCCGTGACGATATCGGGGATGGCCTCGGCGACGCCCAGTTTGGCCAGGGTCTTGGCCGCCATGGCCCGTGAGCGGCCTTCGGGGACAAGGGTCAGACGGCGTAGCGTGGCGACGATGGCCGGGTCGGCCAGACCGATCCTGCCCACCGCTTGTAATGCATTGCCGCCGGCCTGCGCATGGTCGAGGTAAGGCAGGAGCGCCGGCAGAGCCCTTGCGGATTTATCGCCGAACGCGCCGAGGGCGGCTGCGGCGGCACCCGGGCTGCGCCCATCCCGCAAGGCCTCAATCAGCGCGTCGATAGCGCGCGGGCTCGGGCCAAGCTTGGCCAGATCGCTCATTGCCGGGCTGTTGATCATATCGTTCGGATGCCGGGTATCGTCGATCAAGGCGCCCAGCGGATCGTCCTCCTCCGGCAATGCGGCGGCGGCCTGCTCGATGTCGGCGACGCCGGCCGCCGCCAGGGTCTCAATCGTCAGTGCATGGACGGCAGCGCTCAGGCGGGCATCTTTGTAGGCCCGCAGCAATGTGGGGATGGCCGGTGCGGCATTGCGGCCTTGGGCGCGCAGATTGATCAGGTAAGCCTCGATCAAACCATCTGAAGGCCGGCGGTCGCGCAGGGCCTGGCGCAGCCGAAAGGCGCCTTCTTCTGCGGCGCGGCGGGTTTCTTCGGGGCTCGCCTGCCGGGCCGACTGCTCGGCGACCTTTTCCGCCTCCGCACGGTTGGCGGCAAGAGCGCTGGGCGTGCCGATCCATTGCAGCGATTGTCCGGCCTGAAACTTCACGTAGTCATTGCGTTCTTTTGGATCGTTGAGGATTTCCGTGAGCAAGGGCACCGCCGCCGCCGCTGCCGGCCCCATGTCCTGCAACACGCCCATCAACCAGATCCGCTGCTGTTGGGCGCGATTGGTGGCTTCCCGCGGCGCCTGCAATTCCTGGGTGATCAGCGGTACTACGCTGTCCGGGTTGCGCTTGCCGCGTTTCGCCAAGACCTTGCGGGCTTCCATGCCCAGGACAATGTCGCCGTGGATGTCGGAGTTGTTTTTAAGCGTTTCGATCAGGGTCGGCAGGTCGGCGTTGACCAGCGTCTCTCGGGTTACGGTCTGCGCTGAGACCGGCAGGAGAGTAAAGACATAGAGGGCCAGAGCGGCTGTCGCGAGGCGCCAGGGCATTTGTCTATCCTTCCAGATTGCGCTGCGCCACCTGATACCAATCGCGCTGGCTGCGGAAATAGACCTTGCTGGCATCGTCGACCCGGGCGATCAACCGCTGGAACTGTTCTTTCGCTTCCCGAACCCGGCCGGCCTTTTGCAGCAGCAAGGCGTAGCGGCAGCGGGCTTCCTCGCCGGGATAATAGGCGGTCAGCGCCTCGTATTCTTCGAGCGCCGCGTCGCTGTCGCCGAGTTCCTCTTTGGCGCGGGCAAAGATCAGATGCCCTTCGGGCATGGTGACTTCCGGATTGGCGGCACGCAGGCGGTCCAGCGTGTCGATGGCGGCTGCGAACTCCTTAAGCTCAAACTGCGCCAGGGCCAGGCCCTGCATCAGGTCCGGGTCGGTCTCGTGCATGCCGGTCAGGCAGCTTTCGAAGAGATCCTTGGCTTCGCTGAAGTGCCCCTTGTCCAGGCATTCCTTCGCCAGCGCGGATTTGTTGGCGACCGTGTCCGCCCGCGCGGCCTGGGTCGTCAGTTCGCGCAAGTCCCGGTTCGGGTCGACGATCTTGGTGATGTCGCTGACCGCTTTCTGGCCGGCCCGGTTGTGCCGCATCTCCGGCAGGACTTCCAGGATTATGTAGGCCAGGGCGCCGACCACGGGTGCGAAAAAGACAACCGCAAGCCAGACAGTGGAACGGCCCGAGCGAATGATATGGACCAGACAATAGAGGTTGAGGGCAGCGGTGAGAACGAGGGCTATTGGCATGGCGTAATTCCAACCAGGCAAAAGAGAGTATCAACTGAGGCAGACCAAAATAAACTTTGACCTAGGTTAGAGTAGTCAGGCTCAAGGCTACAACCTTTGCGGTTGGGTGGTGAGAACTGGATGCGGCATCGGTTTGGATCCACGATGGTCTGATGAGCCGGGGCTTCGCGCTATCGCTCCAAATTGTTCTGCGCCACCTTGTACCAATCCCGCTGGCTGCGGAAATAGACCTTGCTGGCGTCGTTGACCCGCGCGACCAAGTGCTGGAACTGTTCTTTCGCTTCGCGAATGCGCCCGGTCTTGAGCAGCAGCAGCGCATAGCGGCAGCGGGCTTCCTCGCCGGGATAGTAACCCGTCAGCGCCTCGTATTCCTCCAGGGCGGCATCCTGCTGGCCTAGTTCTTCCTTTGCCCGGGCAAAGATCAGGTGTCCTTCGGGCAAGGTCACGTCCGGATTGGCGGCGCGCAACCGGTCCAGGGTGTCGATGGCGCCGGCGAAGTCCTGGATCTCGAACTGTGCGGCGGCCAGGCCCTGCATCAAGTCCGGATCGGTCTCGTGCATGCCCGACAGGCAGCTTTGGAAGAGGTCCCTGGCTTCGCCGAAGTGACCGCGCGCCATGCATTCCTTTGCCAACGCGGATTTGTTGGCAACGGTATCGGCCCGCGCGGCCTGGGTGGCGAGCTCGCGCAGGTCCCGGTTAGGGTTGACGATCTTGGAGATGTCGCTCACCGCTCTGCGCCCCGTGCGGCTGTGGCGCATTTCCGGCAGGACCTCCAAAAATATGTAGGCCAGGGCGCCCACGACCGGCGTGAAAAAGACCAGGGCGAGCCAAATGGGGGGGCGTCCGGTGCGGATAATGTGGACCAGACAGAAGAGGTCGAGGGTGAGGTCGAGGGCGAGCACTATCGGCATGGCGTAATTCCAACCCGGTGAAACGGAATATCACCAAAGAGTTGTCAGAAAATGCTTTCGTTTCATTTAAAGTAGCGGGGCCGCTAGCCGAAAAAATCCGGTTGATTCTTCGACGTTTTATTAACCAAGTGCACAATATTCTGATCAAGTACTTCAATATGCTTGGCATTTTGCGCCCGGCATGGTTGTTTCTTGCCGCCTGAGTAGAAGGGAGCGGAATTGTCTTCAGATTGGGATAGCAGGGGCGCTGTGATGCGTCCGGGTCAGGTGGTGCCGAGCGGTGGCCTGCCGGGCGACGGGGCGTCGGGAGACTCAAAGCCTTGGGGTCTTTGGTCGACCTTGGGTCTCTCATTGCTGGTGATTGTTGTTTATTTCGCGCTGTCGGCAGCGGTGGTCTTGTTGTTCGTCGCCTTTGGCGAACCTGGGGACCCGAGCCTCGATTTCGAAGCCCTTGTCCGCGGTGCGGGCAGCGATGGCTTGACGGTCTGCGTATCGCTGGTGGTGGCCGGTCTGGGAGGCACCCTGCTGGTGCTGTTGCTGAGCCGGCGACGGCCGGGATTTACGGTTGCGAGCTATCTGAATCTGTCCGGTGCTCCTTTGCGGATCCTGGTCGTGTGGATTTCGCTGACCGTGATCTTTCTGGCAGGCTTTCACCTGCTATCCACCGTGGTGGAATTCCAAAAAGTCGACTCTATCTATGCACCGCTGCGCGACACGACGGACTTCCTGCCGCTGTTCGTTTTCGCTTTCGTGGCGATGCCGGCATTGTTTGAGGAAATCCTATTTCGCGGGTTCATGTTCCGGGGACTGCAGGCAACCTGGATGGGCAATGTGGGGGCGATCCTGCTGACTTCCCTAACCTGGTCGGTAATTCATTTTCAGTACAGTCTGGGTCTGGTCGCCGTCCTCTTCGCGCTGGGAATTCTCTTCGGTGTCGCCCGGCTCATGACCGGCTCGGTGGTCGTGCCCATGGTAATGCATGCCATATTCAACTTGATCTCGGTTTCCGAACTGATTCTGCTGGGCTACATGGATCGCTAGACAGGTCCCTGCAAGTTAAGAACAAGTGCCGCTTTCGATTGCCAATTGAACGCGTGCGATCTGCGCCGCGGTTAAAGCAGGCGCCAGGCGCGTCATCTGCTCCTGCGGCCAGCGATAGCCCTGCGCGGCCGCGCGCCCGAACCAGAGATAGGCCTGCTCGGCGTCCCTCTGTACGGCGAGGCCGCGGTCATAGAAGTCGCCCAGATTGAGCTGCGCGACGGGATCGCAAAGCGCCGCGGCTTGCCGATACCAATAGAGGGATTTTTCTAGATTCTGGCCGTCGACACCTTCGCCCGTCGCATAGAGGCCGCCCAGGGCCACCTGTGATTCCCGATCCCCCGCCTCGGCGGCCAGCAGCCATTCCCGTTCGGCGGTGGCAAGGTCCCCGCCGTCATAGGCCTCAACACCGGCGGCAAAGTCGGCTTGCGATTCGCTCACGAAAAAACCGGCCAGGAGAAGTCCTAGCAGAACTCCCCCAAGCCGGTGGATCAAGTAGTCGATCATTGAGAGGCCGGCGTGCGGGCCCGCTGGAGCCCGCACGCCTTCCGGTTCAGTTCACCCGGAGTTCTTCCGGCAACAGCATGATGCTGTCCTGCTCTGGCGTCACCGAGAGGTGGCAGCCGATACAGAACTGCACGTTCTTGGAACCCTTACCGCCGGTGGTGCCGGCGATCGAGCCATTCGGCATGATCATGGTGTAGCGCCAGTCTTCGCTATCGGCGTGGAATCCGGGCTGCATTTTTTCCATGACGAACAGCGGGCCGACGGCGGCGGAGCCGTTGCCTTTGACTGAGAAGCTGGGCTTCGCGAGTTTCGACCCCACGGGCATCTTGCCGGCATTTTCATATTTGCCGTAGGGCGCGGCCACTTTATTGCCGTAGTTTTCCACGTAGCGTTCGCCGTGCGTTGCCGAGACATAGGCATGCTGGCTGTAGGCCTTGTAGCTTGCATAGCTTGCCGCCACCGGATTGTTCGACTTGGCGTAGGCCGCCTGCATCTCCGGCCGCAGACAGTCCGCCAGGGCGCTGGCTTCGGCCGCGGTCAACTCAGGTGCAGCTGCGCCGCCGCAGGGATTGCAGGGATTACAAGGATTGCACGCTGCCGCACAGGGGTTGCAGGGGTTGCACTTGCTCGCGGCGCAGGGATTACAAGGATTGCATGCGCCGGCCGCGCAAGGATTACAGGGATTGCAGGCGCTCTTCTTGACCGCGCAGGGATTGCAGGGATTGCACGCACTGGCCGCGCAAGGATTGCAGGGGTTACAGGCGTTCTTCTTGACCGCACAGGGATTGCAGGGATTGCAGGCGTTGGCGGCGCAGGGGTTGCAGGGATTGCACGCACTCGCAGCACAGGGATTGCAAGGGTTGCAGGCCGATGCGGTCCGAAGCCGTGGCACAAAACATTTTTTGCTGACCGCCCCACCGCCGGCGGCGCAGGGATTGCAGGGATTGCACGCACCCGCGGCGCAGGGGTTGCAGGGATTACAGGGATTGCAAGCTGCCGCACAAGGATTGCAGGGGTTGCAAGGATTGCACGCCGCTGCCGCACAGGGGTTGCAGGGATTACAGGCGTTCTTCTTGACCGCGCAAGGGTTGCAGGGGTTGCAGGCCGCCGCCGCGCAGGGATTGCAGGGGTTACAGGCGTTCTTCTTGACCGCGCAGGGGTTGCAAGGGTTGCACGCCGCCGCCGCACAGGGATTACAGGCCGCCGCTGCACAGGGATTGCACGCGTTCTTTTTCACGGCGCAGGGATTACAGGGGTTGCAGGCGGCAAGCGCAGGTTTCGCAGCCAGAACTCCTGTTCCGACCGCGTCCCCCGCCGCCACGCCGGCGAGCACCACGAAGGGCATGATCGCGGTAGACAGCAGGAGCTGATTTTTTCGTTGCATTAGGTAACCTCCCAAGAGTTGAAGCCTCTGGCGTCTCGTGGCCATCTTCGATTGTTTTGTCGCGGCACTGCGCGGTTTTTGCAGGCTAGCGCCACTCTATCGCCCTGTTGAATCAAGTAACCTCACGTTTCTGTGAACTCAGTAATTCTCCTGGGCGAAAAATAAGGCCGGCGGCACCCCTGGGGGTACCGCCGGCCATTCTCGCATCTGCATGCGCCGCAGCGCAGGCAGGGGTTATTCGGAGAATTGCATCAGATAGGCAATGACGTTGGCCCGGTCCTCCGGCTTTTTCAGGCCCGGAAACGCCATTTTGGTGCCTTTCACGGCATCGCGCGGCTTCATGAGATAGGGGTCCATGGTGGCCGCGTCCCAGACGGCGCCGGATTCGCCATAGGCGACCATGGCCTTGGAATACTTGTAGCCCTCGACGCTGCCGGCAGCCCGCCCCATGACGTTCTGCAGGCTGGGGCCGACCCGATTCTTGTCGGAATCCACCACATGGCAGGCCTTGCATTTCTTGAAGACTTTCTCGCCCAGAGCGGCGTCGCCCTCAGCCTGGGCCGAACCCGCGGTGAATAGGATAAGAGCGGCGGAAGCCAGGGGGAGGGACCACTTAGCGGCCATGTGCGTTCTCCTGCGTTTTTTGTAAACACTATTGATTGTAACGGTCCCGGCAAGTCTAGCAGAAGGATCCTGCTGGGGGCAAAATCCCATTTGGCGTCGCGGCGATTTGACCCAGGGAGCGGCTTCCGGCTGTGTTATGCTTAACTTATCCGCCCTGGCAGGATATTTTTGGGCGGCGCGAACGGCAGCAACAGTGTGGCGCGGCATCGAGAATGAACAAACAAGAAGTAATCCCCCTTGGCGTGGTGCTGGAACGCCGCCGGACCGATCATCCGTGGCAGGATTTCTCGTGGAAGCCGGTGGCGGTGATTCCCGGCGCCGCCCCGCTCAACCCGTCCGATCCCTGGAAGCGGCTGCGGTCTGGTCAGGATTGGGTCCAATTCCACAGCGGGACCCTGCCCCTGGAGCTCTATCGACGCGAGACCGAGGGCTATAAGGTCAATTTATCCCAGGAACCGCCCCGGGTATTCATTGTCCTGCGAGACGACGAGGAACATGAGGAGGGGCATGAATATCAGCCCTTTCTGGTGACGGCCTGTCCCTATGAGGCTCAGGATTATCTGGACAGCGGCGAAGAACTGGTTGAGACCGTGACCATGCCCCCTGACGTGGTGGCTTTCGTCAAGCGCTACATCGACCAGCATCACGTGGACGAGCCTTTTTACAAACGCAAGCGCAAACGCCATGACGTCGATGGCGGCCATCGCGGCCCCAAAGGGCCGCGGCGCGACGGCGCAAACTAGAGAGCCGGATCGTGGCTGAGGACGATACGGAACAGGGCTTTTTGAACCGCTGGGCAAGGCGCAAAGCGGCCCATCCGGAGGCCGAGGGGCCCGGGCCGGAGGCGGCGCCGGCCGCGGCGGAATCCGAAGACCCCCCGCTGAGCGAAGAGGAGATTGTCGCCCAGCTACCCGATATCGACAGTTTGGACGAAACCTCCGATTTTACGCCCTTCCTGCAGCAAGGCGTGCCGGACCTGCTGCGGCGCAAGGCTCTGCGGGTCCTCTGGCGCAGCAACCCGGTCTTTGCCAATCTGGACGGCATGAACGAGTACGACGAGGACTACACCCTGGCGACCTCGGCCCTCCAGGCCGTGAAGACCGCCTATCAGGTGGGCAAAGGGTTCATCACCGATGAGGAGCGGGCCGAAATGGATGCCGATTCCGCCGCGCCCGCCGGCGATGACGACTCGCCCGCGCCCGAGGCTGAGAGGGAACAGGCGACGACTGAGACCGCTGTCGAATCCGGCCCGGCGCCTGTGGTGCCGGAGGCCGAGGCCGATTCTCCGGCGGCTGGGACGGAGGACGCCGAGTCGACGGGGGATCAGGTCGATGCCGGCGGCAGTTTGGACAGCCGGCGGGAACCCGGGTCCGCCCGAAACCGGCGCTGGGGTGCTTGAGGACGCAGCCCGATAGCTTTAGAAGCGCGCAGCCCTGTGGCGATGGCTGGATTTTGCAGTTTCCTTAAAATAAATGGGCCCCTGGCCATGAGTAAGAGGGACTCGGAATTCGGTTATCTCCGCTACAGCGCTAGACTAAAGTACAAGGCCCGGGACTGGTAATTTGGGCGTCTGAAACACTGATGGTTGAGAGACTTGCCCAAATTTTACGCAGCGGTCGAATTCCTTGTGCGCTGCAGCATGTCTATTTGTTGACACAGGTTGCGAACCGCCTTCTAATCATTCTAAGGACTCAAGAAAAACCCTTATGAAATAAGGGATAAAGGACTTCAGGACGTCAACCAGGCAAGGCTGCCGGACAAGGAACGCGCGAAGCAATGAAGCGTGGTAATTCCGGCGGTGGTTGGGGGAAATGCGGGAGGAAGAGGTAGGCTTGGGCGGTCACGCCAACGACATCGACATTGGAGAGGAAGATCGGCTGCGGGCGAATTGGTATTCCCTGCTGGCCCATTTGCTGTCTGATCCGGCCGACGAGAACATGCTGTTGCTGGCCCGCTCCTGGGAGGGCGACGACAGTGATCTCGGGCGCGCCATCGCAACTCTATCGGCGGCGGCAAAGGGCGCCACGCCTGACGCGGTGCGCGAAGAGTTCTTCAAACTTTTTGTCGGTGTCGGCCATGGCGAGCTTCAACCCTACGGCTCCTACTACCTGACCGGTTTCTTGCATGAAAAGCCCTTGGCGCGGCTGCGCGGCGACATGCGGCAGCTTCAGATCGAACGCAACGAGGACGTCAAGGAACCCGAAGATCACATCGCCTCGCTTTGCGAAATCATGGCCGGGCTGATCACGGGGGCTTTCGGGGCACCGGCGGACCTGGCCACGCAACAAAAGTTTTTCGATGATCACATCGCCTGCTGGGCGCCGCGGTTCTTTGAGGACCTGCAGGCGGCCAAGTCGGCGGCCTTCTATATGCCCGTCGGCAGCATCGGCAGCCTCTTTTTGGCGGTCGAAAGCCAGGCATTCGAGATGGCGGCTTAGCGTCGGTAAAAAACGGGGAAGGCGGGCCCCGCTAGGCAAAGTTCCGCTGCCAACGTTCACCCAGAAAGGAAAGGTGAGCAGATGAGTAAGGAAAAAGATGCTGCGGCCGTCGGTCGTCGTGACTTCTTTCGCAAGGCCGGTCTAGGGGCCGGGGCCGCTGGTGCGGCTGCAGTCGGGCTATCCGCTTCTACAGCGGGCGCTGCCACGGCTGAAGCTTCTCCCCAGGGCGCCGGTTACAGAGAAACCGACCATGTGAAGAAGTTCTACGAACTGGCGAAATTTTAAATCTCTTAGGAACAGGAGAGGTCAATGCTCACGAGAAAGACGAATGGGGTGGCGAACGGCCCCCGTTTGTCAAAAGCGCTTTCCGGCGTCGTCGGCAGCGCAATTGACCGCCGTACCTTCCTCAAGCGTTCGGGGCTCGCCGCTGGCGGCGTTGCCGCGGCCGCACTACCAATGTCCCGGGTCAAGCAGGCCCAGGCGCAAAGCGCCGGAGGCGGTGAAGTCGAACTGGTGAAGTCAGTTTGCACGCACTGCTCGGTGGGCTGCACGGTAGTTGCCGAGGTGCAGGACGGTGTATGGGTCGGGCAGGAGCCCGGTTGGGACAGTCCCTTCAATCTGGGTGCCCACTGTGCGAAAGGCGCTTCTGTGCGCGAGCACGCCCATGGCGAACGCCGCTTGAAGAATCCGCTGAAGTTGGTCGACGGGAAATGGCAGAAAGTTTCCTGGGAAACCGCGATCGACGAAATCGGCGATCAGATGCTGAAAATTCGCGAGGCGTCAGGACCGGATTCGGTCTATTGGCTCGGCTCTGCGAAGCACAGCAACGAGCAGGCCTATCTGTTCCGCAAGCTCTACGCTTTCTGGGGATCCAACAACGGGGATCACCAGGCGCGTATCTGTCACTCCACCACGGTCGCAGGTGTCGCGAACACCTGGGGCTATGGCGCGATGACGAACAGCTACAACGATATCCATAACTCGCGGGCGATCTTCCAAATCGGCGGCAATCCCGCCGAGGCCCATCCGGTGGCGCTGCAGCACATGCTGAAGGCGAAGGAGCAGAACAACGCGCCCTTCATCGTCTGCGATCCGCGCTTCACCCGCACGGCGGCGCATGCCGACGAATTCGTGCGGTTCCGTCCGGGGACGGACGTCGCCTTGATCTGGGGTATCCTGTGGCATGTCTTCGAGAACGGCTGGGAGGATAAAGAGTTCATCCGCCAGCGCGTCTGGGGCATCGATCAGGTCAAGACCGAGATCAAGAAGTGGGATCCGGAAGAGGTCGAGCGGGTCACCGGCGTGCCGGGCTCGCAGCTCAAACGGGTGGCCCGCACGCTGGCCAATAACCGTCCCTTCACCATCATCTGGTGCATGGGCGGCACCCAGCACACCAACGGCAACAACAACACCCGGGCGTACTGCATCCTGGGTCTGTCGCTGGGCGTGATCGGGACCTCGGGCGGCGGCGCCAACATCTACCGCGGCCATGACAACGTGCAGGGTGCAACGGACTTCTGCGTTCTGTCGCACTCCCTGCCGGGGTACTACGGCCTGAAGACCGGCTCCTGGAAACATTGGGCCCGGGTGTGGGATGTCGACTACGACTACCTGCTCGGCCGCTTTGCCTCTAAGGAACTGATGGAGAGCAAGGGCATTCCGGTGTCCCGCTGGATCGACGGTGTCCTGGAAGACAAGGGCAACATCGATCAGCCGGACAACCTGAAGGCCATGGTCTTCTGGGGTCATGCGCCCAACTCCCAGACCCGCGGCGTGGAGCAGAAGAAGGCGATGGAGGGGCTCGATCTCCTTGTCGTCATCGATCCCTACCCGACGGTGACGGCGGTGATGCACGACCGGACCGACGGCGTCTATCTGTTGCCGGCGGCAACGCAGTTCGAGACCTATGGCTCTGTCACGGCCTCGAATCGCTCGCTGCAATGGCGCGAGAAAGTGGTCGAGCCGCTCTTCGAGTCGAAGACGGACCATGAGATCGCTTATCTCCTGGCCCAGAAGCTCGGCTTTGCCGAC
>CAJHXM010000705.1_pt1 | contig 14403 bp, 13 predicted proteins | sample 9198461 | NCBI WGS metagenome assembly CAJHXM01 (sample SAMEA7708299, study PRJEB35096) | sediment metagenome | biome: marine neritic benthic zone biome [ENVO:01000025]; feature: sediment [ENVO:00002007]; material: shallow marine sediment [ENVO:03000034] sea grass bed [ENVO_01000059] ...
ATTCGGCTCTTTTGAGAATTCCAGTCGTAAAAGCTCGGCCCAACCAGGACGACAGCGACAGCCAGCGCCACCACTATCAATAAACCAGCAAAAAACTTCCTCAAGGGGCCAAATCCTAACGGGAAAAGCGGCCAGCCCGGCAATTCCTGAACACAAGAAGTTCAGAGGCCGTTGCGCAGCCTCCGAATATCGCTAAGCTAAAGAAACCTGAGGGTTCCGGCAAACGCTACTGTCCCTTTTGAATGGATCGGTTGAGGCGGCAATGGGCGAAGTGATCAACCTCGACGACTACCGCAACGAGCGGGCCCGGCGGCAAGAGCAAGAGCTTGCCCGCAGCAAGGCGCGCGAGGCGAAACGCCCCAAACCGCACAAGGGCCTGCCGCCGAAAAGCGATCAGGCGGAAGAAGACCCCACCCCCGCCTAATCGGCCTCAGGCCGAACGCTCTAGACGCTGATAATTTTTCCCGGATTCATCAGATTCTGCGGGTCCAGCGCCAGCTTGACTTGGCGCATCACCGAGACCGCTTCGCCGTGTTCGGCCTGCAGGAATTGCATCTTGCCGGTCCCCACGCCGTGCTCGCCGGTGCAGGTTCCTCCCATGGAGAGCGCCCGCATCACCATCTTGTCGTTGACCTCATGGGACTTGGCCATCTCCGCCGGGTCGTCCGGGTCGATGATGAAACAAAGGTGGAAGTTGCCGTCGCCGACATGGCCCACGACCGGCGCCAGCAGCCCGGACGCTTCAATATCCTTTTTGGTTTCCAGAATGCAGTCCGCCAGGCGCGAGATCGGGACGCAGACATCGGTCGCCCAGCCTTTGGCGCCGGGCCGCAAGGCCAGGGCCGCATAGTAGGCGTCGTGGCGCGCCTGCCACAGCTTGTTGCGCTCTTCGGCCTGGACGGTCCACTGGAAATCCGCGCCGCCGAATTCCTTCGTGAGCCCCTCGACCGTCTCCGCCTGTTCCTGCACGCTTTGCGGGCTGCCGTGGAACTCGAAAAAGAGCGTTGCCTGGGCCGGGTAGTTGAGCTGCGAATAGCGGTTGATGGCGTCCATCTGCACTTCGTCGAGCAGTTCGATGCGCGCCACGGGAATGCCCGACTGGATGGTCAGGATCACACTGTTGACCGCGCCCTCCAGGGAATCGAATGAACAGACCGCCGCCGACATGGCCTCGGGGATGCCATAGAGCCTGAGCTGAACTTCGGTGATCACCCCGAGCGTTCCCTCGGAGCCGACGAACAGGCGGGTCAGGTCGTAGCCGGCGGAGGATTTGCGCGAGCGTCCGCCGCAGCGGATGATTCGCCCGTCCGCCAGGACGACCGTCAGGCCGATCACGTTTTCGCGCATGGTGCCGTAGCGCACCGCGTTGGTGCCCGAGGCGGAAGTCGCCGCCATGCCGCCCAGAGAGGCATCGGCACCCGGGTCGATGGGAAAGAAAAGGCCGGTATCGCGCAGGTAGGTGTTGAGCTGCTTGCGGGTCACCCCCGGCTGTACCCGGCAGTCGAGATCCTCCGCGTTCACCTCCAGCACCTCGTTCATCCGGGTAAGGTCGATGCAGATCCCGCCATGCAGCGCCTGCACATGGCCCTCCAGCGAGGTGCCGGTGCCGAAGGGGATGACCGGCCGGCCGTGGGCGGCGCAGATCTTGACGATTTCGGAGACCTCCTCCGTGCTGTCGGCGAAAGCGACTGCATCCGGCGGAAAGGCTTCATGGTAGGACTCGTCATGGCCGTGCTGCTCGCGTACCGCCGCCGAGGTCGAGAGACGCTCGCCCAACAGCCCCCGCAAGGCCTCGATGACCGGATCTTTGATTGCCGCTTCGGCCATTCCTATCTCCCGATTTCCGCCGTTCGGCCGGACTATAGCAGAATTTAGCCTTTGTCGAAGAGGGCACGGGGTAGCCAAAGGGCCAACTCGGGGAAAAGAGTCACCAAAATCACCCCGAGGCACAGCAGGCCGAAAAACGGCAGTGCGGCCCAGGCGACCCGGCCGATGGGATGGCCGGTCAGGCCCTGGAGCACAAAAAGGTTAAAGCCGATGGGTGGGGTCACCTGGCCCAGTTCCACCATGATCACCAGGAACACGCCGAACCACAGCGGGTCGAAGCCGGCCTGCAGGATCAGCGGCAGGGTAATGGGCAGGCTCATCACCGTGATGGAAATGCCGTCGAGAAACAGGCCCAGCAGAATATAGAACAGCGCCAGAATAAAAATCAGGCCGAAAGGCGGCAGCGCCAGCGCGCCGATGGCCCGCGCGAGGTCTTGCGGGATGTGGAGATAGCCCATCGCCGTAGACAGAAAGGCCGCCGCCACCAGGATCGAACAGACCATGCAGGAAACCCGCACCGCGCCCATCAAAGAGGCCTGGAAAATCGCCCAGGTCAGCTGCCGCAGACCCAGGGTCAGGACCAGGGTGGCGGCGACCCCGACCGCAGCGGCCTCCGAGGGCGTCGCCAGCCCGGAATAGATGGCGCCCAGGACGATCACGATCAGGGCCAGGATCGGCGCCAGGTTTCTCAGTGCCGCCAGCCAGGCTCCCGGCCAGACATCGGGCCGGGCCTCCTCCGGTCCGCGGGGCGCGAGCGCCGGATTGAGACCGCAGCGCAGCGCGATATAGGCGCTGTAGAGCGCGGCGATCGCCAGGCCCGGCAGGACGCCGGCGGCAAAGAGCTTGGCAATCGAAACCTCCGCCAGCACGCCATAGATGATCATCACAATCGACGGCGGGATCAGCAGCCCCAGGCTGCCGGCGCCGGCCAGGGAGCCGATGGCCAGGCCGGTGTCGTAGTTGCGCGCCGCCAGTTCGCGGCTGGTGATCTTGCCCACCGTCGCCGTGGTGGCGGCGCTGGAGCCGGACACGGCGGCAAAGAGGGTGCAGCCGGCCACGTTGCTGTGCAGCAGGCCGCCGGGAATACGGGCCACCAGAGGCGCAACGCCGCGGAACAGACGCTCGGAAATGTCGGTGCGAAAAATGATCTCCCCCATCCAGACGAACATGGGAATGGCCGCGAGCTCCCAGGCGCTGGCGCTGCGGATCAGGATCTTGCTGATGATCACGCCGATGCGGTGCGGCGGAAAATCGAGAATGAGCGACAGGCCGGTAACGCTGACCAGCAGCAGCCCGGCAAAAACCCAGGTGCCCAATCCGAGAAAGAGAAAAATCAGCACCAAGATCACCAGGCCCGCAACCAGCGCTTCCATCGGCGCGCCCTCAGTCCAGCGGCCGGTCGCCGGCAATCGGCGGTCCGCCGGCCAAAAGCCGCAGCAGATAGGCAAAGAGCTGCAGCCCAAAGAGCGCCAGTCCGGCAAAGACCAGGCTTTCGGGAATCCACAGGGGCACTTCGGCAATGGATTCGCTGACGGCGCCGCGCTGCCAGTTCCGCGCCACACCCTTCCAAACATAAAAGCCCACGAAAACGGTCAGGACGAGGGTGCTGGCGACGGCCAGAACCTCTGCGGCCTGGCGGGTCCGCCCCTGCAGGCGGCTGAGCAGCACATTGACCCGGATCAGCGCGCCCTCCTCCAGCGCGTAGCCCAGGGAGAGAAAGGTCATGGCGGCAATGGCGTAGCCGACGAACTCGTCCAGTACAAAGGTCGAGTTGGCGAAGAAACTCCGCAGCACGATCTCGACCAGGATGTGACCGACGATATAGAGCAGGATGACGGCCGAGAGCGCCGCCGCCAGCCGCGACAGGCCGCGGGCCAAAGTCTGAAAAAATATCATGCGGCTAAAGCAGCATTAGGGGGCGCCGCAACAGCGCGCCCCCAAGAGCGCCCCCCAATGGCACTCTATTCCTTACCCGTGCGCTGGCGGTACTCGGTGAGAATGCGCTTGCCGGAGCCACCGGTTTTTTCGAGCCACTGTGCCAAAGCATCGTTGCCGGCTTTGGACAAAGCCTTCAGATAGTTCTTGTCGACGTCCGAGACCACAGTGGTGTCGTTCGCTTTCATGTCGGCATAGTTGGCTTCGACCCGCTTGATCACGGCTTGCCAGTTGTGATCGCTGGCGGCGGCCGCCGCGTCCAACACCGCCTGCTGCAATTCCGACGGCAGATCGTCATAGGTGTCCTGATTAATGTGCACCATGTTCAGCGGCATGGCGTAGTTGATCTCGGTGAAGTGATCCAGGTGTTCCCAGAACTTTGCGTTGGTGCCGCCTTCCGCCGAGGTCAGCACCGCCTGGATCCCGCCGGTAGAAAGTTGCGGCACGACATCGGCCCAGGAAAGTTGAATCGGCGCGGCGCCGGCGGCCTTCAGAGTGATGGTGCCGTTGGCGTCATAGGTTCTGATCTTCAGGTTTTTGAGATCCTCGATTGAGGCCACGGGGTTTTTCGCCCAGATGCCCGACGGCGGCCAGGGCGAGGCATAAAGCAGCTTCTGGTTATTGTTCGCAAAGATCATCTCGTAGTAGGGCTTGGCAACTTCCCAAAGAGTCTTCGCCTCTTCGGCCGTCGAAGCCAGGAAAGGCAGGGAGGGCAGCAGGAACATCGGATCGATCCCGCCCAAGGGCCCCACATAGGTATCGGCGATGGGCAGGGCACCGTCGCCCACCGCGTCCAATTGATCCTTCGACTTGAAGCCGATGGAGCCGCCGAAGTGATGGGTGATTGCAATCTTGCCGCCGCTCTTCTCAGCCAGCACCTTGGCAAAGAGCTTGTCGCCTTCGGCATGAATCGAGGTGGCGTTGTATTCGTTCGCCATGTCCCAATTAAACTCCGCCGCGGCGAGCGTCCCCGCCGGCGTCAAGAGACCGACGGCGACCAAGGCAGAGTTACGCGCGAGGTTTTGAAATCCGTTACGGAGCAGGCGGCGCAAGGTCATGATTCTATCTCCCTGTCGCAATCTTCATTGTCAATCCGACGCGGCGAAAGCGCCCCATAAAAGGCGCACCGCGGCAGCATGGCATTTTTGTTTTGCGCAACAGTAAGCCAGCGCCCCGAAGGCTTGTCCAGTGAAGGTCATGTTGCAACTGCGAAGCTTCCGCACGGGACTTCAACCGCGGGTTAATTAACCGCCTCGGCTGCCTTTCGCGGTGCTACGGGAATTCCCTGATCTCGAAGTGCCTTAGAACCCGCGCGGCTGCAAGCTGGACTGGAACCAGGTGACGAAACTGTAAATTGAAAAGACCGGCCGTTGCGTCGCCGCATGAATGGCGCCGGCATAGGGCACCATGTTGGTGCATTCGAGGACGATGGCGCCGACCTCCGGGTGCGTCTCGACAAGTCGGCGCGCGGCGTCAACATTGTCCTGCCGTGCCAGCGCCACGTTAAGCTCCGCTGCATCGCCCAGGATTACCCGTGAAAACTCCTGGCCCGCGTCGGTGCCCATGACCGGCGTATCGGGGTCTGCACCGGCAGCTATCAGATGATCTTCACTCAAGGTCTCCGACGAGATGGTGAGAATTCCGACCTTCCGGCCCGGCGGCAAAATTTTCTGCACCAGCGGCGCCTGCATCAGGGCCGAGGCCGCGACCGGCACCGAAAGGGCCACCGCAAGCTCCGCTTGAAACAGCGACAGGAAGCCGCAGTTGGTGGTGATGCCGTCGGCGCCGCGCGCGACCAGTTCCCGGCCGGCCTCGACAAAGCTGTCCAGCAGGCCAGCGCCGCGCTGCCGCACCACCCGTTCCGGCGAGGCCTGGGGCACGACCTTGTAGTGCACGGGAAAGGGCCAGGTCTGGGCATGGCCCATGTCGCCGGGGATGCGCGGAAAGCGCGCCTCCAGCATCAAGATCCCGACCGCGACGCCGTAGACCGCCTTGCCGCCCGATACCACCGTCACGATCCGATCCCTTCTGCCGCCAATTCGAGACCTGCAAAATAACAGAAACCGGTTCGCTGGCCACCCAGCGCCTAAGAGCCCAGCGCCTTAGAGCCCAGCGCCTTAGAACATTGTATCGCCGGCGAAACCTTGTCACCATCGCCCGATCACAACGGGAAGGAAAAGACCGTGAGCGGGGGGAACGACTTGCGCGGCAACGAACTGACCGGTGCCGAGGCCATGGTGCGCATGCTGGAGGCCCACGGCGTGAGCCATGTCTTCGGCCTCTGCGGCGACACCACCCTGCCCTTTTACGATGCGCTCTACCGCATCGGCGGCAAGCTCAACCACGTGCTGACCCGCGACGAGCGCTCGGCGGCCTATATGGCAGACGGCTATGCCCGGGTCTCCGGCCGGGTCGGAGTCTGCGAAGGGCCCTCCGGTGGCGGCGCCACCTACATCGCGCCCGGTCTGGTGGAGGCCAACGAGTCTTCCGTGCCGATCCTGGCCATCACGACGGACGTCTCGACCAATTCCCAGGGCCGCTATCCGCTGACCGAGCTGGACCAGCAGGGCCTGTTCCGGCCCCTCACCAAGTGGAACGCGGTCATTCCCCAGGCGGAGCTGCTGCCGCGGCAGGTGCGCCAGGCCTTTCGCGCCATGACCACAGGCAAGCCGGGTTCGGCCCATCTGGGTCTGCCCTTCGACGTGCAAAAGCAGGCGGTCGCGGAGAGCGAAATCTGGGCCCAGAAAGAGCTGGGCCGTTACCCGGCCTGGCGCAGCGGCCCCGACAGCGCCGCCGTCGAGGCGATGATCGGCGCCCTGTTGAGCGCCAAATCCCCGGTCGCCGTCTGTGGTGGCGGGGTGGTGATCGCCGGCGCCGAGGCGGAACTCGCTCGCTTTGCCGAGCGTCTGAACCTGGCGGTCGCCACCACCATCTCCGGCCAGGGCAGCCTGCCGGAAACCCATCCCAACTGCATCGGCGTGGTCGGCTCCAACGGCGGCGTCCCGGCCACCCGCGCGGTCATCGATGCGGCCGACCTGGTGCTCTTCATCGGCTGCCGGGCCGGTTCCGTCACGACCGAGCGCTGGCGCAGCCCGGCGCCCGACAAGCGCATCCTGCACATCGACGTGGATCCCCTGGTGCTCTCGGCCAGTTATCAAACCGAAGCGGCGCTCTGCGGTGACGCGCTGCTGGCCCTGCGTGCGGCCAACGCGGTTCTGGACGCCGCCGCCGGCACGCCCGCCGATTTCGGCGGCGCGGCGCAGGCGCAAAAGGCCAAGGCGGAAAAACTGGCCGCCTTCACGGCGCTGGCAGAGTCGAACGACCAGCCGATCCGGCCCGAGCGGATCGTTGCCGCGTTGCGCCGCGTCCTTGGCGACGATGCGATTGTGGTGGCCGATCCGGGCACGCCCTGCCCCTATGTTTCGGCCTATTACGATATCCGGGTGCCGGGCCGGACCCTTTTTTCCAACCGGGCCCATGGCGCGCTGGGCTACTCCCTGGCCGCGGCCGTGGGCGCCCACTATGGCCGGCCGGCGGTGAAAACCGTCTCTATCATGGGCGACGGCAGTTTCGGCTTTACCTGCGGCGAGTTGGAGACCGTGGCCCGCAAGAATCTGCCCATCACCTTCATCGTGATATCCAATGCGGTCTACGGCTGGATCAAGGCCGGCCAGAAGACCGGCTTCGGCGAACGCTATTACTCGGTCGACTTCAACCGCACCGATCACGCCGCAGTGGCCGCCGCCTTCGGCATCAAGTCCTGGCGGGTCGAGGACCCGGCGGACCTCGCCAAGACCCTAAAAGAAGCGGTGGAGAGCGGCGGGCCGACCCTGGTGGATATCATCACCCAGCCTTTGCAAGACGCCGCCGCCCCGGTCAGCGAGTGGGTGGCATGACGGCCGGCTCCCAAAGCGGCGCCATCACCAAGATGGCGGTAACCATTGCGCGGCTGCCGGTCACCTCGGTCCGCTCGCACGGCATCGGCGACGTCGCCGATGCGGTCGAGATCGTGGTCCTGCGCCTGGAGACCGAAGACGGCTTGGTCGGCTGGGGCGAAGGCTCGCCCTGGGCCGTCTTCACCGGCACGGTCGAGGCCAACGCCGCGGCGCTGGACCGCTACCTGCGCCCCCTGGTGGTCGGCGCCGACCCCGCCACCCTGCCCCGCCTCATGGCCCAGGCCGACCGTCACCTTGCCGGCCACCCCGAGGCCAAGGCGGCTCTGGAAACAGCCCTTTTGGACCTCGCCGGCCGCGCCGCCGGCCTGCCGGTCCATGGGCTGCTGGGCGGGCGCCACCGCGACAGGATCAAGCTCAGCGTGTCCCTCGCCAATCCCGATTTCGGCGCCGACCGGGAACTGGCGGACCAGCTCCACGGCGAGGGCATCCGGCTGTTCAAGGTAAAGACCGGCTTTGCCGGCCACGCCTTCGACCTGAAACGGCTGGAAACCTTGAGCGCCGACTACCCGGACGTCGAGATCCGGATCGACTACAACCAGGGCCTCGAACCCTACAAGGCGCTGCGCTGCCTCCGCGATATGGAAAGCTTCCGTCCCGGCTTCATCGAGCAGCCGGTGCCCGCCGAGCAGCGCGAGACTCTGGCGGCGCTGACCGCGGCCCTGGACACTCCGGTGCTGGCCGACGAAAGCGTCTTTACCCCTGCCGACATGGTGCGCGCGGCCGCGGGCCGCATCGCCGATCTGGTCTCGGTCAAAATCATGAAGTGCGGCGGTCTGCGCCGCGGCCAGGAAATTGCCGCCATCGCCCAAGCCGCCGGCATGGCGGCCTACGGCGGCGACATGTTCGAATCCGGCCTGGCCCATCTCGCCGGCGCCCACATGATCGCGGCCACGCCCAACATCTCCCTGGGCTGCGAATTCTATCAGGCGCGCTGGTACCTGGAGCGCGACATTCTTGAATCCCCCTTCCCGATCGAAGACGGCCATGTGGTGCTGCCCCGAGGCCCAGGCCTGGGAATCGCCGTGGATGAAGAGGTCCTGCGCCACTTTGCCGTCGAAAGCCGCACTTGACGGGCGGGTCTGGAAAGGTCGCCGTCATCGGGGCCGGAATCGTCGGCGTGGCCGCCGCCATCTGGCTGGCCCGCGACGGCCGGGAGGTGGTGCTGATCGACCGCCTGGGGCCCGGCGAGGGCACCTCTTACGGCAACGCCGGCCTGCTGGCCTCCAGTTCCATCGTGCCGGTAACCCTGCCGGGTCTGCTGGGCAAGGCGCCCAAGATGCTGCTGGACCGGGACAGTCCCCTGTTTCTGCGCTGGTCCTACCTGCCCCGGCTGCTGCCCTGGCTGGCGCGTTACCTGAGCCACTGCCGGCCGGAGGAAGGCCACCGCATCGCCGGCGCCCTGGCGCACATAATCGGCGACAGCGTCGAACAGCATCAGGCTCTGGCGCAGGGCACCGGCGCGAAAAAGTGGATCTCTCCGTCTGACTATCTTTTTGTCTACCGCGACCGGGCCGCCTTCGAGGCCGACGGCTTCGGCTGGGCGCTGCGCCGGGAGAACGGCTTTTCCTGGGAGGAACTGGAGGACGCCGCCTTCAGGGACTACGACCCCGGCATCGGCCCCGGCAGCCGGTTCGGCGTCCGTCTGCCCAATCACGGATTTATTCTGGATCCGGGCCGCTATGTGAAGGACCTGGCGGCCCATCTCGAAAGCCTGGGCGGCAGTCTGCTGACCGCCGAGGTGCAGGATTTCACTGTCGCGGACGGCAAGCTGACCGGACTTCAGACCAGTGCCGGGCGGGTCGACTGCGCCGCTGCGGTGGTCACCAGCGGCGCCTGGTCCGGGCCGCTGATGCGCAAGCTGGGCCTCAAGGTGCCGTTGGAAAGCGAACGGGGCTACCACGTGGAATTTGAGAACCCCAGCATCACCCTGCGCTCTCCTTGCATGATCGCCGCCGGCAAGTTCGTGGCCACCCCCATGGCGGGCCGGCTGCGCTGCGCCGGGGTGGTAGAGTTCGGCGGCCTGGACGCACCGCCCAGCCGGGCGCCCTTTGACCTCCTGCGCAAGCGCGCGCTGGAAGCCTTCCCCGGGCTCACCTGGTCCGGCACCCGGGAATGGATGGGCCACCGGCCCTCGACGACGGATTCGCTGCCCGTGATCGGCCGCGCACCGGGCCTGCCCGAGGTCCTGATGGGCTTCGGCCATCAGCACATCGGCTTGACAGGCGGGCCAAAAACGGGCCGGATCATTGCCGGCTTGTTGGCCGATCGCCGACCCAATTTCGACCTGGCGCCCTATTTGCCGGATCGATTTGCCTGACGCGATCCACCGAAAAGCGGGGGCCTCGCGTCCAATTCAACAACCGATAAATTCGACACGGGAGAAGCAAGAAATGAAAAAACAACTGAAACAGGGGGCTCTGGCGGCCCTCAGCGCCGGTCTTGTGGCCGGCCTGCTCGCCAACACGGCTGTCGCCGCCGAGAAATGGGATATGCCGATGGCCTATTCGGCCACCAACTTCCATTCCGCAACCGGCGCCGAGTTCGCCAAGTGCATCACCACTGGCACCGGTGGCGATATTGAGGTCGTCACCCATCCCTCCGGCTCGCTGTTCAAGGGCGCCGACATCAAGCGCGCGATCCAGACCGGCCAGGCACCAATCGGCGAACGGCTGATCTCGGGTCACCAGAACGAGAACCCGATTTTCGGTGTCGACTCGATTCCCTTCCTGGCCACGTCCTTCGACGATGCGGCTAAACTGTGGAAGGCGTCCAAGCCGACCATGACCAAGATTCTCGACGAGCAGAATCTCGTGCTGCTCTATTCCGTGCCCTGGCCGCCGCAGGGCCTTTACTTCAAAAAAGAGATCAACTCGGTCGCCGACATGAAGGGGATCAAGTTCCGCTCCTACAACAACACGACCGCGCGTCTGGCGGAACTAGCGGACATGCTGCCGGTGACCATCGAGGCGGCTGAAATCTCCCAGGCCTTTGCCACCGGTGTCGCCGAGTCCATGATTTCCTCGGGCGCCACGGGCTATGACCGCAAGGTTTGGGAAAGTCTGACCCACTTCTATGAGGTTGACGGCTGGTTGCCGCGCAACCACGTCATGGTCAACAAGGATGTCTGGGGCGGCGTCAGCGACGCCAACAAGAACGTCATCCAGGGCTGCGCCGAGCTGGCCGAATACGCCGGCACCTGGCGGGCTGTCGAGTACACACAGTTCACTTTGAATGGCCTGCGCGCCGGCGGCATGACCGTCGGTCCGGCCGGCGATCAACTGACCGCGGATCTGAAAAAGATCGGCGAGACCATGACCGCCGAATGGCTTGAGAGCGCCGGTGCCGAAGGCAAGGCCATCGTCGACGCCTTCAAAGCGATGCAGTAAAGCTTTTGGGGAGGCTGCCGGCGGCAGTCTCCCCCTTTTCATGTGGCCTATCGCTGGGGGGCGGCCATGACGCCATTCTTTTTGTCCATCAGAACGATCCTGGATCGCCTTTATCTCGCCAGCGGCATTGTCGCGGCACTGTTCTTGATTTCCATTTTGACGCTGATCGTCCTGCAGATGGTGGCGCGCTGGACCGGTGAAGTCTTCCCCGGCGCCCCCGACTACGCCGGCTATTGCATGGCGGCCGCCTCGTTCTTTGCCTTTGCCCACGCGCTGAACCGGGGGGCGCACATTCGCGTCTCCATGCTGTTGAATGTGGTCGGCCCGCGCACCCGGCGCGCGCTGGAGGCTTGGTGCTTCCTGATCGGCACGGCGCTGGCTTGGTATTTCGTTTACTACGCGACCAAGGCCACCTACTGGTCGTGGAAATTCAAGGACATCAGCCAAGGTCAGGACGCCACGCCGCTCTGGATCCCGCAGACCTCCATGGTGATCGGCAGTATCATCTTTGCGATCGCGCTCACCGACCACCTGATCCATGTCTTCATCTCGGGGTCTCATCGTATCGATGCCGATGTCGTTGAACAGAGTCATGGGGAGTAGCGCACCATGACAGAGATCCAACTGATCGGAATTTTCCTTTTCGTTCTTTTCCTGCTGCTGGGCACCGGCGTTTGGGTCGGCCTGGCGCTGCTCGGCGTCGCCTTTGTCGGCATGGAGCTCTTCACCACACGCCCGGCCGGCGACACCATGATCACGACGATCTGGAGCGCATCTTCCTCCTGGACTCTGACCGCCCTGCCGCTGTTCATCTGGATGGGAGAGGTCCTCTACCGGACCCGGCTGTCGGAAGACATGTTCAAAGGTCTCTCGCCCTGGCTGGCCCGCCTGCCCGGCGGCTTGATCCACACCAATATCGTCGGCTGTACGGTCTTTGCCGCGGTCTCAGGTTCCTCCGCCGCCACCCTCACCACCGTCGGCAAGATGTCGATTCCGGAGCTGCGCCGGCGCGAGTATCCCGAACACCTGGTGATCGGCACCCTGGCCGGCGCCGCCACCCTGGGGCTGATGATCCCGCCGTCGCTCACCCTGATCGTCTATGGCGTGACCATCAACGAATCGATTTCCAAGCTCTTCATCGCAGGGATTCTGCCCGGGCTGGTGCTGGCCTCCCTCTTCATGGGCTATGTGGCGGTCTACTCCAAGATCTCGCGCAAATATCACCCGAACCCGGAACCCAAGATGACCTTCGCCGAGAAGGTCGCCAACTCGCGCTTTCTGATTCCGGTGATCCTGCTGATCATGGTGGTGATCGGGTCGATGTACCTGGGCTACGCCACGGCGACCGAGGCCGCCGCCTTCGGCGTGCTCGGCTCGCTCATCCTCGCCGCCAGCCAGCGATCCCTCAACTGGGCCACCTTCCGGGAAAGCCTGATGGGCGCCACCCGGACCTCGGCGATGATCGCCTTGATCCTGGCCGGGGCCGCCTTCCTGTCGCTCTCCATGGGCTTTACCGGCCTGCCCAAGGCGCTGGCGGAAGGGATCGCCGAGCTTGAATTGAGCCGTTTCGAATTGCTGATGGCCCTTCTGGTCTTCTACATCATCATCGGCTGTTTCCTGGACGGCATTTCCTCGGTGGTGCTCACCATGGCCGTGGTGGAGCCGATGATCCGCCAGGCGGGCATCGACGTCATCTGGTTCGGCATCTTCATCGTGGTGGTCATCGAAATGGCGCAGATCACCCCGCCGATCGGCTTCAACCTTTTCGTCCTGCAAGGCATGACCCACCACGAGATGGGCTACATCGCCAAGGCCGCGATCCCGATGTTCCTGATCATGGTGGTGATGGTCTTCGTGCTGATCCTGGTCCCGGACCTGGCCACCTGGCTGCCGGAAAACATGCGCAAAGCCCCCGGCGGGTAGGCATCTTCCCACTCCGGAACGCGAAACGGTTGCGAGTGCTAATTAAGTAATCGCAAGGGAAAGCGGTCTGCGCCCCTCAGTAGCGAAATTATTCGTGATTAAAACTCAGGGTTAAGAGCTCCTTTACCATCTCCAGTTATAAATAAAACCTTAGATAGAACACCTAATTGTCGGAATTTGCAGAATTCCGTTCATTTTCGCCAATGGAATTGTCCCTGGGATCAAATGATATGCGTTCATCTTCTTTCACGGCGGCGCTTGTCGTTGCTGCCAGCCTGCTGCCCGCCAGTCCGGTTTGGGCCCAGGAAATCACCATGGAGCTGGAGGCGCTCGTCTGGAATCGGGAGCGTACGGATGATGCCGTCATCACCGTGAACCGTTCGACCCAGGAAACCCTGATCGACGGCGAGGATCTTGACCCGGGTTACGAGCCCGGCGTCCGTGCCACCTTCGGCTGGGCACCGGATCAGCAACAGGGCTTCGAAATTTCCGGTTTCTGGCTGAATGGGCAGTCCGAAAGCGAGACGGCCTCCCTGCCCTTGGCCCCCGGACCGGTCTTTCCCTCCGAGCCCATTCAGGTCGTGGGCTCGTTCCTGATTCCCACGCTGCAGGGTTTCCGCGGTGACTGGCGTCACGAGGTTGAGCTCAAGTCGGAACTCTGGGGCCTGGAGGCCAACTACATCCGCGCGGTCGACATCGCCGACGGCGTCGAGGTGGACCTTTTGGGCGGCCTCCGCTATGTGCGCTTCGACGAGGATTTCGACCTCCATGTTCTGGACAACGATCCGGGCCGTCCGACTCAGTTCATCAGCGACTGGGATCTGGACACCAGCAACAACATGTTCGGCGCTCAAATCGGTGTCGCGGTCTCAGCGCCGCTGACCGACTGGGTCTCCCTGGGCTTCGATGTAAAGGGCGGAGTCTTCGCCAACCGGGCAAAGATCGAAAACAGCTACGTCGACGGCGAGGTCAACCTCTCCGATAGTTTCTCCAAATCCGAATGGGGCGTGGCGGGACTGGTCCAGGCCGGCTTGGGGCTCACCTTCCCGATCACTCCAGGCATCGAGGCGGGCTTCGGCTACGAAGTGTTCTACATCGACGGCGTGGCGCTGGCGCCCGACAACTTCCGCAACAGCTTTCTGCACGCCGAATTCGGCAATCGCCTAAAGGTCGACAGCAGCGGCAGCGCGCTCTACCACGGCGCCAACGCGCACGTCAGAATTCGTTTCTAATATCCCCTACAGCGACGACGACGCGCGGCAAAATCAACCCTGTCATCCCGGCCGCGGCTTTTCTTCAAGTCGCAGACTTGATGAGAAAAGCCAGTGAGCCGGGATCTTTATCCACAAAGGCGCCTCGCGCGGCGCGAGATCCCG
>CAJHXM010000597.1_pt1 | contig 14364 bp, 19 predicted proteins | sample 9198461 | NCBI WGS metagenome assembly CAJHXM01 (sample SAMEA7708299, study PRJEB35096) | sediment metagenome | biome: marine neritic benthic zone biome [ENVO:01000025]; feature: sediment [ENVO:00002007]; material: shallow marine sediment [ENVO:03000034] sea grass bed [ENVO_01000059] ...
ACCGGGTCTATGGCTCGGAGCTTGCCCGCCGCTACAACCGAGATCTGACGCAGCGTTCACCGGCCTCGATCGGCGGCGGCAACTATATCGCGGCCTTCTTTATGGCGGTGTACCAGGCTGTCCTGCAACGCCGCGAAGCGGTCTTTACCCAGCACGTACCCTCCCCTGTCGACAGGATCGAAACCTCCCGGCGCCTGATACTGCCGCTGACCGGCGAAGATCGTAGCTCAATTGAGCATCTGCTCGTCGCCGACATCCCGGAGGCCATCCGGCTGTCCGGCAGCAGTGGCGGCGACCAACTGTCCCGGTCCTGCGCCTAGCGCAGGATCGTTTCAGATTGAATCAATCTGAAACGTGAATCCTCCGCTACCTTAATAGTTTAGAGGCTGATTCACGGCTCAGTTCGGCCAGATTGGCTTCGGCGATTTTCTGCTCGGCCTCGCCCCAGAAGAATCCCACCACCACAAAGCGGCGGCCCTGCTCCACCGGGGTCGCCAGGTGCAGCAGCGAACAGGAAAAGACCACAGCCCCGCCGGGCGGTGGCGCATAGAGCTGCGGGCCGTATTCGGGAAAGCGCAGGAAGCCGCCCTGATACTCGCCGCTGTTCAAATTCAGGGTCAGGGCATAGCGCCGGTGCGCCGTCATTTTGGTGGTGTTGTCGCGGTGCGCGGCGAAGTGACCGCCATCGCCGGCGTCGTAACAGCCGATGCGGAAGTGCTCAAAGCGGCTGACCCGGAAACCGAGTCCGCGTTCCACCTCGGGCAGCAGACGCCGGCCGATCACGCCGACCAGCTCAAGACTGGTCGGGCTGTCCTCTGGGAGGATCACATCGGCGCGCACCTTGCTTTTCGGGGCCGCGACGTTGCTATGCAACGACGGCGAGGCCGTCAGGTCGCGCACCTTTTCGCCCGTCTCCCAGTTGGCCATCAGGCGCCGGCAATGGTCCGGGTCCAGAACGTTGGGCAGCACCAGCACCGGCGGCTGGGCGCCCACGACCGCCGGCGGAAAAGCCGCACGTCGGCCGCGCATATGGTCCAGCACCGCCGCTGCCAGATTCACCCCCTCGGCGGCCGCCATGCGGCGCTCCAGGCGCAGTACCGGATCGAACAGCAGCATCGCGGCGGGATCTGAGGTCCCGCGCGCCGCAGCACGGTGGAGGTTGCCTTCGGGATCGCTCAAAACGCTAAAAGGCAACGTGAGGCGCGCCCTAAGGGCCGCATTCTCCGCCGGCGCGGCGACGCTGATCGCCACCACGTGGGTCTCGGTCTCGGCCAAGGCCTGCGCCGCCGCGGCAAAATCCCGCAGCACGGCATCCGCGCCGCCCGATGCCGCATCGGCCGGCAGCAGGAGCAGCGCCTTGGGCCAGCCATAGATCTGATTGCCGTAGAGCGAAAAGGCCTCGCCCCGGGACGTCAGCAGCGGCCAGTCGCACAGCCGCTCGCCGATGGTCAGCGGCACCTGACGGTCAGTGGCAAAACTTTCGAGCATGGGCGAAGGTGACCTTTCGGCTGGAGGGCTGCTGCGCGATTTCTATCCGAAGCCGCCGGCAAGCTCAACGCGGCAGGCCGGCGTTACCGTCTCCAACGCAATTTTTTGACAACCCCGCGCCCCTGGTCTTTCATGGTGGCCGTGTCATCCAGGAACTGAGCGACCGAAAGGGATCTTGCAGATGACGGCTCAACAGAACCCACATTACAGCATCACCGGCCGGGAGCTGGTGACCGAGGGCGACGGCCTGCGGGTGCAGGTGCTGACCCTGGCGCCGGGCGAGATGGTGCCCTGGCATTTTCACAACAACGTATCCGATATCTTCGTCGGGCTGGAGGGAGTGACCCTGGTCAAGACCAAGGCGCCCCACGCCCACCATGAACTGGGGCCCGGCGAGCACTGCGTCGTCCCGGCCCGGACCGCCCACAAGGTGACCGGCAAAGACGACGGCGCCTGCCGCTTCACCATCGTGCAGGGCGTCGGCGCGTACGATTACATCCCGACCGGAGGCGATCCTGGGGGCGACCACTGAGGCCGCCGGCCTTTCCGTCATGCCCCTTGCTTTCGTCTACGGCACCCTGAAACGCGGTTTTCCCTATGGCGCCGTCCTAAAGGGGCAACGCCTCCTGGGCCGCGGGTTGACCTGCGAGCCCTTCCCTCTGGTGATTGCCGGGCGCTGGTATTCGCCGGTGCTGCTGGCCGAACCCGGCCGCGGACAGCGGGTGTTCGGCGAGCTCTACCAGGTGGACGACATGCGGCTGGATCAATTGGACCGGATGGAAGGCACCCACCTGCCGGGCGGCTACGGCCGCATCGCCATCGCCGTCGAGAAGGTCACGGGCGGCGAATGCCTTGATGCCTGGACCTACGTCAAGGAGCGCGCCAAGATAGACCTCATCCACTCCGGTTTCCTGCAGGAATATCCCCTTGACCCGCGCTACGTCCCTGCCGAGCAACGCCACGGGTGAGCCGCCCGGCGGCGCGCAGACTCAGGACCCGCGGGATCGTGACTGGGACCAAGTTATCGCGCTTGCCTGGCGGCCCGCCTGGTCGATCCGCAGCCGCCGGGGAAGTCTGGCCTTGCTGCGCGCCTGCTGGCGAAAATGGCGGGCGAAGCGAAGAGCACCGCGGCTGCCTTGAAATCCCGGCCTTCCTGGAGACGGCGAATCGGCCGCGGCCTGTGGCTGCTGGCGACGGTTCTCCTGCTGACCTATGGTGGGCTGTTCTGGTTTTTGAGAAATCCAACCCTGCCCCCCGACAGCCCCTCGGTCACGGCAAAGGCGGAGGCGTCAACGCTGGAAAACCATGTGCGCTATCTGACCTCGCTTTCGCCACCGCGAAACGCGCAGAACGTCGATGGCCTGAACCAGGCCGCAAACTATATCGCCGAGACCTTCGCAAAGACCGGATGCCAGGTCGCCACGCAGAAATTTCAGGCCAATCACACGGAATATAAAAACATCCTGTGCAGTTTTGGCCCGGAAAGTGCGCCCCGTCTGGTGATCGGCGCCCATTACGATGTCTATTCCGACCGCAATCCCGGCGCCGATGACAATGCCAGCGGGGTGGCCGGCATTCTGGAGCTGGCCCGCCTGATTGGCGCGGCGACTCCGGCGCTTACCCATCGGCTGGAGCTGGTGGCCTTCACCCTGGAGGAGCCGCCCTATTTCCACAGCGACTCGATGGGCAGTTACATCCATGCCCGCAGCCTGGTCGATGCACAAACGCCCCTGAAGCTGATGATCGCCGTCGAAATGATCGGCTATTTCTCGGATGATCCCAACTCCCAGCACTATCCGATCCGCCTGCTACAGGGCTTCTATCCCAGCACGGCGAATTTCATCGGCGTCGTCGGCCTGCCCTTCGACCGCAAGGAAGTCGCTGCCGTGAAAAACCTGATGACGGTGAGCGATGCCCTGCCGGTCTACTCGATCAACGCCCCGTCTTTCATCACCGGAGTCGATTTCTCCGATCACCTGAGCTACTGGCGCCTCGAATTGCCGGCAGTGATGGTAACCGACACCGCCTTCCTGCGGAACGCCAACTATCACCAGCCGGGCGATACCGCAGACACACTGGACTATCGCCGCATGGCCCTCACGGTGGACGGGCTCTATCAGGTCGCAGTCCGTTATTAGCTCACCTGCAGGAACTGCTGGATCAGCGCCACCAGGGTTTCCGGCGCATCTTCCTGACAGAAGTGGCCGGCGTTGGGCAGCTCGGTCACCGGCGCATCGGGATAGAGCGCGCGGAAGTCGGCGATCTGATGCGCCGGCGCGATGGCCCGGTCCTGCAGGCCCACCGCCAGCATGGCGGGCTTTGCCTTCAGCGCAGCGACGCCGGCAAAGCCTTCCTTGACATAGGGCACGATCCGCCCCGTGGTCACGTCGAGGGGAAATTCGATCGCGCCTTTGCAGGCTGGCTTGTCGGGAAAGGCGGCGCCATAGGCGCGCAGCCAGGTATCGTTCACTGCGGCCGAGTTCTGCAGACCCAGCAGCTTCATCACCGACAGCACGGTGATGTCCAGATTGCCCAGCACCTCCTCCAGGCGGCCGTCCTGGGCTGCCGCGGTGACCCAGCTGAACCAGGGTGTCAGCCCCTCCGGCCGCGCGCCGCCATACCCCAAGAGCGTGTTCATCAGGCAAAGGCGCGTCACCTTTTCCGGGTGGCGCACGGTGTAGGCGCCGGCGATCGGCCCGCCCCAGTCCTGTACGACAAAGGTAATATCCTCCAAGTCCAGGTGGTCGATCAGCGCGGTCAGGTTTTCCACATGGGTCTGCAGGGTGTAGTCCCGGCTCTCGGGCGTCGCCGATTTGCCGAAGCCCATGTGGTCGGGAACGATCACCCGGTGGCTGGCGGCCAGCGGCGGGATGAAATTGCGGTAGAGATAGCCCCAGGTCGGCTCGCCGTGCAGGCAAAGGATCGGCGCGCCCGCGCCCTCGTCGGCATAGTGCATCTTGAACCCCGCACCCTCGAAGAAGTGCGGCGCAAAGGGCCAGGTACCGTCGAAAGTCTCTTTGGCGTCGATCATGGGAAGCTCCTGTCACAACCTATTTTTTGCCGCCGGCGCGCCGCAATTGCGGCCAAGTCATCACAACTTTCCACCGGCAGGTCATAGTCGAGCCAGGATTTTCCTGTCTGCTGCCGCTCGAGGCCAGAACAAATTCCAGAACAATTTCCGAGGACAGCATGACAGCGACCAATAAAAGCCTGCGGCCCCTTCGGCACCCCCAAGAGCTCCCGGTGCCGCAGGACTGCGCCTGCGGGCTGCTGCTGCGCGAGCGGCGGATCCTGCTGGGCCTGCGTTCGCCGCACCGCCAGCAGCGGGCCGGCCTCTGGGACCTGATCGGCGGCCATGTGGAGCCCGGCGAGAGCGTCGCCGAAGCATTGCTGCGCGAACTGGCGGAGGAGCTCGATATCCGCGCCACGGCCTATAGCTACCGCACTACCCTTCGCGAAAGGGACCCGGCCCGCAACGGGGCGCGCAACTATCACATCTTCCTGGTGACCGCCTGGTCGGGGGCGGGACCCCGGCTCTGTGGCGACGAGCACCAGGCGCTCGCCTGGTACCGCCTGGACCAGGCCCTGAACCTGGATCTGGCCTTGCCGGACTATCCCGATCTCTTTCGGGAGACCTTCCGGCCGCCGCTTTACGCTCACGCAGCTTTAGGCAGGCCGTCGTGAAACACCAAAAGGCTGCCGCGTTCCATCACCGTCCAGGTTTCATGATCGGTCAGGGGCTGCGTGGCGACCACCGTCACGATGTCGCGCGGCGTGGTTTCGCGGGCGAAATCCACCGTCAATTCCAGGTCGATCAGGCTGGCCTCGCCGAAGGGCGCGCGGCGGGTCAGCCATGTCAGATCGGTGCTGCAATAGGCGTAAAGCACCCGTGAATCCGATAGCAGCATGTTGAAGGTCCCCAGGCCATTCAGGTCGCCGGCCAACTCCTTCACCAATGCCGCCAGCACCGCGGAAGAGCGGGGCGGCGTAGGATGGCGCTGGCGGATCTGATCCAGCATCCAGCAAAAGGCATGCTCGCTGTCGGTGGTGCCGATCGGGCGGTAGTATGCCAGACGCCGCTCCTTCACCCCGCGCAGACGGCCGTTGTGGGCGAAGGCCCAGCTCCGCCCCCAGAGTTCGCGGGTGAAGGGATGGGTGTTTTCCAGACAGACGCGCCCGTTGGTCGCCTTGCGGATATGGCAAATGACGTTCAGGCTCTTGACCGCGTGGCTCTGCACCAGGTTGGCGATCTCGGATTCGGCGCTCGCCCGCGGATCATGAAAGGTCCGGCAGCCGCGCCCCTCATAAAAGGCGATGCCCCAGCCGTCGCGATGCGCCCCGGTCCGTCCGCCCCGCTGCATCAGCCCGGAAAAGCTGAAGCGGATATCGGTCGGCACGTTGCAATTCATGCCCAGCAGTTCACACATGACGCCCGACCATAGCGCAAGACCGGACCGAATTGGATCTATCTGTCCTGCGAATCTTCCTGGGAGTCTCAAGGCCGGGGACCGCAAGGAGAGAGGGCCATGCGCCGCCGGAGAATTCTCCCGCCCGGGTCGATTCCCGCACAGCACCATATTGAGAAAATAACTCTATTTCACCGAGAAAATTCTATTTTTTCTCACTTTTCTGGCGAAATTTTTTCGGGCCCCGCAAAGCTGCGCCTGAATAGAGTATTGAAAATACTCATTAATTTCTGTTGGCCGTATTTAAGACCATATTAGCGAGATTTTAAGTTTGTAAGATTTTGTTCACAAAATTCCGTTACAAATATGTCATTAGACCCCACCCCTGGTGGATCAGGGAAAGGAAGCGGCCAATGCGAATAAAAGAATTCCTCAGACAATTCGCGCGCGACGAGTCCGGCCATGACGGAATCGAATACGCCGTGACGGCCTCCATCATCGGCATTGCCCTGCTGGTCACTTTTCAGTTCTTTGGCCAGACGGTAAATTCCTGGTTCGTCACCATGAACAGCACCCTGCGGACCTTGATCTAGAGCGAGTTTCAGGTCGACTTAATCTGAAGCGATCCTGCGCCGAGGCCTCTTGTGGTTCAGTATCTGGGCCAGAGAACCTCCACCACCCCAGCCCCGCCAATCAGCAGCGTTCCCAGAATCTCCCGGGTGCCGAAAGGCTCCTCGGTCAGCAGCGCCGCGGAGGTCACACCGACCAAAACCTCAGCCATGAAAAGAATGCCCAGGCGGCCCGGGCTGAGGCGGCGCGCGCCCCAGAAGACCACCAGCATCGACGGCACCACCAGCAGCGCGGTCAGCGGCACCAGCCAGGGCAGCACGGCAAGAACGGCGGCGCTCTCCGGCACCATCCAGGCGCCCTGCAGCGGAACCGCCAGAAAGAGTCCGCAACAAAGGCTCCCGCCGACCAAATAGACCAGGCATTGCTCGACCGCAGCCACGGTCTTGGCCTGATGCACCCGCAGGGAGGCATAGGCCCAGATCACGCCGGCGGTCAGACCCAGCCAGTCGCCGGCGTTGCGCGGCAGCGGCACCCCGCTCTCCAGGCCCAGGATCACCAGCAGTCCGGACAGCCCCATCACGATCGCCAGCACCCGCCCCAGGGTCAGGCGCTCTCCCAGCAGGAGGCAACCCAGCAGGGTGCTCCAGACCGGGGTCAGGTAAAACAGCAGCAGCGCCCGCACCACTTCCGTGTGCAGCAGGCTCATGGCATAGAATACAAAGGCGGCGCCGGTGAGCAGACCGGTGAACCAGATACCGAATCCGCCCGCCCGCAGCGGCGCCAGGCGCCACGGCACAACCGGCAGCATCACCAGAAGCGGCAAAACAAAAAACCCAAGCGTGGCCCAGACCCCGGCAATACCGGCGGCTTCCATCTCCCGCAGCGGCAACCAGAAAAGGCCCCAAATACCGGCCGCCAGGACAGCGAAAAAGCTCGGCAAAAAATCCGGGCGCCCTGACCGCTCCACCCTCGCTGTCATACTCAATGCCCGCCGGGGTCGACCGGGGAGCCGGCGGTCAGGCCGCCGTCCAGAGTATAGAGCTGCCCGCTGGCGAAGGAGGCTTCGTCGGACGCGAGCCACAGCGCCAGGTTGGCAATGTCCTCCGGCTGCCCGAGGCGCCCCAGCGGGTGCTGGGCGACCGCCGCCGTTTCTGCCGCCGCGACGGCCGCCGGGTCGGGACCGGCCTGGGCGAAGGTTTGGCGCAACATGTCGGTCATGATCCAGCCCGGGCAGATGGCGTTACAGCGGATGCCGTCGCGCCCGTGGTCCACGGCGATCGAGCGGGTCAGCCCGGCGACTCCGGCCTTGGAGGCGTTGTAGGCGGCCAGGCCTGGATCGGCGAGCTGGGCGCTGATCGAACTGAGGTTGATGATCACGCCGCCGCCCTGGCCGCGCATGATGGGGATGGCCGCCTTGCAGCAGAGGAACACGCCCTTCAGGTTCACGTCCATCAAGGCGTCCCATTCCGCTTCGCTGGTGTCCTCCAGGGTCTTTTCGATCTCCACGCCGGCGTTGGTCACCAGAATATCGAGACGGCCAAGCCGCTCCAGCGCAAAGGTCACCATGGCGGCGACCTCGTCGCTGCGGCCGACGTCGGCCTGGGTAAAGATCAGCCCGCCATCGGTCAGGCTTTGATCCTGCAGCGGCCGGCGCCCGGAAACCACCACCCGCGCGCCCTCTGCGCCAAAGCGTTCCGCCATGGCCCGGCCGATCCCGCGCGTCCCGCCGGTGATCAGCGCCGTCTTGCCGGCCAGCCGTCCGGTCATGAATACCCTCCTGCTTCGAATCGCCGCGACGATACCAGGAAAGCCACCGGGATACATCCGGAAGCAATTGATCAAGATCAATGCGCGCCACCCCTCTAGGAGAGGCAAAATGAGGTGCGGCCCCGGTGGGCGGTTCCGGTGGGCGACCCAGGCGGGCGGCCCAGGACGGCAAAGGAGGACACGATGGCTGGAAGTGAAGCGTTGCACCGCGGGCAATCCGCACCGGCGGGATTCCTGACGCGCCTGGGCCGGGGCTTTCGGCGCTGGCGGGACACCCGCCGTCTGAAAGCCGAACTGGCCGAGATATCCGACCAGGATCTGGCCGATATGGGCTTCACCCGGGAAGACCTCGAATCCTACTTCGACGCCCGGCCGGTGCCCCCACGGGCCATGGCGCTGATGATGCGGCGCTTTGGCATCCGGGTGCGGGACGTGCCGCTCAACCGCTGGCACAGCCTGATCGACGCGCAGCAGGCCTGCCGCGACTGCCGGCGGGCCGAGGTCTGCCGGGCGGCCCTGCGCTGGGGCCCGGACCAGGAGACTCCGGAACAGCACTGCCCCAACCGGGCCTTCTTGACGGAAATAGCCGAGATCGCGCGGCGGCGGGACACACCCCTGTCCGGATGAAGGATCAGCGCCGGTAGAAAATGTGCTGGCCGATCTTCCAACTCTTTTTGAAGTCGTGGCGCCAGGCCGGGCTGACGTAGTCGGCGTGATACCACATGGCACCGCGGCTGGGATCGTTGGTCTTGCCGCTGTAGATCAAGCTCGCCAGCTTCACCGACTCGTTCCAGGAGCGCCCGGGCCGGGGGACATCGTCGAGGCCGTCGCAGTACCAGGAAAACTGGCACCTGTGCTTCACCTTCTGGCCACCCTGACGTATCACCTTGCAGATACTGTCGGGGAACTGCGGCGAGGCGACCCGGTTCAAGACCACATGGCCCACCGCCACACGGCCCTGATAAGGCTCGTTGCGGGCTTCAAAATAGATGTTCTCGGCCAGGCAGGTCACTTCCTCGCCGGGATCCGCCAGTTTGCGGGCGTTCCACAGGGAATAGACATTGGGCCGGTCTTGCAGGCTGGCAACATCCAAGGATTTTTTCGCCAGGTGATTGGTCGCTGCCGCCAGCTTTGACGATCCGACGGTCACCCGTTTCCAGTCCGCCTGAGCCGGCACCGCCAGTGCCAAGATGAGCGCCACGCCAAGCGCAGCCCCCCCGGCGAGATCTGCGATCGCGCGAAAGCGCGCTTTCCCTTTACCCGTCAATGCTCTTTCTCCCAAAAAAAACCCGGCCCCCCTGTCGAGGGTTTGCGTGAAATCGCGTCCCGGGTAGCGTCCTTACCACGGCGGAGAATTTTCTGCCGGCCCGCCAAACCTTGACCGACCCCAGCCACCCGCAACACTGAGCGGCTGTCCCTACCTCTTCCCGATTGCAGGAGTGTAGAAAACCTAAATAGTTAAAATCAATAAAAATTATCAGAAAATTTAGCGGCTTTTACCATACCGGTTAATATCCGTGGAAGCCGCAGGAAACCAGGTCGATGCATAAAAGTATTCGTTTATGTTTTTACGACGAAAGACTTCCGACGGCTTCCTTTCCATTTCGATTTCGCGATATAAGGACCAGAAGGAACAATAAACCTATCCAACTGACTCCTGAGGAACACAGCGCTGCAGGTTGCACCTATTGCTTTCTTCACAGGCGAGCCTTTGCGCTGGTACCATCCCTCCGGCAATTTCAGGAGACCGAAGCATGACCCTCACCGCCGTCGCCGACAGCGCGCCGAAACACATCAGTCCCGAAGAATGGCAAGCCCGCCTCGAATTGGCGGCCTGTTACCGCTTGGTGCACCACCATGGCTGGACGTCGCAGGTCTATAACCACATTACCCTCAGGGTACCGGGCAGCGAGGCGATTCTGATCAACCCCTTCGGCCTGGGCTACGATGAGATCTGCGCCTCGAACCTGGTGAAGATCGACCTGGAGGGCAACAAGCTGGACGACAGCGATTATCCAATAAACCGGGCCGGCTATGTGATCCACTCAGCGATTCATGCGGCGCGCGCTGATGTTCACTGCGTCCTGCATACCCATTCCCAGAACGCGACGGCGATTGCCTGCCTGGAAGAGGGCTTCATCCCCATCACCCAGACCGGCTGCATTTTCCACGAGCGGATCGGTACCCACGAATACGAGGGCATCGCCCTGGACCTGGATGAGCGCAAGCGCCTGGTGGCCGACTTCCCGGCGCCGAACCACACTCTGCTGCTTTACAATCACGGGCTGATCACCACCGGGCCCACGGCAGCCTGCGCCTTCACCCGGCTTTATCATTTCGAGGACAACGCGGGGGTCCAGCTAAAGGCCATGGCCTCGGGCGGCAGCCTCAAGCGCCTGAGCCGGGCGGTGCTGGACCACACCCGGAACCAGTTCGAAAGCCCGGCGGCCCAGGCCGGCGCCGAGCAGCCGCAACCGGAATGGCCTGCCTACCTGCGCCTGCTGGACCGTCTGGATCCGAGTTGGCGGCACTAATCGCCGCAACCGCCGCGGAACTCTAAAAGCCCATCCGGTGCACGACCTGTTCGGCCCAGGCCATGCCGCTTGAGCGGACCGATTCATCGATCGCACCCGATACCACCAACAGCAGCAGAGCGGCGACCACCAACAGGGAAACGCGGTTGCTGATCGACCCGGTTTCCTGATGCCAAAACCCTTTCAAGGTCTTCATCTCACACTCCCATACCGATCTTTGCCGGCCTAACAGGGTTAACGTTATGTAAATGACACAATCATTGCAATAGGGGCTGGTGTTTTTCTCGACCATGCCCGTTTTTTGATTCAGAAGGATTTCTGCCGCCGGAATCTGCTGTTTCGGGGGAAATCCGAGCCAAACTGCCATTTTATGGTTAATACGCCTCAACCCTTTCTTAACGTCCCGGCGCGATCCTGTGCCGGAACAACTGGCTTTGCGCCAGGCAACAGAAAGGGCACAGCATGCGCTATGCCGTACTCGCCCTCCTCATCGGGGGCATTGCGTTCGGGGCACTCTTCTTTGCCGAGGATCTGGTCACCCTGGCCGCCGGCGAAGAGGCCGGCGCCAAGGTTTCCATGGCGAGCCTGTTCGATGGCTTCGTGACTATGATGGCGCAATCCATGGCCGGCTTCGGCAGGAGCTTCGGTATCTGATCCGGATCTGATCCGGCGGGCCGTCACCCCGCGGCATCCGCACCGCGTTTCGGCCATTCGGCAGGGCGCACGCCCAGGCGATAGATCAAGCGTTCCATGGCGGTCGCCAGGCGGTCGCCGGGCCGTTCCGCACAATAGGCGTCGAGCCAGCCGTAGTAGGCTGCCGTGTTCCAGTCCGGCGTGACCCGGGCCTTGGTGAGGATGAAGCGGTTATAGGCGGTCATGTAGCCGGCGACCCACCATTCCAGTTGCCGGCCGGCACTGCCCCCGCCCGCCCGCGCCTCGCTCCAACCGTTGCAGATCACCGTTCCGGCCGCATGGATCCGGTAATAGCCCTCGCCGTCTTCCGCCAGCGCCGCGGTGGCGCTCAGCAACGCGCCAGCCAGCGCGCAGACCCGCAATATCCGCCGCATCGCACACCCCCAGTGTTTCGATCCCGCCGGGAGTCAGTGTAGCGGAAGAAGGGCGCGGAACCAAAAGGCCCTCAGGATATCCTTGGGCACGCCGGTGCCCGGTCAGCGCCGCTGTACCACGCTTTCGCTGTTCGCTGTACCAAGGGACGCCCGGCCCATGTATCTGCCGGAGACCCACAAGGCCAGGCCCATCACCGCGAGGCCGCCGCCCAGGATCATCACCAGGCCGTTCAACTCGGCGTCCCGGCCAAAGAAAGACGCCCCCTCGGCCCGCAGCGGCGCCGCCGCCAGCGCCAGGGCGAGCCCGCCCAGGACGTCCGAAATGCCCATCCAGCGCAGCAGCCGCGCCAGCAGGCGCCGCCGTTCGGCCGGCGCCAGGGCCTGAGTACCTTCCGTCATGAGATATCTCCCGACTGTACTTTACGGGCGCAACTGTAGCCGCCCGTCCTTAGCGAGAGCTTAAGGCGGGCAGTCTGAAAGACCGAAAGACCGCGCCCGGCCGGCATCTCACGCATTTGTGTAGAGCATGGATATCGATTTAGACATCGGTATAGATGACAAAACGGATACGACCACCTCACCCGCTCCACAATCCCTCCCGCGCCAATTCAATCGCGTGGCCCTCAATTAGGCCCACTAAATCGAAATCTCTGACAGACGAACAGCGAAGGCCGCCTCTTCTTCGGTAATGACGCCATCTGCATCAATCAATTTACGCACGTACCGTAAGACCCGCGAAAGACCTTCCTCAGAATCCGAGAGATGCGAAAGTGCGCGTTCAAACGCCACTTCATTTGGTCTATATTTCCGTATCCCCTCGAGCGCCATATACTCGTCCAGGCCTGGCTCAGGACAGTGTAGATCAAGGTACTCAAGCATCACGCCGTCCTCCGAAGTATGTTGTTCACCGTCGCACCGTGACAGGAAAAGAAGTACAGCCAAGCCTGGCCGCGCGTTCTTCATGGCCTGAACTGTTGCCTTTTCCCTGCTGTCGCGAGGCGCTTCGCCAAGCCCAGAAATAGCGCGGATAATCGCCTGCGGATCATCCACAATTACTCCAGACGCAAGGTCTGTTGCAGATACAATTCGATCAGCACGGAACGTACGTTTTGCTTTCCGCTCATAGCAATATGCGTGCACTAGTAAATTGCCGCCGTTATCTTCAACGGCGTTGATTGTAATTCTCCTTCTACTTTCCTCACCTTTTGAATCAACATAGTCAATCATCAGAGCCAGGCCTAGAAAATCTGCGATAGGTGGCTGTAGCAAATCGGTTTGGAGATCATCAGGGTCAGCATCTGGAAGGACAGCTTGCTCAGCATATTGTAAACCTGGCTCGGGAATCTGTGTTTGCGTCACCCTGTCGCGAAACAAATCTAAGATCTGCGAAGTGATAGCCATGCCTAAACCCCTCCTTCAGACCGAGACAAACACAACTACGTGCACTCAACTAATTGAATGAATGATAATGACTGTAGCTTCATCCATATATCAACTCAAAATTGATTACCCATCAAATCTACGAAAGGCTAACCTGTATGTGAATCTAAAAACCGGGGGTCAAAATACGCAAAAAAATATATCAGCAGCTCTTTGCCGAAGCTTGGCACAGTCCGGGAATGTCATTCACGAACAGGATCATCCTAAGTCTGATATTATTCAGTATTGTTTGGCTCATCGTAGAAACCGAGAGCACCTTCTACAACCGCCACGCCTACATATTCGATTCAGTAGATGTTGTTATCGCCATCTTGTTCACCGTTGAGTACGCAGCGCGCGTTTGGGCCGTGGGCCAAAACAGCGAGTACAAAGGGCTACGGGGCCGACTCAAATACATATTCAGCATTTGGGCTCTGGTCGATTTGGCCGCGGTCCTGCCTTATTACCTTGCAGTCGGCACCAATGAGTCATTTCTGTTGCGGCTGTTGCGCTTTTTTCGGGTTCTTGCGATTGGCCGCCTGGGAAAGTACTCACGGGCTCTGCGGGACTTCGGTGCTGCGCTGCGCAACAGGAAGTACGATCTCTACGTTGCCGCTGCGATATCTATTTCTATTATTGTTACAGCGGCAACGGGAATGTATCTCTTGGAAAGTCCATACCAGCCAGACGCCTTTGGCAGCATTCCCCGCGCCATCTGGTGGTCTGTAACTTCCTTTACGCCCTTGGCTGGAGGCATTGTTCCCCAGACAATTGCTGGGAAAGCCTTTGCAGCCATTTCCGCATTGGCAGGAATTGGCTTGGTTGCGATGCCGACCGCCATCTTGGCAGCGGCGTTTTCCGAAGTCTTTCAGAAACGAAAACGCCAGGACACTAAAGTGGATTAGGACGTCAGGTCAGGTTTGCCACACGTGAGGCACATATAGCCTGGCGTTGATACTTACCCAACTCCAGGCGGCCTATCTGTCAATGCATAGACTCTAAGACGCCCCTGCGTCCAAGCACCCCTCACCCGCTCCACAGTCCCTCCCGCACCAGGTCGTCGGTCGCCTCCACGATGCTTTCGCGCAAGGCCCCGACGACTTCGTCGACGTG
>CAJHXM010000744.1_pt1 | contig 14325 bp, 7 predicted proteins | sample 9198461 | NCBI WGS metagenome assembly CAJHXM01 (sample SAMEA7708299, study PRJEB35096) | sediment metagenome | biome: marine neritic benthic zone biome [ENVO:01000025]; feature: sediment [ENVO:00002007]; material: shallow marine sediment [ENVO:03000034] sea grass bed [ENVO_01000059] ...
CCCCAGGCGGGCGTCGCCACGCCCAAGCTGCTGGAGCGGGTCGAGCGCATCGGCCTGGATGGCTATGCCGTCGAGCCCTCGCCCGTGGTCTTCTGGGACCTCTTCGGCAAGAAGGGTCATCCCATCCGCACCACCGTCTCGGAGATGGGGCCGCTCTTGCTGGCGCGCCTGCTCGACCTCAACGAGACCCAGGAAGGCGTCCTCAACATCGCCTTCCAGGTGGCCGACGACGAGGGCCTGATGGTCCTCGACCTGAAGGACCTCAAGTCGCTGCTGCAGTTCGTCTCCGACCACCGCAAGGAGCTGATGGCGGCCTACGGCAACGTCTCGCCGCGCTCGGTGGGCGCCATCCAGCGCCGCCTGCTGTCGCTCACCCAACAGGGCGTGCGGAAGTTCTTCGGCGAGCCGGCCCTCGACCTCAGGGACTTCATGCGCACGGACCGCGCGGGCCGGGGCTACATCAACGTTCTGGCCGCCGACAAGCTGATGATGACCCCGCAGCTCTACGCCACCTTCCTGCTGTGGCTGCTGGCGGAGCTGTTCGAGGAGCTGCCCGAGGTCGGCGACCCGGACAAGCCGCGCCTGGTGTTCTTCTTCGACGAGGCCCACCTGCTGTTCGACGATGCGCCAAAGGCCCTGCTGCAAAAGGTCGAGCAGGTGGTGCGCCTGATCCGCTCAAAAGGTGTCGGGGTCTATTTCGTCAGCCAGTCGCCGCTGGATATTCCCGAAGAGGTCCTGGGCCAGCTCGGCAACCGCATCCAGCACGCCCTGCGGGCCTTCACCCCCAAGGACCGCAAGGCGGTCCGGTCGGCGGCGGAGACCTTTCGCCAAAATCCGAAGTTCGACGCGGCCGAGGCGATCACCCAGCTTGGGGTCGGCGAGGCGTTGGTCTCGACCCTGCAGCGCAAGGGCGTGCCCTCGGTGGTCGACCAGACCCTGATCCGCCCGCCCGCCTCGCGAATGGGGCCGATCACGGCTGCCGAGCGCAAAAGAGTGATGGCGGCCAGCCCGGTGCTGGGGATCTACGATGAAAAGATCGACCGTAAATCGGCGCACGAGATGCTGGAGGCCAAGGCCTTGAGGGCCGCCGAGGAAGCCGAGGAGGCCGCGGAGGCGGCGCGTCAGGCCAAAGAGCGGGAGCGGCGCCGCAAAGAACGTGAGCGCGATGAGCGCCGTCGCGAGAAGCGCGGCGGTTCCACCCGGCGCCGTTCCTCCAGCCGCAGCAGCCGTCGGCAGACCACGACCGAGGCCTTCACCAAAAGCGTTGCCCGCTCGATCGGTTCGCAGGTCGGCCGACAGCTCATCCGGGGTATCCTGGGCTCGCTTTTCAAGGGGCGCTAATCCAAGCGGGCGGCTACTCGGGCCGGAGGACGATTTTTGCCGCCGCCGTGCGGCCGCAATGGAGGTCGTCGAAGGCGGCCGCGCCCTGGCCGATGGGGCGCTGTTCGACCCAGGCAAGGTCGCCCAAAGCGCCGCTGTGGAGGGCGTCGATCGAGGCCATCAGGTCCAGGGTCGTGTAGGTGTAGGTGCCGATGAACGTCACTTCGGCGAGGGTGAGCTTGCGGACGTCCAGGCCGCTTTCTTCGTCCTGGAGGCCGATGTGGGCCAGCACGCCGCCGGGCATGACCGCCGCCGACGCGGCCGCGCGGGTCCGCCCGCCGCCGACCGCATCGATCACCAGATCATAGGCACCTTCCTGCGGGCCAGGGCCGGCGATCGGGTCGTAGACGCTGCAGCAGCCGGTTGCCGCCGCCGAATCCCGGCGCAGGGCATTGGTGTCGCCCAAGAGGATTTCAACACAGCCTTTGCTGCGCAGCAGGAGGGCGCTGAGCAAGCCAATCGAGCCGCCGCCGATCACCAGGGCGCGGGCCTCCGACAGCGGCCGGGCCAGGGCCCGTTCCGCCAGGGCCACGGCATGCAGCGCCGTCGCCGTGGGCTCGGTCAGGGCCGCCGCGGCCGCATCCATGGTATCCGGGATCGGCAGCAGGTTGGCCTCCGGCACGGCGACGAACTCGGCAAAGGCGCCGGGGCGCCCCAGGCCCACCAGATCGCGCTTGGCGCAGAGGTTGATGCGGCCGCCCAGGCAGTGGCGGCAGCGGCCGCAGCTCACCAGGGGATTGATCGCCACCCGGCGTCCCTTGCCGGCGCCGGTCAGCACCTCACCGCTCGCCTCATGCCCCAGGATCAAGGGCGGCACCCGGCGGGGATCCTTGCCGTGATAGGCATGCATGTCGGAGCCGCAAATCCCCACGGCGTCGATGCGCACCAACTCTTCGCCGGCGCCGGGGGCGGGGTCGGGTTCATCGCGATAGGCGATCTGCTGCGTGCCCAGATATACCAGAGCTTTCATTTGCTTCGTTCCTTTGCGCCTATTTTGCCGTGAAACCGCCGTCCAGGTGGATGATCTGTCCGGTGATGTAGTCCGATGCCGGCGCGGCCAGGAAAACCGTCAGGCCGTCCAGATCTTCCAGGCGGCCATTGCGGCCGATCATGGTTTGGGCAGCGCGCTGAGCCGCCAGAGCTTCATCTTGAAAAACCGGCCCGGTCAAGGCTGTTGGGAAAAAGCCGGGGGCAATGGCGTTGCAGGTGATACCGGCGGAGGACCAGGCTTCCGCCATGGCGCGCGTAAGTTGGGCGATGCCGCCCTTGGAGGCACCATAGGCGGCGCTGTCGGGGAAGGCGCGGCTGGACTGCAGCGAGGCGATATTGATGATGCGGCCCCAGCCCCGATCCTGCATTGGGCCGACCAAGGCCTGGGCCAGGAAGAAGGGAACCGAGAGATTCAAATCCAAAGTGCGGTCCCAGGAATCCGGCGTGATCGTCTCGATCGGCTCTCGAAGATTGATGCCTGCGGCGTTGACCAGAATATCGGGGGGCCCGAAAGGCGCCGAGGCCCGTTCTGAAATTTTTTCCACGGCGCCCGGGGTTTCCAGATCGACCACCAGCGCGGCAGCGCGGCCGCCGGCCGTCTCGATTTCGGCAATTGCATCGGCTAAAGCCTCGGCGCGGCGCCCGACCAGAACGACGCCGGCGCCCGCTTCGGCCAGAGCAGCGCCTTGCTGTCGCCCGATGCCGGAACTGCCTCCGGTAACGAGGGCGACCCGTCCGTCCAGGCGGAAGGCATCCACGTTTGCTGTCATTTGCCTTTTGAATCCTTGTGAATCGGGGCCGAATTCTCAGCGGTCCGGTTCTACCCTATGCCTCTTGCGCGGAAAAGCTCCGGGACCTTTTGGCATGATTGGTTGATGCACGGAAAAGTTGGTGTCGCCATTCCCATATTGGGACTCATAATATCGTATTTTTTGCGCCCCGGAGGACGGATTCTTTCGTGCCGGCTTAGAAATTAGTACCAATTTTCCTGTTTAACGCGAATTAACCATTGCTTAACTTTTTGAAAATCTTAAGATTTTATTAATTAACCTTAATTGGGACAGGACCTGGCACCCTTATTGCGAATGTTGGGGTGTTACTGATTGTTCCGTGTCGGGATGTAGATCCTCGGTAGCAAAACCCGTTAGTTCAACTTCGACAATCGATGGGGAGTATCCTTATGAAACGTTCTTTTCTGATGGCAACTGCATGTGTTGCCCTGCTCGGTTTGAGCGCTTGCGCTCAGTCCGATGCCAACATGAGCGACGCCGATCTTCAGGCGAAACTCGACGAGCAAAACAAGATGCTGATGCAGAAGGATGAGCAGAATGCCGCCCTTCAGTCTCAGATCAGCAGCCTGCAAAGCAGCCAGACGGCGGCCGTGCCGGCCTCCATGGGCGATGCCGATCTGCCGCCGGCCAAGCCGGGCGAGTGCTATGCCCGGGTGCTGATCCCGGCGACCTACAAGACCACGACCGAAACCGTCGTTGCCAGCGAAGCCAGCGAGCGGGTTGAGGTCGTGCCGGCGCAGTACGGCACGGTCGAAGAGCGGGTTCTGGTGCGTGAGGCTTCCGAGCGCATCGAAGTCGTGCCGGCGACCTACAAGACGGTCGAGGAACGCATCCTCGTGACCGAAGCTTCGGAAGAGCTGTCCACGATCCCGGCGACCTACGAGACGGTTTCCGAGCGTGTTCTGGTGAAGCCGGCTTCCACAGTGTGGAAGAAGGGCCGTGGGCCGATCGAAAAGGTCGACTCTGCTACCGGTGAAATCATGTGCTTGGTGGAAATTCCCGCCGAGTACCGCACCGTGACCAAGCGTGTCGAGAAGACCCCGGCACGAACCACCACCCGGCAGATTCCGGCGACCTACAAGACCGTCAAGAAGACGGTTGTCGACAAGCCGGCCTCGACCCGCACGGTGCAGATTCCGGCCGAGTACAACACGGTCAAGATCCGCAAGATGACCCAGCCGCCCAAGGAAAACCGCGTCGCGATCCCGGCGAAGTATCAGGAAGTCTCCAAGCGCGCGAAGGTCACCGACGAGCGGTTGGAATGGCGGTCGATTCTCTGTGAGACCAACACGACCGCCGGCGTTGTCTCCCGGATCCAGTCTGCGCTGAAGCAGAAGGGCTACAACCCGGGTCGGATTGACGGCGTTCTCGGTGCCGAGACCATGGCAGCCGTGAAGTCCTTCCAGATCAAGAACAACATGCCCAGCGGTCAGCTGACGCTTGCTACCGTGAAGGCATTGGGTGTTTCGCTCTAAGTAGGGGCTTGATACCCGGCGCATTCCTGGGGCGTTGGCCGAGGTCGTCCTAGGAACATCTCGCCCACCCTTGGATCTTCGGATCCGGGGTGGGCGAGAACTTATTCGGTAAAGAGGAGTGGCATTGCTGCTCCTCTTTTTTTTGCTGTAGAAGCGTGAATTTCCTGCGCCCATTTTGAAACATTGATATTCTGACCGGGAGGAGTTCCGCAGATGACAGCATTTTCCTTTGCGGTCCTGGGCGACGCGCCCTATCGAAAGCGCCGCGACGACAAGCGCTTTGCCGGTCTGATTCAGGACATTAAACGGCAGGAGCCTGAATTCTTAGCGCATTTGGGGGACTTGAAGCGGGGTGCTTCGCCGTGCAAAACGAAACGCTACAAGGAAGTCCGGAAGCTTCTCGCCGGTTTTGACGGACCCCTGGTTTACACGCCCGGGGACAACGATTGGGCGGACTGCTTCAAAAAGAAGTCGGGCGATTTCGATCCTCAGGAGAGGCTGCGCAAGATAAGGACCTTGTTTTATGACGATTTTGCGGCTTCGGCGGACCGCAAACTCGGTATCACCCGGCAGCCGGGCTTCGTAGAAAATGCGCGCTGGTCTATCAAGGATGTCGTCTTCCTCTCGCTTCATAGTGTCGGCGCCAACAACAACCTTAACCGCGATCCGGCGGAATATCGAAAACGGAACCGTGCCAACTTGATGTGGCTGAAGGCGGCTTTTGAAAGGGCCCATGCCGGTGACACCTCGGCACTGGTGCTCTTGACCCATGCAAACCTTTGGCACCCGAAACGCGGGAAACTGCAAAAGGGGTTCAGGGATTGCCTCGCACTGCTGGCTGAGGAGGCCCAAGGCTTCGGCAGACCGATCCTGGTGGCGCACGGCGACAAGCACAGGTTCATCGTCGATCACCCGCTGTCGGCGGCGGGGCCAGACGCTCGCAAGATTTCCAACGTCACCCGGCTTCAGGTCATGGGAGACGATGAATTGGGGGCGGTAATGGTGGCGGTTGATCCGACGGCAAAGGAGCCCTTTCGCTTTCGAGTTCTTGAGCCACCGAATTAGTGGAATACCTGAAATTTTCTGCGTTACCGGTCGAAATTTGCTCTAGTATCCCGGACATCATTTTTGAGGACAGGGACGGATGCGGACTGTCGGACAATTTCCCCGTGTCGTGCGCGAGATCGAGAACTGCTGGATCACCTTGGCGGACGGTTGCCGCCTGGCGGCGCGGATCTGGCTGCCGGCGGACGCGGAAGAGGCACCGGTGCCGGCGATCCTGGAGTACCTGCCTTACCGCAAGCGCGACGGCACGGCGGCGCGGGATGAACTGACGCATCCCTATTTTGCCGGGCATGGTTACGCCTGCATCCGCGTCGACATGCGCGGCAACGGCGAGTCGGACGGTCTCATGTGGGACGAGTATCTGCAGCAGGAGCAGGACGACGCCCTGGAGGTGATCGATTGGATCACCGATCAGGCATGGTGCACGGGCAAGGTGGGGATGATCGGCATCTCCTGGGGCGGCTTCAACGGGCTGCAGGTGGCGGCCCGCCAGCCCGAGGCGCTGAAGGCCATTGTCACGCTCTGCTCGACCGATGACCGCTACGCCGACGATATTCACTACAAGGGCGGCGCACTGCTGAATGAGAATCTGGGCTGGGCGACGACCATGCTGGCATTTTCCTCGCGGCCCCCGGACCCGGCGCTGGTGGGCGAAGCTTGGCGCGCGATGTGGATGGACCGCCTGGAAAATCTACCGCTGCTGGTGGAGAACTGGTTGCGTCACCCGCAGCGAGATGCCTTTTGGAAGCACGGCTCGGTGTGCGAAAACTTCGATGCCATCAAGGCCGCGGTTTTTGCCGTCGGCGGCTGGGGCGATGCTTATTCCAACGCCATCCCCCGGATGCTGGCCGGCCTCAATGCGCCGAAGCTCGGGCTGATCGGTCCCTGGATCCACAAGTATCCGCACTTTGCCTTGCCGGAACCGCGCATCGGTTTCCTGCAGGAAGCCTTGCGCTGGTGGGATCATTGGCTGAAGGGGGCGGAGACCGGCATTATGGAAGAGCCGCTGTTGCGCGCCTACATGATGGATTCCACGCTGCCGCTGGCCAGCTATGAGCGGCTTTTGGGACATTGGGTGTCGGAGACGGCGTGGCCGCCGGCGCGCGAGCCTTTGAGCTTTGCGCTTAATCCCGGTGAGCTGGCGGCAGAGGCCGGGCTCGAGGAGCCTTTAAGTCATGCTTCGCCGCAGGACAACGGCGCTGCTTGCGGCGAATACTGTGCCATGTGGTGCGGGCCGGAGTGGCCGACGGATCAGCGCTATGACGATGCCGCGTCCTTGACCTTCGACAGCGCTCCCCTGGGGGAGTGGCTTGAACTGCTGGGGCCGCCGCGCGTCTGGCTGGAGCTGGAAGTCGACCGGCCCCAGGCCTTGGTCGCCGCGCGGCTTTGCGATGTGCATCCCTCGGGGGCTTCGACCCGAATCTCCTATGGCGTGCTCAATCTGGCGCACCGCGAGAGTCACGAGAAGCCCGCGCCCTTAACACCCGGGCAGCGCTACCGGATTTGCCTGCAGCTCGATGATGCCGGCTATTCGGTTGCGCCGGGGCACCGGCTGCGCTTGGCGCTTTCCACCAGCTATTGGCCGCAAATCTGGCCCTCGCCGGAGGCCGTCACGCTCACGGTTTATGCCGGGAGCAGCCGGCTCGAATTGCCCCAGCGCCCGCCCGGTGATGAATACCAAGGCGTCTTTGAGGAACCGGAAGGGGCGCCGCCCATCGCGGAGGAGGAATTGCGGCCCAGTTCCGCCCAACGCTGGCACGAGCGCAATTTGGCAACCGGCGAATCGATTTTGCGGATCGTTGACGACTTCGGCGCCCAGCGCAGCAAGACCCATGGCCTGGAAAGCGGTTCGCAAGTGTCGGAGACCTATCGCATTCATCCCGACGATCCCCTGAGCGCGCGGGCCGAATGCCGCTGGACCCAGACCCTGGGACGGGGCGAGTGGCAGATACGCACCGAGTGCCGCAGCGCGCAGTGGGCCGATCCGGAAAACTTTTTTGTTGAAGCCGAGGTCGAGGCCTACGAAGGTGACGAAAAGGTCTTTGAAAAGCGTTGGGATCGCTCTATTCCGCGCAATTTCTTGTAAGGAATGGAATGATGTCCTCGGCCCCGCGCATCGCCATCGGCGGCTTTCAGCATGAGACCAATACCTTTGCGCCGGCCCGCGCGACCTATGAAGATTTCGAGCGGCACGACGGCTGGCCCGGGCTGACCCGGGGCGCGGAAATCTTCGACACCTTTCCGGGCCGCAACCTGCCCATTGCCGGGTTCATGGCGGCGGGGCAGGCCGCCGGCTATGATCTGCAGCCGCTGATCTGGTGTCAGGCCGAGCCCTCGTCCTATGTGACGGAAGATGCCTTTGAGCGCATCGCCGCGCAGCTTTGCGACGGCCTCGCGGCCATGAAAGACCTGGACGGAGTCTACTTGGACCTGCACGGCGCGATGGTGTGCGAGCATCACGAGGACGGCGAAGGCGCGCTGCTGCAGCGAGTCCGCGCGGTGATCGGGCCGGATCTGCCGCTGGTCATCAGCCTGGACCTGCATGCCAATGTGACCGAGACCATGGCCCGGGAATCGACGGCCATGACCATATTCCGGACCTATCCCCACATCGACATGGCCGACACCGGCGCCCGGGCGCAGCCCCTGATGGCGCAGATCCTGAAGGGAGAGCTGACTGCGAAGGCCTATCGCAAACTGCCCTTCATCATCCCGATCCTGGGTCAGTACACCGGCATGGAGCCGAACCTGTCGATCTTCGGAACCTTGACGGCGCCGGAAGAGGGCGTGGCGAGCCTGGACTTTGCGCCGGGATTTCCGCCCGCGGATATCTACGAATGCGGGCCGGCAGCCGTTGCCTATGGCGGGGACCAGAGCGCGGTCGAGCAGGCTGCAGACCGTCTGCACGACCTTGTCGTCGGGGCGGAAGCTGATTTCGAAAACCGCATCTTTCCGCCGGACGAGGCGGTCCGTATGGCCATGGCGGTCTCCGCCGACAAACCCGTCGTGTTGGCCGACGCGCAGGACAACCCGGGCGCCGGCGCCAGTTCCGATACGGTGGGCCTGTTGCAGGCCTTGCTCGACGGCGGTGCCCAGGGCGCGGTGATGGCGCTGTTGAACGACCCGGAGACCGTGGCGATCGCCCAGGAAGTGGGTCTTGGCAAGACCTTCCAGGGCAAGCTCGGAGGCAAGTCCGGGCAGCCGGGGCAGGCGCCTCTGCCTGGGCGGTTCGTGGCGGAGGCCTTGGGCGACGGCCGTTTCACCTGCACCGGCGCGATGTACCGGGGCATCGAGACCCAACTGGGCCCTATGGCCCTGTTGCGCATCGAGCATCCGGAGGCCGATGTGCGTGTCGTCGTGGGCAGCGAGCGCTTCCAGTGTCTCGATCAGGCCATCTATCGCCATGTCGGGGTGGAGCCGACGGCGCAGCGTATCCTTGCGGTCAAGAGCACGGTGCACTTTCGGGCTGACTATGCGCCCATTGCATCGGAGATCATCGCGGTCGAGGCGCCCGGCGACAATCTTTGCCGGGTCGAGCAGATGGACTACCGGCGCTTGCGGCCCGGGGTGCGTCTGGGCAACGGCGGTCCGGCCTTCGTGCCGCTCAGCTGACAACAAAGGACATGAAACTCGTCATCGCCATGATGCAGCACGAGACCAACACCTTCTCGCCGCTGCCCACCCCTTACGCCGCCTTTGCCGGGGCCACGGGCTATCCGGAGCCGCCGCGCGGCGCCGAGGCCCTGGCGGCCTATGGCGGCACCGGTTTCGGCTTTGCCGCCTTTGTCGATTTGGCGCGCGAGGAGGGCGCGGAGATCGTTTTGCCCATTGCCGCTAATGCGGAGCCGAGCGGGCGGGTCGCGGATGCGGCCTTCGATCGCATCTGCGCTGCGATCTGCGATGCGGTCGCGGCGGGCTGCGACGGGGTGATGCTCGATCTGCACGGTGCCATGGTGACGCAAAGCCACGACGATGGCGAAGGGGAGTTGCTGCGCCGCCTGCGGGCCCTTGCGCCCGACGTGCCGATTGCCGTCTCGCTGGACTTTCATACCAACCTGACCGCGGCGATGGTCGAGGGGGCGACGGTCATCACCGGCTATCGGACCTATCCCCATGTCGATATGTACCAGACCGGGGAGCGCGCCGGGCGCACCCTGCTGCGCGCCATGCGGGGTGAGGTGTCGCCCAAGATGGTCTGGGGCGCTTTGCCGATGATGACGCACATGATCCGCCAGACCCCGGCCAAGCAGCCGATGAAAGACGTGATGGACCGGGCCATCGCCGCCGAAGCCGAGGGGCAGGTATTGAATGCCTCGATCTTTGGCGGCTTTCCCCTGGCGGATATTCCCCATGTCAGCCTGAGCGCCGTGGTGGTGACCGATGACGGCGCGGCGGCCGGCGCTGCCTTGCGCGATTCTCTCTTCGATCTTGCCTGGGCGCGGCGTTCGGATTTCGTCTTCGAGCCTGAGCCGCTGGCCGACACCATTGCCTACGCGAAGAGCCTGCCCGGCGGCCCGGTGGTGCTGGCCGATCACGGCGACAATGCGGGTGCGGGCGGCAACCATGACAACATGGCGGTGCTGGCCGAGGTCCTGCGCCAGGGCCTGAGCGACGTGGCGGTGGCGCCGATTTGCGATCCTGAAGCGTTGGCGATTTTGATCGAGGCCGGGGAGGGCGCCGAAGTGACCCTGGAGGTCGGCGGCAAGACCGAGGCTCCGGCAATCGGGCTCAAACGCACGCCGCTGCTTCTCTCCGGCAGGGTTGCCCGGATCACCGAGGGACGCTTCACGGTGACCGGCCCCATGATGACCGGTTTCACAATCAATCTGGGGCCGACGGCGGTGCTCGATACCGGTGCGGCACAGATCATTGTCGGCAGCAAGCGTGGCGAGCCCTTTGACGCCGGCTTCTTCACCCATGCCGGTATCGACCCGGAAAAGAAGAAATATCTGCTGCTGAAGTCGCGCCAACATTTCCGCGCCGGCTTCCAGGATATCGCCAAGCACATCCTGCTGGCGGCGGGCCCCGGAGTCTGCAGCTCGGACTATGGCATCTTCCCCTTCCGCAACCTCAAGCGGCCAATCTTTCCGCTGGACCCGGATTGCCGTCGGCCGGTAGAAAAGAAGGTATAATATATATAAAAAACAATATATTGCAGTTATTTTATTAGGCAGTAGATTACGTATTCGAGAAAGCGTGATTCAGCCCGGGATTGCATTCGGCGGGCACAAGGAGAATCATGCAAGCAACGGATGCAAGAGGCCAATCTTTGACATCCATCATCTGAACGTTGCGCCATTCTTTGGCCATGCAATGGCGCTATAGTGGTCCGGCGTTTGCATAGAGGACCAGCACGAAGGGATGCCGGGAAAACCCGGCACAGGGCAACCCACCAACAATCCCTCGGTACCGGGAGACGAAGTTCATGAAAAAGGCCGCCATTGCCATCATCGGCGTGATCGTTCTGATCGCCGCCGCGCTGTTTGTCGCCCCGCCGCTGATCGGCGGCAACATGCTGAAGCCCTATATCGCGGATGCGGTGCGGGACGCGACGGGACGGGAGGTGCAGATCGGCGGCGATGTGGGCTTGAGCCTATTGCCCAATCTGAAAGTCGACCTGACTGACGTGCGCCTGGCAAATCCGGACGGCATGTCCGCAGAGGATATGGTCTCGATCGGCAATCTCTCCGCCAGTATCCGGGCCCTGCCGGCGGTCACGGGTCGCGACATCTACGTCGATACCCTGGTCATCACCGAGCCGTCGATTTCCTTGGAGGTGAATGAAGCCGGCAGACAGAACTGGGCCTTCGACAGCGGGCAAGACGCGAACCAGGCCTCCGGCGGCGAGCCGGGCAGCGATGATTTGCCGATTTCCAATTTGCATCTGGGCGACGTGCGGATCGTCAATGGCCACTTTTCCTTCATCGATGCCACCAGCGGCCAGCGCCTCGAGGCCAGCGGCATCACCGTTGCGGCCGCTCTGGAAGATCTGGCGAGCAAGCTGTCCATCAACGGCGAACTCACGCTGAACGAGCAGATCGTGAAGTTGAACGTCGATCTCTCTTCCCCGAAAACCCTGTTAGAGGGCGCGCCGACAGCCTTGCTGGCGCAGCTCGATTCAGCCTTGATCAAGACCGGCTACGACGGCGGCCTGCAGACCAAGCCGGTGCCCGGCCTGGATGGCACCTTCCGCCTGGATGTCGGCTCGGTCGGCGCCCTGATGGCCTGGCTGGAGCAGCCGCTGGATAGCGCACAGCCTGACCCCGGCCCGCTGAATGTGATGGCGAGCTTCAAAGCCGATGGCGCTACCGCCACTTTGGAATCGGCGACCGTCAAGGGCGAGGCGCTGGAAGTGAGCGCCACCGGCAGCCTGGATGCGAGTGCGGCGATCACCAAGGTCGTGCTCAACGTGGAAAGCGGCACGCTGGACGTGGACCGCTATTTGCCGCCGCCGGCCGAGGGAGGAGCTGCGCCGGAAGCGCCGTCAGGCGAGGCGCCGAAATTTTCGCTGGGCGATCTGCTGGGCCAGATTTCCGACGAGCCCTTCGATCTCGCGCCCCTGCAGCAGACCGAAGCCGATATCAGCATCGTGCTCAACGGTGTGAAGGCGGCGGGTTACGAGATCGGCAAGGTCGCTTTCACCAGCAAGCTGGCTGGCGGCAAACTGGCCGCGAACCTCAGTGAACTGGCGCTCTACGGCGGCAATATCACCGGACAGGTTAATCTCGATGGTGCCGGCGAAGCGCTGGGCCTGGATACAGCCTTCGATATCAGCAAGGTTGCCGTGGGCAAACTGGCCGCCGCGGCAACCGGCGGCAAGGCGCCGGTGACCGGCATTGCCTCCGGCAGTCTCAAGGCGACCGCTTCCGGCGCCAATCCGCGCGCCCTGGTGCAGGACCTAAAGGGCGGACTTAACTTCGATCTGGGCGGCGTGGATATCAAGGATGCGCCCGAGGCGCTTTCCGAAATCAAAGTCGCGCTCGACCTGCCCGGACTGGAGAGCCCGCCGAGCCTGAAGGGTTCTCTGGTCTATCGCAAACGGAAGGTGGAATTCGACGTGGGACTCGATCCCCTCGACAAGGTGCTCTCCGGCGAACGCTTTGCGGTCAAGGCCGGTGTGAAATCAAAGCTGGCGCAGGGCGGCTATGACGGCTTTGTGCAGCAGGACCCGGTCCCGGGTCTGGACGGCACCTTCGATGTGAATATCGGATCGGTCGGCAAGCTCGCGGCCTGGCTCGGTCAGCCGCTGGCTAAGGGGCAGCAAGATCCGGGCCCCCTGAAAGTGAAAGCCGTCTTCAAGGCGGATGGCGAAAAGGTCGCGCTGGAAACGGCGACGATCGACGGCAAGGACCTGAAGGCCAAAGCGAGCGGCAGCTATGACGGCACCGGCGAGAAGGCCAAGGTGGTCTTGAACCTGGAAAGCGGTGTGCTGAACATCGACCGCTATCTGCCGCCGGCCGGTCCGGCGAAGCCTGCTGCAAGCGGTGGCGGCGGGGAAGGCAATCCGCTGGCGGGTCTGTCCGAGGAGCCGATCGATTACAGCGCGTTGCGCACCACCGATGCGGATATCAATCTCGCGCTCGGCGGCGTGAAGGTTTCCGGCTTTGAGGTTGGGCCGGTGAAGCTGACCAGCAAGCTGGCCGGCGGCAAGCTGGCCGCCAACCTGGCGGACCTGGGTCTTTACGGCGGTAAGGTGACGGGAGCGGTAACCCTCGACGGTTCCGGCGATGCCCTGGCTGTCGGTACGGATCTGGCGCTGAAAACGGTCAACCTGGGTAAACTGAGTGCGGCGGCCAGCGGTGGGCCGGCGCCGGTCAGCGGCATCGCCAACGGCACCTTGAAACTCAACGCGCGGGGGATCAGCCCGCGGTCTCTGGCACAGGGGATGAGCGGCAAGCTCGATTTCGCGCTGAGCGGTGTGGACACCGGCGAGGCGCCGATTTCCGACATCCAGGCCTCGATCGATATTCCGGGCCTGGAGAGCCGCTCCAAGGTCAAGGGGTCAGTGGTCTACAACAAGGAAAAGGTCACGCTGGACCTGGATCTCGACCCGGCACAGCAAATTATGTCGGGCAAGCCCTTTGCCCTAACGGCGGCGCTGTCTTCGAACGTGATGAAGCTTGCCTATAAAGGCAGCGTGCAAAGCCAGCCGGCGCCGGGCCTGGACGGCACCTTGAACGTCGACGTGGGTTCGGTGGGCAAGCTGCTGGCCTGGTTGGATGTGCCGCTCGGCGCCGATCAGCCCGACCCGGGACCCTTCAAGTTCGATGTGACCCTGGCGGCGGACGAAAAGAAGATGGCCATCAAGTCAGCCACGATCGGCGGTAAGGCGATTCAGGCGACGGCGCGCGGGTCCGTCGATGCCCGGGGCGAGGTGATTCGCTTCGACGGCAACGTGGATGTGCAAAAGCTCGATCTAAATGCCTATATCCCGCCCACGTCAGAGCAGCGTGAGACCGCACAACAAAGCGGTGCCGCATCCTCTCAGGGCTGGAGTACGGAGCCCTTGCCCCTTGCCCTGCTGAAAACGCTCAGCGGCAACTTCGTCGTGAAGACGGGGCCGATCACCTACGGCAAGCTCGATATCGTCAGCACCAGCACCACGATGAAAATTGACGGCGGGG
>CAJHXM010000142.1_pt1 | contig 14058 bp, 10 predicted proteins | sample 9198461 | NCBI WGS metagenome assembly CAJHXM01 (sample SAMEA7708299, study PRJEB35096) | sediment metagenome | biome: marine neritic benthic zone biome [ENVO:01000025]; feature: sediment [ENVO:00002007]; material: shallow marine sediment [ENVO:03000034] sea grass bed [ENVO_01000059] ...
CGGCGGCAATGACCCGGCGCCGCGCGAAAAGCACGCCGTCCCGCTGGGCGATCCGGACAGGATCGTGGAGACCCCGGTCCCGGCGCAGGCGGCCCTGCTGTATCGCCTGAACGGCGACATGAACCCGCTGCACGCCGACCCGCAGGTGGCGCAAAAGGCCGGATTCGAGAAGCCCATCCTGCATGGCCTCTGCACCTTCGGTATGGCAGGCGCCGCCTTGCTCCAAAGCTGTTGCGGCTGGAAGGTGGAGCGGCTGCAGAGCATCGGGGTGCGCTTTTCCGCGCCGGTCTATCCGGGCGACACCCTGCAAACCGCCTTTTGGATTGAGGGCGACGATATTTCCTTCCGCACCACGGCTTTGGAGCGCGATGCTCTGGTCCTGAACCATGGCTGGGCGAAGCTGAAGGTTTGAATTCTAGAGACTGATTCATGGCTCATATCGTTTCGGAAGGAGCCGATCAGGCTCTAAGACGTCCATGTGCTGGTTCACCATCAGGATGGTGTCACCGGCGGCCCCGCCGGTCGTGCCAGCGGTAGTAGCGGATCGTGGGCGCCAGGAACCAGGGATTGCCGCGATAGAAGGGCCGGGTCTGGAAGGTTAGGCCGTCGAGCGCGGTTCGGCCTTCGGGCAGGCCCAGCAGCTGTTGGCCGACCCGGGTGCCGAGATAGCTCGCCAACGAGACGCCCGAGCCGCAATAGCCCATGGCGTAATAGGCGCCGTCGCGCCGGCCGACATGGGGCAGGGTGTCAAAGCTGTAGCCGACGAAGCCCATCCAGGAATGGCTGATGCGGGTCTCGGCCAGTTCGGGAAAGATCGCGCAAAGCTCGCCATGGAGTTTCGGCGCGCTGGCCCGGGGATCGGTCTCTTTCAGGGACACCCGGCCGCCGAACAGGATCCGGCTGCGGTCCGGCGATGCCCGGTAATAATAGACCAGCTTGCGGCTGTCGGAGACCACCCGGTCCCTGGGTATCAGCCGCGCCATGACTTCCGGCGCCAGGGCTTCCGTGGCAATCATATAGCTGCCGATGGGAATAACGCGGCGCTGCTGCCAGGGGGTGAGCGGCCCGGTATATCCGCTGGTGGCGACGATGATGTCCCGCACCTTGAGGCCGCCGCGCGCCGTCGTGAGCTGAAAGCCCGAGGCTTCGCGCGCGAAGCCGGTAACCTTGCAATGGGGAATGACGGTGGCACCGGCCGTTTGGGCGCGTTCCAGCAGGCCCTGGTGATAGCGGCCGGGGTCCAGGGAGGCGTGCTGGCGCAGGACCGTGCCGCCGAAATATACATCGCTCCCGATTTCCTGGCGCTGCTCGGCGCGGGGCACCATATGGGCCTCGACCTCCAGGCCCCTGGGCTGGTTTTGCAAGCGCCGGGCCTGCGCCTCGTACTGCGCCGGGGTGTGCGCGCCGTGAAAGCGCCCGACCCGTTTGAAATCGCAGTCGATGCCCTCGTCCGCGGTGAAGTCGCCGATCCAGGCCAGGGCATTATGGCCCTCCTGCAAAATGCTAAAGGCCGCTTCGGCGCCGTGCTTGGCGGCAAGCCTCGCAAAGTCGGGCTTCAGGCTGGTGCTGATCTGGCCGCCGTTGCGCGAGCTGCAGCCCCAGCCGGCATCCTCGGCATCGAACACCAGGGTCCGGCGCCCGCCCCGGGCGGTCTGAATCGCGGCGCAGAGCCCGGTATAGCCGGAGCCGATGATGGCCACGTCGGCTTCCGCCGGCAGCCTGCTCTCCGGCAACGCGGGCCGCGGCGTCCGCGCCCACCAATAGGGCGTTTCCTTGAAGTCGGGGGCAAAGAGCGGGTCGGGCATGGGCGGTGGCTTCGTACGGCGGGCAAGGCGCCGCATTAGCGCACAAATTCCTATCGCCCGCCAAGCCACCTATGGTCAACTGCCGGCGGCATTGCACGGGAGGCGGGCGTGGCAAAGGTTCTGGTCTTGGGGGGCGGCATCATTGGCGTCGCTTCGGCCTATTATCTGGCCCGGCGCGGCTTTCAGGTGACGGTCTTGGAGCGCCAGCCGGCGGTGGGACTGGAGACCTCCTTCGCCAACGGCGGCCTCCTGACCCCCAGCATGGCCGACCCCTGGGCGGCGCCGGGCATGCCCGCCAAGATCCTGAAATGGATCGGCCGCGAGGACGCGCCCTTTTTGCTGCGGCCCCAGGCCCTGCCGGGGCTGCTGGGCTGGGGCCTCAAGTTCCTCCGCGCCTGCAACGAAGAAAGCTGGCGCCGCAACACCGGCATCATCCTGAAGATCGCCGACCACAGCCTGGGCGCGCTGGACCGCCTGACCCGGGAGGCCGGCCTGGACTATGACCTGACCCAAGGCGGCACGCTGCGCCTCTTTCGCGATCCGCTGTCGATGGAAAACGCCCGGCGCAGCGCCGACCTGGTCGGCAGTCTGGGGGTCGACTTCAAGGTGCTGGACGCGCCGGGCTGCGCGGCGGTGGAGCCGGCTCTGATCCCGCAGCTGGCGCAGATCTCCGGCGGTATCCACTTTCCGGACGACGCCAGCGGCGATGCCTACAAGTTCACGGCCGGCCTGGCCGAACGCTGCCAAGCCCTGGGTGTCGTGTTTCGCTTCGGCGTCACCATCCGGGACATCGAGACCGCCGGCGGCGCGGTCACCGCGGTGGTCACCGACGCCGGGCGGCTCACCGCCGACAAGGTCCTGGTCGCCCTGGGCAGCGCCAGCACGCCGCTGCTGCGGCGCCTGGGGCTCAGGCTGCCGGTCTATCCGGTGAAAGGCTATTCGGCGACGCTGCCCATTGCCGGCTGGAACGGCGCGCCCCGGGTGCCCCTGGTGGACGACGGCCGCAAAATGGCGGTGGCGCGCCTGGGCGACCGCCTGCGCCTGGCCGGCACTGCCGAGTTCAATGGCTATAACCTGGACCTCAACCCGCGCCGCGGCGCCAAGCTGGTGGAAAGCATGCTGGAGCTCTTTCCCGGCTGCCCCGAACCGGAGAGCGCCGAGCACTGGACCGGCCTGCGCCCCATGACCCCCGACGGCATTCCGATTTTGGGGGCGACGCCGGTCGACAATCTCTTCGTCAATGCCGGCCATGGGCATCTGGGCTGGACCCTCTCCTGCGGCACGGCGGAGGTCGTCGCCGATGTCATGGCGGGCGAGCGGCCGGCGATCGATCTGGCGGGGATGACCCTGGCGCGGTTTTAGGAGTTTAGGGGAGCTAGTCTTCGTCCAACAGCAATGGGTATATTTGGCCACTTGCGCCCAGCGGCGGCGCTGGCGTGGGCTCACTCCTGGAGCACATAGCTGCCCGGGGCGTCCATCAGCGCCGGATATCCGGCCTTTGCGGCTCCCATGGCGGGCGGTGTGCTGCGGCCCCGCGCATGCCGCGTCAGCCAGGCCTGCCACTCGGGCCACCAGGAGCCATCCTGTTGCGGCACCGCCGCCGCCCAGCTGTCCGGATCGATGTGCAGGTCGCCCTCGCGCTTGGTGGCCACTTGATAGCTGCGCCGCGGGTGGCCCGGTTCGCTCACGATCCCCGCATTGTGCCCGCCCGAGGTCAGCAGGAAGGTGACATCGGTATCGGACAGCAAGTGAATCTTATGGACCGAGCGCCAGGGCGCCACGTGATCCTTGACCGTGCCCACGGCGAAAATCGGGATGCGGATGTCGGCGACCGTAATGGGACGGCCCTCGACCCTGTAACGCCCCTCCGCCAGGTCGTTGTTCAGGAAAAGCTTGCGCAGGTATTCGGAATGCATGCGATAGGGCATCCGCGTCAGGTCGGCGTTCCAGGCCATGAGGTCGTTCATGCCGTTGCGTTTGCCCAGCAGGTATTCCTGGACCAAACGGGACCAAATCAGGTCGTTGCTGCGCAGCAACTGAAAGGAGCCGGCCATCTGCTTGCCGTCGAGAAATCCCTGGTCCCACATCATGCTCTCCAGGAAGGCGACTTCACTGTCGCGGATGAAGAGCGTCATCTCGCCGGCCTCGGTAAAATCGACCTGGGTCGCCAGGGTGGTGATCGAGGCCAGCCGGTCATCGCCGTCGCGGGCCATGGCAGCGGCGGCAATGGATAGCAGGGTGCCGCCGAGGCAATAGCCAACCGCATTGACCTTCTCGCCCGACACGATCGCGGAGACCGCATCGAGGGCGGCCATCACCCCGCGTTTGCGATAGTCCTCCAGACCCAGATCGCGGTCCCCCGAGGTGGGATTGCGCCAGGAGACCATGAAGACCGTGTGCCCCCGATCCACCAGATACTTCACCAGGGAGTTATGGGGCGAGAGATCCAGGATGTAGTATTTCATGATCCAGGCAGGCACGATCAGCAGAGGTTCGACCGCAACCTCTTCCGTGGCCGGCGCGTACTGGATCAATTCGATGAGGTGGTTGCGAAAGACAACCTTGCCCGGCGTGACCGCCAGATTTTCGCCGACTCGAAAAGCCTCGGTGCCCGCCGGTTTCCTGCCCGACAGCGCCCGTTCCCAGTCTTCAACGATGTTCTGAACCCCCCGCAGCAGGTTCATGCCGCCCTCTTCCAGGGTCGCCTGGGCGACCTGGGGATTGGTCCAGGGAAGGTTGGAGGGGGCATAGCGGTCCAGCAGTTGGCGCGCGATAAAGGCGACAACGCGTTCGTCTTCTTCGGGGAGGCCGTCGATCCCCGTGGTGGCGTTGTGCCACCATTGCTGATGCAGCAGAAAGCCCTGATAGATCAAGTTGTAAGGCCATTGCTGCCAGGCCGCGTCCCGGAAACGGCGGTCCTGCGGCAGCGGTTCGATGCAGCATTGCGTCTCCGGGTCTGCGGCTGCTTGACCCGCGTAGAGCATCAGGCGCGCTGCCTTGCGCAGTGCCTTGTGTCCCAGCTCCACCTGCTTGCCGGGCGACATCCAGAGATGGGTCAGCCAGTCGGTATAGATGGTGGCTAGGCCTGCGGGGCTGATCCCATTGGTCACACGGGCGATCTGGGCCTTGAAGGCCCGGTCGAGCGCAAGGGTGCCGTAGAACTCCGGCAGGGCCTGCGCGCCGGTGAGGGGCGCCGGGCCCGCGGTTTGTGGATTCGACCTCGTGACCCTGCCTTTCCGCGGCTTGCGCGCGGCCCTGGAGGGCGACGAAATTGCTGCCGCGGCACGGCCTTTTTTTTGCCTTCCCGAAGGTCCCTTCGCAGCCGCGTTTGTTTTGTTCGGCTGCTTGCCCATTGCTTGCTGTGGCATCTGGGGAAACTCCTCACTCAGTCAAGGAAACGCCGCCGCGCAGGGTGCACTCTTGCTGAGCGCTCCGATCCGTCCATGACCTGCATCAATCCGCTGTGGTCTTCGTGGGGCGGATCAGAGCCAGCGTTCGACCAGGAAGAGATCGCGGTCGTCCGGCGCGCGCGTCTTTTGGAAGCCGAGATCGGTCATGAGTTCGAGCATGGCCCGGTTTTCGGCGAGCACCGTCCCTTCCATCATCGCCAAGCCGTGGTCTCGCGCGGCATCCATAAGGGCGGTCAGCAACCGGGTGCCGAGGCCCTGATGTTGCCGCTTGTCCGACACCACAATCGCGAATTCGCAGCTCGTTTCGTCGGGATTGGTGACATAACGCGCGACACCCTGCTGTACTGCTTCCCCGCTTTCCTGCGTGACGGCGAGAAGGGCCATTTCGCGGCTGTAGTCGATCTGGGTGAACTGGGCAAGCATCGCCGGCGTCAGCTCTTTCAGGCTGTGCATGAACCGCATTTGCCTGGCCTTGGCGGAAAGCTCCCGGACGAAGTTTTGTTCGCTCTCCGCATCTTCCGGACGGATTGGCCGGATCGTGAGCGGCGTGCCGTCGGCGAGGAACCCCTTTTGCACCAGGTGACGGGGATAGGGTGCAATCGCCATATGGCCATAACGGCCGATGCCGGCCGCCGGGCGGGCCACCCGGATGCGGGCATCCACCGCCAGCACGCCCCCGGGACCGGCAAAGAGCGGATTAATGTCGAGCTCCTGCACCGCGGGGATTTCGCAGACGAGATCGGAGATGCGCAGGAGCACGTCGATGACCGCCGCCCGGTCCACGGCCGGCCGGTCCCGAAAGGCCTCCAGAAGGCGCGAGACCCGGGTGCGGTTGATCAGCCGGTTGGCCAGAACTTCATTGAGCGGCGGAAGCGAGACGGCACTGTCCCGCAGGACTTCGACCATTGTCCCGCCCGCACCGAAAAGGAGGGTCGGCCCAAAGACCGGATCGCGGCTCGCGCCGACCACAAGTTCGCGGGCATCCTCCAGCTTCGCCATGGCCTCGACGGTAACGCCGAGGATGGTCGCGTCAGGCCGGGCCGCCTTCGCCTGGCCGGTGATTTCACGGTAGGCCGCCTTTAGGTCCCCGGCGTTCATGATGTTGGTCTTGACACCGCCGACATCCGATTTGTGGCTGATCTGTGGCGAGTTGATTTTCAGGACGACTGGAAAACCGACGGTCTCCGCGGCGACCAGCGCCTTTGCCGGGCTGTCGGCTTCCAGGGTTGTGTTGCTGGCTATACGAAAGGCGCGCAGCACTGCCTTGGACTCGGTGTCGGAAAGCATCGTGCGGCCTTCGGAGAGCGCGGTCTCGATAATCATGCGCGCGCCCAGGAGGTCCGGCGGTTCAAGATCGGAAAGCGGACCCGGCGTTTCGAGCGCCAGCCGGCGATTCAGCTCGTGCCTGGCAAGATAGGAGAAGGCCTCGACGGCGCGCTCCGGCGTGGTGAAATCCGGAATGCCCGCCGCGCTGAGAAGGCTGCGTGCCGCGGTGACCGAGGTTTCGCCCATCCAGCAGGCGAGGACCGGTTTGTGCGGTTTGGCGGGCAAGGCCTCCAGCACGGCCTTCGCGGCCGCGGTGGAATCGGTCATGGCCTGCGGCGTCAACATCACCAGAATTCCGTCGAAGTTGGCGTCCGCGAGAGCCGCCTTGACGGCGGCGCCAAAGATATTCGGTTTCGCGTCGCCGAGAATATCGATCGGATTGCTCTTCGACCAATAGGGCGGGAGGATCGCGCTCAAGCCCTCGATCGTTTCCCGCGAGGGTTCTGTCAGATCGACGCCCAAATCGCCGGCGCGGTCGGCGGCGAGAACGCCGGCGCCGCCGCCATTGGTGATAATGCCCAGGCGCGCGCCGCCGGACCGCGTGTTGGCCGACAGGATTTCCGCCGCCGCGAAGAGCTGGCCGAAGGTCTGCGCCCGCACCGCGCCTGCCTGCTCCAGCGCCGCGTCGAATACCGCATCGGACCCGATCAGGGCGCCCGTATGGGTGTGAGCGGCCTTGGAGCTTTGGCTGTGACGCCCTGCCTTTAGGACGATGATGGGCTTCACCCGGGCCGTCACGCGCAGGGCGCTGACGAAGGAGCGCGCGTGCCGGACGCCCTCGACGTATAGAAGGATTGAATCGGTCTTGGGATCGTTTGCCAGGAACTTCAGGACGTCGCCGAAATCGATGTCTGCCGAATTGCCAAGCGATACAAGGGCCGAAAAACCGAGATGATGCGGCTCGGCCCAGTCGGAAATCGCCGAACAGAGCGCACCGGACTGGGAGACCAGCGCCAGACCTCCCCGCGGCGTTGTGGATTTCAGGAAGGTCGCGTTCATGCCGAGCCACGGCCGGACGAGCCCGACACAATTGGGGCCCATGCAGCGGACGCCGCTGCGCCGCGCGACATCAAGCAGTTCGGTCTCACGGGTTTTGCCGTCTTCGCCGGTTTCGCCGAAGCCTGCCGAAAGAACGATAGCATTGCGGATGCCGGCCTCTCCGCATTGCCGGACGATATCCGCGACCGTTGCGGCCGGCGTGGCGATGACGGCAAGGTCGATCGCCTCTTTCACCTCCGCGATGGCGGGAAAGCAGCTTTTCCTGCCCACTGTTCGATACTTCGGATTGACCGGTATCAGGGGACCATCAAAACCGCTGGCCAAAAGGTTGGCAAAGACCTTCGAGCCGACAGAGCGGCCGGAGTCGCTCGCGCCGAAAACCGCGATGGACGTCGGATTGAAAAGCGGATCGAGCTGGCTGGGGCCCATCGGCGCCTGCTGTCGGTGGTGGCGGGTGGCATTCGATTATGCCAACCGCCTGCCCGTCACCTTGACCTAGCGCAAGTTCGGGGACAGCCTGTTGAGGCTCCACAATTAGAGCCAGGGGCAGATGCGATGGCCCCTTATTCCTGGCGATGGCCGGCGCGGCGCCAGTCTATTTTGCGGACTCCTTTTCCGCGGCCTCTTTGGCCAGGCGGAGGGCCCGGAGGCGGGCGGTTTTCTCAGCCATCGCCTGCTGCGCCTGGTCTTTTTCCTGCTGGGCCTGCTTGTCCTTTTTCTGGGTCGCGGCGAACTCCGCCTCGGCCCTGGATTTTGCGGACTTTTGCATGTTGCGCCCTTTTTCTTGTGCGTCTGATGGGACGCTGGCGAAGAGATGGAGTTGGGTCGCGGCGTCCCGTCTCTTTGATCGGGCCTGCGGCCACAGGGACCGGAACGCCGGGGTCGGCTGGCTGCCGCCTCCGACCGGTGTCGAAGACGGCAGCTTGCGCCGTTAGTCGATAATGGAGAGGTTCTCGGCGGAGGACTTGCCGTTTTGTCCGGCCTGCAGCTCAAAGGAGACCTTCTGGCCCTCCTGCAGCGTGCTCAGCCCGGCGCGCTCGACCGCGGAGATGTGGACAAACGCATCCTTGGAGCCGTTCTCTTGCTCGATGAAGCCAAAACCCTTGGTCGGGTTGAACCATTTTACTGTACCAGTAGCCATCTTTAGTTCCTCTTACAGAAGTGATGAATCCGCGCCTCACACCATGCGAGGACAGGATCGGTTTAACGTCCACATTGTCAGGGGATAACTAAGGTAATCGGCGGGCCGGCTAGTCTAGGTCACACAAAACAAATGCAATACGCAGGCGGTAGATAGGGAATATCCCAGGAAAGTCAATGACCTGCAGTGCCTGACAGGGCCGGCGCAGAGCGCGTGGCTGGTCCTGCCGCCGCCTGAAGGAGTCCCTTGGTGAGGTGAAATAGTGAGCAAAAACAGAGTTCTAGCCATGTATTGCCTGAAGGGAGGCCGCTCGCTTTTGGAAAGTAAGGGCAGGCCTGTTTCTCGATGCCCGATTGTGATTATTTTGTGGCTCTTGCCCAAGGCCGCGGGCGGGAGCCTGTGCCGCCGTCGGAGAGCTATTGCCCGCCATGCTGTCGAAGCTAGATCCTTTGTTCGTTTCGGAAGCGGTGAAAATATCCGGCCTTGGGGCCGCTGTGTTTTTTCGGGGCGATCCGCCGGCGCTGTTGCCCTTGGGCCGCGCCGAGGTGCGCGTGACGACACCGAACGGCGACCGGTTCGAGACGATCGCCCATATCGAGGCGACGCGTAAGGTACCGCCTGGCGAGGTTTTGGCGATGCTGCTGCCTGATTTGGAACCTGCCGCCATACCTCCGGGTTCCAGAATTCAAATCCTGAAGCGCTGTCCGTGACGGAAATCTGACACTCTCGAAATTTCACTGCGACGGCGGTGTGGATCCCCCCCCACATCGCGGTGCGGTGCAGGCTTGTCGCCGCTTCGCGGCCCCCAAGATGACAAGCCTCATTTCAGATAAGCGTCAATGCGGGCGTCGTAGTCGCTCTGGCGCGACCAGTCTTTCATCAGGCCGCCCTTGGGCAGGCCCGGCAGGTCCGATGGCGCGATGCCGCCGCGCAGGGCCTTCAGGGTTTCGTAGGCCGCGTTCATGGCTGCCGCAAAGGGTGCGTGGCCCTGCAAGGCGATTTTCACGCCCTGGGTTTGGAGATAGTCCAGGTCGGATAGCGTTTCGCTGGCGATATAGAAGACCATGGGGGAATCGACCGCCGCATGAATCGCTTCCAGGTCCGCGCGGGTCTTGACGCCCACCGGAAAGATCGCGTCCACCCCGGCCGCGGCATAAGCCTGCAGGCGCTGGATCGCATCTTCGACGCCGGTGATCCCGGCCGCGCTGGTGCGGCCCACGATGATGAAGTTGGGATCGCTTCGCGCGGCCAGGGCGGCCTTCATCTTGCCCACACCCTCTTCCAGGGAAATCAGGTGATCGGCGCTGGGCCGGCCGTGCGGCAGGGGCAGCCGTGTGTCCTCCAGGGTCATGGCGGCAATCCCGGCGGTTTCCAGTTCCTCGACCGTGCGCATCACGTTCAGCGCGTTGCCGAAACCGTCGTCGGCATCGACCAGCAGGCTGAGGTCGCCGGCGCGGCAGATGCGGTGGCAGAGCGCGGCGAACTCGGTTTGGGTCATGCCCAGCAAGTCCGGTGCTCCCAGCGCCGCATAGGAGGCGATGGAGCCGGCCAGCATGCCGGCCTCGAAGCCCAGATCCTCCGCCATGCGGGCGGTAAAGGGATCGAAGACCGAAGCCGGGGCGAGGCAGCGCCCGCCCTCGAGGATCGCGCGGAAGCGCCGCCGTCTTGCCTGATGTCTCATTTCGTTTTGGTCCTTTGAGCCTGTCGGTGAAGTTTCATCTCAGTATCCAAGCGCCTTGTCGACCAGCCCGAGCAACGGGTCACCCTTGCGAAAACGCAGGAGGTTTTCGGCGAAGCGGGCAATGTTGCGGCCCGCCCGCAACTGGCTGGCGCCGGCGGTGTGGGGGGTCATGACGACAGTGGGCAGCTGCCAGAGCGGATCGTCGGCGGGCAGGGGTTCCAGGTGATGCACATCCAAGCCGGCGCCGCCGAGATGGCCCGACCTCAAAGCCTCGACCAGGGCCGGGTGGTCGACGATCTCGCCGCGGGTGACGTTCAGCAGGATGGTGCCGGGTTTCATGGCGGCGATGCGCGCCGCGTCGATCATGCGGGCGGTATCGCCGGTCAAGGGCAGGCAGACGGCGACCGCATCGGCGGCACTCAGCAGGTCCTGCAGGTTCGCCAGGGGTTCCACCTCGGCAACCTCTGCGGTCCCGGGCACTGGGTGGACGTCGAGCGCCCGGACTTTCATGTCGAAGCCGGCGGCGCGGCGGGCCAGCGCCCGGCCGGTGCCGCCGAAACCGAGGATGCCCAGCGTCAGCCCCTCCAATTCAAGCTGTTCGAGGCGGTAGCCGAAACGCTTGTCCCAGGACCCGGGGCCGTCCGCCACCGCGGCGCCCACCCGGCGGGTAACGGCCAGAAGCAACGCCATGGCGTGATCGGCGAGGTGACTGCCCACCATGCCCTTTTCACCGGTGACCACCACCGCGCTGTCGCGCACCGCCGGGAACATCAGGGAATCCATGCCCGACGAGGTCGCCTGGATCCAGCGCAGGCCGGGCATCCGCAACACCAGTTCCTCGTCCGGCAGGCCAAAGATAATGTCGCGGTCGGGCGTCGCCGCCAGCGCGGCGTCGCGCGTGTCTGCCACGACGATCTCGGCGTCCGGCCCGGCGGCCGCGGTCAGGGTGGCAAGCTGGGCGGTATCGATTGCGGGGACAATCAGGTCGGGAATGGCCAGGATTTTCATGGATGTACTATGGCATCAAAAATTCCGAGGCAGCGCGGGCCTGCCCAGGGTCCTGTCGGCGGCTGTTCCGGCGACCGTCATCGCCGGGCCGTTGGGGCTGCCGGTAATCTGCTTGGGCATGATTGAGCCGTCAACGACTCACAGGGCCACAAGACCCTGGACCGGCGGCTTGGAATCCACCCAGGCGCGGCCCAGGCGGATGATGTCGTCGAAGGAGGTCATATAGGAACTGAATCTCCGGTCGCCCGTTCGGCGGTTGATCTCAGCAGAACGAACAACCCCTTTAAGGGGTAGTTTTATGGTATATACAATCATCAATTGATAAATCTGGCCATTTGGCCCTGATCCGGATTCGCTGTCAGGCGCAAAAATTTCCTCTGCGTAATCACCAGATTTGGCCGTGTAGGCGGCGCCAAGAACCTCTAAAGCGTCCCATAGAGGCGCAAAATGGCCAATTCTCGACGTATAGACGAAGGCTTGCAGGCAGTGGGATCTGCAGGAATAATGCGCGTCGGTCCAGGGGGGACCCGCAAGACGCTGGCGGGCTATGTCAGCACGATCTAATGTCCGGGGCGCCAACAGCCGCGGCGAACAGGGAGAATAATCTTATGAAGCGAAGCGTTAAACTGATGACTGTGGCGGCGGCGAGTGCTTTCGCACTCACCATTGGCACTGCCAATGCGGCCGACCTCACGGTTACCTCGTGGGGTGGCGCCTACACCGCCAGCCAGCAAAAGGCCTATGGCGAGCCATGGGAAGCCAAGACCGGCAAGAAGATCCACTGGGAAAACTACAACGGCGGCCTCGGTGAAGTCCGCACCCAGGTGGAAGCCGGGAACGTGACTTGGGACATCGTCGACCTGCTGCCGGACCAAATCCGTACCGGTTGCGACGAAGGTCTTTTCGTCAAGGTCCCATCTGACAAGCTCACGCCGGGCCTCGACGGCATGTCCTTTGACGAAGACATGATGCGCCCGCGCCCGAACGACTGCGCAGTACCGCAGATCTTCTGGTCCTACATGGCCTTCTACGATGCCCCGACCTTCCCGAACGAGAAGCCGACCTCGATGAAGGACTTCTTCGACGTGGAGAAATTCCCGGGCAAGCGCGGCATCCACACCTGGGCCAACGCCCTGATCGAAATGGCCCTCTATGCGGACGGCGTCCCGATCGGCGAGTTGTACGACGTCATGGACACGGACGAAGGCATCGACCGCGCCTTCGCCAAGCTCGACACCATTAAGGATCACGCCGTCTTCTGGTCCTCCGGCTCCAAGCCGCTGGAATTGGTCAAGAGCGGCGAAGTGGCAATGGCCCTGGCCTACAATGGCCGTGTTGGCGCCGCCATCCTGTCGGAAGGCGAATCTTTCGTACCGATCTGGGACGGACAGGTGCTCGAAGAAGAGTGGATCGCCATTGTAAAGGGCACCAAGAACCTGCAGACCGCCCTGGACTTCGCAAGCTTTGCTTCCGCGCCGGAACAGCAGGCGGGGCAGGCCAAGTTCATCAACTATGGCCCGATGCGCAAATCCGGCCTGAAGCTGATCGCGGCCGGGGAGCCCTGGTTCCACAACGGCGCAAATATCATGGAGCACATGCCGAACCGGGAAGAAGTGGCGGGCATCTCGATCTTTGCCGATCCCGACTGGTGGGCCGACAACGGTGACGAGATCAATGAGCGCTTCGAAGCCTGGAAGATCAACTAAGCTTCCGGACTTCACAAATCTTATGAGATATCTATTCTCATAACCTAGAGTTGCCGGCGGCGGGGTCATGGACTCCGCCGCCGTTTCTCTATTAAGGTGATCTCGGGTACGGGCGACGAACAGCCGCGGCCCGGAGGCAACATTGGAACGGGGGCACTTGTGACCGCACAAGCAGATGTTCAGACCATGGGTGGGGCCGAATCAGGCGCCAAGCTCCTGACTGCAGACGGACGGCCGCTGAAGGAAAGCCTGCAGCGGTCACTGAGGCGCAACAAACTCATCGCCATGGGACTGGTGCTGCCGCCGTTTGCTTTTCTGGTGTTCTTGTTTGCCATTCCTGTCATTAGATTGATGGTCTGGTCTGTCGACGACAAATTGATCAACGAAGTCTTTCCCCGCACTTTTGCAGTTTACGAAGAGTGGGACGGCGTGGAGTTGCCGTCAGAAAAGCATTTCGAGGCCATGTACCTCGATATTACCAACGCCGACGGCCTGCAAATCGGCAAGGCCAGCACGCGGATGAACTACGACAAATCCAAGTGGAAGAGCCTGATCAAGTCCTCGGCGCGCAAGTTCAAGAACATCGAGGGACCGCCCTACAAGGAGGCCATGATCAAGGCCAACAAGAGATGGGGCGACGTGAGTTTCTGGCAATCGCTCGGCTCCATGAAGGACCCCTATACCTTCGGCTATTACCTGAACGCGGTCGACCTGCGCTACGACGCGAAGAAGAACATCATTGAACAGCCGGAAAACCGGCAGATCTACGTCAAGCTCTGGTGGCGCACGCTGGAAGTGAGCATAATTGTTACGATCGCCTGCCTGGTGCTTGCCTATCCGGTGTCCCATCTGCTGGCGACCCTGCCACTACGCTATAGCAATCTCTTGATGATCTGCGTGCTGATGCCCTTCTGGACGTCATTGCTGGTGCGCATCGTCGCCTGGATGATCATGCTGCAGCAGAAGGGTGTGGTGAACGACA
>CAJHXM010000552.1_pt1 | contig 13825 bp, 12 predicted proteins | sample 9198461 | NCBI WGS metagenome assembly CAJHXM01 (sample SAMEA7708299, study PRJEB35096) | sediment metagenome | biome: marine neritic benthic zone biome [ENVO:01000025]; feature: sediment [ENVO:00002007]; material: shallow marine sediment [ENVO:03000034] sea grass bed [ENVO_01000059] ...
AGGTCTGCGACAGTTCAATAATCAGGGCGCCGCTGCAGCTTTCCAGGCGGATCCAGGCTTCGACCCCGTCGATATGGCTCCCTATGCTGTCCAAGCGTTCTTTGGCCCGGATCGAGGTCCGCCCAACCTGATCCTCGGGGATGTCCAGCTCCGCCAGCCGCGCGTGTACGGCGGCGGCACAGGACCTCTCATTGAATTCGGCGGACCGGGCGCTGCCGCCGGCCCCCAGCAGGGCGACAGTTATCGCTAAAGAGAGGAAACATCGCGCCATCGCAGGGAATCCGGGAAAACCTGGTACCATTACAACCGCGACAGCCTGCCAGCGATTCTGGCGATGTGCAAATCACGCAGGGCTGACCGGAAGGTACCCCGACAGCCCGGCATTTAGTTTTTCCCGGCCGCGGATTATACTCCGGAAAACCGACCAATCCTCAGCAACAAAACACCTTGAAATTCGGCAATGGGAGACGCTGCCATGACCCTTGAGCTCAAAGACCCGCGCCTTTTCCAGCAGAAATGCTACATCGACGGCCAGTGGGCGGATGCCGACTCCGGCGACACCATCGATGTCACCAATCCCGCCAATGGTGAGGTCCTGGGCAATATTCCCAAGATGGGTGCCGACGAAACCCGGCGTGCCGTTGAGGCCGCCAACAAGGCCTGGCCGGCCTGGCGGGCCAAGACCGCCAAGGAACGCTCGGCGATCCTGCGGACCTGGTTCAACCTGTTGCTCGAGAACCAGGACGATCTGGCGAAGATCATGACGCTGGAACAGGGCAAACCGTTGGCCGAGGCCAAGGGGGAGGTGGTCTATGGCGCTTCCTTCATCGAGTGGTTCGCCGAGGAGGCCAAACGGGTCTATGGCGATACCATCCCGGGCCACCAGGCCGACAAGCGGATCGTGGTGCTGAAACAGCCGATCGGCGTGGTGGCGGCCATCACGCCCTGGAACTTCCCCAATGCCATGATCACCCGTAAATGCGCGCCGGCTTTGGCGGCGGGCTGTCCGGTGGTGATCAAGCCGGCGACCCAGACGCCCTTTTCCGCCCTGGCGCTCGCGGAACTGGCGGAGCGGGCTGGCGTTCCGGCGGGTGTGCTGAACGTGGTGACCGGGTCGGCCAGTGCGATCGGCGGCGAGGTGACGTCCAACCCCATCGTGCGCAAGCTGTCTTTCACGGGCTCCACGGAGATCGGCAAGCTGCTGATGGAACAGTGCGCCGGCACGGTCAAAAAGGTTTCCATGGAGTTGGGCGGCAACGCGCCTTTCCTGGTCTTTGACGACGCCGACATCGACGCCGCGGTGGAGGGCGCCATGATGTCGAAGTTCCGCAATACCGGTCAGACTTGCGTCTGCGCCAACCGCATTCTGGTGCAGGATGGCGTTTATGAGGAATTTGCCGGCAAGCTGGCCGAGGCGGTTCAGGGCCTGAAGGTCGGTGCCGGCTTGGAAGAAGGCGTCAGCCAGGGCCCGCTGATCGACCTGGCGGGTCTCGCCAAGGTCGAAGAGCATGTCGAAGACGCGGTCGCCAAAGGCGCGCAGGTGGCCACCGGCGGCGCGCGCCACGCGCTGGGCGGCAGTTTCTACCAGCCGACCGTCCTGACCGGGGTCACCACCGATATGAAAGTGACCCGTGAGGAGACCTTTGGCCCGGTGGCCCCGCTGTTCCGCTTTACGACCGAAGAACAGGGCATCGAGATGGCCAACGATACCGAGTTCGGTCTGGCCTCTTACTTCTATGCCCGGGACATGGGCCGGATCTGGCGGGTCAGCGAAGCCCTGGAGAGCGGCATCGTCGGCATCAATACCGGCATCATTTCCACCGAAGTCGCGCCCTTTGGTGGCGTTAAGGAATCGGGTGTCGGTCGTGAGGGCTCCCACTACGGCATGGATGATTTCCTGGAGATCAAATACCTCTGTATGGGCGGCGTCTAAGTTGGATCGTCCAGTCGCGTTCACGCAACTGGTGAGATCTGCCGCGTGATCGAAGTTCAGGAACTGGTCTATGACTACCCGGGCTTGCGGGCGCTGGACCGGGTGTCGTTCGGTTTGGAACCACAGAGCATCACCGCGCTGGTAGGCCCCAATGGGGCCGGCAAGTCCACCCTGATGCGCTGCATCGCTGCACTCGACCGGCCCTTTTCCGGCCGCGTGACCATTGGCGGCGACGATGTGCAGGATGATCCGCGCGCCATCCATCACCGCATCGGGTACCTGCCGGACTTTTTTGGGCTCTACGATCGCCTGACGGTAGAACAATGCCTGCGCTACCGGGCAGCGGCCCAGGCCATTCCGGCCGCGGAACGCGATGGTGCCTTGGCATGGGCAGCAGAGAGGGTGCAACTGGGCGATCGGATGCAGCAATTGGCGGGCGAGCTGTCCCGCGGCCTGCGCCAACGCTTGGCGATCGCTCAGGCCATCGTCCATAGGCCGGAGGTGGTGTTGCTGGACGAGCCCGCCTCGGGCCTCGACCCGGAAGCGCGGGCGCGTCTGGCGGAAGTTCTGCTGGACTTGCGCGCCCGGGGCATGACGCTCTTGGTGTCTTCGCACATCCTCTCTGAACTGCAGGACTACTCCACCCACATGCTGATATTGGATGGCGGTAAGCTGGTCGATCACCGTGCCATTGGTGATGCGCCCGAGCGCGCGCAGGTGGTGACCATTCTTGTAAGCCTATCGGCGCCCGACGATCGTTTGGCGTCCGTTCTCGCCGCTGCTCCGGGTGTGCGGGATGTGACCCACGAAGCCGCGCGCGCACGCTTTGTGTTCGACGGACCGGTCGACGCGCGCCGGGCGTTGCTCGCTCAACTGGTCGAAACAGGACTGCCGGTATGCGAGTTCGCCGTCGAACGCGAGAATCTTCAGGAAGCTTACCTGGCGCGCCTGCGCGAAGCGGGGATCTCATGATCCAAGGCTTCAACCCGGAATTCCGGCGCAATGTCTGGCTGGAATTTTCCTGGCAACGGCTGGTGGCCATGCCGGCCGTTCTGGGATCCGTTTTCCTGCTGGTCTATATCGTCTCGGACCGAATCCCGGACGGCGGCCTGACGGAAGTCTCGCTGGTCGGTTTCTACATCATCGCATTCATCTGGGGAACGCGGCGGTCGGCGGCGGCGTTGGCCGACGAAGTACGCGACCGCACCTGGGACGGTCAGCGCCTGTCGGCCCTGGGGCCCTGGGCTTTGAGTTGGGGGAAACTCTTCGGCAGCACGGTCTTTGTCTGGTACGGCGCCCTGATCTGCTTGACGGTCTTCTTTCTGTCCGGCCTGGGAAACGTCCAGCTGCCGGTGCTGTTCAAGAGCACGCTGATTCTGCTGCTGAGTGCGGTTCTGGGTCAAACCATCGCCCTGGGCGCCTGCCTAACCTTCTTGCGCAAATTGGGCGATAAAGTCCGCCTGCCGGTTTTTTTCAGTCAGATCCTGGGGCTCATTGCCGGATTCAATCCCGGGGTGTCGCAGGAGTCCATTGAGGGCTATTTGGCCGGGCGCCAATCGCTGCAGTGGTACGGGCTCGACTTCGACAAGCAGGACTTTGCCCTGTTGTCCCTGGCGGCGTTCGTCGCTTGGGCCCTGATCGGCCTCTATCGGCAAATGTCGGGCGAATTGCAGCAGCGCAGGCTGCCTTGGGTCTGGCTCGCGTTTCTCCTGTTCCTCCTATCCTATGTCGGTGGGTTTTCGGTGATCCGGCTGGACGATTTGGGGATCGATGCCGTTCTCTACCTGCCGCTCATTCCTTTCCTGGTTGGTCTTTCGCTGATTTACGTCACTTTGTTTGCTGAGGCGAAGAATTTGGTGAATTACCGTTCTTGCTTGGCGGCCTTCAGGTCCGGCGAACTCCGCGCCGCGGCGACTCTCCTGCCGCTTTGGGTCCTGACCTATGTCATCGTCACCCTCATCGGGCTGATCATAATGTGGTCGCTCGGCCAGGGTGAGATCCGTGTCGGGCCGCAGCGTCATTTCGATGCCTTCTCTGTGCTTGTTGAGCCCCAATGGGTCGCGGCCTGTCTGCTGTTCGTGTTGCGGGATCTTGGGCTGGTGTTGTTTTTGAATTTCGTCAAACGCCCGAGCCGACCCGATATCGCCGCCTTGATTTACCTGGCACTGGCATATGGCGTTATGGGCGGTATCAGTTTGTCGACCGGGAACGAGTTCCTGATTCGCGCCTTCCTGCCCCTGGCCTGGGGCAATTCTTGGACCGGCATTGCGCTGGTGGCGCTGCAGGTGGCCGTGATCTGGCCTCTGGTTCTCTGGCGCTGGCGGCGCCTGCAGCAAGGCTCAGCCTGACGCAGGCTCGCGGGCCTTGCGGGCCGGCGCGACGGCTTCCACGAGACTGGCGCTCATGATGAGGATGGCGCCGATTACTTCGCGCGCGCCAAAGGGCTCGTCGGTCAGCAGGGCCGCCGTGCCGAGGCCCACCACGATTTCCAACATCAGGAAAATAACCACCTTGCCGGGGTCGATCTTGGTGCCGCCGTAGATGGTGAGCCAGATCACCGGCAGCATCCAGACCAGGGCGATGGCCAGCAGCCAGGGCAGGTTTTCCAGCAGGGCGGCCAGTTCAAAGACCAAACTGTCGCCGCCGCGCGCGCCGGGGATCTGGGTGCACAGCAGGAAGATCGGCCCCAGAAAAATGAACTGCATGAAAAGCGGCGCGAGCATCGGGCTCGCGGTCTTGCGCTGCAGGCATACCATCGCCAGCCCCCAGGCGGCGCCGGCGATTAGACCCATCCATTCCGAGATGTGGCGCGGCAGGGGGAAACCCTGCTCGAAGCCGAAGATCACCAGCATGCCGGCGAGACCCAGCAGAATGGTGAGGACGCGCCGGCCGGTGATGGCCTCGCCCAGCAGGAAGCGGGTCATCAGGGTGGTCCAGACTGGGGTCAGGTAGAACAGCAGGATCACCCGGGCGACCTGGCCGCGCACCATGCCTTCGGAGTAGAGCGCGATGGTGAGTGCCATCAAAAAGCCAGCAGCGACCGCCGGCCAGCCGCTGGCCAGGATTGGCCGTAGCCTGGGCAGCGCCAGGGGCAGCAGGAGCAGCAGCGGCAGCAGGTATCCCACCGCGGTCGCCGCTGCACCGCTCAGCCCGCTGTCGCGCAACTCGCGCAGCGGAATCCAAAGTGTGCCCCACAGCACCGCCGAGGCCATGATGGCGAGGCTGGGTACGATCGACGGGCTGGGTTTCAAGTCTAGGATCTTTCTGACGCGCGGCGGCCGCATCTTGCGGTCTTGTGATCACAATGCCAACCGTCGGCTCTTTCCAAGCCGACTCCCGCTGCATAGATTGCGCGAGGGGGCGCAGGTCTGCGCTAAAGGAGTATTTTGATGGCTGAGTACGACTACGATCTTTTTGTCATTGGCGGCGGCTCCGGCGGGGTGCGAGCGGCGCGCATGTCGGCGGCGACGGGCGCCAGGGTCGGCATCGCCGAGGAGTACCGCTATGGCGGCACCTGCGTGATTCGCGGCTGCGTGCCCAAGAAGCTGCTTTCCTATGCCAGCCATTTCCACGAGGACTTCGAAGACGCCGCCGGCTATGGCTGGTCGGTCGGGGAAAGTTCATTTGACTGGGGGACATTGATCGCAAATAAAGATATAGAAATCAACAGATTGGAAGGTATTTACGAGAAATTACTTGATAATGCCGGAGTCACCATTCACCGCGGCCACGGGCGTCTGCTGGACCCGCACAGGCTGGAGGTGGACGATCAGATCTTTGCCGCCGAACGGATCCTGATTGCGACCGGCGGCCACCCGGTGTTCCCGCCGGGGCACGGTTGGGAGTACGGAATTTCCTCGAACGAGTGCTTTCATCTGGAGCAACTGCCGAAGCGGGTCGTGGTCTATGGCGGCGGTTACATCGCGGTGGAGTTTGCCGGCATCTTCAATGGTCTTGGTGCAGCGGTCACGCAGGTTTACCGCGGACCGCAGATCCTGCGCGGCTTCGACGACGATGTGCGCAACGCTTTGGCGGGCGAGATGGTGAAAAAAGGCATCGACATCGTCGTGGAGACCAACATCGATTCCATCGAAAAGAAGGGGAGCGACCTGATCGTCCATCTCTCCGACGGCGGGCGCATCCTGTGCGATGCGGTGTTAGCGGCAACCGGCCGGAAACCCAACATCCAAAACCTGGGACTTGAGGCGGCTGGGGTCGAGCTCAACGAAAAGGGTGCGATCAAAGTCGATCCCTATTCCCGGACCAGCCGGGACAACATCTATGCCATCGGCGATGTCACCGACCGGGTGGCGCTGACACCGGTGGCGATTCAAGAGGCCATGGCTTTCGTGGATACGGTCTACCGGGATTTTCCCCGGTCCATGGACTACCGCGATATCCCCTCGGCGGTCTTCAGCCACCCGACGGTGGCGACCGTGGGCCTCACGGAATTGCAGGCGCGCGAGACTTGCGAAGCCGTGGATATCTACCGCTCCACCTTCAAGCCCATGAAGCACACCCTGTCGGGCCGCGATGAAAAGACCATGATGAAACTGATTGTCGACCGGCCCAGCCAGAAAGTGGTGGGGGCGCACATGGTGGGTCTGGACGCGCCGGAAATCATCCAGGGCATCGGCATCGCCATCAAAGCCGGCGCCACCAAGGCGGATTTCGACGCCACGGTGGGGATCCACCCCACCGCCGCCGAGGAATTCGTCACCATGCGGGAGCCGGTGTCAGAATAGCTTAAAACATCACGATAAATCAATATGTTATAGTGATATTCTAAGGTGTATTGTCGAGATAATTGCGAGGCCTGCGGTCGGACGGGCGCTGTCTCTGCGTGGGCCTGGCCGGCGATCCGGGCATTACCTGTGGAAAAGTCCTTGGAAGGCGCGTAAAACCGCGGTCCACTTTGAGAGACGTAAGGATTGAGGTCGCCCATGACCGCGAAATGGACGCCGGACAGCTGGCGCAACAAGACCATCAACCAGGTCCCGGAATATCCGGACCCTCTGGTATTGGGCCGGGTCGAGGAGACCCTTGCCGGTTATCCGCCGCTGGTTTTTGCCGGCGAGGCCCGGCGTCTGCGCCGGCAGTTGGGCGAGGTGGCAGAGGGTAAGGCCTTTTTGCTGCAGGGCGGCGACTGCGCGGAGAGCTTTGCCGAGTTCCATCCCGACAACATCCGCGACACCTTCCGCGTTCTGCTGCAGATGGCCGTTGCCATGACTTTCGGCGCCGGCTGCCCGATCGTGAAGGTGGGGCGTCTGGCCGGTCAGTTCGCCAAACCCCGCTCGGCGCCGACCGAGGTGCAGGGCGATGCGGAACTGCCGAGCTACCGGGGCGACATCGTCAATGGGATTGAGTTCGACGAGGCGTCCAGAATACCGGATCCGGAGCGGCTGCTGCGGGCCTATAACCAGGCCGCGGCGACCCTCAATCTGATCCGCGCCTTCGCCCAGGGCGGTTTTGCCGACCTGCACAAGGTGCACCGCTGGAACCTGGAATTCGTCGCCGGCTCGCCGCAAGGGCAGCGCTACGAGGAACTCTCGACCCGCATCGACGAGACCTTGGCCTTCATGGAGGCCTGCGGCGTCACGCCGGAGAAGATCCCGCAGCTGCGCGAGACCGACTTCTATACCAGCCACGAGGCGCTGCTGCTGTGGTACGAGCAGGCTCTGACCCGGATCGATAGCATCACCGGCCAATGGTATGACTGCTCGGCCCACATGCTCTGGATCGGCGATCGCACCCGCGCCCTGGACGAGGCCCATGTCGAGTTTCTGCGCGGGGTCGGCAACCCCATCGGCATGAAATGCGGGCCGTCGTTGGCCCCGGACGATCTGATCCGCCTGACCGAGGTGTTGAACCCGGAGAACGAGCCGGGCCGCCTGACCCTGATTGCCCGTATGGGGCACGAAAAAGTGCAGGAAGGCCTGCCGCCGCTGATTCGCGCCATAGAGCGCGAGGGCCGGGCGGTCGTCTGGTCCTGCGATCCCATGCACGGCAACACGGTGAAGTCGTCCAGCGGCTACAAGACCCGGCCCTTCGACCGGATTCTGGCCGAGGTGAGGAACTTCTTCGCCGTGCATCGGGCCGAGGGCAGCTATGCCGGCGGGGTGCACTTTGAGATGACCGGTCAGGACGTCACGGAATGCATCGGCGGCGCCCAGGCGATCAGCGAGGAGGCGCTGGGGAACCGCTATCACACCCACTGCGATCCGCGCCTGAACGCGAGCCAGTCGTTGGAGCTGGCCTTTCTGATATCGGAGGCCTTGAAGGACGAAAGGGTCGCCCGCCAGAACGGCAACGGCCGGGTGGCGGCGGCGTCTTAGAGCCTGATCGGCTCATATCGAAACGATATGAGCCGTGAATCAGTCTCTAACTATATAAGATAGCGGACGATTCACGTTTCAGATTGATTCAATCTGAAACGATCGTGCGCTAGCGTGCCAGCGGCGCTGGAGTCTCGCGACGGAGAGTGGTGATGCCAGACGATCAATCCAGCGAGAGAACGCCCGCCGCCGCGGCTTGGCCGGTCGAAAATCCCGACATCGCCGATTGGAGCGATCATTATTTCCTGCGCACCAAGGCGGCAGTGGAACGCTTCGGGGACTGCGAGGTCAGCTATGCGGTCTTTATGCGCCGTCCGGTCATTTGTGCGCCAAGGCTGGCCTTGGCCTGGCTCCAGGAGCTGGCCCGCCGCCGCGGTACGGCCTTCAAAATCGATTTGCGTTATGAGGAAGGCCGCTGGGTTGGCGCCGGTGAGCCGATGTTCTACGTGTCGGGTCCCTTCCGGCATCTGGTGGATCTGGAAACCCTGGTGCTGCAAAAGCTCGGACCGCCCTGCGTGGCGGCCTACAACGCCTATACCATGTGCGCGGATCTGCCCGCTGTCGCCTTTCTCGCGATGGACGCACGCCACTGCGCCGGTACCGAGATGGCCGATATGATGGCCTACGCAGCCTCGGTCGGTTCCGCCCGCGCCAGACGCAAGGCCGGCGCCGTGGGATTCATCGGCAACGCCACGGAGGCGACGGCGCATTACTTCGGGGCGGAACATGGCAAGGGCACCATGCCCCATGCTTTCATCGGCTATGCGGGCACGACCTTGCGGGCCGCGGAAATGTATCGCGAGACCTTTCCGGACGAGCCCATGACGGTGCTGGTGGACTACTTCGCCCAGGAAATCACCGATGCGCTGGCCGTCTGCCGGCGCTTTCCGGAACTGGCCGCGAGCGGGCAGTTGTCCGTCCGGCTCGACACGCCGGGCAGCCGTTTTGTCGAAGGGCTGGACCCGCCGGCGTCCTATGCCGTTCTGGAGCGCAATGTGCCCGATGCCATTCGCGGCTACCGCAGCGATGCCGAACTGCGCTATTTGGTCGGGGCGGGGGTCTCGGCGGCGGCGATCTGGCACACCCGGGAAGCCCTGAATCAGGCAGGCTTCGACCAGGTCAAGATTGTTGCCTCCTCCGGATTTGGACCGGCCAAGTGCAAATTGATGGCCGAAGCCAAGGCACCGATCGACGTTGTCGGCACGGGCAGTTATCTACCGGAAAAATGGTCGGAAACCTATGCAACTGCAGATATAGTTGAATATGACGGTACGGCACGTGTGAAGGTGGGCCGCGAATTCCTCCTAAAAAAAATAAACCATAAATTATAGATGGTTACGTAGTTTCCCTTATCGAAAAATCTGAAAATGAGCAAATTTCCCTACGCGTTAACCACTATAATTAGTGGATAATTTCGCGTTTCTGTTGTATTTCTCCTGTGCATTCAGGTAATATCTTATGATTGTAGTCTTGGCGGATATGATATTATGAGTTTAGTCACAGCCTTGGAATTTGGGGCAGAAGAGCCGCTCTCAAGGGTGAACCGGGAAAGTCTGCGTTATTGGACCGAGCGCTGCGGCGCTAAACCCTTGGCCTCCCGAACGGACCTCGATCCCGCACATATCGTGCCGATTCTGCCCTATGTCATACTGATCGACGTGCCGGAGGACCCGGTTGATTTCCGCTTTCGTCTGGTGGGCACCAAAATGGTCGAACTGATGGGGGCGGATTATACCGGGCAGTGGATGTCCGACATTCCCCATCTCTGCAAGCCCAGCCGCACCTGGAACAGTTTTCAGCGGGCCGTAAAGGCGCGCCGGCCTCTCAGCAACGACGCCTCGTTCTTACGCAGCCGAGAAAAGAATCTCGGCAGCGAAGAGATCTTGATGCCCCTATCGGGCGATGGGGTCCGCGTGGATATGCTTTTTGTGACCGCCAATTTCATCGGCGCAGACGACTAACCAACGCTTGATCGATTGGCCCTGGGGCCCAGGCAGGCTATACCTCCGGCCGTAAAGTCAACTTCCTGCCTGGCCCCGCCCGTGATGAACAACCCTGAAGTCGAAGAGCTGATCGAGAACTTCCAGTTCCTGGACGATTGGGAGGACCGTTTTCGCTACATCATCGACCTGGGCCGCAAACTCGAGCCGATGGACGAGACCCTCAAGACCGAGGCCTCGAAGGTGCGGGGCTGTACCAGCCAGGTCTGGATCGTGGCGGAGACGGAACCCGGCGGGTATGGGCCGGGTGGCCCCAGGTTGAAATTCGTGGCGGACAGCGACGCCCACATTGTGCGCGGGCTGATCGCCATTCTGTTGCAGATCTATTCCGGCCAACCTGCCCGCGACATTCTGGCGGTGGACATCAAATCCGCTATCGGGCGGCTGGGGTTCGAGCAGCACTTGAGCCCGAACCGGGCCAATGGCCTCTATTCCATGGTGGAACGCATTCGCGGGATGGCGAGAGCGGCCCTGGAAGGCGTTGCGCGGCCGGCCTGATGTGCTTGCCGGTCCGTCTAAGCATCGCTACATCAATTACATGACCGACAGTCTCTCCATCGCGTTGGCGCAACTGAACCCCACGGTGGGCGACATCGAGGGCAACCTGGCGCGTCTGCGCCAGGCCCGCGCCGCGGCGGGCGATGCCGATCTGCTGATCGCCAGCGAGACCATCGTCTCGGGCTACCCCGCCGAGGACCTGGTTCTGAAGCCGATGTTCCTGGAACTTGTGCGCCGGGGCGTCGAGGCCCTGGCGGCGGAAACCGCCGACGGCGGGCCCGGGCTTTTGATCGGTGCGCCCTGGTTCGAAGACGGGGAGGGGCCGCTGCGCGGCCGGGCCTACAACGCGGCGCTGCTGCTGGATGACGGCAAAGTACAGGCGATCCGCTATAAGCACGACCTGCCGAATTACGGGGTCTTCGACGAGGTGCGGATCTTTACCCCCGGTCCGCTGCCCGGGCCGGTCAACTTCCGTGGCGTGCGCCTGGGGGTCATGGTCTGCGAAGACATGTGGGCGCCCGACGTGACGGAGTGCCTGGAAGAATCCGGCGCTGAGATCTTGGTGGTGCTCAACGGCTCCCCCTTCGAGACCGACAAGCTGGACGAACGCCAACAACTGGCGATCGCCCGGGTAAGCGAGTCGGGCCTGCCGCTGATCTATGTGAACCAAGTGGGCGGCCAGGACGAGTTGGTGTTCGACGGCGCTTCCTTTGTGTTGGACGCGGACAGTCACCTGCGGGTGCTGCTGCCCAGTTTCGAAGAGGCCCAGGAAGTCACCCACTGGCAGCGGGGCGACGACGATATCTGGGCCTGCGGCGATGCCCGGCGCCAGGCCCCCGACGACGGGTTGGAGCTCACCTACCGGGCGCTGATGCTGGGCCTGCGCGACTACGTGAACAAGAACCGCTTTCCGGGCGTCATTCTGGGTCTGTCGGGCGGAATCGATTCGGCGCTCTCGGCGGCAGTGGCGGCGGACGCCCTGGGGCCGGAGCGGGTGCACTGCGTGATGCTGCCGTCGCCCTATACCAGCCAGGAAAGCCTGGAGGACGCCGCCGGTGTGGCGGAACTGCTGGGCGTGCGCCTGGACAGCGTTTCCATCGAGCCGGCGATGGCGGCTTTCGACCAAATGCTGACGCCGCTGTTCGACGGCGCCGCGCCCGACATCACCGAAGAGAACATCCAGTCCCGCTCCCGCGGCCTGGCCCTGATGGCGCTCTCCAACAAGCTGGGGGCCATGGTGCTGTCCACCGGCAACAAGTCGGAGATGTCGGTGGGCTATGCGACCCTCTACGGCGACATGTGCGGCGGCTTTAACGTGCTGAAAGACGTTTACAAGATGACGGTCTTCGAACTGTCGAGCTGGCGCAATCAGGCCCATCCGGCGGGCGGCCTGGGGCCGAAAGGCCGGGTGATGCCGGAGCGGGTCATTACCAAGCCGCCCTCGGCCGAACTGAAGCCCGACCAGACCGACCAGGACTCCCTGCCGCCCTATGACGTGCTGGACGATGTGCTGGAATGCCTGGTGGAAAAGGAACTGGGCATCGACGAGATCGCCGCCCGCGGCCACGACCGCGCCGTGGTCAACCGGGTCTGGCGCCTGCTGGAACTGGCCGAATACAAACGGCGCCAGGCGGCGCCCGGGGTCAAGATCACCCGGCGCAACCTGGGCCGCGACCGCCGCTACCCCATCACCAACGCCTTCAAGGGGCCGCTGTAGCCGGATTGGGGCAGGTGGCCGGTCGGCGGAGGGGCCGTACCAAAGTAGGGTTCACCATCCCGGGTCGCGGTCCGGGACAGGCTCCGCCACAGAGGACAGAGAGAAGAATCACCGTTTTTGCGAGAGGCCAATAAAGCAGAGCGACAGGCCGGGTTCGGCCAATTTACCCTGCCCCAGCCATTTGCCTGGGTGGCCAGCTCACCCCCGATGCCGGGAATCGACCCATCTACTTCCGGACCACCCCCAACACCAGACGTGGGCCCCGGCCCGGTCTGACGGGGAGTTTTGTTAAGGGTTATCGGACATTTTGTAGATGTGGAGAGTCCAATAGCGTACCCTTCCAAAAATCACGAGTAAGCATGTTGGAAAGTCATGGTCCAAGACCCAGACGACAAATTTTATGATCGAGCTGATGAGCACATCCATTTGTCGAACGATCAGCTGAAACAAATGTCGCAAGGCAAGGTGAGCGCCTCAATGATGTATGCGACTGCGAGGTTTAATGCTTGGGTGAGCGCGATCGGCTTCCCCGATGGTGAGCAAATGAAAGATGCGCGAGATGAAACTGTTGAGTACTTTGTTACTGAATTTCAAAAAATGGTCGAAGAGAATCTTGACGATTACATAGAGAATTTCGAAAAGTATATGAAGATCAATCAAGATGAAGACGGTTGAATATTCGATGCAACAGCGGTCCGTCCGATCCAAAATGCTGAGTTCGGATCTGGCTTTTTTTGCCCGTTCTGAGCCCAGGTCGGGTACGGCTGAACCACCCCTGAAAGCAGACCATTGGCCGATCTTGCAAAAACCACCCTTTTCCTGCTCTGTGTTCTCTGTGACTCTGTGGTGAATTCTACTTATCGATCCTGGTAGATGAGACAGCTCCGGAGATCTGTGAATCCCGTAGGAATTGGGGGAGGGGCGATGGCAGAGACACCGCGTCATCACAGGCCGCTGGACAAGCGCTTCAATCTTGGTTTGACCGCTGAAGCCTATGCCAATTTGCGGGTTTTGGCCGAGGAGACCGGACTGGGTAACAACTATGTCCTGACCGTACTGTTGGAGGATATGGACCGCACCATCGATCGGGTCGCCCTCCGCCGGGCGGCCGCGGAAATGCTGCAGCGGCACAAAAGGGAGCCCAGGTAGGACAGCCTGCTTGCTTGACCTGTTTCCGGCCGCCGCCTAGAAAGGCCCCATGTTCTGGCTCATCGCACGATGTATCGGCTGACCGGCCGACAGGCCTTGCCCTTCTCCGGCGCTCCCGCAGCGGCCGGCCGTTCAGAATTTTCAGCCAGGACAATTTCATGACCCTCCAGATTCACAACACCCTCGCGGGCGA
>CAJHXM010000009.1_pt1 | contig 13791 bp, 9 predicted proteins | sample 9198461 | NCBI WGS metagenome assembly CAJHXM01 (sample SAMEA7708299, study PRJEB35096) | sediment metagenome | biome: marine neritic benthic zone biome [ENVO:01000025]; feature: sediment [ENVO:00002007]; material: shallow marine sediment [ENVO:03000034] sea grass bed [ENVO_01000059] ...
CAGCGCATCGAAGTCGCCCTGGCGGTAGGGATCGAAATCGATCTCCATCTCGAGTTTGGAATTGCGTCCGACCTTGGGATGAATGCCCAAGCCAAAGGCCTCCGCCGTCTCCAGGGTATCGACAATGTGCAGATAGTGCGCCCAGGTCTCAGCGAAGTCCTCCCAGGGATGGGCGCCGGCGTAGCTGCTGACATGATGCTCCTGCCAGTCGCGCCGCGGGCCATCTGCGTAGTGTGTTTCCAAGGCGGCGCTGTAGTTTCGTCGCTCGTCACCAAACAACTCCCGGAAAGCGCCATGCCACAGGCCATCCCGGACAAGTCGCTCCCAATAGTGGTGGCCGATCTCATGGCGCAAATGCCCGAGGAGTGTTCGATAGGGCTCAGCCATGTCACTGCGATGGCGTTCGCGTTCGGCATCGTCGGCCTCGGCAATGTCGATCGTGATTAGCCCCTGTGCATGGCCCGTGATGACCTGTGGGCCCTCCTGGAACATTGGGTCCAAGCCGGCAAGGAAATCAAAGGCGAGCCCATTTTCGGCGTTTTCGAACTTGCTCACCAGCGGCAGGTCATGGCGCAACAGACCGTAGACCAGGCGGTGCTTGGCGGCTTCTAGCCGCTGCCAGAGCAGGAGGTTTTCGGGCGCATCGAGATCGGGGACCGTCCGGTTGAGGCGACAGGCGCGGCAGAATACCGCCGGATCTTCGGCCGACACCAACCAGTTGCAGGCCCCGTAAACCGCATTTGCACAGAAGCGGACTGCTTCATTGGGGGCGGCCAAGGGACGCCAACACTCGTCGCCCTCGGCTGTCAGGGCGCTTAGCGTCGTTCGATCGGGCAGATAGCCCAGAACCTGCTCACAGCGCTCACATCGCGTGTTTTCGAAAAAAAGAAGCTGGCCGCAGTGCTGGCACTCGAACAGTTTCACCGCTTGGCCCTGCTTGCCGATATGCAGAATGCCACAACGTATTCGCCGCCTACATGCACAACGTGGTGAGCGACGAATCCCCGGTGCCCCTGCAAAATTTGTATCTGCCCCAATTCAGCTAGGCGCGCGAGGTCCCAATTGGACCCTTCAACACGCCACCACCGATTGTTAGTGTCCATGGCTGCCTCGCCCGCCTAACATGATTTGGGCTTCAGACCACAGTCCATCACATTTGCCGCATTCTGACTACAGATGATCCTATTTGTAGATGGCAATCGCCTTACAGAGTTCCCCAACGGATCTGTCGGCCCGGGCTCAGGCCGTATCAGAACTGTTAGTTCCGATGCTCCCGAAGTCCAATACCGTGTATACCCAAAAGTGGTGCCAGGTCATGACGAATGTCTCCTGTTGCGCCGAGAGCGGACCTTGCATGCGACGGCACCGAGTGACCGAGAGTGGCCGCTCGGAGACGTACAGCCGCAGAAAATTCCTTTGGAATTACTAAGTCGCCATTGTTAAGGTAATTACTGGATAAAAGATCATATATTATTGTTATATAACATTATTTCCCGTAAATAATTTCTTGGGTATAGACTCTCATCTCGATCCTCACCCACCCCATTCGCCAGTTCCCGGTCCGGTTGAGAGATTTTGGCGGCGCTGCTATTATTGCGGCGCTTTAACGAAGTCTTTTGGCCTATTCCATAGGATCTTCGCGGAAAGATATTTCTGGCCCTTTAGCCAAGAAGAGATTGCAGAACCATGAGACCCGGCGACAACTCTCTTTTGATTATGTTTTTGGTCGTGGCCGCTTTCGGCGCCTTTGCCTGGTTTAGCTACTTTTAGGAACCCGACCGGCTCTAGTATCTGGCGTCGTGTCGGCGCGCCCTTGCCCGCTCAATTCCGGCCAGCGTCTCACCAGCGGCGCGCCCGCGTTTCAATCGAAATCATGCAGTTCTTCGTGCAGGTTCTCGATCTGCTGCAAACGGGCGCGGCCCTTGGCGCCCAGGCGATTGAAGATGGCGACGGCCAGAAAGTGCAACAGGGACATGGCGGCTGCATATTGATCGAACAGGTCTTTGCCATGAACCGCGCAGGGTATTTTCCAGGTCGCGTCCGGGACCGGTTCCTCCGTCCAGTCGGTGACATAGAGAACCCTTGCCCCGGCGGCGCGGGCGGCGGCCATGGCAGGGGGCAGCTCGGCAACCCGGCGCCGGAAGCCGATGACGATCAGGATATCGGCGGCCGTCAGGTCGGCGAACTCCTCCGCGATGGTCTCCCCCGCCACCGGCAGCAGGAAAACCTCGCCGCGAACTTGGAGAATCTGGCGGTAGGCGTAGCCGGCGAAGTAGTGGCTGTTCCGGTAGCCGAGCAGAAACACCCGCTCGGCCGCACAGATCGCATCGACGATTTCCGCAAAGACCTCTGCCTGCAATCCCTCCAGCGTCACCGAGATGTTGCGGAGGTCCTGATCGATCTGTTCCTGAATGCGGGCGCCGAAACCGCCGGAGGGCCGATCGCGCGAGAGCAGGTACAGCGGCGAGCCGCGGGACCGCCCGTCACGAGACGCCCGGCGGGCTTCGTCGAAGCTGGCGTAGCCGAGACGTTGAATGAGCCGTGTCACGGCGGCCTTCGACCCGCCTGAAAGCTCAGCCAATTCCGTCGCCGAATAGGCCGCAACCTCGCCGGGAAATTCCAGAATCAGGTCGGCGATGCGCCGCTCGCTCTCCGGCAGGCCCCGATAGCGGGTCCGGATCCGCGCCTCCAGGGAAAGGCTGCCCCCGGCCGGGGTTGCCGCTCCGTCGTTCCGGTCTGCCTGAACTGTCATCGCGTCCTCGATCTGTCCGGACGCAAGGCTAGAGGATGGTATTTTGAAATTCAAGTTTCACTAATACTTGACTTACCGAAAATCTAATTTCAGAGTGATCGAAACATCCAAGGGAACTTGAGCCCAGGGGAAACTTCAGCCCAGGGGAAATTTAAACGGGGAGACGGCTTTTGCAGGGGTTGGCCGGTCATGCAATCCGCACCAGCCGCCGGATGAACTGGCTGGTCGAACGCTTTTGCGTTCTGCTGCTGATCCTGCTGGTGCTGGATGTCTGGCTGGGCGTCATGGTGCGCTTTGTCCTGCCGGTGAAATGGACCTTCACGGAAGAACTGGCCCGATATCTGATGATCTGGATGGCCCTGCTCGCGGTTTCCAGCGGAATCAGCTATCGGGAACACATTGGCGTGCTGGTCCTTTTCGAGCGCTTCCCGCCGGCCGTTCGCAAATGGCTGGCGGTGGCTTTCGATATTGCCGCCTTCGGCTTTTTCGCGATCCTCCTGGTTTACGGCGTTGGCTTCGTCGAACGGGGATTCAGCCGATACACCATGATCAATGAGATCCCCAAAGCCTATCCCTTCATGGGGATACCCTTGGCCGCCGGATTGGCCTGCGCACAGTTGCTGCTTGTGGCGGTCCACGATTTTTTTGCCGAAGACGGCATCACCGCTGTCGACCGGGCGGAGGTCTGACCCCAATGCTGCTTGTGGCTTTCACCTTTTTCGGCCTCCTCCTGCTCGGTATGCCCGTGGGCTTCGTGCTCGGCATCGCCGGCCTGGTCGGCATCTTCGAGATGGGTGGCGGGCGGTTTCTGATGATGGCACCGGACCGCATGTTCGCCGGGCTCGACCTCTTTCCCTTCCTGGCCATGCCGTTCTTTATACTGGCCGGCGAGATCATGAACCGCTCCGGGATCACCACCCATCTGGTGAAATTCGCCGATGCGCTGGTCGGCTGGATGCGCGGCGGCATGGCCCATTCCAACATGGTGGCCTCGGTGATGTTCGCCGGGATCACGGGGGCGGCGACCGCCGATGCGGCCGCCTTCGGCAATACCCTGGTGCCGGCGATGGTCAAGCAGGGCTATAGCAAACCTTTCGCCTGTGCCGTGACGGCGGCGGGTTCCATCATCGGCCCGACCATTCCGCCCTCCACGCTGATGGTCATCTACGGGTCGATCATGGGCGTTTCCATCGCCGGGCTGTTCGCCGCAGGCATCGTGCCGGGCCTTTTGATCTGCGCGATCTGCATGGCCATCATCGGGGCGCTCGGCAAGCGGCTGAACCTGCCGAAAGCCGAAGGCGGCCCCAAGTTGTCGAGCATACTCTACGCCTTCAAGGAGAGCTTCCTGGCGCTGGTGCTGCCGGTCTTCATCCTCGGATCGATTCTGGGCGGGATCGCCACACCGACCGAAGCCGCCTCGATCGCGGTTTTCTATGCCCTCGTCGTCGGTGGATTGGTCTATCGGGGACTCACCTGGCAGGACCTCTATGATATGTGCGTGCGGACGACGCGGATCACCGCCGTCATTTTCCTGATCATCGCTTCGGCTTCGATCCTTGGCTGGTGGATGACCTTCAACCAAATTCCCCAGGCCATCGCAGCGGGCTTTCTGTTGCTGTCCGACGACCCGAACATGATCATCGGCATGATTATCGGATTGCTCCTGTTCATCGGGCTCTTCATGGACATCAATGCCACGCTGATCATTCTGGCCCCGGTGCTGGCGCCCCTGACCGCTTTTATCGGCATGGATCCGGTTCATGCCGGTATCATGATCATCCTCGCCTTGAACATTTCCCTGATGACGCCGCCGGTTGGCGCCTGCCTGTTCGTGCTCGCCTCGGTAACGAAAGAGAAAGTCGAAAACATCAGCCGTTCCCTCTGGCCGTTCCTCTTAGGAGAGGTGATCGTTCTGTTCATCATCGCCTATTGGCCGGACCTGACTCTTGCCGTGCCCAGAATGCTCGGCTTGTGACGTGGCGCAGCAGATCGCCACAAATCGAGCGTTCCGCGCTCACCCGTAACCAACTGAACAAGGAGGCTCCTCATGATGTTCCTGAATAAATTAACGGCCGCGGCCGTTATCGTTGCCGGGTCTATCGCTGGCAGCGCCCAGGCCGCCGAAGTCACCCTCCGGGTCGGTCACCTGAACCCGGCCGATCCATTCGAGAGCCACTCCGGCGCCATGACCTCGATTTTCAAGTCTCTGGTCGAGTCGGCCAGCGGCGGCGCGATTGAGGTCAAGCTCTTTCCGAACGGGCAGCTCGGCAAGGACAACGAGGTCATTCAGCAGGTGCGCGACGGCATCGTTGAGTCCACGATTTCCTCCGCGGGAGGTATCTCGCAGCACTATCCGCTGGTGGGCGTGTTCGACATTCCCTTTGCCTTCCCGAATATCGCCGTCGCCAGCCGGGTCATCGACCAGCGCAGCGATTTCGGCAAGAAATTCACCGGCGACCTAACGGCCAAGACCGGCCTCAAAGTTCTCGGCATGATCGATTCCGGCGGGTTCTTCGCCTTCTCCAATTCGGAGCGGCCGATCAAGTCCGTCGAGGATATGAAGGGCCTGAAGATCCGCACCATGACCCTGCCGACCCACAAGGCCATGGTCGACTCGCTGGGCGCGCAGGCGACTCCCCTGCCCTGGGCCGAGGTCTACACCTCGCTGCAGACCGGCGTTGCCCATGGCCAGATGAATCCCATCCCGATCATCGCCTTTGCCAAGTTCGATGAAGTCCAGAAATACCTCTCGATCACCAATCATGTGATCACGCCCTACATCTGGACCATGAACCAGGGCTTCTACGACGGCCTGAGCGCCGAACACCAAAGTATCGTGGACTGGGCCTCAGAGGTTGCCACGGAAGCCGGCCGCGGCGTTTCGCGGGTGATCGAAGCCTCCGAGCGCGGCCTGCCCAAGCTGGCGCAAAAGATGGAAGTAAATGTCGTCTCCGCGGCCGAGCAGAAGAAATTCGCCGCCGCCGCGCAGCCGGCCGTAAAATCGCTGATAGAGGAAAAACTGGGTGCGGAAGGCGTCGACATGTTGAACGCCATGATGTCCGCAGTTGAGGCTGCGCAATAGCCCAAGGCGCATAGGACAGGGGGCCGGCGGCAGGCGCCGCGGGTCCCCTTCCCGCCCCGGAGCCCGTCATGCCCCGAATGCTCACCATTGCCGCCGCTCAGTTGGGGCCCATTGCCAGGGCGGAATCCAGGGCCTCGGCGGTCGTGCGCCTCTGCACCCTGATGCGCCAGGCGAAAGAAAAGGGCGCCGAGCTGGTGGTCTTTCCCGAACTGGCTCTGACCAGCTTTTTTCCCCGTTGGTATTTCGAGGACCAGGCGGACGTCGACGCCTTTTTCGAGCGCGCGATGCCGAGCCCCGTGGTTCAGTCGCTGTTCGACCTGGCCCGTGATTTACGATTGGGATTCTATCTTGGCTACGCGGAGCTGACGCCCGAGGGCCGTCATTTTAATACATCCATCCTGGTGGATGCCGGCGGGGATATCATCGGCAAATACCGCAAGGTCCACCTGCCTGGCCACAGCGAACAGGAATCCTGGCGTCCCTTTCAACATTTGGAAAAGCGCTACTTCGAGCCCGGCGACCTTGGGTTTCCCGTGTTCGAGGGGTTTGGCGGGCGTCTTGGCATGTGCATCTGCAACGACCGGCGCTGGCCGGAAACCTTTCGGGTTATGGGATTGCAGGGGGTGGAGCTGGTCATGCTGGGGTACAACACACCGCTCCACTATCCGCCGGCGCCGGAGCATGACCACCTGCAGGACTTCCACAATCATCTGGTCATGCAGGCCGGCGCCTATCAAAACGGTACCTGGGTGGTCGGCACGGCGAAAGCGGGCAAGGAAGAAGGCTGCGACCTGATCGGCGGGAGCTGTATTATCGCGCCGACCGGCGAAATTGTGGCCCAGGCGGAGACCCTGGAAGATGAGGTCATCCTGCATGCCTGCGACCTCGACCGCTGCCGGGAAATCCAGGACAATATCTTTGACTTTGCGCTGCACCGGCAGCCGGAGAGCTATGGCCTGATCACGGCGACCAAGGGTGTCGTCCGCGGGCGGAAAGCGTAGCGCAGGTTCAGGGACTCGATCGGCCGGATTTCCTGAACTATGGTGGCCGCTTCCGATGCGGGGAGCGCAGAGCGATGGAGCGGCCGAACATTCTTTTCATACAGGTGGACCAGTTGCTGGCCCAGGCGCTGGGGTGCTATGGCGACCCGGTCTGCCGGGCGCCGAACCTGGACCGCCTGGCGGCGCAGGGGGTGGTCTTTGAGACCGCCTATTCGAACTTCCCGCTTTGCGCGCCTTCGCGCTTTTCCATGGCCTCGGGCCTGCTGCCGTCGCGGATCGGCGCTTACGACAATGCCAGCGAGTTTCCCAGTTCGGTGCCGACCTATGCCCACTGCCTGCGGGCGCTGGGCTACCAGACCAGCCTGAGCGGCAAGATGCATTTCATCGGGGCGGACCAGACCCACGGCTTCGAAGAGCGCCTGACGCCGGACATCTATCCGGCGGACTTCAGCTGGTCCGCCGACTGGAGCGACTCTTCGCGCAAGGACGCCAACGACGACCGGGCGCTCACCATCGCCGGCCCCTGCGCCAACACGGTCCAGATCGACTACGACGCCGAGGTCACCCACAAGGCGATCCGCAAGCTCTATGGGATCGCCGCTTCCGACGACGCGCGGCCGTTTTTTATGCAGGTCTCCCTCACCCACCCGCACGATCCCTATCTGTGCCTGAAGGAACATTGGGACCGCTACGAAGGCCTGAAGATTCCGGCCCCCCAGGTCCCGCAGCTGCCCGATGCGCAGCACGACCCGCTGTCGCAACGGCTCTTGGATCTGGTCGGCATGCGCGGGAAAGACTATCCGCCGGAACTGGCCCTGCGGGCGCGGCGCGGCTACTACGGTTCGATCAGCTATATCGACGACCGGGTCGGCGAACTGCTGCAGGCGCTGGCGGCCTGTGGGTTCGCCGAGAATACGGCGATCCTTTTCACCTCCGACCATGGCGATATGTTCGGCGAGCGCGGCATGTGGTTCAAACGCACCTTCTTCGAACAGTCGGTTCGCGTGCCCTTCCTGCTCTATGCGCCGGGGCGCTTCACGCCGGCCCGGGTGGCGACCCACGTCTCCCTGCTCGACCTGCTGCCCACCCTGACGAGCCTGGCCACGGGCGGCGATTGGCAGGCGCCGGCCGACGCGCTGGACGGCGCCGATGCCACCGCCTTTATCGGCGCGCCGGCCCAGGAGCGCAGCATTGTATCCGAATACTTCAGCGAAGCCGCCGACGGGCCCATGATGATGATCCGCCGCGGCCCCTATAAGTACATCTATGGCGCCGCCGATCCGGAACGGCTCTATGACCTGGCGGCCGATCCCCTGGAGCTGAGCGATCTGGCGGGCGACCCGGCGCAGCAAGAGCGGCTGTCGGCCTTTCGCGCGGAAAAGGACGAGATCTGGGACGAGGACTGGCTGACCCGGGATATCCTGCGCAGCCAGCGCCGGCGCCGCTTCGTCCACGGCGCGCTGAAAAGCGGCACGCCGGCGGGCAAGGTCGACAAGTGGGACTTCGGCGAGGACGCCGGCTGGTTCCGCGGCGAGGGCAGCTACAACGATTGGGCCTTCGCGCACCTCGCGATCAAAGAATAACCGGGAAAGAACAATGGCAAAGAACAAGGAAGTGATTGGCGGGCCGCTGGTGATCGGGGGCCGCACCCTATCCCTCTCCAAGGGGATCCGCGCAGGCGACATGGTCTATCTGACCGGGCAAATTCCTTTCCAGGACGGCGCCCCCATGACCACGGGGACCATCGAGGAGCAGACCCGGGTGGTGCTGGATCTGATCACCGAAACCCTGGCCGAGGCCGGCTGCCAACGCGGCGACGTGGTCAAGGCCATGATCTGGCTGCGCGAGCGCGCCGACTTCCCCGGCTTCAACGAAGTCTATGGCGAATACTTCCCGGAAGACCCGCCGGCCCGTTCCGCTGTGGTCAGCGAACTGCTGGTGGACGTGCGGGTGGAAGTCGAGGTGGTGGCTTATAAGCCGCTGTGAGGGGCGATTCGACAACCAGACCCAGGAATGCCTACTATCCACCTAGGATTGAAATCTGATCCACAATTAGCGTTGGTCGTCCGTTGAGTGCAGGGGTACACGGGAACGATGGCACATGGTAGATGACGCGCCGGCGCGTAAGCTAGCGGCCATATTGCACGCCGACGTGGTCGGCTTCAGCCGCCTGATGGGCGAGGACGAAGCCGGTACGCACCGCGTGCTACGGCAATTTCTTGATGCGATCACGGCCACGATTAGCGAGCATCAAGGCCGGGTCGTAAACTATTCCGGCGATGCGGTACTCGCCGAATTTAACACCGTCACCGACGCCGTGACCGCAGCGGTCGGCATCCAAAATGATCTCGACTTGCGCAATCAGGTACTGGATTTACCCGAAGAGCAAAAGATTCGATTTCGCATCGGGGTGAATCTGGGCGAAGTCATCGTCGACGGCGAGGACATTTACGGCGACGGGGTGAATGTGGCGGCGCGCCTGGAAAGCCTGGCGGAGCCCGGCGGCATCTGCGTGTCGGAGTCAGTGCGCAGCGCGGCCGGCCGCAACCTGCCGTTTGGCTTTGAGTTCCTGGGCGAGCGCGACGTCAAGAACATCGCCGACCCGGTTCGGGCCTACCGGGTGGTGATGTCGGACGACAGCGCTGATCCCCGCAGCCTGGCCTGTCCCTATCCCGGCATGGTGCCCTTCCGCGCCGCCGATGCGAAGTATTTCTACGGGCGCGAGGACGAAGTCACCCGGATGGTGCAGTTGCTGCGCCGCCAGCGCTTCATGGTGGTGATCGGCCCTTCCGGGTCCGGCAAATCTTCGCTGGTCTATGCCGGGCTGTTGCCCGCACTGGAGAAGAGCAACTATTTCGCTGACAACTACTGGCTGATCCGTACCATGCGCCCGGGGCCGAATCCCACCGAGGTGCTGGCCGACATCACCGGTGCCGACGTCCGGACCGGCGACTTCGAGCCCGGCACTGTCGATGCCCTCCTCAAGGCAAACCCGCCGGCTGAACGACTGTTGCTGTTGGTCGATCAGTTCGAGGAAGTGTTCACCCAGGCCGATCGCGAGGAGCAGGCGCGTTTCATCGCGGCATTGCAAGCCTTCAGGGTGCCGGAGAACTGCGCGCTGATCCTGACGCTGCGCGCCGATTTTTATCCCGACCTGATGACGTCCTACCTCTGGCCGGTGGATGCCAGCCAGCGGGTGGAGGTGGCCCCGCTGCGCGGCGAAGCCTTGCGCGAGGCGATTCAACGCCCGGCCGCCGACGTGGGCGTGCGCATCGAAGATAACCTGGTAGATCATTTGCTGGCCGATGCGGCCGACGAGCCGGGTGCGCTGCCATTGCTGCAAGAGACCATGGGTCTGCTGTGGGATGACATGGCGCAACGCACCCTGCCCTACAGTGCTTATGAACGGTTGAGCCGCGGTGCCGGCGACGCCGACGGAGCGCTGAGCGGCCTGGCCGTCGCTATCGCGATGAAGGCCGATGCCACGCTGGCAGAGCTCAACCCGGCGCAGCAAATCCTCGCCCGGCGCATCTTCCTGCGCCTTATCCAGTTCGGCGAAGGCCGCGCCGACACGCGCCGCCAGCAACCGGTCGCCTCCCTGCACGCGGCCAACGACGCGCCGGGCGCGTTTGATCAAACCCTTGAGCACCTGACCGCCAATCGCCTGCTGACCCGCAGCGGCGGAGACGACAACAATCCGCCGGCGGTCGATATCTCCCATGAATCGCTGATCGACGGCTGGTCGCGGCTGCAGGACTGGGCCGACGAGCGGCGCGAGGCCGAGCAGATCCGCCGGCGCCTGGAGGGAAAAGCGGCCGAATGGGTCCGTCTCGGCAAAGGTTCTGGCGGGCTGTTGGGCGATGCGGAATTGCCCGAGGCGGAACACTGGTTGGCCAGTCCGGATGCCGCCGACCTGGGTTTTGATGCCACGCTGCCCGAGCTCGTGGAAAGGAGTCAGCAGGCAATTGCAGAAGCGGAGAAAATAAAGGAGACCAGTCGGCAAAGAGAGCTGGCGCAGGCGCGCGCGCTCGCGGAAGAACAGGCTCGCACCGCCAAGCGCATGCGGCGCTCGGTGATAGGGCTCGCAGCGGTGCTGTTGGTCGCAGTAGCAACAGGCCTGTTTGCCTGGGTGCAGAACCAGAGAGCGCAATCGTTGGCGGCGCACAGGGAGCTCCTGGAAGACGAGTTGGAAGCCTCCGCCCGCGAAACGGAAATTGTGCGCCGTGCAGAATCGGAACGGGCCCGCAAGTTCGCCGAACAGCGACGCGCCGAGGCGGAGAAAGCTCTCCAGGAGTCCATTGCACAGTTGTTGCTGATCCAGTCGCCGCAGCAGCAATCCACATTGCTCGATGAAAGAGCCGCTTTGATGGCGCGTCAGGCGCACCGTTTCAGCGCCGGCGGCAGTCGGCCCCTGAAAGCGCAGGTGGATAGCGTACTGCGCCGGGTCGTCGGCAAGCTGCATTTCTCGCCGATATTGGAGCCAAAGCACGCGCACGCGGTTGCGCTCAGCCCCGACGGCACCCGACTGGCATCCTCCCATCTTGGGCCGAGCCAGATCAAGCTATGGGACCTCACGCAACCAGGTGTTCGGCCTGTCGTGTTGCCGGGACACCCTGGGAAAGGAGATTATCTCTTTGCCCTTGCCTTCAGTCCGGATGGCAAGACGCTGATTGGCGCCGATGCTGCGGGCTTTGGTGGCAAGTGGGACCTTGAGAACCTGCAAACACCGGGTGTCGAGCTGCCAACGCAGAAAGGCGGGGTGTGGTCGCTTGCCTACAGTCCGGACGGGCGTTGGCTAGTGACGGGCAGCAAACTCGACGATGCTTTTGCCGTGTGGGACCTGACCCGGGCCGAGGCCGGACCGGTACTGGTAGCCGACCCACAAGCGGCGCCCCCAGGCAGCGGGCCCCCAGCCACGAGACAGGGCGGCGTGCCGGTGGCTTTCAGCCCGGACAGCACCTTGCTGGCGACAGGCAGCCTGAACGGTGTTATCCGCCTCTGGCATCCCGGCGATTTCACGACGCCGGTCGCCAGCCTGCAGGGCCATAAAGGCGAGTTGCTGGCATTGAGCTTTTCCGGCGACGGAAAGTACCTGGCCTCCAGCGGCCAGGATGCCACGGTCCAGCTATGGAACCTTGAGGAGCCATCAGCGACGCCGGTAATGCTGGAAAACGGAGACCGCCCCGCCAATTCGTTGGATTTCGACTCTGGCAGCAACACCCTGGCCGCATCTAGTTTGGGCGACGGCATCCGGTTTTGGCAGGTTAATGAGCCCGATGCACCACCTGTCGTGATATCGGCTGGGTTCGTCCGCAAAGTGGTGTTTAGTCCAGATGACAAGCATTTGGCTTCGGGAAGTATTACTAGTGGCCTTCGCCTTTGGGATCTGCAGCCGAGCGGCCAGCCGTTGGTGCTGGAGGGTCAGGGCGCCCTATCGTTAGCATTCAGCCCCGACATGAAACTGCTGGCCTCGGGTGGCCGCACTGGGGACAACAGGATCAAACTGTGGCGTTGGGAAGACCTTGGTGCATCACCAATGATCTTGCCTGGCCATGAGGGCGCCATCAACTCTTTGGAATTTAGTGCCGATGGCAATCAATTGCTATCGGCGAGTTGGAACGGCAAACCAGTATTGCTGTGGGATCTTAGCCAATCGCCGCCGACCTCGACCGCCTTGCCTGTGCCGGATAGCATGGCACCCTGGAGGGCTCGTTTCAATCCAGACGGCAGGCACATGGTCGCGACCGGTTCCGGAGGCGCCCATTCCTTGGACCTGACCGATTTAACGGCCAGTACCAAGATTGTGCTGCCCTCCGAGAAGTGGGCGACCGGGCTGGACTTTAGTCCAGATGGCAACACCGTGGCCATGGGCGCTTTTGCGCCCGACATTTATCTGAAAGACCTGACGCGTCCAGATAGCCCTGTTTCCAGGCTGCAAGGTCACGCTGGTCCGCGCGGTGTGTGGTCGGTCGCTTTCAGCCCGGACGGCAAGCGGCTTGCTTCCAGTGGCTACGCGGATTCGACCGTTCGACTGTGGGACCCAGTCGAACCAGACACACCATCAATTGTGCTCGGCCGTCACGACGCGTCGGTCTCCATGGTCCGTTTCAGCCCGGACGGCAAACAGCTTGCTAGTGTAAGCAATGATCACAGTGTGCGGCTCTGGAATGTTGACAATCCGAACGCATTGCCGATTGTCTTATCCGGACATGAAGAACCAGTCGAGTCGCTCGCATACAGCCCAGATGGCTCCCGTCTGGTCACAGGTGCGGTCAAAACACTGAGAGTATGGGACCTGACCCACCCGTTGAATATCTCGACCACCGGAGAGGTCGCCGACATGGTCTGTCAGAAAGTCTGGCGCAACCTGACGCTGGACGAATGGCACAAGTTCGTTGGCACTGAACTTCCTTACGAGCGCACCTGTCCGAACCTGCCCATACACCCGAGCCTGTTTGAGGCCGCCGGGAAGCTGGCCAAGGCGAATGACATGGAAGGCGCGGTCGCCTTGCTCGGGCGCGCGGTGGCGCTTGATCCGGATTTGAACCTGGACCCGAAGGCGGAGGCGGAGCGCCTGGCGAAAGCAGCTGTGCAATAGCGCTGACCCCAAGGTAAATTACCATTGTTCACCCGGGCAATCCGGCCTTGCGCATTGCCGTCACCACGCGGTCCATATCCTTCGGGTCTCGGAATGGCTCGGCGACTGGACGGGCAGCCCCTGTACGCCGGCCTCGCCCGAGATAATTCCAATCGGGCGACTTAGGCCACGTTAGGCGCTGCTTCCCCCGCCTCGGCCAGCACCCAATCGTGGAAGTCCTGGGCCAGGGGGCTGAGGGGCACTTCGGCGTCGGTGACCAGGTAGACGGCGCCGCCCTTGCTGAGGCTCTGCGGCAGGGGCCGCCGCAGGTCGCCGCGCGCCAGGAGGTCGTCCAGCACGCCGCCGAAGCCCAGCGCGA